>Ga0068707_1000067_pt1 | contig 49644 bp, 41 predicted proteins | sample YNPNPMetaG_FD_66600 | JGI IMG/M metagenome (GOLD analysis project Ga0068707, IMG submission 66600) | Anoxygenic and chlorotrophic microbial mat microbial communities from Yellowstone National Park, USA - YNP NP MetaG | ecosystem: Environmental > Aquatic > Thermal springs > Hot (42-90C) >... | reverse complement strand
AAATGCACGAGTCGGATGAGAATATAGCGGTGACCACCTTGTTCTTTAGCTCAACTACTGCGCCGTCGGGCAGCGTCTTCACATAACCACATGTGAGAGGCTCGGGGATGGTATGCCGCCAGTATATCTGGAACGTGCCAGACGTATCATCCGCCCACGCAACGTGGAGAACACCGTCCGAGTCGAGCCTGAGCGTGGCGTTCTGGCTGGCCCCGCTGTTATTGCTGAGGTTTTGCTCCTGACTCCAAGTCGATCCGCCTAGGAACTTGTGGTAGATGTCCGTCTTTGTGCCGTTGGTCTTCTGATAAACGACGTGCACGCGGCCGTCGTTATCAACGGCAATGGCAGGGCTGGTGCCGTTGGCGATGAGCTGTGGCGTAGACCACGTCGACCCACTTGTCTGGCGTAGGTAATAAACGCCGGGTTCAGGTGTGATGTTGTGGTCGGCGTAGACCACGTGGGCCAGTCCGCCAGCATCCACAGCAATTCTGGGGTAGCACAAGAACGCTCCCGGATGACTTGCCACTGTGGAAGCCGAGGACCACACACCGCCGGTGCGCTTGGCAAATCGTACATCTGTGGGCGATGCCCAAATGGCTAAGAGATTGCCGCTGGAATCCGCCGCCACGTCGGGAATGCCGTAGCGCGACCCCACATACGACCCGCTGCCGATGTTGGTAAAAGCGTTCCAACCTCCGGCGGATCTGGACCGATGCTTGACGTTGTAGGTGGTATTGTCGCCAATGCAGATCAAGTGAATAAGCTCCGACCCGCTCCCGGTGACGATGCGCGGATACCAGTCGAGTGTGCCGATGGTTGTGAAGTTGATCGGCGTGGACCAACCAGTGGTGCGCACCGACTCGTAGTAGTCATTGCCCTCTCGTCCGCCCGGGTTGGCAAAGATCACCCGAGCGTTGCCGTTGATATCCTCGGCAACATCCGGGAAGTAGCCAGACGGGTTAACATTGCCCGGATACTCGGCCGAGGACCACACCTCTCCTGTCAGCTTTCGATATGCTATCTTGTAGCTGCTGCCGCTGGCTTCGCGATAAACAAGATGCATTCCACCGGTCGAACACTTGGCCAGGCCGGGCTGGTCACAGGCGGAGCCTGCCGACGATACGTTGGAAGTAACACCAAATACGATCGTATTAACGGACGGATCGCACAAGATGCCGTCGCTGGATGTGGCCGCGCCGATCTGTCCAGCGTTGTTTACTGCTCTAACGCTGATGTAATAAGTAGTGCCCGGGGACAAGTTTAACCCGTGTGCGGTGAAAGAGTTGCCTGTTCCGGCGTAGACCCAATACCTTGTATCGTAGGCGCCTGGAGAGGTTCCGATGCAATACTCGTAGCGTTCAACTCCGCTTTCTGGGTCCGTAACGGGAGCCCAAGTGAAGTGCAGATCAGTGGTTGAATCCGTGGTATCGCCGTCGTCCATCACGATGCTGGGCGCGGGCGGCGGGGTTGGATCGGTGATGGTAAAATTGGCGCTGGTTGTGTAGAGTCCGTACGGCCCTCCGTCGGCAAAGTATTCCCAGCAGGCAAACAGCGTTCCGTCGGGGGCAGCGCCCAGATCCAGGTTGGCAAGGTACGGGCCTACCGTCATACCGGCACAAACCGTGTCGGCGCCATTCTGCCACTCACGGCTCCTATAGCGCTTGCCCAGCACCCGGTTGTTTGAAAGGTAGGCTACATAAAACTCATTGCGGTTAGGAACAGCAATCACCACGGGGTTGTAGCCCTCGTCGGCCTGTGTTTGCGGTTGCCAGCCTACCACAGGATCGTAGTGGCGGGCTTGTATTGTGGTGTCCTGGTCCCAAACGACCAAGATATGCCCGCCTTGTGAGATTGCAATAGACGGTCTCGCCACAAAAGAAGACCCCGTGTTGGTGGATACAACAATCTCCGGCTCCCAACTGACCCCGTTGAAGCGCCGCATACAAATCTGCCAAGAACCATTGACAATCCTACCGTAGGTGCGGTAGACACTGCCGTCCACTGGGTTTCTGCAGGATCCGTAGCTGGCGTAGTAGTTGTCGGTGTAGGTGCCCATACCCGTAATGGGCGACCAAGAGGACCCATCCCATTTCGCGTACATAAGCTCGTTGTACTTTGCCCTTACGTTAGTGGCGATCATAACTGGCGATCCCGTGGCGCCGTAAGGCGTAATATTAGGATTTTTACCCTGTCCGCCTTCGCCAGGGGGATATACATATTGAGTGATATCGTAGAGCGTCCAATTCAACATATCGCTCGAACGGCCCGCATATACCTGCTCATTGTCAGGAGCCCAGTTTTCCCAGGTAATCCATATATCGCCGTTCATAGCTTCGGCCAGATCCATGATTCCGCCCAAGTAACCAAGCTGATGCACCAGAACAGGAGCCAGTGTAAACGAGCCATTCTGCCAGCGGCGGTACTTAATCTTCCACCCGTCAACGGTCGTTTTGTAAGCAACGTGGAAACCGCCCGAAGCAGCTCCGAATACCCGCGGGTCTTTGATGGATTGCTCAGTGGGTATGTGCAACTGGGCGACAGTAGCCCACGTGTTGGCTTCACATCTAACAGCAGCGAACATCGCAACGAAGAACGCGGCCGCCATTAGTAAAACTAGGAATCTTGCTTTCACTACCTACACCCCCATTAGATAAACTGGCACGTTTGGCCCCCAGTTGTGCCTTGACAGCAAATAACGTGCCATTTCTTTTACTAACAGCAAGCTACCACCGTACTGAGCATTTGTCAAGTCTTACTTCGTGTGAGATTGATTGTTTGGGAATAGCGAGGCTAAAGTATAAAAGCGAAGTTTTGCTACGCTTTATTTATAAATTTATATAGGCATCGGTAAGTAAAAAGCGAGATCGAGCCAACTTCGCATTGCCGTTTGAAAGACACTCGCACGTGCGATCCATCGTTGCCGTTGCTTTCCAAAACCGAAGTGTCAACTGGGAGCTAGCTCTGCAAGATTAATAAAAGATCTCTGCCCTCGCGTTGTGGTCGAGGCGGGTTCTGTAGTGATCGAAGCAGTCGCAGGTGGGTGTAGTTTCGGAGTCGCGTGATGCTTGTTAGGTCGGCTTGGCACATAAGGCGGGCATCTGAAGCCTATTCAACATCTTGGTCAAAATGAGCATTGTCACGTCGCTCTCACCAAGACTCAACACCCGACGTTAACTCGTTTTGTTGACGCCGTTCACCTGCCGCGGATATACTCAGCTTGGTTCATTATGGCGCTAATCTCGATAGAAAATTTGAGCAGACGCGTGAGAGGCAAGTGGGTCCTGTGGGACGTGTGCTTGGATGTGGAGGCCGGCGACTTACTGGCCGTTTTCGGCCGTTCTGGTTCGGGCAAGACCGCGCTTGCTCGCGTAATAGCTGGCCTGGACGAGCAATCTAGCGGCGAAATCATCCTTGGAGAGGAGGACGACGCGAGAGAACCGTCTATTACTCTTGGACTGAGCGAACCCACGCTCGCGCCCGAACTCACGGTTTACGAAATTCTCAGCTTGTTCGCACGAATGTGGGATGTGCCACGACGTAAGCGAGGAAAAGAGATAGCGTTTCTCATCGAACTACTCAAACTGGGCGACGTGCGGTCCGCGCGAACCTCTGCGCTGTCGTCTGGCGAACTCCGACGGCTCGAAATCGCGCGTGCCTTGATTGCTGGGGCAGACATAACTATATTCGACTCTTTACTAGATGGACTAGACCGCGAGGTTTTCGAAAAGCTTTGGGACCATCTGCTATCGATACGCCGTGACGGAAGGCGTGCCGTTATAGTGATGACGGCATCGGACCGAGTGGCCGAAAACTGCAGCCGGATGGCGGTGATCCATCGCGGCCGGATGTGCTTCGTAGGCCAGCCAGACGATTTTCGCCGTATAGCGGGCGAAGATTTGGTGGTGCTAGGCGAGATCACAAACCCGCACGTCAGAGACCGTGTGAGCGAGCAGCTCAATGTAGTGATTCAGCAGGACCAGGGATTTATATCCTTCAAGGTAACTAATGGTGAGAGGGTTGTCGGCGATCTATTGGCCGAGTTCGGATCTGATCTCAACTGCGTGTATCTCAAGAGGCCGACTCTAGAGGACGCTTTGCAGGTATTGGAAAGCGGTGGGGCAGGAGTAGTAGCGGGCGTAAGTGAGAGATGGCAATGAAGCGAGTAATTGCCTTGGTTATCTTCGACGTAAAGAGACTGATTCGGCGGCGGTTGGAGGCCTTAGTGTTGGTAGCTATACCTATCGTGGCCGGTTCTATGCAAGCGCTTATGAGCCACAACAGGCCGAATACTTATCTGGTGTGGGCGTGTCCGGCGGCCTGCCTCGCTGCGATCGCGATTGCGATTTGGTTGCGGGCGTCCGTTGATCGCCTCACGCGGTTTGCCGAGGCCCTTCACACAACGCCGCTACAGCCAACAATGCGTTTGGCCGCGCTTATCTTGTTTGGGGCGGTCATATTTGCCTTTCAGATGGCTATATTCTTCTCTTTGGCCCTCGCGCGTGGATGAATTGGGCTCAGCGCGTTGTCGAAGGAGCCCAGTTTTGGAAAGTTTCCATATGTCCCCAAACGCCTAAATAGCCGGTCATTGCCCAGATAGCGGCCGCGGCCAACATAACCAAAGCTCCCAGTGTGCGCGCGGCCTTGTTTTCGCGAAGCCAAAGCAACGCGGGGGTAGCGAAAACGCCGCCTAAGCCGGTAATGATGAATCCAGCGCCGGAGAGTGCCGGCTTCATCGTGAGTTTGAGATCGATGATTCTCACACCGATCACCACTGCGCCTATGCCCGCAAACAAAGCATATAACGCCATCGGCGTCAAACTCCACCCCAGCGCCATCGAGATACCGGCTAGACCGAAGATTACTCCGAACAGCACCGACATTTCTCCAAACGCCGAGTTGTAAGGCCCAGGCAGGGGCCAGGCTACAGTCATTACCGTCCCAAAAACCAGAGCAACCAGCCCGGTCGCAATGAACCCCGGCGCCCACCTACGCTGGTCCTCGTCGTTAAGCCCAAAGATCAGGTACGTCGCTAGAATGACCAGTCCCGCAACCATGTTGATCAATAACAAAGTGACGAAGTCGATGAACATAGCTCAGTCCTTTCCGCCCTACGCCAACAAAGGCGCCGGGCTACGTGCTGAACTCGCCCAAGTCTTTATCCTGTTTTCTTTGCCTGCTCTATTGCTCCCGGAACACCTCGGCTATCGCCAGCGCTGCCGGCTTCGGGTTGCCCTCGAAGTCTATTATGGCAGTATTTGCCGTGCAGGGGAAACAGTCGTGGCCCATCCAAAAGATGATGCCGCCGCATTTTGGAAACCTACTCTTACACGCTCGGGTCGCACACACCAGCGCCTTCTTTTGTCGTTCCTGGCTCCAGGCGACGTATTCTTCCAGGCTGTTTGGCTCGCGCCCCATTTCCGAGCAGAACTGTGGCCATTCGATCCACCACGTGGAGCCCCTTCGCCAATAGGGATTGTCCCAGGTGGCAGGCATTGGCTGACAGTCCCCCGCGTATTTGCGTATGATCTCAGCGGAGCTTGCCCCCGGCGCGCCGGTTTCCGATCTGAAAAGTGAATCGTCGTTCTTCCAATAGTTCTCCCACTCCTCAAGCGAGCCGCTTGCCTTCCAGGGTCCGTGAACGTCCCAATGCAAACCTTTGCCGTAGTTGCTCTCGTGAGCGTAGCTGGATGGGCCGGTGGGCGAAGTGGCTATGAACCTGCGTGTAGGATCGAGCCTGGCGCATATCTCGCTGAACCGCTTTAGAGTCGGATGTTCCAGGTCGGCGGGGATATCTACACGATACTTGGTCAGTTCATTGCCGCCGCTCCACAGCAGAAGCGATGCGTGGTGTTGTCGTCGGAAAACGTAGGACTCGGCAATGGCTGCAAGTTCCTCAACGGACTTCGCGTCGTCCGGTGGGTAACAACTGCCACCCGACGACGAGAGCGGAAACTCTTGCCAGATCATTATTCCGGCCTCGTCACAAAGATTATAAAAGAGCTCCTTTTCCAGGTTGGCACCGCCCCAGATTCTGAACACGTTGAAGCCCAGGTCTTTATACAGCTCAACACGCTTGCGATAGTCGGCTTCCGTGACGTCGGCGAAATTAGGCAGCACCGGAACCCAGTTGGCGCCTTGAAGGAATATAGGCTTTCCGTTGACGACGCATATCCACGGGTCGGCTCCCTCCGGCGCGCCTTCGTTTTGCGCCCACTCGATCTTCTTGAAGCCGACGCGGCGAGTGACCGAGTCCAGGACAGCGCCGTCAGCGTCAAGTAACTCAAAGTTGAGGTCGTAGAGCGGCTGCGGGCCGTGGAGATTGGGCCACCATAGATCGACCTCAAAGCCCATAGCGTTGATGCCGCCGGAGTTGAAACTATTAGCAAGTAGCTCTTGCTGGTGCTTAACTTGCCCATCCTTGGCAATAGTCAATCTAACTTTCGCGCCGCTCGAATCGTTGACCCGTCCCACGGCAACGACCGCCCCGGCACACGTCTTTGGGTCGACATCGGTGTAGCATCGAAACTCCGATATTTCGCGGCCGTCGGTAAGCTCGAGCGAGATGTCATCCCAGATACCGATTTGCACTAGCCTGACGACCCAATCCCAGGTATAGTTAAACCTGGCTTTCCAGTCCTTCATTTCTTCTGTGAATCCGAACTGGCCCAACCAGCGCGGCGGCAGGTCGAATACTATGCGAAGTATGTTCTCGCCGTCGCAAATGTGCGGAGTGAGATCGAAAACGTGGGGAATGTGAGCACCTTTAAAGTAGGCGACCTCTGATCCGTTGACATATACCCAGCCGCTGTAGTCCAGACCCAAGCACCTGAGACGAATGGTTTTGCCTGGCTCTATCCATTCTCTGGGTATGACAGCTTCGTAGAGCCAATGGCGATTCTCGATCCACTCGCACTGGCGGCCGTTTAGACCTACGTTCCAATCCGGAATTAACCCTTGCTCCTTGAGAACATATTTTACCGATCCGGGCACCTTTGCAGGAAGCGTTGTAATTTCGGCATTGGGCGACGTGGCGAATGCGGCCAAGTCCTGCATCCTCCAGTAGTAAGGCGTCCATCCGCTTAGTTTCCACTCAAGCTGGGAAAGATCATAGATTGTCTTCATCAATTACCTCTATCTTACCAATATATCCGGTCTCTCTATTACCTTGTTATCTACCGCTACTTCAACCATCGGCCATCCGCCAGCCTGCGAAAGAACCATTGCGCCGTTCTTCGTGGCGATAATTGTGTCCTCGGATTTCGCTCCCGTGATTGACGGGTTCCATGCAAATGCTTGGTTGGGCACGATTATGTCGTTCGACAGCGGCGTCGCACGATACTCCCTACCCTTGTATCCGGTAGGTCCGCCTTGATGATGTAGTTTCCATTCGTCTGGGAAGCCGGTGTCGGCATAAGCTTTTATACTGCGTGACACAACCGAACCCACTGTTGTTCCTGGTTTGGTAGCCTGAATATATGTGGCGTCTATTCGCGCGACTGCGTCGCGTTTTTTTTGAAGGTCGTCCGGCAATGGGCCGAAACTAACCATGCGCGTCGCCGAGACAATCAAGCCCCATTTTCGCGCTCCAGTCACGAGCATGACAGTTCTTTGTATTGTGGCTGTTGTAGGAATAGGGTGGCGGTAGTTGGCAATACGGTCGTCGGCGGCGACAAGTGTAACCAACGGCGTAAGCCCGCGGGCGTACAACAGCTCGTTCAGAACTCCTGCAACCTGGTGTTCGGTCATCCCGGGTTTTATCTCGCGGCACGCTTCAGCAAGACATTCTCCTGTATTTGCCCCGACCCACTTATATCGATCTATTTCCTCGTCGCACAGGCTATAGCGCAGGGGATCAACTACAGAGGCTATGTCGCGCGCTCCTTCGATGTGTATGTCGGAACCAATTTCATCGCCTCCAGCTACTTCGCGAACCATCTGGTCGCGCCTGCTATCATACCACGGAAAGCTTATAATCTCGAAGCCTAAAGCGGCAACCTCTTCGTCGGCAATCCTTTGCGCTTCAATATTGTCGCAGACGATGTAGCGAGCGTCGCGTGTCACAACGGCGGTCGCAGCACCAACTTCGCTCGCAATCCCAACATAATTGCTGCCACCACAGGTAATCCACGCGAAATTTCCAACTGTTGAAAGCGCAACGGCGTCCAGCGACTCCACGTCCATCATTTCGCGCAGCTTCCGTTCCTTATCTAATAGCTCACGGGTCATCGTCGATAGCAAACCTCCGGTTTTACTCTGACGTAGTTACATTGTTTCTCCAGCAAATCCTGCATTGAGTCCATTGCTATCAAATAGCAGCAAATAAATATTATCAAATCATGGTTTAGCACCTCTGCTGTGTGGGTAGAAAGATGCTGGAAACCCAATCATTTCGGAGGTGAGAAGAGATGGCACGCGAAAAGACTTTGGCCAAGCCCGAGCAGGGCGAGATCGAGCGAGTAGAGCCTTGGAACACGTTCCGAGAGATGGAACGAATGATGAGAAGCTTTTTCAGTTCCCCGTTCCCGTTTACTCGACCGAGCTGGTGGGGCGAAAGTCGATTGTCCACGCCTGAAGTCGACCTCAAAGAAACAGATAAGGAGTTTGTTCTGTCGGCTGCATTGCCCGGCCTTGAAAAGGACGATATCGACATAGACGTCACAAAGGACAGCATTACCATTAGCGGCGAGCGCAAGCAAGAAGAAGAGAAACCGGGCGAGCGTTATCACGTTCGTCAGCAGAGCTGGGGTACTTTTAAAGTAAGCTATAGTTTGCCGTCCGAAATCAGAGCCGATCAGGTACGTGCATCGTATAAGAACGGTGTGTTGGAGGTAACTCTACCGAAGGCAGAGGTTACAACTGCACACAAGGTAAAAGTCGAGGCTAAATGACGGGCGGACAAGGTAGCCATATGCGGGGGCAGGGCATATCAACGGTGCTCTGCCCTTATTTGCGTATCGAAACTGCATAACGAAACAGGTAGCGTTGCGGGGTAGATAATGCGTCGGAGGCATGATACACTGCATTTAGCAGGTTGCGTTTTACGATGGGAGGTTACGCCTCTGATGATCTACTTACCGCGCATCATGCGTGTTCATCTGCTTTTGATTGCTGTCGGGATTGTCGATATGTTCACCACGCTCTACTGGGTGTATACGGGGAGCGCGATTGAGTTCAACCCTATCATGGCTGCGGTCCTGCGGGTAGGAACTTGGGCTTTTATCGCCGTGAAAATGGGCACGCTATTGGCATACGTAAGCGTGATGGAATGGTATCGCCGCCGTCGTTGCCCCGCTTTTGCTAGAGCGGTGGGCCGCATTACGGTATTCAGTTACTTGGGTTTATACGCGACTTCATTCAGCATCGTCAACTACTCCGCATTTCTCGGATAGCCCGCTATTGCCTGCTGAGAACTCCCTTCTGATTTCATCAAGCTAATCCGAGCTTGTCTGCTTGCCGATACTATGTACTGACCCGGCCAATGCGTTTGCCGGGCCAGGGGCCAGAACATGCTTCGGAACAACAAGAATAACTCGGGGATAGACCGCGTCGGGCTCGACATTGGCAGCCATAGCGTTAAGGGCGTGGAGATAGTTGAGCGCGGTCCTGAGCTTGTCATTCGCTCAGCGGGAACGGCGCCAATAGCAGGCGTACGAGCCAGGACCGAACTCCCCGACACAGGTGCGACGGTATCGGCCATTCGCAACCTGTGGGCTACAGCCGGATTTAGCTCCCGGCGGGTTGTGTTGGCACTGCCTCCAGAAGCCGTATACCTGAAATGGCTTCACCTAGAAGCTTCGGATTCCGACGAACTCGACCGCGTGGCCCGAGCGGCAGCAGTGCGAGGAGCGCCTTTTCCCGCCCATTCCGCCATAGTGGATTTTCGCGTCCTCCCGTCTCGAGGAGCGCCATACCGCAACATCCACTATGTAATGCTAGTTGCCGCATCAGGTGATGCAGTGGACAACCTTTTGACCATCGCCGAGAGCGCCGATTTGGAGCCGGTGGCGGTCGACATCGGCGCGGCGGCGGCGTTGCGCAGCTTCGAGATGCAGAAAAGATTCGCTAGTCCCCTCTGGAGCGGACAGCCGCTGGCCCACTGCATTATCGGAGCTTCGAATACCACCATCACGGTCCTGCGCAACGGCGCGCTGGAGTTTGCGAGAACCGTCCCCGTGGGCGGCAGCGATATAACCAACTGCATTGTGGAGGCGACCGGGTTGAGCTGGGTGGAAGCGGAACGCATCAAGACCACGCCCGGCGCCAGGCTTGTCTCCGGCGCGACTCTGGTTGCGTCACACGAAAACGAGGAGCTGAGGGTGGCTTGCGAGGGCGCGGTTGGTAGGCTCGCGAGAGAGGTGCAGCGTTCGCTAAGGTTCTTCCGCAGTCAGTTCGCGGAAGGCAGCTATCTTGGGATGATCGGAGCGACAACCCTGAGTGGCGGGGCAGCGCTTCTTAAAGGTATGGACATCTGTCTACAGGAGATGGGAACCGACGTAGCCGGGGTAATCAATCCGTTCGCAGGATTTTCGGTCGATGCTGGAAGCAGCGGCATCCAATACGCGGCCGACAAGACCGCAGCGTTCACGACCGCGCTCGGACTGGCCATAGGCGACTATTGGAGCAACTGGCCTAGTGCTCTTGTGTCAGAGGAGGTAGAAGCAGCGGGGTGAACACGGTTGTCCGTACCACGGGCATGAAGCCTTTCAACCTGGCCGAACTTAGGATCGCCGAGCGTAATTATTGCAGGCAACAGATTGGCCGACGTGTGAGGGTGATAGCAGTGCTTATTGCGCTGAACGTCGTGGTGGCCATAGCAACCTACGCGTGCAAAGTGGTAGTGGAAGAAAAGGTGACCGAGACCCGAACCGAGCTTGCACAAGTCCAGACGCGCTACGTCGAGCTGAAGCGCGAGATCGCCGGTATGACGGCAACCACCATTCAGAGCAAGTGGCAGAGACAACTTGCTGACGGCAGCTCGAAGTGGCTGGACATGTTGCACGATGTGGTCGCCACCGTCCCTGCGGACCTCTGGTTAAGCCGTATTACCTCTTCTGAAAAGGACTATACACTGTCGATTGACGGACACGCGGCGCGATTTGAGTCATTGTCGTACTACATTGACACTCTACGCACCTATCCGGCGTTTAGCGAAGTAAGGCTAACCGGTACTCGTGTGACCACGCTTGGCTCATTATCCTGCGTAGACTTTACGCTCCAAATCAAGACGAACCCATCTCGCCAGATTCATGCTAATGACACGCACAGACCGGGTCTCGTACCTAAGCTTAGGGAGCGTTACTAGCATGATTTCTCCATCATTCTACAACGTGGAGAATCTGGGCCGAGCAAGGACTGCCCAGATTGCAGCCATCGTGATGACGGTAGTCGTGAGTGGTTTCCTAATCACAACCACGGCTATGAGCACGCGCGCTGTCTGGCGGGCCGAGCAGGAACTGCGCCGACAGAAAGCAGAGTCGGTGCGGCTGTCGCGGGAAGCGGCCGCGATGCGGCGCGAAAGCGAAACGCCGGAGATTTCGGACGAGGGCGGGTTGGAGACTCTCGCCGTTCGATTTGCCAGTTGGGCTGTGGCAAGGGGGGTGGTTGTTGAATCGCTGGTTCCGGAGGGGCCTCCCTCGCCAAACGAGGTGAAGGTGGGCACGGTGAAGCTTGGAACTTGGAACCTCAGCAAAGTTCGGATAAAAGGGCAGGGCGGATTTCCAGAGCTTCTCGGCCTGCTGGAGGAACTTCGAAACCCGAAGATGCCAGTGAAGCTGGAGTCGTTCCAGATTCAGACTGTGGAGGACAACCGTCAGTCTGGAGTAGGGTTCGATCTTCTGCTGACAGTCTACGAGAAGAAAGAAGGGAAGAGCTGATGGCTTTTGTTGAGTTCGACCAGAGCCAGCGCAAGCCGGTGGCCGTGCTCCTTACGATACTGGTTATCGCTATCGGAGTGACTGTCTTCCGAATCAATAGCGTCCCTGCGAAAAAGCTTGTGTTAAGCCAACCCACGAAATCGCAACCTGCGCACGCAGAGGTGACCTGCGTTCAGGGTGGCACATGCGAGTTGGCGCGAAACCCATTTGTGCGGCCCATGCCGTTTAGAGTGGCAGATTCGGCGTCTTCTAGGGTTGACGCCGCGGATGGCAATCGCGAGAAGAACGCGTATGGCAAAAGCAACACTCTGGAGGAGCTTGCGCCAATACCAGTTCCCGGCGTGCTTGCTGCCGCTGCCAATTCAAATCCTCCCGCCACGAAACCTGCGGACCAACCACCGCCGAAGCCGTCCTACGTTCTACTGGCGACGGTCAAGGACCATCGTGGCGTGAGCGCGGTGATTGCCGAAGAGCACGAGGGAGTCCGAGTGGTAGAAGTGGGAGATAAAGTTGCAGGAGACCTGAGGGTGAAGAAGATCGAAACCGGCCGCGCAGTCCTGGCTGATGGGAGGGTTACCATAATTGCGAAACGTCCGCGTTCGTAGGTATTCCGTGACAAGGAGACTGCTCCTTACACTGACTTTGGCCGCAGCGATGGTGGTGCTGCCGGTTGCGGCTTCTTGGGCTCAGGACAACGGCAAGCCAAAGGCCCAAGCGGAGCCGACTATAAAGGCAAATGACCCAACAAACCGTTTCGATGTCGATGCCAGCGGAACGGATGTTAAGTATGTGTTAGAGGCGCTAGCGCGAAGGTCGGGCGCGAACATAGTAGTCAGCCCAGAGGTGACCGGCGAAGTTACAATTCACCTCAAGCAAGCCACCATCGATGACATTCTTGACTACCTCTCCAAGGTGCAGGGGTTCAAGTGGGAAAAGCAGGGTGTTACATATTTGGTGGCTCCTTTTGACAAGTTCGCCAAGCCATCCGAAAGCGATGTCACTCCCGCTGTTCCACAGTCAAGAATATTGGTATGGATATGCAAACACGTAAAAGCGTCGGACCTGGTCGCTACCATCAAGGGGTTATTTGACGATCTGAAGGTGACCGAGGGGCCGTCGGCAGTAAAACCTGTTCTCGGGGAGGGCTCGACCAGCGGGGGTGGCGGTTTAGGCGGAAGCTCAACGTCCGGTACGTCAGGTGGTTCATCAACGCAGAGCGCGCAGGATCCAAGCCGCATTGTGCTGTTCGGGCCGCCGGATCAAATCGCTCGTGCCCAGGAAGTGCTGGAGAATATAGATAAGCCCAAGCCGCAGGTGTCTATACAGGTGGCAATTACTGAAATACGTGTCACCGCGGCTAGTGAAATCGGCATCGATTGGACATTCAGTGACCTGGTATTGCAGGAAAGCACGCCCAGCGGTGGCATTCGATTCGGCAAATACAACAAGCAGCCGCTTACATTCACCGGCACCATATCAGCCTTGATTGACAACGGCAAAGCGAACCTTCTAGCTCAGCCGAACCTCTCGGTGTTGGATGGTGACTCCGCCTACATATTGATAGGCGACCGAATACTATATCCCAAACTGGTAGGTTATACACAGTTCGGCACGCCCATCTACGACAAGGAAGAAGAACGCGTCGGTATCTACCTTCAGGTAGCGCCATTGGTTGCCGACGAGGAAAACATAGTGCTCAAGCTATACCCGCAAGTGAGTTTAGTTACGGGTTACCTTAAGACCCAGGCGGGCGACTATCCGCAGATAAGCACGCGCGAGGCTAAGACGACCGTATCCGTAAAGAGCGGCGCCACGATAGCCATCGGCGGCCTTCTGCGTGAGAACGATATCAAGGACGCTTCCAAGATTCCGCTGCTCGGCGACCTGCCTATAATTGGCGGATTCTTCCGTCACACAAAGACTACACGCGAGAAGACCGAGATAGTGATTTTCCTGACGCCTAAAATAGTGGGAGCATAAAGGAGAGTCCATTGGCTGCCGACGGCACTCTTGCCTCAGTTTTTCTTGAAGAAGGTATACTGACCCCCGAGGAACTCGATCGTGCCCTTGCAATGCGCAACGACGTGTCCGAGGACATCGGTGAGTTCCTGGTTCGCGTGGGGATGCTCTCCGAGCGCGACCGTGTAAGATGTGTGGGACTGCAGCACGGGATACCTTTCGTGGAGATAACCCAGGATATGCTGGATCCGGAAGTAGCCAAGCTGATCCCACACTCAATGGCGCTGCGCTACAAAGCGCTGCCGGTGGAACGCAGGCAGGATACCCTAAAAGTGGCTATGGCCAACCCGCTGGACGTGCAGGCGGTCGATGACATAGCGAAGGCGACGGGACTTGAACCGATACCGCTGATCGCTGTTGAAGACGCCATACTCGAAGGGATATTCCATTGTTTCGGGGCAGCCGGTGACATCAGCGACATAATCGTGGAGGCGATCAAGGACGCTGATGCCGAGGTCAAAATCCGCGAGGACGAACCCGAAGAGGAAGAGCACGTAGCCGATCTCAAAGACCTGGCCGGCGGAGCGCCGGTGGTAAGGCTGGTAAACGCGCTCATCGCACGGGCAATCGCGGAGAGGGCCAGCGATATCCACGTGGAACCGGAGGCCGGCCGGGTGAGGGTGCGTTTGAGAGTCGATGGCATTCTGCACGAGGTTATGAGTATTCCCAAAGATCTGCAGTCGCCTGTGATCTCGCGCATCAAGGTCATGGCAGGGATGGACGTAGCCGAGCGAAGGTCGCCGCAAGATGGCCGCATCACGCTCGTAGCCCGTCCGCAGGAATACGATTTTCGAATATCGACCTACCCGGCCATTCACGGCGAGAATGTGGTAATCCGCGTGCTTGAGAAGAGCGCGGCTCAAATCACGTTGGACAAGCTGGGAATGCAGCCGGAAGTTGCGGAGGAGTTCGCTCGGATCGTTGCCTCGCCCTACGGAATGATCCTGGCGTGCGGGCCGACCGGCGCGGGCAAGACTACAACTCTCTACGCGGCTCTCAACATGATAAACAGCGTGGAGCGCAATATTATCACTATCGAGGATCCCGTCGAGTACCAGCTCAACGGCGTAATACAGGCCAACGTCAATCGCAAAGCGGGTCTAACTTTCGCAACAGGCCTGAGGACCATTGTAAGGCAGGATCCTGATGTGATACTGGTTGGCGAAATACGCGACTCGGAGACTGCTGAGATCGCCGTGGAAGCGGCGCTCACTGGCCACCTGGTGTTAAGCACGCTGCATGCGAACGACTCGGCCGGCGCGGTGGCAAGACTCATCGACATGCAGGTGGAGCCGTTTTTGGTGGCTTCGTCGATCGTTGGATTGCTGTCGCAGCGTCTTGTGAGGACCGTTTGCCCACGCTGCGCTGCGCCGTTCGTGCCCGACAGAGAATTGCTCTCCAAGTTGAATTTGGGGATTTCCGTGGACGATCTCGAAGGGGCCAGAAAAGGTCGTGGGTGTGAACAGTGTGCTCGGACAGGCTACAAGGGCCGGAGTGGCATTTTCGAGATACTGAAGATGAATGACGATATCCGAGCGGCCGTGATCGAGCGTAGTTCAGCGGCCACAATACGCCAAATAGCTATTGCTCACGGCATGCGCACGCTGCGTGATGACGCACTGCAAAAAGTCAAAGACGGCCTGACAACTATCGAAGAAGTTATCCGCGTAACTACGGAATAAAACCAATGTGGGGTTAGCCATCATTACCGTGCTAGCCAGCGGACAGGCTCGGCAAAATGCCAGTTTTCGCTTACAAATCCATAAACATAGCCGGAGCTCTTCGGGACAGCAAGATCGATGCGCCATCGGAAGCGCACGCCAGGGCGCTGTTGCAGAACAAGGGCGAGCGGGTTATCCAAATACGCGAGGTGTCGCGGTCGAAGTTCGCTGGCGAGCGCGTCAAGGCGCGCGGTCGCAAGCCCTCTGCCGACGAGGTTGCCAGCACCATCAGGCAGATGAGCATACTGGTGCGCGCAGGCGTGCCACTAGTAGAAGGGCTTCACGGACTTGCGGATCAGGCAACTTCCATGGTGCTGCGACGCACACTGGAAACCGTAGCCCTGGACGTTAGCCAGGGTTCGGCGCTGAGCGATGCGTTCGCCCAACATCCGCACACATTTCCGAATTTGGCCGTTGAGATGGTTCGCATAGCCGAGGCGGGCGGTGATCTGGCGGAGTCACTGAGCCGTCTCGCAGAGCACCTTGAGTCGAGTGCGGAGATCGGTCGTAAGGTGAAGTCCGCGCTAGCCTATCCAGCCGTGATCGTATGTTTGTCGGTGGTGACTGTGGTCGTGATGGTCACCTTCATCCTGCCGCGGTTTATGAAGCTGTTTGACAAGATGGGGGCTAAACTTCCGTGGACTACGAAGGCCCTGATGAGCGTGAGCTATGTACTGACGCATGACTGGTATTTGTTCGCTGCTCTCGGTGTGGGGCTGTTTTTATTGGTAAAGCGCATGGCGCAGAGCCGCCTGGGGCGTCGGAGAATTGACTCAATTCTGCTTAAGGCGCCGGTAATCGGCGATGTGGTGAACAAAGTTGTTCTGGGGCGCGTGATGGCGTCGATGTCCACGCTTCTGGGAAGCGGTGTGCCAATGGTTCAAGCACTAAGAACCTCGGCTGCCGCTGCCAATAATGAGATAGTAAGAGAGGCCCTGTTGAAGGCCAGCGACGATGTGGCTGAGGGAAGCGCGACGTCGCAGGCGCTGCGGGTGTCGGGCGTGTTTCCCGCGCTGGTGATCCAGATGGTGGCAAGTGGGGAAAAGACCGGGGAATTGCCTTCGATGTTGGATTACGTTTGCAAAATGTATGCGCGTGAAACAGACGCCAAGATGAAGTCCCTTACGTCCATCATAGAGCCGATCCTGATCGTGTTTCTGGGAATCGTAGTGGGATTCATAGCAATGTCTGTCATCGTACCTATCTATTCCTTGGTTGGCGGCGTGAAGTAGCGCGTCGCAACAGGAACTTAGCAGGGAGGGCTGAGAGTAATGTATTGCTACTTTTACAAAGCCAGAACGCGACGCGGAAGAACCGGTTTCACACTTGTTGAGCTTCTGGTTGTCATCGTTGTGCTGGCGGTCCTGGCCGCGATTGTGTTGCCTAAGTTTATGAATTCGAGCAGGAGAAGCCGCGAGGCGGCGCTGCGCAGTGATCTAAAGCTTCTACGCAACGCCATCAACCTGTTCCAGACGGACACGGGTTTATATCCGTTGAATCTGAGCGCCTTGGCAGCCACCACCGCTCCGGCGAAAGGGCTGAACAGCGACGGCACGCAGGGCGACATTATTGCCGCGAACTGGCACGGCCCTTATTTGCAGGAAGTGCCCAACGACCCGGTTTCATCGGCTGCATTTAATTATGGGACCGAAGCGCCGAACGTCGGGAAGGTCACAAGTAGCGCAACGGGTAATGGCCTAGATGGTACGCCTTATAGCTCGTGGTAGGTCCAAGCAAACCTGCTAAGATTCCGAGCGGAGTTCATGCGTGGTTGATCGGCGGCGACTCCACTCCTTGGCCAGGAGTCGCCGCCGGGTCAGTCCGAAGAGACGGCAAAGCACGTCGACCACTGGAGGGTGGTATTGGTCAGAGCGAGGAATGTGAGTAAGCGAAGGAGACGCGGCTTCACACTGGTTGAAGTGCTCGTTGTCATCGTCGTTCTCGCAGTTATCGCCGCAATTGTGCTGCCCAAGTTCGTCAACTCTGGACTGCGAAGTAGAGAAGCTGCTTTAAAAAGCAATCTGAGAATCGTTAGGGAAGCGATAAATCTCTTTCAGACAGATACGGGTCTTTTCCCGGCGAGTCTGGACGACCTTTCAGCGACCACCGCCCCACCAAAAGGTCTCACCAGCTCAGGAGCGCTCGCGGATATCGACCCAGCGGATTGGAACGGCCCGTATTTGGAGTCGGTGCCAAATGATCCGATCTCTGGGGAAGAGCTGATCTACAAGACGGCTGGTGTCGGTGTCGGAAGGGTGATAAGCAGCGCTTCCGGGACGGCGAGCGACGGCACAGCTTATTCCAGTTGGTAGGTGAAGAAGCTATGACCAGTCGCGCTTGCATCAACTTACGAGCCTCAGGCGGGTTCACGCTGGTGGAAGTCTTGGCGGCGGTGTTGCTGTTATCCATTGCCCTCCTGGCAATACTAACCGCCACGCAGGCCGCTCGCGACACACAACGTCGGGCTCTTTGGATAGCCACGGGCCGCAACATCGCTCAGTCGAGGATGGACACGCTGAAGTCCCTTTCTCCGAACTCGTTGTCCTCTTACTATAGCCAGACGGAAGACCCTTCACTGCCGGACGGCAATACGGTAACGGTGAGCTGCGGACCCTATCCGGTGGCGAATGAGACCAACCTATTTAGGGCGACAGTGGTGGTAAGGTGGCCGGAGGGGCAAGGTGTCCGCAAGGTAAGCTATGAGACACTCATCGCACGCAAGTAGCGGAGCCAGTGGCTTCGCTCTCATAGAGCTACTGGTCACGGCTGCGGTCACGGCCGTGGTGCTGGTGAGCATCTGCGGCATATACTTGGCCGTATCGCGTGATTGGGATAGAAGTAGGGGTGAATCGGAGGCTCTGGTCGCTACTACGGACTGCTGCTCCGTGATAGGCAGTTATATCGAGCAAGCGGTAGGAGCAGTGGTGCTGGACCGTCCAGGAGGCGACGATGCAATCTGCCTGCAAATGCCGGCGGACACCTCTTCGGGTGGCATCTACACACCTGTTTGGGGCGCTAATTCCCTGAACTACCGCGGCGGCGGGTGGCTAATATTCTACCTGTCGGATTCAAGTGGCAGCTACCACTACAACGGCAACATACTTTGGGCTGCCACGATGGATTGGTCGGACTTTCCGTGGAGCATAACCCCCGACCCGTCTTGGAGTCTCTATTATGGCGATTCGGCGAAAGGAAGGATAGCGCCGCTCAAGAACGTCACGTTCGCGATGAGCCAATCAGGTCAGACGCCAGTGGTAACGATCACTGCCACAGCATGCTACAACGTTGCTGGCACCGAGAGACAGGTAGTGATGACCAGAACGGTATTGATGCGTAACTACGTGGAAGGGGGAGGCTAGGATGGCGATTGTATCACAACAACGCGGCGCGGCCTACGTCCTAGCGCTCGCCACGCTCCTGGTAGGTATCACGCTGGCCCTGGCGGCGCTGCGGTCTAGCGGAGCTTATTTCTTAGCACAAGATAGCCGCGTCAAGAGTGAGGCCGCGCGCAACTTAGCCGAGGCGGGTATCGAGTACGCCTACTGGCAGGTCCATCATCAGCAGTGTGCCCTGCCTTACACCGCCGACGTCACATTGCCGGGCGGGCAGTTTCACGTGGAGGCGGTGGACAACGGATTCGCCGTAGGTTCGAGTATGCTTATCACTTCCACAGGAACCGCAGGGTCGACCACGTTCATCTCGAAGCGGGTCGTTTTGGGACTTCTTCCTTACGACTACGCGTGGTGCGAAGACAGCGACATTTCCACGAATGAGAAGATCACTTGCACCTACGGCACTCGCGGACTGCGCACAAACGGCTCAGTCGATCTTAGTAACCCAGCAAACGACATAAGCACCGGCGTTTGGGCGAAGAACGGGTTCAGTTTTACACAAGGAACGATAAATCCTAAATACTCCGGCGTTCCACCGATCCATTTTCCCGAGATAGACATTGGCTATTATACCGATATGGCCGACTTCACGTTTTGGTCGAACACAGAACTACCGATCCGCAACCTGCCGCCCGCGCCCGCGTTGGTGGTGGTTAGTGGCGATTTGAAACTGAAGGGCCCTGGCGGCAGTTACGACGGAAAGTACTTGTTCGTGGCGTCAGGGGTCATCGAGGTCGAGGGATCCATGACCGCGACTCCCGGCTCTGCGCTGGGTCTGATCTCTCAGAGCAGGATTGTGTTAAAGGGCGGGTGCAATACGTTGCACGCGCTGTGCTACGCGCATAACTACTCTGGCACTGCACTAATTGATATTGGCGACTCAATAATCATAACGGGCACGATAGCGGCTGACCACATCGTCATAGACGACGACGTGACACTCATTAGACGGCCAGAAATAGTCTCGCTTCTCCGCCGGTCGTTCAAGCTACCTGGCCAATAGCTTCTGGCTAATCTAACGAAATCGCCATCCGAAACCGAAGAAACTGATTGAGGCGTTATGGAGAAAAGAAGACGTGCTGAACGACTGATCGCATCGCTGCGGTGGGTGGTCGCGGTTCTTGGGCTTGCCGCCGCCAGCGATGTGCTTCCCATTACGTATATAGCGGCGCTGATGGCGATTGTTGCGGTCTATAACGGAGCGATGGCGTTCTGCGTCAGCGACCAGGCCAGGTTCGTCAAGTATGGGCGAAGGCTTTCGCTCGTCAACAAGGTCCTCGATGTTGCCCTCATAACTTTTGTAAACGTAATCACGGGTCCGGACAGCTACGCGTTTTTGCTGTATTGGATCGTGCTAATTAATTGCGGCTACACCTCCGCCGAGTTGCGTAAGTTGCTGGTGGCCACCGGTGCGATATTGGCGGCGAATGCGGTCAGTACTCTCTGCACCTTTGACCAATCTCAGGATCTGGGGCATATACTGGCTGTAGTTGGCCTGAGAAGCGGGGTCATCATTATTGGTCTGTTGGTGGCCGCCTACGTTTCCCACGTGCGATCGCAGGACGAACTCGCCTCGGAACGCGGTTCCTACCTCCACGCCATACTCAACGTTGGTGCGCGTCTGACCAGCTTTCGAAATGTGCACGAACTGGCCCTTTACGTGCTTGAGTCGGCCGTTACCGAGACGGACGCGTGCGGCGGGCAGCTTCTGCTCGTCAATGACGACGGCGAGCTGGAGTGCGAGGCTTTCTACCCGACCGGGAACGAAACGAGTGCTGCTCCGACGCCTACGGACGCGCAGCTTCGATCGTGCGCGAACTGGGTCCTGAATAGTGGCAGGGAGTTCACTGTCCGCACGGCTACCAAGAATCCGGGAGAGAACGAAGTGTCGCAGAACGACAGGCCCGTGATGGCCGCTCCGTTGTTGTGGCAGGCGTCGAACAACGACAGCGATACGTCTGTGCTGGGCGTGCTGATGGTGTGGGGTATCCAGAGCGAGGATTTCGGTGACGATGCACTGGATATTGTCAGGATATTTGCAGCAATGGCAGGCGCCGCGATAGTCAACTTGCGGCTGTATACGAATCTGCAGAAATCGTTCCTGCGCACACTGCAAACGTTGGCGAACGGATTGGAAGCAAGAGACGAATACACCCGCGGTCATTCGGAAAGGGTTATGCAGGTGGCTTGCCTCGTAGCCGAGGAGCTCGGAGTGAGGCCAGACAGCATAGAGTCGCTCCGCAACGCAGCGCTACTTCACGACATCGGTAAGATCGGGGTCCCCGACAGCATCCTCCGTAAGGCCGGTAAGCTCACGGTCGAGGAGTGGGAGACGATGCGCCGTCATCCAATAGTGAGCGAAGAGATATGTCGACCGCTTGGCTTGCCTAACGAAGTCTTGTTCCTGATAAAACACCACCAAGAACGCCTCGACGGCAAGGGTTACCCGGCGGGTCTGTCGGCCCAAGACCAGCCCTTGCTACTGCGAATACTAGTGGTTGTGGACTCATTCGATGCCATGAGGTCTCGCAGACCTTACAGAGACAGAATGCCGCAGGAGGAGCTTGTTAACGAGCTCAACAGATGTGCGGGCAGAACGCTGGATCCGACCGTCGTCGACGCGCTGAAGCGCATAATGGACCGCGGAGACCTGGACCACATCTACGAGGAGCTGGATCGCACTGACGACGATGTGGATCGCGTCATTCACGAACGGAGAGTGGCTTAGTGACTGAAGGGACTTATGGCCGGGGGCAGCCCTGAACATACGGGCTGCCCAGCAAAAGGAGAGGTGGAACAAGGTCCAATCAATAGACGTGTCTGCCAGGCTCAAAGTTCGCCAAATTTCGTTAATAGAGTCAGTTTTCCCGATCCTGTTCTAATCTCACTTGATTTTCTGTAGGATGCTCAACCCCAGAAACGTCGGCGCCCACAGACCTACGAATATGGCGCTTTCATTGCGTCTGGTAACAAACAGCCCCAACGACACCACAATGGAGCCAAATGCCAGTCCCATAAGCATTGTGCTCAGTGGGTTTTCTTCTGCGGATTGCTGCTCCGGTTTAGATTTGGCAACTGACTCGGGCATCTTGGCTGCTCTGGTTTCGGGTTTTTCCGCCGTAACGGTTGCCATCATTGATCTCTCCCTCGGATATTTGAAGATATGGCTGCATGTTGAAGCGATAAGAGCTTTACCCGGCCCCGGCGACTGGGGAAACTTCGTGCGTGGGTCCACGGTCCCCGTAATTCGGGCGACAGGGCGCGGTGGATGCTGGTGGTGCTGAAAGCGGAACTGCCTCGGAAGGTCAGTGTTGGCGCTGTATCGAAGACAAAGCTATAGCGCAAAACAGACTCAATGGTCTACGAGGAGACAAGTTGGGCAATTTCACCTGGATTGATGGCGGAATAGTCGGACTCTATTTGCTAATCACCATATCCGCTGGGATTATGGTGCGCCGATATGTGGGCAGGGTTGAGCATTTCCTTGTTGCTGGCCGAGAGATGAACCTGTATTTGGGCATCGCCTCTTTAGCCGCGACGGAGTTCGGCATAGTCACGTGCATGTATGTAGCTCAGAACGGCTACGACAAGGGCTTCGCCGGCGCGACTCCGGGAATCACCTTCGCGATAGCCATGCTGGTGGTAGGGCTTACCGGCTTCTGTATCAAACCGCTACGCAACGCCGGCGTCATCACTATACCCGAGCTTTTCGAGAAGCGTTTTGGTTCGAGTGTGCGCTGGATGGCGGGCGTGGTGATAGTGCTCGGCGGTTTACTCAACATGGGCGTGTTCCTGCGGCTTGGCGGCGATTTTCTGGTGCAGTGCTGCGGAATAGACCAGCTCAATTTGCACGCAGGTCCGTGGGTGCAGGCTCACATGCTCGAAGTTACGATGACGATCCTGCTGGTTGGCGTCGCGGTCTACACCATCCTCGGCGGAATGCTCTCTGTGCTGGTGACCGATTATCTGCAGTTCATAGTCATGAGCACGGGACTGCTGTTGGTGACTGGGCTTGTGCTTCGGAATCTCGGCTGGGAGAAGCTGGCCGACACTGTCCGCCAGCACTATGGCGCGGGCGGGTTCAACCCATTTGCGAACCCAACTATGGGCTGGAAGTATGTTACGTTCAATGCGTTGCTCAATACTGCGGCCGTGCTGACCTGGCAGACTACTATCGCGAGGGTATTGGCGGCAAAGGACACGCACACCGGGCAAAAGGTCTACACCGGCACGAGCTTCTTTTTCGTCTGCCGCTTCCTGTTACCAGGTATCTGGGGTATAGCTGCGCTGGCTACAATAAACGTGTCGTCGCTGCCGGTAAACGCAGCCACTGGGCTTCCGCGGACGGAGTTGGCCATGCCGATGTTTCTTGCCACATTCGTGCCTACGGGGCTCATGGGCCTGGTAGTGGCGGCTATGTTGGCAGCGGATATGTCCACCGATTCTTCCTATATGCTCACTTGGGGCAGCGTGATCTACAACGACATTATGGCGCCTTTTCGCCGGGGCAAACCGTGGTCGGAACGGAAGGGTTTGTTTTGGAACAGAACAATTATCGCGCTCATTGGCGTTTTTCTGCTATTCTTCGGACTCTGGTATCAACCGAAGACCGATATGTGGACCTATCTCGGCGTGACGGGAACGATCTACCTGGCGAGCATGTCTACGCTGCTGGTCGCGTGCTGCTACTGGAAGCGGGCCAACAACTGGGGCGCGGGGGCGGCGATTGTGGTGGGCGCGCTGGTGCCACTGGCTAACCTGGTCGTGGGAGTTTTGCACGCCAACAAGATCATCAGTTTCGAGTTCGACAGCTACTACGCAGGCATAGCGGCGTATTTGTTTGCGGCGTTGGCGATGGTGGTCGGTTCGCTGCTTAAGCCGAAGAGCAGAGGAGGTGGTGTTCAGATCGACGTGGTGACGCTTGATACGGCGGAAGAACAACGGTCGCGGTCACCTCTGCGGGTCCTGATACCTGGTGTGGTTGCGCTTCTGTCGACGGTGTGGGCTTTGCTTTCGGGAACAACTTGGTGGGTGCTGACGATAGCATGCGTGGGATGGTATTCGACGATCACGGCTTATGTTGCAATAAAGGGTGCAAAGGACATCAAAGGAATGTTGGCACACCTGGCCAAGGATTCCGATCGTCAGTAAAGAAGATGCTCTATCGGCCAGCGCAAGTTTTCTCCGATTCTTTCGTCAGTCGATCACTTCGGGCTGGATGCCGGCAGCATCAGCGAACGACAGCGCATCCTCACGGACTGGTCTGAGCAACACTGCGAACCGGAAATCCTCCGGTCTGAGCACGTATTGTGGCCAAGGAGCGTGCCCGCAGCTAGCCGAGCCTAGCCCGTTTTGAGCATAATCCAAGTTTAACGTGATCTCCGGCCGCTTCTTCAGCTCGTGGGTGTGCGTTGCGCGCTCTAAGTCCACAGTTGAGAACCAGTGGGCGCTGAAGTTAAGTGATGGCTGTCCAACTGCCATCATCCCAAACCCTCGGAGGTCGGTCATCGCCAACCAAGTTACATCACTCCGATTGCCGTTTTCCTGAGGTCTGACATAAGGCGTATAAAGCTCGTCGACACTCATCCGGTACCTGCCAAACCTGCCTGCCTGTTTACTGTCGGGATAGGTTTCGCCGGGGCCGCGTCCGAACCAGGTGACCTGATCCAATGTTGCAGGGATTGTCATTTGTAGACCTATCCTAGGCAGCGACTCAGGCCAATCGCCGTCGAACTTGCCGGACACGTCGAGCAATATGTCGCCGTTGCCGTAGATGGTGTAGACGTAGTGGCAGTCGATAGCCCGGTCGTGCGTCGGTGTTTGGATTCTCACGTCCGCAACCACTCGCGCCACTGAAGACGTCGGCCTGTCGACGCGCACCTCACATACACGGTGCTGGAGTTGATCCAGCATTGCCGTTCTCCATGCGGCGGCGTTGTCGCGAGCGGCGTCGTTGTCCGTCACCGCCCGCCATAGATTCAGCCTGGGACCCTGTTTAACGAGTCCAATCCCGTTAGATTCCCAACCTTCAAGAACTGCCCGCAATGTGTCGAAATTCACGCGGAAGTCCGCGCCAAGCACTGTTACAGTCTGACCGTCGATGACGGCTACTTCTGGCATAGTGTTGGTAGTCTTAACTATGGCAGGGGCATTTACCGGCAGTCTGAACTGCGCCCACGCGACCTCGTGCCCCGCCTTTGCCCAGGGCTCATCTTGCCCCAATGTGAACGACACGTTTAGGTAGTACTGTGCTCCAGGTCTGGCCAACGGAACCTTAAAAGGCACATTAACCTCCGCCGACTTTCCTGCGGCTACGTCGGGGATGGCAACCGTACCACTTTGAACAACGACTCCGTTCTCTGTGACCGACCAACTCAAGCTCAAGTGGTCCAGCGATCGAAAATCGTAGCGATTGGTGACGCGCAACTTCCCCGTACAGAGATCTACTGCCTCAGTAAGCACAGGTTCAATTACTTTCTTGTACTCTATAAGCCCCGGCGATGGTTTTCTATCTGGGAAAACAAGCCCATCGCAAATGAAGTTTCCGTCATTCGGAACGTCGCCGAAATCGCCGCCGTAGGCGAAGTATTCTGTTCCGTCCTCAGTTCTGCACCGTATTCCGTGATCCAGCCATTCCCAAACAAAGCCGCCCTGCAAGCGTGGATACTTGTAAAACGCATCCCAATACTCGGTCAGCCCGCCGGGGCCATTTCCCATCGCATGGGCATATTCACACATGATAAACGGCATGTTCTTGTAGCTTGGCGGGTTCTTATGACCGGCGTGCTCTACGCCGTCTTCGCCCTTGCCGATCTTCACGACCATATCCACGTGCGTATACATCTGGCTAAACACGTCCACCACGGTTAGCTGTTGATCGCCTTCATAATGAATGGGCCGAGTGGGATCGATCTCGCGGGTTCGCTCCACCATCGCCTTGTGGTTGCAGCCAATATTGGATTCGTTCCCAAGCGACCAGAGTATTACGGATGGATGGTTTTTGTCTCGTTGCACCATCCGCTCCATCCGATCGACACACGCTTCTTTCCATTTCGGGTCGTCTGCAGGGTTGCCGCGCCAGTCTTTGACGAGGGCAAAGCCGTGAGTTTCCAAATCGCATTCGTCGATGAGGTAAAGGCCATAGTAGTCGCATAGATCAAGCCAGCGAGGGTCGTTGGAATAGTGCGATGTTCGCACTGCGTTGATGTTGTGCTGCTTCATAAGCAGTATGTCCTGGCGCATTGTTTCCAACGGCACCGCGCGGCCTAGATCTGGGTGGTGCTCGTGGCGATTCACACCTTTGAACATCACCGGCACACCGTTCACCAGGAGGTTTCCACCTTTGATCTCAACCTGTCTAAACCCAACTTTCACGGGCACGACCTCAAAGACCTCGCCTTTGTTGTTTGCTAACGAGATCAGCAGCGTATAAAGCGTTGGGGTCTCGGCGGTCCACTTAGCCGGGTTTGTTACAGGCATAGAAAGCTCTGAACGAATCTCTTTGCCTGCTTCGATATTCAATATAGCCGATGCTGACGCAACTTCGCCGCCGTCTTGGCCAACGAGCACGGCGCGCAGTGTGCATTCTTTCGCGGCCTCAGGTCTGGTATTCTTCACGAGTGCTGACAATTCAAGAGTGGCATCTTTGTAGTCTTTGTTCAGCGGCGTTCGGACAGTTATATCCCAAACGCACACAGATGGCATCGCAATTATATAGACATCGCGGAATATGCCGCTTAGCCACCACATATCCTGGTCCTCACAATAGGAGCCGTCTGACCACTGTATGACCTTTACCGCCAGTGTGTTCACTCCCGGCCTTACGGCAGTGGTAACATCAAACTCTGCCGGTATGCGACTGCCCTTGCTAAAGCCAATCTGGGCGCCGTTGACCCAGACGTAGAAAGCCGAATCCACTCCCTCAAACCTAATTATTACGCGGCTACCGTCCCACGACTTGGGTATGTTGAACGTTCGCCTATAGCAACCAGTAGGGTTATCTGACGGAACGTAAGGCGGATTCACAGGAAACGGATATGGCACGTTGGTATAATGTGGCTTGCCGTAGCCGTGCATTTGCCAGCACGACGGTACTGCCAACTCGTCCCAGCCGGAGTCGTCGAATGTCTCGTCGTAAAATCCGGCCGGCGCGTGCTCCGGAGATGGCACATAAAGAAACCTCCACACGCCGTTTAACAGTTGAACCCAAGGAGATGCCCCTGGTTGACCAACGAGTGCTGATGTGGTGTCGGGATATGGAAAAGCATAAGCTCTGGCGGGTAATCGTTTGCGATGAAAAAGCTGCTTATTCTCCCAGTCTTTCATTGCGCGGCGGCCTCCGTTAAGTTGGCGTTCGTAGTCTAGGTCCAGACCAGTATATACGAAACCGCGCCGCCTTGTCATCGAAATCGGGAGCGTTTCAGTTCGCTATTCCCCTTGCTGCAGAAGATTCCTGGTGGGTTTGGAAATAGATAAGGGGGTGTTTATTTGAAGAGAAGACCTATGCCCTTCGCCCAACCTCAGCAGCCTCCGGCTCCAGTGCCGCTACCTCGTAGTCGGCGGCGATCTTGCCGTCAATCATCGAAACAATCCTCTGGGCGCGCTTGGCAAGCTCGTCGTCGTGGGTGACAAGCACGAACGAGGTCCCAAGCTGCGAGTTGAGCTCTGTCAACAAATCGAACACCAGCACGCCGTTCTCGCTGTCAAGGTTGCCGGTAGGCTCATCGGCAAGTATCAGCTTGGGCCTGTTGGCAAGCGCCCGCACTATGGCCGCCCGTTGCTGTTGACCGCCGGAAAGCTGCGTGGGTCTGCAGCCCAACCGGTGCTCCAGCCCGACCCGCGAGAAGAGGTGCTTGATCCAGTCCATGTCGTCCCTAGTCGCGCCGCCTTTTCTGATCTCTAGCGGCATCAGTGCGTTTTCGAAGATGGTGAACTCCGAGAGCAGATAGTGGAACTGAAAAACGAAACCAATCACATCGCCTCGAAGCGCCGCGAGGCCAGGCTCGTCGAGTTGGGACGTGTCGCTACCGTCGATCTCGATCACGCCGTGGGTGGGTGTGTCGAGCGCGCCGATGAGGTTGAGCATTGTACTCTTGCCGGATCCTGACGCGCCGACAATCGCCACGAACTCCCCCTGGTTAACGCACAGATTCACCTCACGCAAGGCCCAGGTGATCACCTCGTCGCCGTAACCTTTTGATACATTACGAATGGCCACTATCGGCTTAGACACTTCTTATTGCCTCCACTGGGTTCAGGTTTGCCGCTCTCCTTGCAGGCACAAGTGAGCTTATCAGTCCCATCACAATTGCCACTGCCGATGCCGCCAGAACGTAGACGATGTCCCATTGCATAGGCACTATCGTCGCGGGGCGTCCGCCGAACATCTCGCCTGGCCGGACGATGTGAGTCGCCAGAAAACACAGCCCCGTTCCCAGTCCGCTGCCCAATATCGCTCCGCATAACCCAACGCCAAGCCCTTCGAGTATGAATATCCTCTGTATTTGGCTAGCAGTTGCGCCCATGCTCTTCAAGATCCCGATGTCTTTTTTCTTCTGAACCACAAACACTATCATCACGCTCGCCACTCCAAACGCCGAGGCAAGCAGCGTCATACCCTGAATGATGATGGCCGAGGAGTTCTGCGCGGTCAGCGTGTCTAGAAACGCTTTGTTGCTCTCCATCCAGCTTGTCACGGTGAGGTTAGTGAAGCCGCGTATTGCCGAGGCGACCTCGTCCGCGCCGAAAATACGCTTGGCGCGCACGTTTACCGTAGTAATATCCCTGCCCAAACCCAACATTGCCTGCGCGGCCTGTAGGCCGACATACACCCTCGACTCGTTCGCCGACTCGATTCCCAGATCGAATATGCAGCTCACGCGGAAGGTCTGCACCACACCGGTATTCGACGCCACTTTGATGCGATCGCCAACCCCGACGCCCAGGTCATAGGCCATCTTCACGCCGATCGCTGCATCCTGCTGGTCCAGCCGAAGGAAATCTCCCTCGATCACTCTGTTTTTGAGTGACAGCACTTTCACGTATTGCTCAGGTATGACTCCCACGATCTGAGCGCTTTGGTGTTTAGCTCCACGACCGACAATCCCGCTGCCCTCTACCGACGGCGCAGCCGCCTCTACTCCCGGTAACGCTTTGATGCTGGCCAATACCTTGCGCCATTGCTCTATCTTGCGTTTCCGCGACGACATCTTCTCCAACCTGGTCACGACCCCCACTTCGCCCGGTTTCAACTTCCACATCGGAACAGACGAAGGAGTCTCGGCCTCAACCGTAACGTGTGGGATCGAGCCGACCACGTCGTCTATAAGCCCAACCTGCAAGCCATTGATGAGCGAGGACAGGAATACCACCAGCAACACTCCCACCGCCACCGCACCGACCGTCAGTTCCGTCTGACCGTGGCTTGCGACGAGATGCCTTGTGGCTACCTTGAGCTCGAACCACTTCAATGGCTTAGCTCCCGTTTGCCAGGCTCACGCTGTCGCCGGCTCTCACCTTCGCCGCATTACGTATCACGACATCACCATCCTTGAGGTTGCCCCGAACCACAATTCCGCGCGCGCCTGCCGCGCCGGTATTCACAGCCACTGGGGTCGCAATACCGTTGCGTATCACCATCACCGCCGCACGGCCGTTGGCCCGAGTAAGCGTGTCCGGAGGCAAGATTACCTGTCGCGCGCCGGTCTTTGTGATGATGTTCACGTCTACCGTCAGGTTCGGCCTCAGCCAGCTCACGTGGCCGATCGGCCTGAGCTTGATCTTTATGGTGCCGCGGTCTGGATCGGCAGTAGAGCCAAGGTCATATAGGACAGCCTGAAAACTTTTGCCCGGAAATGCATCGCAGCTCACCACTGCCTTCATGCCACTCGCAAGGACGCTAAGATTGTCCTCATCGGTCTCGACTTCTATTACAGGCCTAGCGATCTCCTGCAACGACGCCAGCTTCTGACCTGGCGATACGGACTGCCCCGCTTCGACCATTAGGTCGGCCAGGACGCCGTCAAACGGTGCACGTAGCTCCGACCTGCTTCGTGAAGTCATCGCGCGCGCAAGCTCGGCCCGGGCCTGGTCCACCTTCGCCCGTGCCGCGCGAACGTCTTCGGACCGTGGCAGTGCAAGCAGCGAATTCAGCCGCTCACGTGCCGCGCGAACCGAAGTAGACAGGCTCACCTGCGCCTCGGCCACAGCGGCTCTCGCCTCCGCCACCAGTTCCGGCCTCGCCCCGGCCCTCACCAGGTTCACTCGCTCCCGCTGCGCCTCAACCGTCGCCCTGGCGGATTCCAGCTCCATTCTCGCGGCATCGAGTTGCGCGGCGGCCATCGCGCCCTCGTTTACCAGTTCCTTGGTACGGCGATAGTCGTTTTCGGCCTTGGTGAGTACGGCCTGCTCTCGGCGCAGTGTGGCTTGAGCTTCGGCTATCTCCTGCGAGCGGCTTCCTTCCTGCAGATTGCGCAAACGCGCCTGCGCCTGGGCTACGCGGGCCCGTCCGACCGAGTCTGACCGCGCCAACTCCGCACGTGCCTGCGCAATTTCAGACGGCAGGGCTGGCCGGCTTGCGCGGGCCAACTCAGCTTCCGCGGCGTGCAACGAAGCACGGGCGGCTTCGACAGCCGCGTCCATTTCCGAGGTATCTACAACCAGGATAGGCGCTCCCGCCTTCACACGGTCGCCCTCGCTCGCATATATGCGACCGACAACACCGGTGACGTCAAGGCCAAGTTCCGTTGCCCGCTCTCCGGCAACGCGTCCGAAAGCGCCGAGCGTCTCAGTAGTTCTGGTGCTTCTTGCGATGACATAGTCGACCGGTGTGGGCGCGACTACATAATAAGCCAGAGATAACCCGATAGCGCTGACGATTGCGAACCATAGCAGGCGCTTCTTGTTCGCGCGCACGATGCGAGACAGGCGCGACTGCTTCTTCTGCCCCGCACGTGACTGTCGCGGGTAGTCGTTTTCCATTGCGTAGCGCGGCTCATCTTCGTCTTCGGCTGGGCAGGGTTTTCGTTCCAGCAGTTCTCGCAACTTACCACCTTCTCTACTCGCGCGCATAAGTCACCGTGTTGTTCCGAATCGGGCGGTGACCTATGAGACGGTGTTTCGCCAAGGACTGGCGGGCTTGATACGTGAACTCGGAAGCCTTGCGACTCCGGTTACTGGTAATAATACGAGCATGGGGACGGCTTGCGTTGCATATTTATTGAAGGCATGGCGGCAAGTAGACGCACAGATAGTGAATACACTCAAGAGCATTAATGAGCCTTGGCGCGCAACCTCGGCAGCGCACGCACGGAAAGCCAAGTTGTCAGAGCAGCCAGCGCCGACGCCACGCTGAACAGGCCCTCCGTTCGGGTTGTTGACCAACCGTAGAGCGAGACATCTGCCCAGGTTTCCAACAGAAAACCTCCAGCTATCGCTCCGCAGATCGCGCTACATTCTCGACGAATCGAGTCGGCGCAAATAAACATCCAAGTTTTGCGATCCCGTATCAGACTCACGACGGCTCTCGGCCGGGGTATCCAACCTGGAACGGATTTCTCATAGGCAGGGAATTCGTCAGGAAATTCGTTTCGCAGAAAATCTTCTTCGCTTCGCGCGATCCGACTGTGTGCCAAAGTGAACCCAACGATGAACACGGCCAAAAACGGGATGCTCCCGAGTATTAGCGCCAGACCCGTGCCGGTAAGAAGACTGCCGACGTAGAGCGGGTGTCTGATGACGGCGTAGGGACCGGTAGTCACCAGGCCCGCGTGCTCCACCTTGTATTGTCTGGCGATGACCCTCAGCCAAAGCCCGGCCGCCAAGACAAGCGCACCGGCCAGGTTGAGGATCACGTTCAAGCCTTTGTCGCGCACAAGAATGCTCGGGTGGGCGAGCACTACACCCGCAACCGCCATTCCTCCCACAAAAAGCCAATTAGCCGTTGATCGGGACATACGCGGATACCCTCTAACCTATCGCCAACGCATAATGCGCCTCACTACCGTTTCGGATGCATATCTTCGATGGTTCTGCCGCTGATCACCGAAGCCGGGTGGTCAGCGAGCACGTCGCCATCCGGCTGCGCGAACGAGTCTTTTGTCTTCACGAACAGCCATGCCTCGTCCTTTACGTTCCGAAGTCTCAGCAGCGAGAATCCGCCTTTGAGCTTTTGCCCATGTAGTATCAATGACAAATGCCCCTTGGTCATCGCATCCTCGAAACTGAGCGGTTTTCCGTTTTCGGAGCTCACGTTTTCATACCCACCGCAATCCCAGACTATCACAGGCCCCGCGCCGTACTCACCCGGCGGTATTACCCCTTCGAACGTGGCATACTCCAGCGGGTGATCTTCGGTGGGCACGGCTAACCGCTTTTCGGCTGGGTTCATAGACGGCCCCTTCGGCAGCGCCCACGACTTCAGCACGTCGCCGTATTGGAGCCGCAGATCGTAGTGCAGCTTGCTTGCATCGTGCTTCTGAACCACGAATATCGGCGCCTCCGCCTCCTTAGCCAACTCGTAGCCCACTGGTTCCGGCGATCGATCGAAGTCCCGCCTATCCCGATACGTCCGCAGCGATTCATCTTGAGCCATGTTTCGCTTCACTCCGGCAAGAGGACTGCTCTCCGTGGCCGTCTAAGGTAGTGCTGTGGGTGCGCCCTGGGGAGTATTCCCCTGGGTGTTTTTTCCACTCACCCCCGCCACTATCCCTTCAGCAAGGAGCAGACAAATGGGGATCACAAGGCGAGAGTTCATCCAGACTAACCTGGCCCTTGTAGGGACACTTATGCTAGGAGGCAAGACCGACTTGACCGCGAAACCCATGGAGAACGCCAAGCCCAACGTGCTCTTCATAATGACCGATCAGCAGCGAGCCGATACCATAGCCGCACTGGGCAACTCGCATATCTACACTCCGAACCTGGACCGTCTGGTCAAGCGCGGTGTGACTTTTACCAATGCCTACTCCACCTGCCCGGTATGCGTGCCGGCGCGCTACACCATTCGTACCGGTTGTGAGCCACCCAAAACGGGCTACTATACCAATGCTCCCGCTGACATCGTGGCGGGGCAGGCGGAGACCGTCGAGGGTCGATGTGGGCGCTACCTCGCACGAACAATGTCCGACGCGGGCTACCGCACCTTCGGCATAGGCAAGTTCCACAGCTACCCCGTTCACGAGGATCTGGGCTACGAGGTTCATCTGCACAGCGAGGAGCTCTACGCTACTCCGGAAGAACGGGAAGCCGACGACTACGCTACTTTTATTCGAAAGAACTACCCGTGCTACGATTTCATCGAAGGCTTAATGGGCGAGCGGACGGAGATGTATTACATGCCCCAGATGAGCCCGATGCCGGCGGATGTCACTGTCGAAGCATGGGCTTCGGACAGGACAATCGAGCAAATACTGCGCGACGACAAAAGGCCTTACTTCGGATTCGTCTCGTTTATCGGTCCGCACCCGCCTTTCGCACCGCCGCTTCCGTTCAACCGTATGTACGACCCGGATCGTATGCCCAACCCCGTGCGCGGCGATTTGGCGATCGATCACATGGACGAATTCCTACCCTGGGTGAACTATCTTATGTGGGCCGAGGATATCAACGATTCCCACGCCCGCGTCCTCAAGGCGCGCTACTACGGCGAGATATCCTACATCGATCACTGCGTGGGACGAATACTTGACGCGGTCGACTCCCGTCCAGACGCCGACAACACCCTCATCTGCTTTTTTGCCGACCATGGTGACCATCTCGGCGATCATAATGCCTGGCAAAAGGAGAGCTTTTTCGAGGCGTCGTGCCGCGTGCCGTTTTTGGTAAGTTGGCCCAAAAGATTGCCCACGAACACTAGGAGAGCGGATTTAGCCTGCCTAACGGACCTCTTCGGCATCGCCACCACCGTCGCCGGAAAACCCGAGATTCGCGATGGGCACGACGTACTCGGAGCAATTTTGGGGAAATCTTCGCCTCGAGAGCGAGTGATAGGCTACTACGGTATGCCGGGCACGCCCCTTTTCAAAATAATGGTCCGAGAAGGCGAGTGGAAATACGTCTTTATCGCTAATGGCGGCCGCGAACAGCTCTTCAATATTGCAGAAGATCCCGACGAGCTTAAGCAGCGAATCGACGATTGCCCGTCAATAGTCGCGAAGCTTAGAGATGCGGCAGTAGAGGCGCTATCAGTTGCAAATGCTGACCGTGCTTTAGACGGCGCAAAGCTGCGCTCATTTGCTTTCCAAGCTATGCAGCGCGGTCGAATATACCAGTTCGACGCTTCACGTGGTGTGCGCAGATTCCCGGCGAAGCCGTCTGATATTTATCCGCAAACCAAGTCGTAAATCCGAACTGGCGATGGGAACTGTCTGAATCAGGACTCACGTGGCTTATGGGTGTGTCGAAGCCTACCGGTAGCAAGCGAGTCAAGGGAACTTAGCTGGAGTCTGCGGCGTAGTCCTTGAGTATCTCCTTTATTTGTCTTGGTTCTACTTTGCCATAGACACGTTCGTTTATCAGCACCACCGGCGCAAGCCCACAAGCGCCAACACAGCGGCATTCGTCCAAGGTAAATAGCATATCCTCGGTGGTTTCGCCAGGCTTTATTTCGAGCTGTTCTTGTATGGCCTCCAAGATCTTGGCCGCGCCGCGAATGTAACACGCTGTGCCCATGCAAACGGATATGCGATGTTTGCCTTGGGGTTTGAGCTTGAAGTAGCTGTAAAAAGTGGCGACGCCGTAGATTTCTGCCGCCGGAACCTCGGTGATTTGGGCGATGTGTTCTATTACCTCATTGCTGAGATAGCCATAACGTTCCTGTGCCTCATGAAGTATCGCTATTAGTGCCGACTGCGGATGCTCGGGTATGTAAACCGAACGTATGTATTCCGTGAGCTCTGGATAGTTGTTCTGTTGGCAAGTGCAAGGCATGGTTGTTTCCTCTCGTCGTTTCAGGTGCTCAGGGTGAGCTTTTGGTTTAGTCAGTCCTCATGACATCCGGGTTCCAAACGCCTTTGGGTAGTCTAGGCTGATAGTGTGTATGGAGCAACTTATGCGCCAGTTCACTATTGGGCTCGCCGAGGTATTCTTTGTAGACTCGCACAACGTCTGGATTTTCGTAGGACCTCTTGAGGGTCTTGCCTTGGTCGATTGAGCGCAAAGCCTCGGCCCGCCTGCGCAAGTTCTCGACGTCTAAAGGCACACCTTCGCCGGCACGAGCGTAAGGTTGTCCTCCACCGCCAATACAACCACCCGGACAACCCATAATTTCGATAAAGTGGAACTCTTCTTCCTTACGCTGCACTTTCTTCAGCAGCAGGTGGGCATTGCCCAAACCATGTGCAACAGCAAACTTAAGTTCCTGTCCGCCAATTTTCGCGGTCCAGTGCTTTATGCCTTCGGCAACGCTTCGAACATCTTCTACCACGACTTCGGCTAAAGTCTCTCCGGTAAGCATCCAATAAGCCGTCCTATAAACGGCCTCGGCGAGCCCGCCGGTCGCACCAAACAGTGCCCCTGCGCCGCTTGACATGCCAAGTACAGGGTCGAAATCTTCCTGTGGAAGTCGTGCGAAGTCTAAGCCGGCGTTCTTGATCATCCATACCAGCTCCCGGGTTGTGATGACGCGGTCGATGGACGGTACCAGTTGTCCACCAACCTCGATTCTCTGTTCTGGCCGCGCGGCCTCGAACTTCTTGGCGGTACAGCACATTGCTCCCACGTTGAATATCTTAGTGGGATCGATACCGGCCTTTTCGGCATAATAGGTCTTGATCAAAGTGCCGAGGATGCTCATCGGCGACTTGGCAGAAGAGATGTTTTCGAGCAAGTCGGGATAGAAGTGCTCCGCAAACTTCATCCACGCCGAGGAACAGCTTGTTATTAGCGGAAGCGGCCCTCCATCTTTGAGACGTTTTACGAACTCGGCGGTCTCCTCCATAATGGTCATGTCCGCGCCCATTTGGGTATCGAAGACCTCGTCAAAGCCAAGCCTGCGCAGCGCGGCTACCGTTTGGCCTGTGTAGGGAATCCCTGGGGCTAGATTAAAGCCCTCGCCTATGGAGGCGCGCACGCTCGGGGCAACTTGGACGATTACGTGTATTTCCGGATCTTCGATAGCTCGCATTACGTCCTGCGTGTAGTCGCGCTCTAGGAATGCAGCCACGGGACAGACGTTAATACACTGCCCGCACGTGATGCAAACGCTTTCCGCAAAAGGCGCGTTATAAGCCGGAGCAACGACCGTCTTAAATCCGCGGCCGATGTAGCCAAGCGCTGATACGCCTTGCACCTCTGCGCAGACCCTTACGCATCGACCGCAGAGTATGCATTTATCGGGATCGCGAATAACCGACGGAGAGCTGAGATCTTTTTCGTAATGTTTCTTTTCTCCTGAGTAGTTGCGCTCACGGACGCCTGAGGCGTAAGCCAGATATTGCAGCTCGCAGTTGCCGTCGCGCTCGCAGGTCTGGCAGTCTTCGGGGTGGTTTTCGAGAAGTAACTCGACCACCGTACGGCGGATGTCGCGAATCTCCGGAGTATTAGTGCGCACAACCATACCCTCGTAGACAGGAAAGCTGCACGAGGCCATCGGGCGACTTATCCCTTCGACTTCCACCAGGCATACTCGGCAAGAGCCCTCCATGTGCAGGCGCGGGTGGTAGCAAAGCCTGGGAATGCGTATGGCCAGCTTCTCTGCGGCCTGCATCACGGTTGTCCCCTCGGGGACAGATATCTGGTGTCCATCGATTGTCACGTTTACTTTCTTGGGCATATAAGCTCCTTGAAGTTTACATCAATGATCAATGTTTTAGGTGTAAGAGGTCCTGTGGCAGGGCCGTTTTTCATTGCACGCATTTTAACACGAAATATCCGCAAAACCCTGCTCCACTCTTCGCGCATATTGTATTTAAGCTCTCACCTATTCCCGGTAAATAGCCTTTACAGGGCACTTTTTCTTGCACTCGCCGCACTTGATGCAAAGCGACTGGTCGATGACGTGCGTTTCCTTAGGTGCACCAGATATGCACTTGACAGGACAAACCTTGGCGCATAACGTGCATCCGACGCACTTTTCGGGGTCGATATAATAGCGCAGCAGTGCCAGACAGACGCCGGCTGGGCAGTGTTTATCGTAAATGTGGGCCTCGTATTCTTCGCGGAAGTTTTGCAGTGTGGACAAAATCGGGTTCGGCGCCGATTGTCCCAGCCCGCAAAGAGACGCCTTTTTCACGTGCCGCGACAGCTTTTCCAGTTTAGGCAAGTCCTCCGGCACACCTGCACCCTCTGTAATTCGAATTAGCATTTCGAGGAGTCGCTTGGTACCCTCGCGGCACGGTGTGCACTTGCCACAGCTCTCGTCCTGAGTAAATGTGAGAAAGAACTTGGCCACGTCCACCATACACGTGTCCTCGTCCATCACAATCATACCGCCGCTACCCATCATCGAGCCGGCTTTCAACAAAGACTCGTAATCTATGGGCGTATCCAAATACTGCTCGGGAATGCATCCGCCCGACGGACCGCCGGTCTGCACCGCCTTGAACTTTTTATCGTCTCGGATTCCGCCTCCGATGTCGTAGATAATCTCTCGAAGGGTGGTGCCCATCGGCACCTCGACCAGCCCAGTGTTCTTAATCTTGCCCGCGAGGGCAAAGACCTTGGTCCCCTTGCTAGTTTCGGTGCCCATGTTGGCAAACCAATCGGCGCCGTTCAATATGATAGCCGGCACGTTGGCCCAGGTCTCGACGTTGTTGATGAGAGTCGGACAATCCCAAAGGCCCTTGTTGGAAGGATACGGCGGTCTTGGCCTAGGCATTCCGCGTCGGCCTTCTATGCTTGCGATCAGAGCCGTCTCCTCGCCACACACAAAAGCACCTGCTCCAAGCCGCAGATCTATATCGAAACTAAAGTCAGTCCCAAAGATGTTCGAGCCAAGTAAACCGCGCTCACGAGCTTCGTTTATGGCATATCGCAGTCGCTTAATCGCCAACGGATACTCGGCGCGAACATAGATGTAGCCCTGGTCGGAACCAATGGCATAGCCGCCGATGGTCATAGCCTCGATCAGGCAGAAAGGATCGCCTTCGATGGCGCTGCGGTCCATAAATGCGCCGGGGTCGCCTTCGTCAGCGTTACAGATTACGTAGCGTTTCTCCGCAGGGACGGACGCAGTCTGCCGCCACTTTAGCCCAGTAGAGTAGCCACCACCGCCGCGACCGCGCAATCCGGACCTTTCAATCTCGTCGATCACCTGAGTGGGTGTCATAGTTTCGAGCACCTTCGCCAGCGCCTCGTAGCCGCGCATGTTTAGGTAATCATCGAACGACTCCGGGTCGATCACGCCGCAGTTGCGCAAAGTAATGCGGACCTGTTTCCCGAAGAAATCGGCGTTGCCGAGGATGCGGATGTTGGAGGTGTCGACCGGCTCCGTCACGCGAAACTCTTCGACGGGCTTGCCGTTGATGAGATGCTCGTCTATTACCCGTTCAAGCCTGTCGAGGCCGATTTTTGAGTAGATAATGTGCTCGGGCTCGACAATCACCATAGGACAGTTCTTACACATGCCATAAGCCACGGCTTCCTCGACCTCGACCCTGTCTTCCGCGCCGCGCTCCGCCAGCATTCGTTTGATCTCCGGTTCCAGCTTCTTGCCTCCCGGATCGGTGCAAGCCGTCCCGCAACAGACTACCACTTTGCGCTTGTTACTATCAGCCATTGCCACCTCGCGTTTGTCCCGCTATCCTAATATCTCCGATCAAATAATCGCACCTACCTAGCCGTGAACTCCTCTATGACTTTTCCACCGACAAGATGCTCTTCGACAATCCGCTTCACCTTGTCTTCGTCGAGCAACACATACAATACGGGAGGTTCGCCTACACGTGTCACCTCGGCCATCGGTTCGAGGTCGCATCTGCCCACACAGCCGGTCGAGATCACGTCCACGTCTTTCAACCCGTGGTTTTCTATCTGGGAACGAAACGCTTTGTAGACATTTTCTGCGCCCGCCGATATGCCACAGGTTGCCATGCCAACGCGCACGCGGTAATGTCCGTCGTTGTTCGACTTTTTCTTGAGATCGGCGAGGATCGCCGTCGGTGTTTTCAAGTTATTTATCCTCCGCAATTGACTCAACCATCCCATTCTACCCAATCCAGCCTACGACTAGCAAGCAAGAGGCACGGGCTGGGCTTGTTAGGTTAACAGAAATAGTCACCCGAATCGAGGTGGAGGCTATGAATAAAGGAAATTCATTCGTGCTGATACAATAAGATTTCAGTTGGCAAAGCTATCAGCTCAGACCAAAGAGGTGTTTACCATGGCAAAAGCAACTGCGCTAGCAGAAAGCGTAAAGAAGTTCGAGATTAACTCGCCCGTAATAGGCGTTTTCGCAGCGGGTGACCCCAGGATCGATACCGATAGCCGTGCGCGCTGCCGCAACATTGTGAAAATGGCGGCGGATATTCTTGCCGATCGTGTGAAACTTCCCGACGGCTCCTCGGTCAAGGTTGTCTACGCGCCGATACTCGTGGACGGCGAAAAGCAAGCTGATATAGTCGCCAAGCAATTCCAGGACGCCGGCGTGAACGTGCTGGTTTGCACACCGGACACATGGGCGTTTCCGCAACTTAGCGTGATTTCGCTGCTACAGCAATTTCCGCCGAACACGCCCATCAATTTTACCTGCGGCAACTCCGGTCCTAAGCCGGGGGTCGTATTTGCGCATGCAGTGAACGGCGCCTTAGCGCAATATGGCAGGCTATCGCATCTCAACGTGGGCACTTGGCCCGACACCGGCATGAATCCAAAAATGACCGATGCCACCGCTGACGCGCTGGTCGATTGGGCGTTTGCGGCAGTCACCACACAGGCTTTGAAGGGCCGAAGGGTGGTAGTGTTCGGCCACGACTCGATGGGAATGGAAACAGCGCTAGCGCACGTTATTCCGACCAGAAGGCAATTCGGTATTGAGATCACTCGGCTGGACATGAAACTTCTCGCCGATATGCTTGCCAAAAAGAGTTACAGGGAAAAGGAGCTCAAAGACTTTCGTGCGTTCATCGACAGTTACCTTGGCAAGCGACTTGAAATTCGTGACAAGGCCGACTCAGAGCGGTTCGATACCAGCTTGGCGATGTATCTAGTTATTCGCGACCTGTTGGCAGACCTGAACGCCGTTGGCGGAGGATTCATGAGTCAGCTTGAGTGGGGTTCTGACAAAAGGGGTATACCACTGCCGGTGGCGGATGCTGCAGAGTCTTTCTTCAATTCAACTTTTGACCACAACGGCCGGAAAGTTCCGATGCCATTTGCGACCGAGGCGGACGTGCAGGCGTTGCTTACGATGGTTTTCTTCTCTGCGCTTACCGGAGGCGCGCCGCCGCTGTTTATGGACTTTCGCAAGGTGTGGGAGAAGTGGGAGCTGGACGAGCTGGCCAAGAAGCTCGGTGTGAAACTGCCAAAAGACGAACTTTGGGCGCAGAAGGGCTTGGTGGATGGCGACAACTCCGGCTCAGCATCTTTGGATTGGGCTGCGGAGCCCGGCGCAAGCGTGGAAACAATTATGAAGCGCGTCAGTATGCCGTTGGCTGACCCGGACTATTTCCCCGGCATGGGTAACTCGGTCAGTTATGTTTCACCCGGTGGTTTGGAGGGAATAGCCGGTAGGCTCACTTATAGTAGTCTGTCGGGACTTTTCAGCCTAAGTTGGGACGAGGCTGTTACCGCCGAAGTTCCGGCGAAGTTTGCGAAAGGCCTTTGCGATATGACATCGCCCAATTGGCCGCATACGTTCATCGTGCCCAAGTATGCGAGTATGTATGAATACAAGCACTACCCGCCGGCGAATCACCTACATATGATCCAGGGTCTCTCGCCGGCTCGCCTTGAGTATTGGATGGATCTCAACAACGTGCTTTCGCAGGCTAATTGGGCCGCGCGTCCCAAGTTCATCGAAGGCGTTGACAGACCGATTCCACTGCTTTATCTCGCCAATGGCGGTGAGGATAACGCCAAGATAATGTTGGGAAAAAAGATATAGCGGGGACAGGCGGTTAAGTAAACGCGTATCTATGGTAGTTAGTTGCCGCGCAGCTCCCTTCGACTGGTCAGATGTCTTGATGACTTTCCATATTGGGGAGGCGACCCGGATGAGGGAGCTGCGTCGGAAGCGTTTAGTGTCTAGACAACGGCGAGCCCTGAGTGGTTCTTTACGCTTTGAAGACGAGCTTGCCCGATTTTATGTTATAGTCACTGACGTCCGTTCGACACTCGTGCTTCAGTCCATCGCTTTTGGCTAATTCGGCGGTTCTCGTCTTACCTCGACGTTCCTGTTTTCCCCTGTCATTCCAGCGAACAAGGGAATCTAAAGACATCGGCGCAAGCGCAGTAATTCGGTAATTCCGATCAGAGTCGCTAATGACATCAACGCTGCATTGCAGCAGTGCGGAAACAACGGCGGCTTTAATGAATCAAATTGACTTTGGTATTGTCTTGCGGTTGTCCACAAGGTCGGTGGCGCATCGACCTGAGTTGTGGCCGGCGTAATAGTTACGCCCGAAACGGAATCGCCAATGACGCTTTCTACTAGCTTACCGCAGCAAGATGCAGCTCGTCGTAGTTGGCTGCTAAATCGCGCCTAACTTGCTTCAGCAGCGGGTCAGTCAGGTTCGGATCTCGTTCCACTATTGCAAAGGCCTCGGTCCTGGCAAGGTCGAGAATCGGCACATCGCGGAAAACGTCCGCGATCTTAAGCCTGGGAATCCCGCTTTGTTTGGTGCCGTAAATCTCTCCCGGACCTCGAATCTTAAGGTCTTCCTCAGCGATGACGAAACCATCGTTGGTGTTTGCCATGGTCTGCATTCGCTTGATGGCATCATCAGTATTAGCCTCGCAGATCATCACGCAATAGGACTGCTCATCGCCCCTGCCCACGCGGCCTCTAAGCTGGTGTAGCTGCGCCAAGCCAAACCTGTCGGCGTCCTCAATGACAATACACGTCGCATTCGGCACGTCCACGCCGACCTCTATAACCGTGGTTGAGACCAGTATATGCAGCTCGCCCCGGCGGAAGGCAGTCATCACCGCATCTTTCTCCTCGGTCTTCATCTGACCGTGCAGCAACCCTATTTTGAGGTCTGGAAACGTGTCTTTAGCCAGGAACTCGGCAAGCTCTGTCGCCGCGCGAGCCTGCATCTTCTCGCTCTCTTCAATCAGGGGGCACACCACATACGCCTGCTTGCCTTGATCGATCAGGGTTCGCAGCGCTTGGTAAACCTTTTTGCGCTCGCCTACTTGCTTCCAGTGCGTACGCACCGGTTTGCGTCCGGGCGGTAGTTCATCGAGGATTGAGACGTCGAGGTCGCCGTAGACGGTGAGTGTCAATGTGCGCGGTATTGGCGTAGCAGTCATCACAAGCATGTCTGGGTTTAAGCCCTTTTCCATTAGGGCAGCTCGCTGAAGCACGCCGAATCTATGCTGCTCGTCAACGATCACCAATCCAAGTCGCCTAAACTCCACGCCTTCCTGTATCAGCGCGTGTGTCCCAACAATAATCTGAGTTTGCCCAGAGGCTATCCGTCCAATTACCTGGCGCCTGCGTGACGCTCGTAGGCTGCCACAAAGCAAATCGACGGAAATATCCATCAGCCCCAGGCCGTCGAACATCTTTGACATGCCCAAGTAGTGCTGCTCGGCTAGGATCTCGGTCGGCGCCATCAGCGCGGCCTGGTAGCCATTTCGAACGGCAACAAGCATTGCCGCAAGCGCAACAGCGGTCTTGCCAGAGCCTACGTCTCCCTGCAATAGGCGGTTCATACAAGTCGGTCGACTCATATCTGCGAGAATCTCGCTTATCACTCGCTTCTGGGCGTTCGTAAGCTCAAACGGCAAAACGCGTCTTAGTTCTTCGTCGAAGTTGGCCGGTATTGTGAATTTGATTCCGCCGCCCGGCGAGGCCATCTCACGTTTTCGCAGCGCCAATGCTAGTTGAAGCACGAAAAGCTCTTCGAAAACTAGCCGCTTGCGCGCCGCAGCCAGCGCCTCTTCACTTTCTGGGAAATGCACCGCACGCAGCGCGTCGGCTATATCCATCAGGTCGAGGCGGTCGCGCATTTCTGGGGGAAGGGTTTCAGGGACTTTGTCCGCGTAGGCTTCCAGCGCGTTGTGCAATACCCGTCTTAGATGGCTCTGAACTAGCCCCTCCGTGAGTGGGTAGATGGGTACTATCCTGCCGCTTGATAGAGCGTCCTCTCCCTCGCTGTAAAGTTCCCATTCAGGTGAGCTGATCTCCAGCCCCCAACGGTCCGCGGCGACGGTCCCGTAAGCGACCACGGTTTTCCCGCGAAGCTTGAGGAACTGCTCCTTACGGAAGCGCTGGTTAAACCACGTCAGAGTCACCACGCCCGTTCCGTCGTCTATGACTACCTTGGTGATGACAAGTCGTCCGTGAGTCTGTATGTTGTCTGCCGCCACGACCGTGCCCATAACGGTGACAGTATCGCCGTGATGCAGATCCCTCGCTTTGACGAAGCGCGTGCGGTCCTCGTAGCGCCTAGGGAAATGATAGAGCAGGTCCCTTACACTAAAAACGCCCAGCTTTCCCAGAAGCTCGGCAACCCGCGGGCCGACGCCTTTTACATACTGGACCTCCGAATCGGTGGTTCGGTTACTTGGGGAGCTGGACGCTTTTTCCATACTTTTGCGGCGTGGTCGAATGCGCTATCAGCACATCAGTCAAACTGGCAGATTATATGCCTCGGCCAGTGGATATGTCAAATCGCGCCGGCCGAATTCGTTCGAGTCCGCGGCACGTGATATCGACCGAAACGGGTGAACTCTGCACTACCCTGCGCCAACGCAGAAATTTTCCTACGGCTATATCGAACGGTAAATAGCAAACTTTCTGGGATCCTGTTCTGACTGGAGAAAAAGTACCTCACCGGGACCGGCGGTGTTGGCAAGAGCAAAAAGCGGTCTACCATTGAGACTGAAGCCAGTGGGCACCAGATCCACTTGCCCCTGGAGCGCGTAGTTACCTGTTGCCATCCACAGTTTGTTCCCATAGACAAAAGTCTCGAACACCTCCGGCGGCGTACGAAACACCGGTGCCCGCCGCGGTAGGTATCGCAGGATGTTGCCCACTGGGAACATATCTGCGAGCGCCCTGAGATTTGCGCGCTTACCCGCAGGCGTCACTTTGGTCGGATTAGGTTTGGACAGGGCCTTTATTGTCTGCGTTGTGGTAATTGGTGTCGTGGGAACCTGTGACAACTTCAGACAAGGACGCTGGACCGGCGGCGCAGGCGCTACTTTTGCTTGTGGACCTGCGCCGGCTGTACTACAGGTAGTATTACCCGGGGGTTTTGGGTAGTCCGGTGGATTCGATGCTCCAAGCCACACGATGGCGAAGACCGTAATCACGAATGCTATTCCGAGGGCAATCCACGCGAGTCGGGCTTCAGTTGGATGGCTACTCATTCCAAGTTACCTCCGGAGAACAAATTCGCGTCACAGTATTCGTACCCTCGGCAACGGAAGTGCAAACGGCGGGACTGCTTAGCTACGGTGTCTTGTTCGGAGCGGAGTTTTCCGGCTCAGGCGGCAGTACCAGGGTTATCTCGCCCGGCTTTACCCAACCCAGCTTGCGAGCGGCTTGCGCGGCGCCTTCTGTAGTGCGAAGATACTTTATGCGGCGGGTCAGGAACTCGTTCTCGCGGCGGTAGTTATCCAATTCCTCACGGAGCTTGCGTACCTCACCGGACTCGGCGTAGAACATTTGAATCGGACGGAGAATGCGATTGGCGAGCATTCTGCCGCTGGCGACGGCTGACGTAAACACCGCCGCAACGAACACCAGCAGTTTCACTGTCTTCCAAGTCCTACGAATGCGGTGCGAACGGGCAGTCGTTTTCCCGCGCGGAGCAGCGCGCCGTGGTTGGGTTCCTGGTTCATTGGCTACGCTCATCTCCATCGCCCTCCTGGATCATTGCGCGGCTAGCCGACTGCGGCTTCCTTTTCCCAAAGTCGGCATCTACCGTGGCGCCACTATAATACTGCGCGTGGCTGGGGTTGTCAATGCGACGCTCGGCTGTTGGTCGTAGATCCAACTTCGGCGCGGCTCACTTGCTACTTGCGGTATAATATCCCGTTACCTTATGCTGTGGAGGTATGTTATGGAGTACACTAAGCTGGGAAGGACAGGGCTGATGGTGAGCCGGTTGTGCCTGGGGACGATGAACTTCGGGCCTCAGACGTCCGAGGAGGATAGCCATACGATAATGGACCGTGCCTTGGACCTTGGCATCAACTTTTTTGATACCGCGAACAGCTATGGCTGGAAGTTGGGCGAAGGATGGACCGAACAGATCATCGGAAGATGGTTTGCCAAGGGTGGGGGGCGTCGTGAGAAAACCGTCATCGCCACGAAAGTTTACGCAAAAATGGGCGACTGGCCTAATCAATCTCGGCTTTCCGCATTACACATACGCCAGGCGTGCGAAGAGAGCCTTCGCAGACTTCAGACAGATCACATCGACCTCTATCAGATGCATCATATCGATCGCTGCACTCCGTGGGAGGAAATTTGGCAGGCGATGGACACGCTGATTGCGCAGGGTAAGGTCATCTACGTTGGAAGTAGCAACTTCGCGGGTTGGCATATCGCTCAGGCGTGCGAGGCTGCAAAACAGCGGTGGTCGATGGGGCTGGTCTCCGAGCAGTGCTTGTATAACCTCAGCGCCAGGATGGTCGAACTCGAGGTCTTGCCAGCGTGCTCAAACTATGGGCTAGGAGTGATTCCGTGGAGTCCTCTGGGCAGCGGGCTACTGGGGGGCGCATTGAAGAAGTTCTCCGAAGGCCGACGTGCCGAAGGTGGTGTGCAGGAGCGAATCGAGCGCAATCGCGATAAGCTGGAAAAATACGAAGCGCTCTGCGCGGAGCTGGGCGAGTCGCCTGCGGATGTCGCCCTTGCCTGGCTCCTTTCCAATCCGGTGGTCACCGCGCCGATTATCGGCCCGCGTACTCTGGAGCAGCTCGAAAAGTCTACGCGTGCTTTGGAGATCAAGCTTTCGGACGACGTCCTCAACCGGTTGGACGCTATATGGCCCGGCCCTGGCGGCGCGGCGCCCGAAGCTTTCGCGTGGTAAAACTTACGAGTTGTCGCACGTAGCGGGGTGCACAAATGCGGCACCAGCGGTTCGCAACCTTGCCCTGGAGAGCAGTGCAGCTTTTCAGGGCAAGATGTGTTCGCTGCTAGTGAACAACATTTCACGAATATATACTTGTTTCTTCGGTAGCCAAATGTCCTCATAAGCGTACTGTATATATGTAGGACAAAACACTCCACCCACCAGCCAGCGCCGTAAGTAAATAACTAAGTAGGGAGACCCACGCCGTGAATGACCGCCGCCGAGCCGCCGTCGAGCTTCTGCTCAAGCATCCGGACTGGGTGGTGGCGGAGATGGTTGGTGTGAGGCCGGAGACGCTGCGGCGATGGATGGTCGAGCCCGAGTTTGCCTCTATGCTGCGGGAGCGGGAGACGGAACAAAGATCGAGCGCGGCGAGGATGGCCCGACAGGCGGTTTTAAACGCTGCCGCAATGCTTTGTCAGATAACCTCCGAAGCGGCCAAGCCGGACCCGAAGCTCTTGATCGAACTGTTAAAGCTTGCTGGCGTTTACGAACCCGAGCAAGCGGATCAAGCCGCGGCGCTAGCAGAGGTGGTTGCGCGCATTGACAAAGCCTTGGAGGCCACCAGCGATGGCGGCAAGTAATGCCACTGCAAGGCTTATGCTGGCCAAGTGTCTCTGGGGATGGGAGCCACATGAAACCCAACGTGTCTGGTTGGAGTGTGAGGCTAAGACGAAGATTGCAGCGTGTGGGCGCAGATGGGGCAAGACCGAGGCTGCGGCCGTTGACGCAGCAACTATGGCCATAGCGTGTCCTGGGACCGTTCAGATGATTGTTTCCCCCACCTACGACCAGTCGCGACTGATCTTCAATCACGTCGAACGTTTGGCGCTGAGTTCGGAGCTTACTAGACGTCTTACTAGGGTTACACGCACTCCTTATCCTAGGCTCAGCATCGGTTCGAGTGTGATAATGGCGCGGACTGCTGACGATGACGGTAGGAACCTGCGTGGTCACTCGGCGGACCGGGTGATTGTGGACGAGGCTGCCTACGTGCGCGACAGTGTTATCACCGAGGTCATCTCGCCGATGCTAGCTGACCGCGACGGCGGACTCGTGATGGTCTCGACGCCATTCGGCAAGAATCATTTCTACCGCGCTTTTCTGCGGGGAAGCTCCCATCTTTGCTCCACGTGTCGAAGTGGAACTGTTGGTGAGCAAGAGATATCCTGCGCCTCATTCCGATTTCCTTCCTGGGCCAATCCGCATATCAGCCGCGACTACATAGAGCGCCAGCGGCTGGAGCTTAGCGCCCGGCAATTTGCGGTGGAATACGAGGCGCAGTTCTTGGACGACCAGAGCAGCGTCTTCTTGTGGAGGGAAATTGAGGCTGCCGTAGGCCGTCACGAGAAGTACTGCGTGATCCATCCGCAGCCGGTGGTGGTCGGCGTAGACTGGGCGCGCTATTCGGATTACACAGCGGCAGTTGCGGTTGGCGTAGCCGACGAAGTATGCTCTGTTGTCGACATAGACCAATTCAACGGCCTGGGCTGGAACAGTCAGATCGCTCGCGTGGTGGACTTTATTAGAAACAACTGTGCGTCTATCGTGCTCACCGACCAGACCTCCATCGGCGACCTGCTTATCGAGCAGCTTCGGACGGCGCTTGCCGAGACGGGGACAGACTGCGCCGTCGAAGGAATAACGTTTACCAATCAATCTAAACGAGAGCTTATAGATTACCTATCCATGCGTTTTGCTCACGGAACGATTGCGGTACCGCGCGACGACCGGCTCATCTCTGAGCTGCAATACTACGAGAATGAGCTTACGCAATCCGGCAATGTGCGATGGAACGCACGGTCGGGCTACCACGATGACCTAGTCACGGCGCTTGCTTTAGCTTGTCGAGGGATTTCCCGATTTCAAGCCTCGGCTCGGTATCTTACAGGCGGCGGCAGGGTCGCGGCGGTGGGGTGGTAGACCAATAAGTTACCGCGCCTCCGCGATCTATATCGCGGAGGCGTTTTTGTTGGGTGGCGATTCACTGTCCGCTTATACACCTTAAACGATAGGGAGGCAATATGAACTTCGCCCAGTTGTTCAGCAGACTCTTGCCGCGCCGGCCGCCGATGAACGAGCTTGCCACCGCGCGCGGCCGGCTTGGCTCGATAGTCGGCCAGATTGCGCCTTATAACCCGGACGACCTCGTCGGCAAGCGCGGTTACGACATCTACGATCAGATGCAGCGCGACGCCCAGGTACAGGCTTGCCTCACCATCAAGAAGTTCGCCGTGCTATCGCGCGGATGGGAGGTCCATCCGGCGTCGAACAGCCCGGGCGACCGAGAGATCGCCGATTTCGTTCGATTCGTCCTTGAGGATATGCGCGGATCGATCCTCGACGTCCTCTATAACGCGCTTGACGCCCTAGCCAAGGGCTTCAGCGTGATGGAGATCAACTATCGCTTACTAGATCGTGAGCCTTACCGGGGTATGATCGGCTTGGCCTCGATAAAGAGCAAAGACCCATCTACGTTCACGTTCGATACAGACGAGTATCTCAACGTGCGCGGGCTGAAGCGGCCAGGTTTCGATGCGGGGCTCCCGGGCCGAAATAACGGCACGTGTTCCCAAAACACCAAGCGTGAGGCCAGTGCTTCTCCCTCTTCCCTCGCGGGAGAGGAGGGTGAGAGGAATCTGCCGCCCGACAAGTTCGTTGTGTACTCTTACCTGCCCAAGTACGAATCGCCCTACGGCACCTCCGATCTCCGCGCAGCTTACAAGCACTATTGGAGCAAAGATGTCTTGCTCCGCTTTATGAACCTGTATTTAGAGAAATACGGCTCACCTACCGCAAAGGGCAGCTACAAGCGCGGCACTCCGCGCGCCGCACAAGAAGAGCTGCTCCGTGTACTCGATAAGATACAGCAAGAGAGCGCGATCGTAATCCCGGACGACGTGCAAGTCGAGCTGTTAGAGGCCCAACGCGGCGGTGAGGCGGGTTACCTTGCGGCGCTGGAGTATCACGACAAGCAGATATCAAAGGCCATACTCTGCCAGACGCTGATGACCGACGAGGGCATGCGAGTAGGCAGCTTCGCGCTGGCGAAAGTACACCTGGACGTGCTCAAGATGTGTCTTAGGAAGCTCAAGCGCGACCTGGAGGAGACGGTGATGCGAGAGCAAGTGATACGTAGGTTGGTGGATTACAACTTTGCCGGTTCGGATTGCCCACGCTTCTCGCTGGGTCCAGTGGAGGACAAAGACATCGACCAGCTTGCAGACGTCATAACCAAACTCATAACCGGCAAGGTCGTCCGACCAGACGAGGACTGGATTCGCGAGTATCTCGGCATACCGGGAAAGTAGTGATCTACTGTCCTTTTGAAAGGAGCAAACGATATGCACACAGTTGAACGCGAAGCTAAACTGTTTGAGGCGGGGAGTTACCCAGACCGAGCGGTCGAGATCAGCGAAGAGGACCTCGACATTATCGCCGCGAACACGGGCGA
>Ga0068707_1000064_pt1 | contig 49714 bp, 42 predicted proteins | sample YNPNPMetaG_FD_66600 | JGI IMG/M metagenome (GOLD analysis project Ga0068707, IMG submission 66600) | Anoxygenic and chlorotrophic microbial mat microbial communities from Yellowstone National Park, USA - YNP NP MetaG | ecosystem: Environmental > Aquatic > Thermal springs > Hot (42-90C) >... | reverse complement strand
ACAGGAGGAGACGATCACCCACCTGACCAACTACATCACCGGCCGCTACTGAGACAGCCGGCAACGTCGGGCGCCGTGCGTGGCGCTTTGCGCGGGCGGCGGGCTGATGTTGCCGTCTTCGCAACGCAGCTCTTCGACAAGGCCGTCGCGGCGCCGGGACGCCTGTCTCCCCGCGCTCAAGGTGCTCGCCTTCGCCGCGCGGCGGCGTCATGGATATAGAGCCTCAGCGGGGCTTCCTCGCCCGGCCCCCCTGCCGCGTCCATTATGGCGGATTTCCGATTGTGGCGCGGCAATATTTTTCCCTATTGACAAAGAATTCGGGGGGGGGTTAAATTGGTATTCGGAGGATCAGGCCATGCCCCGCAAAAGGTTGCCGTGGCTCGCGATTTTCGCAGCCTTGGTGGCGCCGGCGTTTGCCTTCCAAGCCGCGCCGGCAGGAATCGTGAAATCGGTGCGGGCGGACTTTCCGTTCGTCCAGAAGGATTCTCCGCTCCAGATTCTCGGAATGCGCTCCTCGATTTACGACCTGGCGGAGCAGGTTCATGTCGTGAATCTGAGCAACAAGACGATCGTCCGGCTTCAGCTTGGCTGGACGGTCGGCGCCCGGGGCCAGAGCCCCGCGCCCGCGGCGTTTCTCGGCCTGCCGGCGGACCTGAATCTCGCCCCCGGTGAGTGGACCACGCTGGGCCGCCAAGGGGTGACGCTCACCGACGTGTACAGGACCCTGAACCATTTCCGGCTGCCGGAGGGCGAAGTCATCCTCGGCGTGGTGTATGTGCGGTTCCAGGACGGCAGCGAGTGGAGCTACGGCCTTCAGGGCCGGAACCGGTTCGAACAGACCGACGATGCGGGCATCCGGGAGCGCGTCGCCCCGATCATCGAGCAGCTGCGCAGCAGGGGCAGCGGCGAGACGCCCGGCGAGCAGGCCTGGTCGGGATGGTCCCGGCTGTTTGCGCGGGCCAGAGCGTGGCTGAACCTGCCGGCCGTGTCGGCAGCCGCTTCGGGTCTGTGAATTCCCGCGGTTGAAATCCTGCTATTCCCTCTTTGGCCGATGGCCGCAAAGCAGAGGCGGCCAGGCGGCAGGATATGACATTTTTCATGTCCAATGCGGAAGTTTCCGGCTTGACGCCGTTCCTGCCGCCGGCAGCCCGCGATACCCTTGGCGCCACCGCCCGCTACCGGCGGGGTTGGCAACGCGGGCAAAACCATGTGCCGCGCTGCGCCACCACGATCCGCCGCACGGGGGCGCCGCAGTCCGGGCATGGCTGTCCGTGGCGGCCATAAACGCGGTGCAGCCGCTGGAAGCCGCCTTTGCGGCCGGCGCCGTCGACATAATCCGAGATGGAGGAGCCCCCGGCGGCGATGGCCTCTTCCAACACCGCAAGGATCGCCCGGTGCAGGGCTTCGGCCCGCGGGCGGCTGAGCCGTCCGGCCTGCGCCAGCGGGTGGATGCGGGCGCGGTGCAGGCTTTCATCCACGTAAATGTTGCCGAGGCCTGCCAGAAAGGACTGGTCGAGCAGCAGCGGCTTGATCCTGCCGCGGCGCCCCTGAAGGCGCGCACGGAACCCGGCAGCGGTCAGCGCAAACGGCTCCGGGCCGAGCCGGGCGACCTCGTCCGGGAGCTGCGGCCCCGCATGAATCCGCGCGAACTGCCGGATGTCGTCCAGCAACAGCCGGTCCTGGCCGAAGGCGAACACGGCGCGCGTCCAGGCGCCCGGAATTGCGTTCCACAGCAGCCTGCCGGTCATGCGCAGGTGGATGGCGCAGATGCCCGAATCGAACTGCAAGAGAATGAACTTGCCCCGGCGCTCGATTCGCAGGACGGCGGAGCCGGCGAGGCGGCCGAGCCAGGCCGCCGCCCCCGGGGCTGCCACCCGCGGCGAGCGGATGTCGACGCCGGAAAGGCGGCGGCCCTCCACATGCGGGCGCAAAGAGCGCACGATGCATTCCACTTCCGGCAGTTCAGGCATCCACCCAGATCCCGCCTGCTTCTGTCTTTACGGGGAACCGCCGCAGGGCGACGGCCGGGTTGGCGTCCCAGGCGCCGGTGGCGCAATCGAACTCCCAGGCGTGCCACGGGCAGATCAGCCGGCCGCCGGTGAAATTGCCGCCGGACAGCGGCCCGCCGGCATGGGGGCAACTGTCTTCCCAGGCATGGACGCGGCCTTCGTGCCGGCAGAGGACGAGCCGCGCCGGCCCGAGGCTGACGGCCGCGAGACCCCCTTCCGGCAACTGGTCGGCATCCATCACCCTGCGCCACGCCATACGGCCATCTTAGCCAAGGCGGCGGAGACGTTTCCCCGGGCGGGGGCGTCCGGGCCAGCGCCCGGGCCGGCCGCGCCGCCTGCTGTTCGCCTCCTCGGCCGGACGGGCTGCCAACGGGAGGAAAAAGTGCGCGGGGGCGAAAAATAGGGCTTCCCACCGAAAACCGCCGGAGCTAGAATAAGGCTGCTCGGATTCCTATGCAGGGTCATCGTACAATCCTTTGATCCGGGAGGTCCAAAATGTTCGAGTCTCTCGACGACCAGATGAAGCACGACGAGATGGAAGCCACCACGCCCCGCGAGCGTTGGCTCAAGTGGGTTCTGGCTGGCGTTGTCGCGGTGCTCGTGTTCGGCGGGCTGTACGTGGGCGTCCGGTTGCTCGAGTAGGCGAGCATCAGGCAGGGACTCCCGGGCGCGCAGGCACGGGCAGTTTCTCGGGGCGGCGCAGTCAGCCGAAAGACTGCGCCGCGTTTCCGTATCTGCCGGCAAATACCCGCGGCGGATTTGGCAGGGTGGCGTCGGGGGAGTGAGTGTGCGTGCGAGCCGGCGCGCCGCTTCAATGGACGTTGCGGCAAGGGCCTCGATTCCGGCGCAGGAAAGTGATAAGCTCGACGTGACTTTCCGGTCCGGAGAAGCCGCCCGATGAAATTCGGCATCAACACGCTGCTGTGGACTTCCGCCTTTTCGCTCGACGACATCCCGCTGCTGGAGCAGTTCCGGCAATGGGGGTTCGACGGGGTGGAGATCGCCCGCTTCGATTTCCAGGGGTTCCCCGCGCGGGTGCTGCGCGAGGCCGTCCGGAACGCAGGCCTGGAGGCCACGTTCTGCTCCGCCCTCACCGGGGGGCTGAGCCTGATCAGCGAGGACGCCTCCGTCCGCCGTGCGGCCCGCGATTTCATCCGGCGGGCCGTTGAAACGGCCGCCGAGCTGGGCAGCCCGGTGCTGGCGGGGCCCTATGTCTCGCCCGTGGGCTATCTGGCCGGGCGGCGCCCCACGGAGGATGAGTGGAAGCGCGGCGTCGAGGGCATCGCGGGGCTGGTTCCCGTCCTGCGCGAGCACGGCGTCACGCTGGCGCTCGAGCCGCTCAACCGGTTCGAAACCTTCATCCTGAACACGGCCGGAGACCTGCGCCGCTTTTGCGACGAAGTGCACGACCCTTACGTAGGCGCGCTGTTTGACACCTTCCACGCCAATATCGAGGAGAAATGTTTCGGCGCTGCGGTGCGCGCGCTCGGTCCCCGGCTGGCGCACGTGCACGCCTGCGAGAACGACCGCGGCGCCCCGGGCAGCGGCCACGTGGCGTGGGACGAGGTCTTCGGCGCGCTGCGCGAGAACGGCTACGACGGCTGGTGCGTGATCGAGAGCTTCGGGTCTCGCATCCCGGAAATCGCCGCCGCGGCCTGCATCTGGCGCGATCTGGCCCCGGACGCCGCCACGCTGGCGCGCGAGGGGCTCGCCTTCCTCAAGGACGCCGCCGCCCGCGCCATGGGGGCCGCGGCCTCCGCCGTGTGACGGCGCGGCGCTACGGCCGCGCCATGTAGCGCTTGTACAGGCGCGTGTGCTTCGATTCGAGATCCACCGGCGCGCCCTTGATGAACATCATTTTGACCTGCGTGCGGATCTCGAGCGGGTCGCCGTCGGTCACAATCAGGTCGGCGAACTTGCCCTTCTCGATCGAGCCGTATTCGCTGTCGATGCCCCAGACCTGCGCGGCGTTCAGCGTCACCGACTTCAGCGCCTCGTCGTAAGGCAGCCCGAAGGGCACCGCCTGCGCGGCCTGGTAGGGCAGGTTCCGCGCGAACTGCACGCCGAAGCTGGCGAAGCAGAACTTCACGCCGGCCTTGTGGAGCTGCGCCGGCAGCGTGAACGGCTCGTCGTAGGGGTCGTCTTCTTCCAGCGGCGTGACGAACGTCGTGCCGAGAACGACGGGGATGTTCCGCCTGGCGATCTCGTCGAGCGCCTTGCCCGGCTGCCGCACGCCGGCGAGCACGATCCGCAGTTTTTCGCGCGCGGCGAACTCGAGCGCCTCGCGGATCTCGCGCTCCCGCGAGGCGGTGATCATCAGCGGCACCTTGCCTTCGAGAACCGGGATCATCGCCTCGTAGCGCAGATCCGGCGGAATGGCCTCGCCCGCGGCTTTGGCCTTCTGATAGCGCCGCGCCGCATCGAAGAAATCCTGGATCTTCCGGACCTGCATCTGCTGGTTGCGGCGCGCCTCCGCAAACGTGGTGCGGCGCGCGGCCAGCCCGGGCAGGAGCGATTCGAGATCGGGAGGGCCGCCGCGGCCGCTCTGGATGACGGGCCAGGTCATCTGCATGGCGGCGCTGCGGCGGATCTCCATTTCCTCCCACGTCCAGCCGTCCAGATGGACCAGCGACGCCTGCCCGGCGATCAGGCCGCTGGTGGCGGAGCCGCGCGCGCCGGCGGTCGTTCCGGGCGTCGCCAGCACGGTGGTGATGCCGTTGGCGCGCACCACCGGGATGTGTTCGCTCGACGGGTTCACGGCGATCAGCGCGCGCAATTGCGGGTTGAAGTCGCCGAGCTCGCCGGTATCCACGGTCTCGCGGACGCTGGCGATCTCCGCCAGCCCGATGGGCGAGCCGGAATCGATCATGCCGGGATAGACGTGCAGGCCGCGCGCCTCGATGATCTTGACTTTGCCGCGCGGGGCCACCTTCGGGCCCACTTCGGCGATCCTGCCGTCGATGACAAGCACGGAAGCATTCTCGATGGCGGGCCCGCTCACCGGGTGCACCGTGGCGTTGCGGAGCAGGAACGAGTTGTTCTCCCCGGCGCGCGCGGCCAGGCACAGGGCGGCGAAAACAAGGCAGCGGATCGTTCTCATGACGGCCTCCTGTTCTGCGGCATGGCCTGTTTCTGCTGGTCCTGGAGCTTGCGGCGCAAGCCCTCTTTCTCCGCCTCGAGCTTCGGGCGGCGGCTCATGTCCTCGTCGCGGTCGAAGTACTGCCGGCCGTCGATGAAGACCTTCTCGACCTTGGCGTAGATCGACAGCGGGTGCTTGTCGTAAATCACCAGATCGGCGTCCTTGCCGGCCTCGATGGAGCCGACCCACTGGTCGATCTGGAGCTGTTTGGCGGGGTTGATGGTCACCATGGCCAGCGCCTCGTCCTCGCTCAGGCCGCCGTACTTCATCACCTTCGCCGCTTCGGTGTTGAGCCGGCGCATCAGCTCGGCGCCGCCGGCGTCGTCCGAATTCAGGCTCACCAGCACGCCCTTGCGGTGCATGATGGCGGCGTTGTAAGGGATGGCGTCATAGGCCTCCACCTTGTAGCTCCACCAGTCGCTGAAGGTGGATGCGCCGTGGCCCCGCTCGGCGATCTCCCTGGCCACCTTGTAGCCTTCGAGCACGTGCTGGAAGGTGACGCCCTTGATGTTGAAGTCGTCGAAGACGCGCAGCAGCATCAGGATCTCGTCGGCGCGGTAGCAGTGCGCGTGCACCAGCCGCTTGCCTTCGAGCACCTCGACCAGCGGCTCAAGCTCGAGGTCGCGCCGCGGCGGCAGCGCCTTCTCGCCGCGCGCCTTGCGCGCCTCGTAGTCTTTCCATTCGCGCTGGTAGGCCCGGGCGCGCGTGAAGGCGTCGCGGATGACGTCCTCGACGCCGAGCCGCGTGCCCGGATAGCGCAGGTTCTGCGGCGATTGCAGCCCCGGGATTTGCAGCCCCTGCGGCGAGCCCTGCCGCTTGGGGTTCTCGCCGAGCGCCATCTTGATGCTGGGCTTCGCCTTGTCGAAGACCAGCCCGCGCGCGTCGGCGCCCCAGCGCATCTTGAAGACCACGTTCTGCCCGCCGATGGCGTTGGCGCTGCCGTGCATCGAGTTGCACACCGTGACGCCGCCCGCCAGCGCCCGGTAGATCGAAATGGACTCCGGGTTGAGCATCTCCTCGACGCTCACCATCGAGCTGACGCTGACGCTCGATTCATTGATCGAGTCGAGCGCGATATGCGTGTGCGCATCGATGATGCCCGGAATGACGTGCTTGCCGGTGGCGTCGACGACGCGCGCGCCGGCGGGCGTCATCACCTTCTCGCCCACTTCGGCGATCTTGCCGTCGCGGATCACGATCGAGCCCTTGAACGTGCCCTTCGTCACCGTGTGGATGGTGCCGTTCTGGATGACCGTGACGTCGGCGGCAAACAGGGCGGCGGAAAGAACCAGCAACGGAATCAGCAATCGCATGGCTTACTGCTCCTCCCCTTCCCCGGATGTAGGTCCGCGCCCGCCGGGGCCGGGCGGCGTCTGCGGCAACTCCGGCTCCGGCAGATAACGGACGCCGTCGATGAACACCATCCGGATCCTCGTCTTCTCATCGAACAGGTCGCCGTCGGCCACGACGAGATTGGCGATCTTGCCGCGCTCGACCGAGCCGAGGCGGTCCGCGACGCCGAAGATCTCCGCCGCGCTCAACGTGAGCGCCCGCAGGGCGTCTTCGCGCTTCAGCCCGCGGTCGATGGACTGCTTCAGCGCACGCAGCACGGCGCGCGGCGTTTCGAGCCCGTCCGAGCTGACGGCGAACTTCACGCCGGCGGCGGCGAGCGCCGCGGGCGAGGTGGGCGCGAGGTCGCGGATGCGCAACTCGCGGTAACTTTCCCGCTGTTCGGGGTCGGCGTCGCGCTCGCGCGTCGGCCAGCGCACATTCAGGATCACCGGCGTGCCGCTCTGCTTCAGCCGCTCCGCCATTTCGTAGCCGCGCACCACGCCGTACAGCACGGCGGGCGTTTTCAGGTCGGCCGCCAGCTTCAGCATGCGCTCCATCTGCACCGGGTCGGCCGCGGGCAGCAGCACGCGTTTGGCCCCGAGGATGCCCTCCAGCGCGCGGTCGTAAGGCGGCCGCGGGATGTTCACGGGGTCAGCCGCGTACAAGGCGAGCGCCTGCCGGTAGTGCTCCGCATCCAGCCACAGCTGCCGGAAGTAGGCCATGATGCCCATGGGCGTCGACGGGAACCCCGTGTAGCCGGAGGGGCGCAGCGCCAGGTAAAGGCCGGCATCCGGCGCCACCACCATCTCCCCTGCCGTCTTGCCGCCCAGATTGATCACGGCGCCGTGCCCTGCCACGATGCCTTGCCGCGGGAAGGCCGCCGCCGTGGTGAAGCCTGCGTTGCGCGCCTGGCCGAGGCGCGCGTCGCCCGGCTGCACGAGGTCGGCCGCCTTCACCCAGCTGAATGTGCCGGGGCGGTCAAGCGGCCCGCGCGACCGCGCCTGCGCCGGCTGCTGGGCCTGCGCCTGCTGTTGCGGCGGCTGTTGTTGCGGCTGCTGCTGGCCGCCTCGTGCGGAAGCCGTCTGGGCGGCCGCGGCTGTTTGCGGCAGGCCCCACGTGCTCATCGCGTCAATCAGGCCCGGGTACACGGTGAGACCCGTGCCGTCGATGACCCACGCCGACGCGGGCACGTCGACTTGCGCGCCCACGGCGGCGATGACGCCGTTGCGCAGAAGCACTGTGCCCTTCTCGATCACCGGCCCGTTCACCGGCACGATTCTTGCGTCGCGGATCGCCGTCCAGGAGACGCTTTCGGCGGGCGCCGGCAGCCAGGCGAGCAAAACGGCCGCCAGCGCCGCCAACATGGTGGCGGGAAATTTCTTTCTCATGGCGAATCCCAATATCCTAAACTGGTGGTGCCCAGATGCCAACCCGAAAGTCCATCCGTTACGCGGATGCCGGCGTCGATATCGACGAGGCAAGCCGTGCTGTCGACTTTATCAAAAACGCGGTCAGCAAAACATTCACGCGCGGCGTGCTCGCCGGCATCGGTTCTTTTGGCGCGATGTACCGCCTGTCGGGTTACAGGCGCCCCGTTTTGATCTCGTCGGCCGACGGCGTGGGCACGAAGCTGAAGCTCGCCTTCATGACCGGCTGCCATGACACGGTGGGGCAGGACCTCGTCAACCACTGCGTCAACGACATCGCCGTTCAAGGCGCCGAGCCGCTGTTCTTTCTCGACTATTTCGCCACCGGAAAGCTGGACTGGCGCGTCGCCGCCGCGGTGGTGAGCGGCCTGGCCAAGGCCTGCGAAGAGAACGGCTGCGCCCTCATCGGCGGCGAAACGGCGGAAATGCCCGGTTTCTACGCGCCCGGCGAATACGACCTGGCGGGCTTCATCGTCGGCTGCGCCGAGCGCACGCGCCTGCTCACCGGGGAGCAGATCGCCGCCGGCGACGTGCTGGTCGGCCTGCCCTCCACCGGCCTCCACACCAACGGCTATTCGCTCGCCCGCAAGCTCGTATTCGAGGTGGCCGGGCTTACGCCGAAGAGTTACGTCCCGGAACTGGACTGCTCGATCGGCGAGGAGCTGCTCAAGGTGCACCGCAGCTATCTGGAGCCGCTGCGCCGGCTGCACAAGCACAATCTGCTGGCCGGGGCGGCCCACATCACCGGCGGCGGCATCACCGACAACACGCCGCGCATCCTGCCCAAAGGGCTGGCGGCGCGCATCGACTGGGGCTCCTGGCCGGTGCCGCCGGTGTTCGAGTTCCTCAAGCGCATCGGCGCCATCCCGGACGACGACTACCGCCGCACGTTCAACCTCGGCATCGGCATGATCCTCGTCGTGCCGCAGAAGAAGCTCGCCCGGGCGGCGCGGCTGCTCGACCGGCTCAAGGAGCCGTATTATCTGATTGGCGAGGTGATCCGGCAGCCGCGCGGCAAGGGCCGCGTCATCTACCGCTGACGGCGCCGGGGAGCCAGTCCGTCCCTGTACAGGAGCCGAACCCGTGATGAAGCGCATTGCAGTGCTCGCTTCCGGCCGCGGATCGAATTTCGAGGCCATCGCCCGCAATGTCCGCGACGGCAAGCTCGCGGCCGAGATCGCCGCGCTGGTGGCGAACAACCCCGAGGCGCGCGCGCTGGAAATCGCCCGCAGCTACGGCATCCGCGCCATTTCCCTGCCCTCCAAAGGCATCGATTCGGACACTTACGCCGCCATGGTGCGCGACGCGCTGGCCCCGCTCGGCGTCGACCTCATCTGCCTGGCCGGATTCATGCGCCGCGTCGGCGCGCCGCTGCTCGAGGCCTACCCGATGCGCATCCTGAACATCCACCCCTCGCTGCTGCCCGCCTTCCCCGGGCTGAATGTGCAGCAACAGGCCATCGACTACGGCGTGAAAGTCTCCGGCTGCACGGTGCACTTCGTCGACGCGGGGCTGGACACCGGGCCCATCATCGCGCAGGCCGCCGTGCCGGTGCTCGACGACGACACCGCGGAAACGCTGGCCGCGCGCATTCTCGTCGAGGAGCACCGCATCTACAGCGAGGCCATCGCGCTTGTGCTGAGCGGCTGCTACCGCATCGAGGGGCGGCGCGTGCTGCGGACGGCCGCGGCGCCGCGCTGAAGCGGGGCGCGCGCGTCCGCATGACATGATAGAGACCATGAGCCGGATCCTCATGGTGGCCTCCGAGGCCGTGCCCTTCGCCAAGTCGGGCGGGCTGGCCGATGTCATCGGCGCGCTGCCCGTGGCGCTGCAACGGCAAGGCGAGGAAGTCGCCGTCATTATGCCGCGCTACCGTTCCATCCCCTGGCATGAGACGGAGAGCGCCTTCGACAACATGGTGGTCTATGCGGGCGCGACGCCCTACCGCGTCGACCTGCGCACCAAAGTCCACCGCGGCGTGCGTTTCTTCTTCGTCGAGGCGCCGTACTTCTTCGACCGCGAGGGCCTTTACAATTACCACGGCTCGGATTACCTGGACAACCACAAGCGCTTCGCCGTTCTGGCGCTGGCCGCCCTGGGCGCGGCCCAGACCGTCTTCCCCTGCGACATCCTGCACTGCCACGACTGGCAGGCGGCGCTCGTGCCGGTCTACAAGATGGACCAGCAGCATTCCAACCCGCTGCTCGTCAACACGCGGACCATCCTCACCATCCACAACCTCGGCTACCAGGGGCGCTTTCACCGCTCGCAGTTTCCCGACCTCGGGCTGAACTGGGGCTGGTTCACGCCCGACAAGCTGGAATACTACGGCGACGTCAATTTCCTCAAGGGCGGCATCGCAACGGCGGACTGGATCACCACCGTCAGCCCCACCTACGCGCGCGAAATCCAGACGCCGGAAGGCGGCTTCGGCCTCGATGGCATTCTCCGCCATCGGTCCGCGGCGCTGTCCGGCATCCTCAACGGCGCCGATTACGAGGAGTGGAACCCGGAAACCGACCCGTTCATTCCGGCTCGTTATTCGGCGCAGGACCTTTCGGGGAAGCGGATCTGCAAGAAGGCGCTGCTCGAGGAATTCGGCCTCGATTCGCACAATCTCGAGCGCCCGCTGATCGGCATCGTCTCCCGCTTCGCGCCGCAAAAGGGGTTCGACCTGATCGCGGGCATCGGGCGTTTTTTCGACGAGACCGGCGCGCAGCTGGTCGTTCTGGGCAGCGGCGAGTGGCGCTACGTCCATCTGTTCGAGGAATGGCACCGCTGGAAGCCGCGCCAGATCGGCATCTGGGTCGGCTACAACAACCCGCTGGCGCACCGCATCGAGGCCGGCGCCGACATGTTTCTCATGCCCAGCCTGTACGAGCCGTGCGGGCTGAACCAGATCTACAGCCTGCGCTACGGCACCGTGCCCGTGGTGCGCGCCGTCGGCGGCCTGGATGATACCATTCAGGAAGACACCGGCTTCAAGTTTCACGAGTACTCTGTCGGCGCCCTCTACGACACCCTGCGGACGGCCGTGGGCGCCTGGCAGAACCGCGAAGCCTGGACCGAGCGAATGCGGCGCGGCATGGCGAAGGATTATTCCTGGGACGCCTCCGCGCGCCAGTATTCCGCCCTGTATTCGAAGTTGTCCGGGCGCGGCTGAATCCCGCGCCAATGCCGAATCATCGAACCCTTTGGAGCTGAGTTTCAAATACCATGGCTGGAAAAAACGTTCACGAGTTCACTGATGCCAATTTCGACCAGGAGGTCCTGAACAGCAAGGACCCTGTGCTTGTCGACTTCTGGGCCGAGTGGTGCGCCCCTTGCCGCATGATTGCTCCCACCATCGATGCCATCGCCGACGAATTCGCCGGCCGCGGGCTCAAGGTGGGCAAGGTCAACGTTGACTACAACAACGAGACCGCCGCGCGTTTCATGATTCGCGGCATCCCGACCCTGCTGCTGTTCAGCGGCGGCAAGGTGGTCGACCAGCGCGTGGGCGCGGTCGGCAAGGCGGATCTCGTCAAGATGATCGAGCCGCACCTGAAGAAAATCGAGCCGCAACTCGGCTGATCTCTCCCGCACTCCTCTCGTCGTGATCCCGGGCGGGCTGCCCTCGGGCGGCCCGCCTTCTGTTTCACCCCGGACTCAGGCGGCCTGCCGCAGCACGTCGAGGAACGTCCGCGCGGCGCGCGTCAGCACTTTCTTCCTCCTGTGCAGCACCCCCAGCGGACGCGTCAGCCGCTCTTCCAGCGGCACCGCCACCAGCCTGCCCTCGGCCACATCCTCTTCAAGCATCGGCAGCGGCAGGATGGACAGCGCGTTCTCCAGCCGCAGCGCCTCCTTCATGCTCTGGATGTTGTCGAACCGCAACGGCACCTGCACGCGCACCCCGTGCTCCCGCAGGAAGCGCTCGATCTCGCGGCTGATGGGCAGGTCTTCGTCGAATCCGATGAAGGTCTCGCCGGCCAGGTCGGACACCGACAGCCGATTCCGCCCGGCCAGGCGATGGTGCGGGTTGCAGGCCACAACCATCGGCTCCTCCTTCCACGGCACGGCCGAAACCTCGCGGGTCGATGCCGGGTAGCTGACCAGCCCCAGGTCCACGCGGTCTTCCGCCACCGCCTGGTACACCTTCTCCGGCCGCAGGTAACTTACTTCGACGCGCACCCCGGGCATCCGGCGCCGGAACGCCTCCTCCAGCCGGCTCATCAGGCTCAGCCCCACGCTGTAAATCGCCGCCACGCGCACCACGCTGCTGCCTTCTTTCTTCAGCTCCTCGATCTGCGCCAGCAGATCCTGCCGGCGCCGCAGCACGTCGCGCGCGAAATCGTACAGGAGCTGCCCCGCCGGCAACACCACCAGCGGGCGCCGCGAGCGGTCCAGCAGCTGCACGCCGAGCCGCCGCTCCAGCTCCTGCACCGCCTGGCTGGCGGCCGACTGCGTCAACCCGTTCATCGCCGCTCCGCGGCTGATGCTGCGCGTCTGGGCGATATCCTTGAACAGCTGGAGTTGGTCGAGATCCATTCCTGTGTCTTTATATCATCAGCACATCTGATAAAGCAAGGCTACAAATTCATCTTGACTAATGGTCGGAAGCGTGTCTATACTGGGGTTACTCCCCGATCGAGTCTGTACGCATCCCATGTATCAGGACCCTGACTCTCGCACTATACCCGCACTGCCGGAAGCGCAGGGGCTTTACGACCCGCGCCAGGAGCGCGACGCCTGCGGCATCGGCTTCGTCGTCAACACGAGCGGCGCGCGCTCGCACGACATCATTCTGAAGGGCATCCAGATTCTGCTGAATCTGACCCATCGCGGCGCCTGCGGCTGCGACCCGGAGACGGGCGACGGCGCGGGCGTGATGATCCAGATTCCGCACGAGTTCTTCCAGAAGGAGTGCGACCGGCTGGGCTTCGCGCTGCCGAACCGCGGCGAGTACGCCGCCGGGCTCGTCTTCCTGCCCGTGGAGCCCCACCCGCGGCTGATCTGCGAGGGCATCTTCGAGCGGATCATCGCCGAGGAAGGCCTGAAAATGCTCGGCTGGCGCGACACGCCGGTCGACATCGAGGCGATCGGGCGCGTGGCGCGGGCTTCGCAGCCCTACATCGAGCAGATCTTCGTCGGCCGCCCCGCGGGCATGGACCAGGACGCCTTCGAGCGCAAGCTGTACGTGGTGCGCCGCCGCGTGGAGCGCGAGGTGGCGGCCTCGGCGGACCTGGATCCGCGCGACAAGGCCTTCTTTTACGTCCCCTCCCTTTCCTCGCGGACGATCGTTTACAAGGGGCTGTTGCTGGCGCCCCAGATTCCGCGCTTCTTCGGCGACCTGGCCGACCCCGACTGCGTCAGCGCGCTGTGCATGGTGCACCAGCGCTTCTCGACCAACACCTTTCCGACATGGCAGCTGGCGCACCCGTTCCGCTATCTCTGCCACAACGGCGAGATCAACACCGTGCGCGGCAACGCGGCCTGGATGGCGGCGCGGCAGCCGATCCTCGCCTCGCCGCTGTTCGGCGACGACATCAGGAAGCTGCTGCCGATCATCGGGCCGGGCCTGTCCGACTCGGCCACGCTCGATGCCGTCGTCGAGCTGCTGACTCTGGCCGGCCGCTCGCTGCCCCACGTCATGGCGATGCTGATTCCGGAGGCGTGGGACGCCGACCCGACGATGAGTCCGGAGAAGCGCGCCTTCTACGAGTACCACGCCTCGCTGATGGAGCCCTGGGACGGCCCGGCGGCGGTGGCCTTCTCCGACGGCCGAGTCATCGGCGCCACGCTGGACCGCAACGGCCTGCGCCCTGCCCGCTATCTGATGACCAAGGACGGCCTGCTGATCATGGCCTCCGAAACCGGCGTATTGCAGATCCCCCCGGAGCAGGTCGCCTTCAAGGGCCGGTTGCAGCCCGGGCGCATGCTGCTGGTCGATCTCGAGCAGGGGCGCCTGGTGCCGGACGAGGAGATCAAGGCGACGCTGGCCTCGCGCCGGCCGTACGCGCAGTGGATCCAGGAGCAGCAGATCCGGCTGGAGCATCTTCCCGAGCCCCCGCGCGTGCACCTCGCCGACCACGACACGGTGCTGCTGCGGCAGCGCTGCTTCGGCTACACGGAAGAGGACCTTCGGCGCATCCTCGTCCCCATGGCGGAGAAAGGCGAGGAGCCCATCGGCTCGATGGGGACGGACACGCCGCTGGCGTGCCTGTCGGACCGCCCGCAGCCTCTGTTTAATTACTTCAAGCAGCTCTTCGCCCAGGTGACCAACCCGCCGATCGACCCGATCCGCGAAGAGCTGGTGATGTCGCTCACCTCCTACCTGGGCACCGAGCGCAACATTCTCGACGAGACGCCGCAGCACGCGCACACGCTGAAGCTCGAGCAGCCGATCCTTACCAACCGGGATCTGGAAAAGCTGCGCCGCGTCTCCATGGGCGATTTCCTCGCCACCACGCTTCATATGCTCTACCGCGTGGAGGGCGGCGAGAAGGAGCTGGAGCGCTCGCTCGACGGGCTGTGCCGCCGCGCTTCGCTCGCCATCAAGCAGGGCTACACGGTGCTGATCCTCTCCGACCGCGGCATCGACGAGGAGCTGGCGCCGATCCCCTCGCTGCTCGCCCTCTCGGCCGTGCACAACCACCTGGTGCGCGAGGGCACGCGCACGCAGGTCTGCCTCATCATCGAGTCCGGCGAGCCGCGCGAGGTGATGCACTTCTGCCTGCTCATCGGCTACGGCGCTTCGGCCGTCAACCCGTATCTGGCGATCGAGACGCTGGAAAACCTCGCCGCGCGCGGGCTGCTGCCCGAGGGGCTCACCTTCGAGCAGGCTCTGCGCAATTACAAGAAGGCTGTCCGCAAGGGGCTGCTGAAGGTCTTCTCGAAGATGGGCATCTCGACGCTGCAATCCTACCGCGGCGCGCAGATCTTCGAGGCCATCGGGCTGAACAGCAAGCTGGTGGAGAAGTACTTCACCGGGACGCCTTCCCGCATCCAGGGCGTGGGCCTCGACGTGATCGCCGAGGAGGTGCGGCGCAAGCACGCCTTCGCGTTCTCGCCGATGACCGAGTCGGAGACCGAGCTCGACGTCGGCGGGCAGTACCACTACCGCGCCCGCGGCGAATACCATCTGCTAAACCCGCACACCATCGCGAAGGTCCAGCATGCGGTCCGGTTCAACAGCTGGGAGACTTACAAGGAGTTCGCCGAGCACATCAACAACCAAAACCGCCACCTGTGCACGCTGCGCGGGCTGATGGAGTTCCGCTGGGCCGACAAGCCGCTCGATTTGAGCGAGGTCGAGCCGGCCAGCGAGATCGTCAAGCGCTTCGCCACCGGCGCGATGAGCTTCGGCTCGATCTCGAAGGAGGCGCATGAGACGCTGGCCATCGCCATGAACCGCATCGGCGCGAAGTCGAACACGGGCGAGGGCGGCGAGGACGAGGCGCGCTACGTCCCGCTGCCGAACGGCGACAGCCTCCGCTCCGCCATCAAGCAGGTGGCCAGCGGCCGCTTCGGCGTCACCACCACGTATCTCGTCAACGCCGACGAGATCCAGATCAAGATCGCGCAGGGCGCCAAGCCCGGCGAGGGCGGGCAACTGCCCGGGCACAAGGTGGACGAGGTGATCGCGCGCGTGCGCCACTCGATCCCCGGCGTCGGCCTGATCTCGCCCCCGCCGCACCACGACATCTACTCGATCGAGGACCTGGCGCAGCTGATCTACGACCTGAAGAACGTCAACCCGAAAGCGCGCATCTCGGTGAAGCTGGTCAGCGAGGTGGGCGTTGGCACCGTGGCGGCGGGCGTCGCCAAGGCCCACGCCGACATGGTGCTGATTTCGGGCGACTCCGGCGGCACGGGCGCCTCGCCGCTCACCTCCATCAAGCACGCGGGAACGCCGTGGGAGCTGGGCCTCGCCGAGACGCAGCAGGTGCTTGTGATGAACGACCTGCGCTCGCGCATCCGCGTGCAGACCGACGGCAAGCTCCAGACCGGGCGCGACGTCGCCATCGCCGCGCTGCTCGGCGCCGAGGAGTTCGGCTTCTCCACCATGCCGCTCATCGCCATGGGCTGCATCATGATGCGCAAGTGCCACCTGAACACCTGCCCCGTCGGCATCGCCACGCAGGATCCCGAGCTGCGCAAGAAGTTCCGCGGCACGCCGGAAGACGTCATCCGCTACTTCTTCTTCGTCGCCGAAGAGCTGCGGCAGATCATGGCGAAGCTCGGCTTCCGCACCGTGGACGAAATGGTGGGCCGCGTCGACCGGCTGGAGATGAAGCCCGCCATCGACCACTGGAAGGCCCGCGGCGTCGACCTCTCGCAGATCCTCTACAACCCGCCCGCGCCGTCGCGCGTCGCGCGCCGCTGCGTGATGGCGCAGGACCACGGCCTGGAGCAGGCCCTCGACCACAGGATTCTCGACAAGGTGCGCGAGGCGATGGAAAACCGGCGCCCCGTCGAGCTGCACTTCCCCATCCGGAACGTGCACCGCACCGTGGGCGCGATGCTGTCGGGCGAAATCGCGCGCCGCTACGGCTCGGAGGGCCTCCCCGACGACACCATCCGGCTGCGCTTCACCGGCAGCGCCGGCCAGTCCTTCGGCGCGTTTCTGGCCCGCGGCGTCACGCTCATCCTCGAGGGAGACGCCAACGATTACGTCGGCAAGGGCCTTTCCGGCGGCAAGATCGTGATTTTCCCGCCGCGGGGCTCGACGTTCGTCCCCGAGGACAACATCATCGTGGGCAACGTGGTGCTCTACGGCGCCACCAGCGGAACCATGTTCATCAACGGCATGGCGGGCGAGCGCTTCGCCGTGCGCAACTCGGGCGCCACGGCGGTGGTGGAAGGCGTCGGCGACCACGGCTGCGAATACATGACCAAAGGCCTCGTGGTCGTGCTCGGGCGGACCGGCAAGAACTTCGCCGCCGGCATGAGCGGGGGCATCGCCTACGTGCTCGACGAGACGGGCGAGTTCCGCAAGGTGCTCTGCAACCGCGCCAGCGTCGATCTCGACCCGATGGTCGACCCGAAGGACGTCGACCTCGTGCGGTCGCTCATCGAGCAGCATCTGGCGGCTACCGGCAGCCCGCGCGCCTCCTGGATTCTCCAGAACTGGTACGCCATGCTGCCGCATTTCGTGAAGGTGTTCCCGCACGAGTACAAGCGCGTGCTCGGCGTGCCGCGCTCCTCCGATGCGACGCGCATCACGCTGACGCGGCCGCCCGCGCCGCCGCCGGAGGTGGTGCTGCGATGAGCCGCGCGGGTTTCCGCATGAATCTCCTGGAGGTCTGCCATGGGTAAGCCGACGGGCTTCATGGAATTCCAGCGTGAAACGTTCGGGCGCCGCCCGGTCGCGGAGCGCGTGAAGGACTGGTTCGAGGTCTACATTCCTCTGCCGGAAGACCGCGTGAAAAAGCAGGGCGGCCGCTGCATGGATTGCGGCGTGCCCTTCTGCCACACCGGTTGCCCGCTCACCAACCTGATCCCGGACTGGAACGACCTGGTCTGGAAAGGCCGCTGGCGCGAAGCCATCCGCGAGCTGCACGCAACCAATAACTTCCCCGAGTTCACCTCGCGCATCTGCCCCGCGCCGTGCGAGGCGGCGTGCGTGCTCGGCATCAACGAGCCGCCGGTGTCGATCAAGGCCATCGAGCGCGCCATTATCGACCGCGCCTGGGCCGAGGGCTGGATCCAGCCGGAGCCGCCGCCCGAACGAACCGGCAAACGCGTCGCGGTGGTCGGCTCCGGGCCCGCCGGCCTGGCGGCCGCTCAGCAGCTGGCCCGCAAGGGACATCTGGTGACGGTGTTCGAAAAGAACGACCGCATCGGCGGCCTGCTGCGCTACGGCATCCCGGACTTCAAGATGGAGAAGCACCACATCGACCGGCGCATCGAGCAGATGAAGGCCGAAGGCGTGAGCTTCCGCACCAATTGCTGCGTGGGCGTGGACATCTCCATCGACGAGCTGCGGCGGCAGTTCCACGCCATCGTCCTCGCCGGCGGCGCCGAACAGCCGCGCGACCTGCGCGTGCCCGGGCGCGAGCTGAAAGGCATCCACTTCGCCATGGAGTTCCTGCCGCTGAACAACAGGCGCAATGCGGGCGACCACATTCCCGACGAGCAGTGGATTTCCGCGGCGGGCAAGAACGTGATCATCATCGGCGGCGGCGACACCGGCGCCGACTGCCTGGGCACGTCCATCCGCCACGGGGCGAAATCGGTGAAGCAGTTCGAGATCATGCCCATGCCGCCGTCCGAGCGCAGCCCGCAAACGCCGTGGCCCCTGTGGCCGTATCAGCTGCGCAACGAAACCTCGCACGAGGAGGGCGGCGAACGCATCTGGAGCATTTCCACGCTCGAGTTTCTCGGCGATGAGAACGGCCATGTGCGCGCGCTGCGCACCACCCGCGTGGGGCCGCCGCCGAAGTTCGAGCCGCTGCCCGGCACGGAAGAAATTCACGAAGCCGAACTGGTGTTGCTGGCGATGGGCTTCACGGGGCCGGTGAGGAACGGGCTGATCGAGCAGCTCGGCGTCGAGTTGGACGCGCGCGGCAACGTGAAGGCCGACGAGCGCTACATGACGTCGGTTCCCGGCGTCTTCGCCGCCGGGGACATGCGCCGCGGCCAGTCGCTGGTGGTGTGGGCCATCGCCGAGGGCCGCAAGGCCGCCGAAGGCGTCCACGAGTGGCTCATGAGCCAACCCGTGCCGGAGGTGTGAGCGACAAGCTCAGCCTTTGCCGCGCGCAGCGCCGGCGCGCCTGTTGCGGGGTGCGGAAGCCGGCGCCGCCCTGCGAACCGCTTTCTTCTTGTCCGTTGCGGCGCCTGCACCGCGCTTGCCGGCCAAGGCCCTCAGCCGCAGCCAGTTCTGATGTGCGGCGTCCGGGTCTGTCTTCAGCCGGATCAGGTCGCTGCTGCTCTTGTCCGGCAGCACGCCTCTTTCCCAGCGCTTGACGCTCGCCTCGCCAACGCCGAGGTATTCGGCGAACTCGCGCTGGCTCATTTGCAGACGCTCACGCGCGGCCCGGATCTCCTCCGCCGAAAGAATGCCCTCGAGCCGGCGGTATGTCTCATCGACGAGGCGGCCGTGTTCCTTCACCCGGTCCCAGGGGATGCTGATAGCCCCGCACTTGTTGCAAACGAGCACCGTGTCTTCCACATCGAACTTGCAGCCTCGGATTTCGTGCGGCACCTTGACGCGCTTGCGGCCCAGCCGCCCGTTCCCACAATCGAAGCATTTCATGGTTTTCTCAATAATCGGCCGGGTGTAGCGAATACAGCTTGGCGACAGGCTTCTCCCCTTCGAGCCTGAACTTCAGATAGACTTTCATCCCGAGTTCGCGCGACCAGAAGACGAAGGCGTGCCCTGGCGGATCCCATGGCTCGCCAATGGGCCGATACTCTTTCGCCTGAATTTCGGATGCGATCTTCGGCAGGATGTCCGGAAGATCTTCCATGGCCAAGCCCACCTCGCCAAGACGGTAGTAAATGCGCTCATGGAAGACAACCCGGCCTTCCGCCGCCGCCTGCCTGAAATGGGCCAGAGCCCGTTCCGGATCGGCGGCATCCGGATGCTTCCTTCGGGGGCGCCTCATTGCCCGCCCCCTCTGGTATCATTTGATACCAAATTCAGCTCCTCGTCAAGCTTGAGTGCCTTTAACACGTGGCAAGCAAACCGAAAATAATCCCACATGCCCAATGATGGGGCCTCTGGCAACAAGCCGCTTCTGCGAGGCCGGCGCATGCGCGTTGGTGTCAAAGTATCACCGGGCGCCTGCGGCGCGCAGCGGAAGCAACGGCGCCCGAGGGGCGGTCCCGGGCCCGGCAGCCCGCCCGCCGCGGCTCACTCGAGCAGGTGCGGATAGGCCGCCATCACGCGGCCGATCTCTTCCATCTGGCCCGGCGAGAGGTCTTCGTGCGGGTCGAGGCACGCCCGTGACGCCATGCGCCCTTGCCGAACCAGCACCTCGTGGATGCCGGCGATGCAGCCGCGGAAGCCGTTGGCGGCGTCGAACAGCGCGGCGTTCAGATCGGTGAGCTGCGCACCGAGAGAGAGCAGCAGCGCCGGGTTCTGCCCCTCGTGGATGCGGCGCAGCAGGGCGACGGCGCTTTTCGTCCCCACCGCCCACTGCCCGAGTAGGCCGCCGCGAATGCGCAGCGTCACGCCGTTGAAGTGGAACGGCGTCAGCAGGTCGGCGACGATGTTGTCGTCGTTGCCTGTGTAGAGCGCAATCTCGCGGGCGCGGCCGCTGTCGGCCACGGCGCGCACGACGTCGATCGTCTGATACCGGTTGAATGGCGCGATCTTGATCGCCACCAGGCACTCCAGCTCCGCGGCGCGCCGCCAGAATTCGTACGGCAGCACGCGCCCGCCCACCGCCGGCTGAAGGTAAAAGCCGAACACGGGCAGCACACGCCCCACTTCGGCGATGTGCGCCACCAGCTGGTCGATGCTCGCCTCCTTCAGCGCCGCGAGCGAGACCAGCCCGCAGTGGTAGCCGAGCGAGCGGGCCAGCTCCGCTTCCCGCAGCGCCTGCGCCGCCGGGCCGCACACGCCGGCCACGAGCACAACATCGCGGCCGCGCGCCTCTTCGGCGGCGGCGCGCAAAACCGGCGCCAGCAGGTTGTGCTCCGGCGCGCGGATCGCAAACTGCGTCGTGTGCACGCCCACGGCCAGGCCGCCGGCGCCCGAGTCCAGGTAATAGCGCGTGAGCGCGCGCTGTCGTTCCTCGTCAAAACGGCGGCCGGGCGTGAGGCACAGCGGGTGGGCAGGGATCACGAGGCCCTGCCGCAAACGGTCGAGCCAGGACATGGTTCAGAACTTTCCTTCGCGCATTTCAAAGTGGGTCGGCTTGCCGTAAACGGGGCCGCCGCGCAGGATCCAGGCGGCGGTCAGGTCGATGAGGTCCTGCGCCTTCAGCGACGGCAAGCCGAACAGGCGGTGGCAAAGCGCGGCGTTGTTGAGCAGCGCGGTGGGGTGCTCGGCGCCGGTGAAGTGCGGCTCGGCGCCGAAGCGCTTGCCGAACTCTCGCGCGATGTCGCGCACGCGCAGCGTTTCCGGCCCGGTGACATTCAGCACGAACGGCGGCGAGGTGGCGCGCGCCAGGCATCGCAGCGCCACGGAGTTGGCGTCGCCCTGCCAGATCACGTTGACGTGGCCCATGTTGAGGTCCACCGGCTGCCTGTCGCGCACTTTGAGAGCGATGTCGACCAGCACCCCGTAGCGCAGCTCCACCGCGTAGTTCAGCCGCAGCAGCGCCACCGGCGTGCCGCAGGTCCGCGAGACGTAGTCGAACAGGCGTTCGCGGCCGAGCACGGATTGCGCGTACTCGCCGATGGGTTCGGGCGGCGTCTGCTCGGTGGCGCCGCCGCCGGAGACCGGCACCAGCGGGTACACGTTTCCCGAGGAAAAGGCCACGATGCGCGACTCGCGCCAGCGGTGCGCCACCAGCCCGGGCAGATACGTGTTGACCGCCCATGTCAGCGAGGGGTTGCCGGTGGAGCCGAACTTGCGCGCCGCCATGAAGATCACGTTGGGCGCATCCGGGAGCCGGTCGAGCGCGCCGGGCTCCAGAAGGTCGCACTCCAGGGTTTCAATGCCCCACTGGCCGAGCTGCTCGCGCACGGCAGGGTTGGAAAACCGGCTCACGGCGATCACAGCCGCCTTGTTTCCGGCGGCGTCGAGAGCGCGCCGCGCGCGGTGCGCGAGCGACGGGCCCATCTTTCCGGCTGCGCCCAGAATCAGCAGCGGCCCTTCCAGGGTGCGCAGCGCGTCGATGTCCGCGGCCGATGGCGCCGACAGAACGCTTTCGAGTTCAGCCTCCGATGTGATCATTGCGCGTGGATGACAAAAGTATATGCCCCCTGCGCGGGCGGCGCGGGAAGCCTCAGCCGCAGGCGCCGCATCGCCTCGCCCCACACCGGGCGCAGGCGCGCGTCTTCCACCGGGTGTTCATCCACCGTGGCTCCCAGCCGCGGGTCGTATTCGATGACGATCCGGCCGTCCAGCACGGCCCGGCCGGGCGACGCAAGACTCACCTTGCGCGGCGTGATGAAGTTCCACTCGACGGAATCCCTGCGGGCCAGCTCGAACGCGTCGCGCAGCACGACGCGGTTGGACTTGCGGTCGAGCGCGAGTTCACGCAGCCAGCGCGGGCAGCCCGCCTCCTGCGGATAGGCCGCGTGAATCTCCATCGACACGCGGCCGGGCTCGGCCCGGAAATTCCGCGCTTCATACTGGCGGCCCGCCGCCTGCATCACGCCGTTGATCGTCGGGCAATTGTGCCAGGCCGATTGCATCGTCCAGATCTCGTAACGGTGCGAGGAGAACGTCCTCGCCGTGTATGTCTCCACGCCGATGTCGACCAGCGCCGGCTCGCCGTCGCAGAAGACGACGAAGTTGCCCACGTCGTTGTGATTGTGGCTCTCCGCATTGTGGCCGCCCTGCGCGGCGACATAGAAGCCGCGGTCCGACCCTTCCTCCAGGCGCGCGGCGAACACCTGCGTGCCGGGCAGGATGACATCCGCCACCAGCGGCGGGCGGGCCGACTGCGACGCCGCGCGGATGTCTTCGTAATGGAACAGCGACCGCAGCGAGCGCAACATGGACTCGTGGACGGCGAGCCGCCGCGGGTCCTTCTCCCGTCCCGCCAGCCATGCGCCGAAGGCCTGCATCTTCCCGTCGCGAACGCGCTGCCCGTAGCGCCACACGAGCACGGCGTCGGGAGTCACCTTCGCCGAAGCGTCGGCGAAGTTGAGATACCACGGGCCCGCGATGTGCGCGCGGTAAATGTAGGCGCCCATTTCCCGGACCAGCGGCATGTCGTAGACGTCGATGGCGCCGGCCGAGGCCGAGTGGAACAGCTCGAGACAATCGAACAGCGACGCGCCGGCGCGGCTCCAATATCCGGGGCCTTCATCGCAGCCGCCGTCGTCGTGGTAGACGTCGAGAAACGCATCGAGCGAGCGCACGATTTTGTGCAGCGCGGCCGCGCGGCGGTCCGCATCTGTTTCGACCAGCAGCACCGAGCTGAGCCAGTTGGAGTTGATCCAGGGGTTCCAGTTGTTCACCGCGCGCGTGCCGCTGAAACCCAGCCACCAGAAATCGTCCCGCGCAAGCAGCGGGTCGAGAATGCGGCGCCGGATCTCCATGTGGATGCGCGGACGGACGAGTTTCGACAGCCGGTCGAGTTGCGGGCCCAGCAGGTAATCGATCCATGCCAGCGTCGCCGACGTTTCGGCGGCGAACAGATCGACGATGGGTTCCGTGACATCGGGCAGCGTGTTGCCCGCCTTCTGCACGCCGATGTGCGCGGGCACGCCCCAGAAGGATTCCTCGCATGTGAGCCAGACGCCGTCGAGCACGTCATCGAGGAACCGCCCGCGGCCGTCGATGCACTCGGCCAGCGCTGCCAGAGTGACCCGGTCGCGGCGCGCGCGGCGCACCCGCTCATAGCGAGCGCGGACGCCGTTCCGCGCATAATCGAGAAACAGGCTGGCGGGCAGCGAGGGCCAGGCCTGGCCGAGCTGTTCCTCGGCCGCGGTGACGACCGAGGTCTTCAGCTCGAGCGGCAGCGCCTGCCACGCCGCCCGATCCTCCGCCGCCGGCCAGGGATGCCAGTCGGCGCGGGCGCGTACCGTGCGCCGCAACAGATCGGCGGAGATGCGGGACTGGAGCAGCTTCTTTTCCGGCGGCGCGGGGCGCGGTTGTGCGAGCAAGGACGCGGGGGCAGCCAGGAGAGTCCGGCGGCTGAAATCCATCATGCGAGGAATCTATCGCACTTTCAGGGTCCGGGCAAAGCATGGATACTGGAACACAGGATGAGGCTCGTGCTGATGGTGGGCCTGCCGGGCTCGGGCAAGACCACGTGGCTGGAAAAGCAGGGCATCCGCGCGCTGTCGAGCGACCGCATGCGCGCGCTCATCACCGGCGACGAAGCCAACCAGAACGTGAACCGCCTCGTGTTCCGGCTGCTGCGCGAGATCGTGCGGATGCGCGCCGCCGCGGGCGTCGCCGAGACCTGGATCGATGCGACCTCGCTCACCCGCCGCGAGCGGCGCGCGTGGATCCGGCTGGCGGAACTGCTCGACTGCGAAATCGAAGCGGTGTACATGGACGTGCCGCTCGAGGAGTGCAGGCGGCGCAACCGGCTGCGCGAGCGCGTGGTGCCGGAAGAAGCGATGGACCGCATGGCGGCGCGGCTCGAGCTGCCGCGCGAGGAGGAAGGGTTTGCCAGGGTTCGTCGCGTGCGCAGTGATTGACCGACCGGGCTGTCACACGCGCCGCCTGTGAACCCGGCCCCCTGATCCGCGTGTGTCGGCAAACGGCATAGCGGCAAGACCGTGCAAGGGCGGCCCTTCCTGTCGTGCCGGACGCGAGGAGCGAACTCTCTGCTCACCGGAAAGGATTCGGCCCGCCGGTAAAACCCGCCGCCTCGATCGGGAATTGGGGGCCTGGTCTGTCTGGATTCCTTGAAGTACAACCCTAAAAAAATTCAGATAGGGACAATTTTTTTCTTGACAAAATCACGGGGGGGTAAAAGTAACTCATGAAGTCACTCACCTCACTCTTCGAAATCCGGGACCGCATCACCCGAATCGGGATAGTATGCATGATGGGAATAATGGTTGGCGCGGGAATCGCATCAGGAGGCGGGTACCCTTGCACTCCAATGGTCAGCAGAGGCCGCATGAGCAGCTGTCTGAGCGTGGATTGCAATGGTACCTGGGTGTGGATGTGCGCAGTAGGATCCTGTTACGTGACCCCCGAGGAGGGGCAGCGCGGATGCGTGCCTCAGCCGGGACAAAGTTGCGCGCTTTTCGGCTGTTACACCGTGTACGGCTGCTATTCGTGCCCGTAGGAAGAATTGCGTAGGCAAGAGAGGGAGACAACAAGAGAGGGAAACAACATGACCCGCAGTAATCGGATTTTCACCGGCATAGGTCTGTTTGCTATTTGCTGCCTTGGTACTTTTTTCGCGAGCCGCTGGATTGCCAGCCAGGTGGTCACGGCGCGCGCCCGGACTGTGATTCAGGGCAAGCCTTACACGATGATGCAGATCACGGTGGGCAAGGGGAAAGACGGGACGGCTAAAGTGACCGAGCAGAGGACTGTTGCAGTCAACCGGGACGGCGCGGAAGTGTGGATGAGCATTTTCCCGGGCCACCCGGAATCCGGTCCGATCCGCAGGATCGTCAGAAGCGACGGGAGAGCTACGGTTGCTTTTGAGAAGTTCGCACTGAAAATGACGGAGTACATTCCCACCAGAGTGCTCGAAGCCAGAAGCAGTTACGCTGAAGATGCCGGCAAAGAGTGCCGTTTTTCTTTCGAAAAGAACCTTGGCCTCTCCAATATCGCAGGCGTGGCCGTCAGCGTTTCGCAATACGAACCCATTAAAAACCGGCGCGAAACGGTCTGGCGCGCTTTGGACTACGCCTGTGTTCCGTTGGCGGTCAGGATCGAGGAACTCGTGGATGGCCGCTGGGAGCTCTTTGCAGAATCCACAACCGCCTGGTTCCATCCTGGCGATCCTCCGGCGGAATTGTTCGACGAGGCCTGGTTCGGCCGGCTCCAGGAGGTTTCTCCGGCGGAGGCGTTACGGAAGATCGCCGCTGCCACAGGCGTGAGCGCCGTGGAGTGCCCGGCGTGCTATAACCCTGCCGCTCTTGAGGAAATCGAAAAGCGCTACTACCGGAACCAGACGCCACAGCCGTGAGCGCGCCGGGCTCAGGCAGGGCCATCCGGAGGCTGCGGGGCACATCTGGCGGGTTTTCCTGTCAGATTTCCTCTCTGTGCAATCCCCCACAGCGCGGCAGGAACCAGCCCCAGCAGCCCTGAGCACACTGCCAGCGTGCGTAGCGGGATGCCCAGGTCGATGAGTTCTCCCGCCGCGTAGCTCACCGCGCTCATGGTGAGGAACAGTCCGGCAAAATCGGCCGAAAACACGCGGCCGCGGAATTCGTCATCCGTGATTTTGTGCAGCAGCGTGGTGGAAAACACCCATGCCATCGACGAGCCCGCATGGCCGATGGCGACATACAGGCAGGCGAGCCACAGAGCCGGCGCGAAGCCGAGCGCGGTGTAGGCGGCGGCGGTGATCAGGAAAGCGAAGAAGATGCCGGACCGCATCTTGCGTTCATCGTTCTTCGCCCAGTATCCGCTGGCAAAGGACCCGATGAAGGCGCCCACGCCGCGGGCGCTGAACAGCAGGCTCATGCTGAGCGCGCCGCTTCCCTCGACGGGAAAGATGCGTTCGCCAAACACCGGAAGCAGCACCCAGTGCGCGCCGGTCAGGCCCATGCCCGCCTTGACAAGCAGCGTGGACAGCCGCTGCGAATGCCGGCGGACATACCGGATGCCCTCCCAGATCGGCTTGTAATCGAACAGATCCCGGAAGCGGAAGGGCGGAAGGTTGTCGGCGTGCGTCTCGCGCACCCGCATGGCGGCGAGCAGCAGGGCCGACGCGGCGAAGCTCGCCGCGTTGAGGAGGAAGACGGACGTCCTGCCGAACTTCCACAGCACCAGCCCCCCGAGGCCGCTGCCCAGCGCAAGGTTGATGGCCCAGGTCGACGAGGACAACGCGTTCGCCACCAGCAGCTGGTCTTTCGAGCGGACCAGCGCGGGGATGATCGCCGTGCGGCCAGGCTCGAACAGGGCCCACATCACCGTTTCCAGAAACAGCAGCACCCAGACCAGCCAGATCCTGTCGGCCGAGGTCACCATCATCATGCCGAGCACGATGAAGATGCGCGCGATGTCGGCCGTGATCATGATGGCGCGGCGGTTGAGGCGGTCGTTGAGCACTCCGGCGGTGGGCGCCACCAGCACCTGCGGCAGCAGTTGCAGCACGACGGCGATGCCCACGCTTTCGGCCTTGCCCGTCAGTTGCAGCAGCAGCGAGTAGACGGCCACGGCGTAGAGCCAGTCGCCCAGCTCGCTGATCACCTGCGCCAGCCACAGCAGGCGGAAGTCGCGGTTCTCGCCGAGCAGGCGCAGGTAGGCGGCGAAGCTGAACGACGGCGCGCCCGCGGCTTCCATGGGCGGCTAATCCGTGTAGATGCCCATGCGCTCTTTGACGAGGCGGACTGTGGAATTGGCTATGGGCGAGACGCGCTCGGCCGACTCGCGCAGGATCCGCTTGAGATAGCCCGGTTCTTCCGTGATCTCGCGGTAGCGCTGCTGGATGGGTTCGATGCCTGCCACCACCGCCTCCGCCACGGTCTTCTTCAGCTCGCCGTAGCGCATCCCGGCGAAGTGCGAGCGCATCTGGCCGTCGCTCCAGCCGGTGAAGGCCTGGAAGATGGTCAACAGGTTCTGCACGCCGGGGCCGAGATTGTCAAAGTCGACGCCGGGCAGCGAATCCGTGGTGGCGCGCATGATCTTCTTGCGGATCAGAGCGGGCGGGTCCAGCAGCCCCACCGCGTGCCAGGCGCCCGTTTCGGACTTGCTCATTTTCTTCGTCGGGTCGTCGAGGCCCATGATGCGCGCGCCCACGGCCGGCAGGTACGTCTCCGGCATGACGAACGTCTCGCCATAGAGCGCGTTGAACCGCTGCGCGATGTCGCGCGTCAGCTCGAGATGCTGCGTCTGGTCCTCGCCCACCGGCACGATGTTGGCCTGATAGAGAAGAATGTCGGCCGCCATCAGCACCGGGTATTGCAGCAATCCGTCGCCGACCGACTCCTGTTTCGACGCCTTGTCCTTGAACTGGGTCATCCTCTCCAGCCACCCGAGCGGCGTCACGCAGGTCAGCAGCCAGCACAGCTCGGCGTGCGCGGGCACGGTCGACTGCACGACGATCGAAGACACCGCCGGGTCGATGCCGGCGGCCAGAAACAGCGCGGCCGTCTGGTCGATCTTCGCCCGCAGCTCGGCCGGGTTCTGGTAGACGGTGATGGCGTGCAGATCGACGATGCAGAACACGCACTCGTAGTCGTGCTGGAGGCGCACCCAGTTCTTCAGCGCGCCCAGGTAGTTGCCGATGTGCAGGTTTCCGGTGGGCTGGATGCCGGACAAAACTCTTGGTTTCATGCTGAAGTAAGAGCGAAGGGCTCCTTTTATCGTAAAGGACGGGCATGGACGAAGTAAAAATCGAGAAATGGGTCTACGGCGGGGCGGGGCTGGCGCGGACGGAGAGCGGGGTGATGCTGATCCCCTTCGTCCTGCCCGGCGAGCGGGTGAAGGCGGAAGTCGTGCGGCGCCGCGCAGGCATGATCGAGGCGCGGGCGGCGGAGATCCTTGAGCCGCACGAGGCGCGCATCGAACCCCGGTGTCCTTACTTCGGCAAGTGCGGCGGCTGCCATTACCAGATGGCGCCCTACGAGTTCCAGATCGAGGGCAAGCTCGCCATCCTGCGCGAGGTGCTCGAGCGGGTGGGCAAGCTGAAGCCGCCCGCCGAAATCCGCGTCATCGCCGGAGAGCCGTGGGGCTACCGCAACCGCAGCCAGTTCCATTTCGGCAAGCACGCGCTCGGCTACAAGATGGCGGGGTCGGCCAGGGTGGTCGATGTCGACGAGTGCCCCATCTCCTCGCCGGCCGTCAATGCGGCGCTCCGGCAGATCCGCGCCGCGCGCCGCGAGCGGCACTTCCCGCGGTTTCTGCGGGAGATCGAGCTTTTCAGCAACGGGGAGCGCACGCTGGTCAACGTGCTGGAGACCGAAGGCGGGCGGGGCGTGGCGCGCAGCTTCTTCGCGCGCCTGGCGGAGAGGATCCCCGGGGCCGCCGACGGAGAGCTGTTCTATGACGCCTGCGGCGAGCGCTTCCGCGTCAGCCACCGGTCGTTCTTCCAGGTAAACCGGTTCCTGCTGGAGCCGCTCGTCGAGACGGCGCTCGAAGGCGCCGGCGGCGCCGAAGCGCTCGATCTCTACGCCGGCGTCGGGCTGTTCACCATCCCGCTGGCGCGACGCCTGGGGCGCGCCACCGGCGTCGAGAGCGACGGCTCGGCGGCGCGCGACCTGGAGTTCAATATTGCGGAGGCCGGCGTCCGCGCCGAGGCCAGGCGGATGCAGGCGGAACAGTATCTCGAGGGACTGACAAAAGCGCCTGATTTTGTTCTGGCCGACCCGCCCCGCGCCGGGCTGGGAAAGCGCGTGGTGAAGCACCTGTTGCGGCTGCGCCCGCCGCAGCTGCACCTGGTGAGCTGCGACCCGGCCACCCTGGCGCGCGATCTGGCCGCGCTCGCGGCTGGCGGCTACCGCATCGACTCCATGGCGATGATCGACCTGTTTCCGCAAACCAGCCACATCGAAAGCGTGGTCCGGCTGCGGCTGGACACTTCCTCTCAGCCCGCCGGCTGAGTGGCATGGTGGCGCACGGGCCGTGGCTCAAGCGATGCCACCAGCTCGGGCGCCAGCTCCGGCTGCAAGGCCAGCGCGGCCTTCCAGGCTTGTTGCGCCTCGGCCAGCCGTTCGAGCGAAGCGAGCGCATGGCCGTAATTGAACAGCCAGCGGGCCTCGTCCGGCCTCACCGCCAGCGCCAGCGCATAGAGATCCGCCGCCCGGACGTAATCGCCTTGCTCGTGGAGCCGGATTGCAATTCCCGCTTCCAGCTCCGCCAGAACGGGGTCCTGCGGCGCCGCCCCGAGCTGTTTCGCTTTCTCCAGCGCCTCCAGCGCCTGTGCCGTGCGGCCTTCCGCCACATGTATCATTCCCAGCCGCAGCCAGGCGAGCGGCGGCGTCCCGGGCGCCTCTCCCAACGCCTCGAAGGCTGTCCGCGCCGGCTCCAGGTCCCCGGCCATGAACAGCGCCTCGGCCAGCGCGAGCCGTGCTTCCATATGCCGGGGGTCGATCTGAAGCGCCGCCTGAAACGCCCCGGCGGCCTCCCTGTACCGGCCCAGATGATATTGGCACAATCCGATGTGATACCAGTGTTCGAGAAGCGCCGGCGCGGCTGCGGCCAGCTCCTGCCAGGCCCCCAGCGCGGACTCGTAACGCTGCTCCTGAAAATCGGCCCGAGCCAGCGCCTCCATGGCCGCAGGCGAGCCCGGCGAAGCGGCGCCCATCCGCGTCGCCAGCCGCCGCACATTCGGCCAGTCCTCCGCCGCCAGGGCAGCTTGCAAAGCGTTGGCCAGCAGCTCCTCGCGGCCCGGCGCGGCCTCAACCAGCCGCAGGTATATCGCCAACGCCTCGGCCGGCTTGTTTTGCAGCTGAAGCGAAGCCGCTTGCCCGCACAGCGCCGGCACATAACCGGGACGCAGATTCAGGCACTGGGTGAAGGCCGAGGCAGCCTCGGCGGGCCGGTCCACATGCAACAGCGACACTCCCAGCAGGTGCCACGCCTCTGCATGAGACGGCGTGAGAACCACGGCCCGCTGCAAGGCCTGGACCGCCTCCGGCCAACTTCCCAGCTTTGCCCGGCACAGCCCTTCGTTGAAGGAAGCGTACGGGTGATCCGGGGCTGCCGCAGCCAAGCGGTGATACAGCGCCGCGGCCCGGGCCGTATCGCCGCTTTCGAAACAGATTTGCGCCCCGAGCAGCAGTGCGTCCGGGTCTTCCGCGGCGAGCGCCGGCTCAAGGGCGGCCAGCGCCGCGGACGGCTCCGCCTTCAGCCAATGCCGCATGGATTCAGCCAGCGCCGGGTGCGCCGCAGCCCGCGCCTTCAGTCCGGCGTGGGCGGGAACGGCGGCCAGCAGGCTTCGTACGAGTTCGTCATCCAGGATCCAAAGCCAGGGATCGGAGGGCAAGGTCATCATCGGAAGTCAACCTCTGCGAAGCTGTCCGGGATCCACGCCTGGCACCCTTGGTGGCCCGGGGGCTTGCATTGCCCCGGCGGGCGGGGCCTGCGCACCGGCGTCGGTTCTTGTTTGACCGGGCTCGGGGCCAAATACGTAGGCCGGGCGTGCCGGCAACATCGCGGGACGCGGAATGAAAAGCACCCCTGCCGGCGCCATGGCTGGAATCGGAGCCAGCTTCGCCGGGAGCCTGCGCGCCTGGGCGGGCTCCGGCCTCCAGGAGAACGGACGCGGCGGGAGGCGATGCAACCGGAACGGCTGTGGGGTGCCGTTCATTGGCGCGGTGAAGTCCACCCGCGGCATCCCTCTGCCTGAAAGTTCGGGCAGCCTTGGCAAAGGACGCGGCTTCCACCTCCGTACGCCGCCTGGCGCAAGTCCGCCCCGATCTCGAACCGCGGGAGCAGGCCGCGGCAGGGGCGTCTCGTTGTGGACACCCGGGAGGCCCTCGGGAGCTCTTCCGGACGAGGCAAGTGCAGACGATGGTGGCACGGGTCCAACCGCCACAGGCAATGCAGGCTGTACAGGCGCAGGCGCCCCGATACCGGGCACCCTTGGTACTTCGAGCCTCGCTGCCCGGCTCTGTTCCAGCAGGACAGGCGCCAGAGTGACCTCAAATGGTTTGGCCTGCACGGCTGCTCTGGCGGGCGCCGCCGGGCGTGGCGCCAACGTCAACAATCCACCAAAGGGAAGCCGCCGCTCCGCCCCCCACGCCGGGTGGCTTGGGACAATGATCCTCCGGCGCGGAGGCCGCGGTGGCAGCGTGCGGCAGCAAATGGGAACGCCTCCCGCTGGCGTCAGGACGGACAACGGGAGCAGCGGCGCGGCGGCCGAATAGTCGCACCCCGTCTCCGCCGGGGCGCCGGGACCTGTGTCTTCGGCGGCTTCGAATAACTCGACGCTCCCGCGCCACTCCTGCTGCTGCGGGCTGGAGGATTCGCGCGAACCCGCGACGAGTGGCGCGCTGACCTCGGGTTCGCCAGGCTGCTCCTGCGGCCCGGCGGAGGCGGCGGCCAGCAACGCCACTCGCAGGGCCTCGAACGGGTTCGGCGCTTCCACTTGCGGCTGCTCCCGCGCCTCCGTGCCGGATTCGGAAGTTATGGGTCCTCCAGCGACGGCGCAGAACTCGCCCGTCGGGAACGCGGCATCGGGTTCCGGTACCGGCTCGAAGGATGACTCGATAACCGGCTCGGTCTCAACTGCCTTCGTCGACTCTTGCGGCGGCCGGAAGACAGATGCCGGGAGCTCATGCTCTTCCTTGCGGTGGAGTTGCGCGTGCTCTTTCGAACAATACCTGCGGCCATTCGCCACACGGTGCAACCACGGCAGCCGCCGTCCGCAGTATGCGCAGGTACGCATTCAGCCTTGGGCAACCTCTCGCCTCACCTATCGGCAGACTCAGGGAAAACCTTGATGCCCGCGGGCGTGATTTCTGACGGCGAAGCCGGCCCGCCTGGACGAAACGCGCACGGCCATGTCCGCACCCATAATGGGCAACGGCTGCTCCGCCGATGAAACAGGAAGAGCCCTCATGAATCCGTTCGAGCGGTTGCGCGAAATCGTCCAGGCGTTTGGACTTTCCGGGGCGGAAGACTCCTGCCGCTGGTTCGACGCCTCCAATCCCGTGTGTCGCGAGGCCGAACAGATGCTGCGGGCGGGCCGCGCCCCCGAGGCCGAAGCGATTTTCCACCGCGTCCTCCGGGAGCCTCAATACGCCGCTTTGGCCCGAAAGCAGAAGCCGCGCATCCTGCTGGCGCTGGCCTCGGCGCAAGTCCGGCAGGAGAAGTTCGACGCCGCCCTCAAAACAGCCTCCGAAGCCAGAAGCCTTCTCGGCGATGGCCGCAACAAGGCGAGTCCCGAATATGCCGATTGTTGCCGCCTTATGGGCCAGGCAGCACGGGGGTTGGGGGAACGCGAGGAGGCGCTGCGGCACTTCCTCGAAGGAATTGTCGCCTGCGAGCAGCAAAAGCCGCTCAAGGCGGCGGAGCTGGTCGAGCGAAGGCTGGAAACCGCCGGGCTGCTCCGCGAAATGGAACGCTTCGCCGATGCCGAAAAGCAGGCGCGCGCAGCAGTCCAGCTGGCTGGCGAGCGTTTGTCCAGGCACAAGGAAGAAGGCGATGCGCTGATCGAATGGGCCCAGTGTCTGGCTGCCTGCGAGCACTTCGACGAAGCCCGCGAGGCCGGCGAGCGGGCCGTGGAAATCCACCGCGCCGCTTGCGGCGAGCAGGCGAGCGAGGTGGCCGAAGACTACGAGAAACTCGGCCAGATTTGCCAGAAGCAGCAAGACCTCCAATCGGCGGTGGCGTACCTGGAAAAGGCGCTTGGCGTGCGGGACCGACAGGTGGGGGGCGACGCCTCGCAGCTCGCCCTGCTTCTGGTGGCCTTGGCCGACTTGTACACTTTGCTCGGGCGGCTGGCGCCCGCGCTGGAGCTCCTGCAACAGGCAGTGGGAAGGCTCGGGCCTTCGAAAGACGCCCATCTGGCCGATGCGCTGGAGAAGCTCGGGGCCATGTACGTGCGCACCGGCAGGTACGAAGACGCCGCGGACTGCTACCGCCGCGCTTGCGACGTCTGGGCAACATCGCCGGAAGCTTATGCCGACCGGATTGCCGCGGATTGCCGCGTCCTTGAGGATCTCCAACCGTACTTGCCCCTGCGGGCAGCCCCCGCGCGCGCCGAAACGCCGGATCCCGGCACGCCTGTGTGGCTCGACAACTCCCCGGCCGAACCATCGGTTCCGCTCGCCGGTCCTGTGTCTCCTCCTGCTTCTGTCATGGCTCCCCGGACAGTCGGTTCCCCTGCCGTCGGTTCCGGCTCGATGCCAGTCCTTTCACCGATGTCCGGGGCAGGACAGGCGGGATCCCCTGTCGCCGCTCCAGCCCCGGTCGCCGCGCCGGGCAAGGGCCCGGCCTTGCCGCAGCCCGTTGCTACGGTACCGCCGGGTCTGGCGCCCGCAGGATCCCGAGAGCAAGGGATCGCCTCGATCACACCCTGCGCCGGGACGACAGGAGCAGACCCGCTGGGCACAGATCCCTGCTCCCCCGGGCGCGCCGCGGCGCCCGGTCGCGACGGCCCGGAGTTCCAGGGCTGGGAGGAGCTGGAATTCGAGCCCCTGGCGGTGCAGCCTTCACAGCCCTCAGCCCGGAGCCAAGGCACGCCGCCATTGGACTGAACCTGCCCCTCACCGCAACGCCTTCCGGGCCGCGAGCGGGGCCGGGTGAAGCCTGCGGGATCGAGCGGCCCCACCGCCGTGCAGGGCCTCGACGCAACCGGCAGCCCACCGCCGTGCGCGGTGGTCGTCAAGCCTCGCATCAACCGCTCACTCTGCCCGGAATTCTGACGAATTCCGGCGCCCCGTTCGCGGCTCCTAAAGGGGAAGCCGCACTTCGCCCGCCTTGCAGCGGCCTCGTTGCCGATTTTGCATCCGCCGGCTCATGCGGACATCCAACAAAACATGACCCGCAGGTATGTCCTTCCAGGAGCCCTTCTTCTTGCCATGTCCGCTCTTGCCGCTTCCTCCATTCACGAATTCACCCTGAAAACCATCGACGGCCAGCCCGCACCGCTCAAGCAGTATGCGGGCAAGGTGGTGCTCATCGTCAACGTCGCCAGCCGCTGCGGGTACACGCCGCAGTACGCCGGCCTCGAAAAGCTGTACCGGAAATACAAGGACCGCGGCTTCGTGATCATCGGAATTCCCGCCAACAACTTCGGCGGCCAGGAGCCTGGCACGGAAGCCGAGATCAAGGAATTCTGCAAGCGCAACTACGACGTCACTTTCCCGATGATGTCCAAAGTCTCCGTCAAGGGCCCCGATATGACGCCTCTTTACGGCTACCTCACCTCGGCAACCGGCGGGGACGTGAAGTGGAACTTCACGAAGTTCCTGGTCGGGAAGGACGGCAAGGTGATCGCCCGGTTCGAGCCCGGCGTGGCGCCTGATGCGCCGGAACTGATCGCCGCCATCGAGAAAGCTCTCTGACCTGCCCGCAAGCACGGCCGTTTGGTACCTTGAAGGGGACGGCGGCGCTGTGGCGCCGCGGTCCCCTTTTTCCTTGCAATGGCTGCCATTCTTGTCACCGGCGGCGCCGGCTACATCGGGGCGCATACCGCCCGCCTCCTGCTTGAGGAAGGCCACGATGTCCAGGTCCTCGACGACCTGAGCAAAGGCTATGCGCACAACGTGCCCAAAGGCCGGCTCCACATCGTCAACCTGCACGACGTCGCATCCCTGGACTCTCTCTTCGCCCGGCATCGTTTCGAGGCCGTCATCCACTTTGCCGCACTGATCGCCGTCGGCGAAAGCATGCGCGAGGCCGAGCGCTATTTTCGCAACAACGTCGGCGGTTCGCTCACCCTGTTTGAAGTCATGCGCCGCCACGGGGTACGGCGGCTGGTGTTCAGCTCCACGGCCGCCGTTTACGGCGACCCGGACTCCACCCCGATCCCCGAAGACGCCCCCTTGCGCCCGAAGAACCCGTATGGCGAGTCCAAGCTGATGGTGGAAAAGATTCTGGGGTGGCTGGATCGGACCTCGGGATTGCGCTCGGTGAGTCTTCGCTATTTCAACGCCTGTGGCGCGGAGCCGCGGTATGGCATCGGCGAGGAGCACCAGCCGGAAACGCATCTCATCCCGCTGATCCTGCGCGCCATCCTCACCGGCGAGCCGCTGGTGGTTTACGGCGACGACTATCCCACCCCAGACGGCACCTGCATCCGCGACTACATTCACGTCTCCGACCTGGCAGCCGCCCACGCCCGGGCGCTCGACTACCTGATGCAGGGCGGGGAAACCACGGTTTTCAATGCCGGAACCGGCCGCGGCTACACCGTGCTGGAAGTGATTCGCGCCGCCGAGCGCGCCACCGGCAGGCCCGTGCCGTTCCGTTTCGGCCCCCGCCGCGAAGGCGACGCCGCAGTGCTGGTGGCCGACAGCTCCAGGCTGATGAAAACACTTGGCTGGAAGCCGCAGTACGAGTCGCTGGAGGCCATGGTGGAATCCGCCTGGCAATTCGAGCTGCAAAGGGGCCGGTCTTGAGCCGGCGGGCAGGATTCTGTAACCCCGCACCCACTTGTATGCGCCTTTTTGGCTGAAGGGACGTCTATCTGGAAGAAAGGATTTCTGCGTCTCCATGCCGGCGATGACCCAACCCGCGCCCCAGCCAGGACCCGGCGAGCAACTCGAACCGGTGCGCCGCCGCTCGCGGCCGTCCCTGCTGCGCCCCCTGCTTGTTTTGCTGGTGTTGGTCGTGGCCGGGGGCAGCGCGTTGCTCTACTGGCAGGCGGCCAGGCAGGCGGGCGCCTCGAAAACCGTTCTTGCCGCAACGCGAACCGCCATCGTTCAGCGCGGCAACCTGGAGGTCCGGCTGCGCATCAGCGGCAGCACGTCGGCGAAGGACTTCGTCAACATCACGGCCCCGAGGCTGCGCGGCCCGGAGGCGGGCCCGATGGTCATCCTGAAGCTTGCCGGGCCGGGCACGATGGTGAAGCCCGGGGATGTGGTGCTCGAGTTTGACCCGCAAAGCATGAAGGATCACCTCGACGACACGATCGACGGGCTCAAGGACCGGCAGAACGACGTCGCCAAGCGCAAGGTCAACAACGAGCTCCAGATGGAGAACCTGCGGCAGTCGCTGCGCGTGGCCAAGGCGGAGGTCGACAAGGCGGCGCTAGACTACAAGACCCTCGAGGTGCGCACGGATATCGACCGCGAGCTGCTGCGCCTGGCGCTCGAAGAAGCGGAGGCCGCCTACAAGGAAATGCTCAGCGAGGTGGAGCTGACCCGGCAGTCGCTGGCGGCCGATCTGCGTGCGGCGGAGATCTCCATGAAAATGGAGGAGCTCCACGTCCAGCGGCATGAGAATGATCTCAACAAACTGGTCATTCGCTCCCCGATCTCCGGCATGGTGGTGCTGCAAACCATGTTCCGTCCCGGCGGCGACCAGGTGACCGTGGCCGTCGGCGACCGCATGGGGCCGGGCCAGCCGGTGATGAAAATCATCAACCCGGAGAAGATGATGGTTGAGGGGACCGTCAATCAGGCCGAGGTGGCGCGGCTGCGCATCGGTCAGGAGGCCATCATCGGGCTGGATGCCTTCCCGGATGCCACGTACCGTGGCCACCTGTACTCGATCGGGGCCATCGCCGTTGGCAGCCGTCGCGAGAACTATTACATCCGCAACATCCCGGTCCGGATCCTTATCGAGAATCCCGACCGGCGCGTGATCCCTGACCTCTCCGCTTTTGCCAACGTCCTCGTCGACAAGCAGGAGGATGTCCTCCTCGTGCCCGCCTCCGCCGTGGGCGAGCAGGACGGGAAGCATTTCGTCTACATCCGCACCGAAAAGGGGTTCGAGAAGCGGGAGGTCCGCACCGGCTTGAGCAACGGCACGCAAACGGCGATTCTCGAGGGTCTCAAAGAAGGCGACGTCATCCGCGCCCAATTCTGATCCGGACTCCTGCTTCCCTGCGGCGCAGCGCGGCGGAGTCTGACATCCACCGCTTCCCTGTCCCGTGAGGGCTGCCGGTTCGCCTGGCTCGCCGCCTGCCGCCCCTTACCGCCGAGCCGCTTCCCGCCACAGCCGCGCGTTGTCCCGCAAATGTTCCGGCGACTGCGTCCCCACCAGCGCATACCCGTCAAACGGCTGGCTGCACACGAACTCGAACGCCTTCCGCCGGGCCTCGTCGCCGCACAAGGGGTTGCCGGCTTCGTCATACAGGAGCCGGCCTTCGGCGAAGGGGCGGTTTACGATCAGCCGGATGCCGCGCTCGCGAGCCAGCGGGAACACGGGGGCCATCTCCTGGCGCAGCGGATTGAACGGAATCTGCAACCACTCGAACCAGCCGGAGTCGAGTGCGATCCGGGCCGCCTCCATCGTCTTCACACTGGCGCCGAACTGCCGGATGCCGCGGCTGCGCGCCACTTCCAGCGCCCGATACACATCCTCCCGGCGCAAAGCCTCGGGCGTGGCCCGATGCACCTGGAGCAGGTCGATGCGGGGCAGCAGGCGCATCGACCGGTCAAGGCTCCGCACCAGCGCCTCGAAGGAGTGATCCGCCCAGGATTCCGTCCGGTCCGGCGACCAGTGGTCGCCAAACTTGGTGGCGATTGTGACGCGGCTCGCCGCCTCGCCGGCGTGCTCGCGCAGAAAACGCCCCACGCGCTCCTCGCTGGATCCGTAAGAGGAGGCTGTGTCCCAAAAGGTCACGCCCTCCTCAAGCGCGGTCCGGAGCAGCTCGCGAACCTGCTCTTCGGAAGGGATGCTTTTCCAGCCCGCGCCCCAGGGCCTTCCGATCTCGATCAGGCCAAGACCAAGTTCCATTGCTGCTGCCATTGTCCCAGAGCCGCCCCGCTCCCGCGAGTCGCCCGGCCGCCACAGGGTTCGGGAGCCGGAACGCTTCCGGTCATCGGAAGGCGGGCCGGGCGCCTTCAACGCCGGGTTTTTCCTGTGCCGGCGGGTGGTTCCATTGCGAGGCGGCCACACGACCGTGGTCTCGAAATCCCTCCGTGACCCCATGGTCTCGCCGCGGGCATGGCGCGCCCGATCGGGATCTTCATTCTTCTGCGTGCAGCCGCGCCGCCGGGCAACGATCGGTTCCGCCCTTCTGGCGTATCCGTGATGCGGGGCCGACGGGCGCCGGCAATCGCCGCTGGGCGGCGTACAAAAAATAGGGGCGCTCATGAGGAACGCCCCTGCGGAAGGTGCCCGGCTCAGGCCGGCAAGAGGAAGAGCGAACTGCTGCCCGGATCCCGGAGTTCGGAAGCGTCCAGGCGCCGCCGTACGGCGCGCGCTCAGGCCAGGTTCGGAATCTTGATGATCTTTTTCTGGATGGCGTACTGGACCAGCTGGGCTTTGTTGTGGATATCCAGCTTGCGCATCAGGTTGAACTTGTGGGCTTCCACGGTCTTGACGCTCAGGTTCAGGTCGCAGGCGATTTCCTTGACGGAGTTGCCTTCGGCGAGCAATTTCAGCACCTCGCGCTCGCGCGTGGTGAGAGTGGCGAAGCGCGGCATGCGGTTGGCCGACTTGATCCGCGACCGGAAGTCATCAACGAGCTGGGAGAGCATCCGCGGGCTGAGATAGCTGCCGCCCCGGCAGACGTCGCGAATGGCGGAAGTGAGTTGTCCGGCGGGGCTGTCCTTGAGGACGTAGCCGTTGGCGCCGACCTCCATGCCCTCCACAAGGTAGTCCTCGTCGTCGTACATGGTGAGGATCAATACCTTGGTTTCAGGGCGGTTCTTCTTGATCTGGCGGGTCGCCTCGAAACTGCTCAGCCCGGGCATGCCAATGTCCATCAGGACCAGGTCGGGACGCAATTCGGCTGCCTTCTCGACGGCATCCGCGCCGTTGGCGGCCTCGCCCACAACCTCCATGTCCGGTTCGGAGGCGATCAGTTGACGGATGCCCTGCCGGAACAACGTGTGGTCATCCGCCAGCAAAATTCTGATTTTTGCCATATCTCAGCTCCAAACCTCGTTCACCGTGCCACTTTGTCGTTCTTCCCACCGGCGTTCGCCTCGGCCGGGTTTCTTTTGCGGCGCCTGGCTCTCTCCCTTTCGGAGGCGGCCTCCCCGGCTTCGCCCATCGGCAGGATGACGCGAATCCGGGTTCCGTGCCGGAAAGCGCCAATCCCCGCGCCGGAGCGGGTTTCTCCGGACCGGGCCCGGTTGACATCCGGTCCCTCGGCTACTTTCCTTGTGCTTTGAACCTCCAACGTTCCCCCGAGCAGCGCCACGCGCTCCCGCAGTCCGGACAGCCCGTAGCAATCCTGTCTCGAGAGGGCCTCTTCCACGTCGAAGCCGACTCCGTCGTCCTCGATCTCCAGTCTCAACACTCCATCGGCGGTTTCCACCGAAAGGTTTACACGGGTGGCCAAAGAATACTTTGCAGCGTTGTTCAGCGCCTCCTGGACCAGCCGGTAGACGATAATCTCCGTCTTCCTCGGCAGATCGAGCCTCCTCGGAATCTGCACGCGGACCTCGGCCGGGTGGATCTGCCGGAAGCGCGCCGCCAGCTGCCGCAACGCGGCTGCCAGCCCCATCTGTTCCAGCACGGCCGGACTCAGCGCCCCGATCAGCCGCCGGATCTCCAGGATGCTGTGCTCCACCGTCTCGCGGAGCTGCCGCAGCCTGGCCTCCAGCTGCGGGTTCGACCCGGCGATCTGCTGTTCCAGCATTTCGAGTTGCAGCCGTGTATAGAGCAAGGACTGCCCGGCTTCGTCATGCAGCTCGCGGCTGATCCGCCGTCTTTCGGCCTCCTCCACCTCCACCATGTGCTCGGCCAGTTGCCGGATCTGCCGTTCCCGCTCGGCCAGCTCCTCCAGCAGCCGCGCCTTCTCCGCGGCCTGCCAGCACCGGGCTGCTGCATCCTGAAGCAGCCCGAGCTCGCGCGGCAGCCACTCATAGGGCTTGGGAAAGGCAAACTGGAGCACCCCGCGCAACTGCGTCCCTTCCTGCATCGGCACCGACCACACGGTGACAAAGCGCTCCTTCCAGCCGGGCCCGAGCACCGCGGCGGCATCGCCGCCCGATGTGGAAAGCACGCGAGGCGCCGCCAGCCGGCGGCGCACCGCCGAGGGAGGACTCAGCTTCCGACCCTTCCATTCCGCCATGCCTGCCGCGGCCACCCATGTCTGGCCAGGGCCGAAAAGGAAGATGCCTGCCTCGGCGGCGCCGCTGAACGATTTCAGGATGTCCAGACAACGCTCCCACAGCTGCTCAAGGCTGCCGGACTCGGTTTGCGCCCGGAACAGCTCGTAAAAGGTCCGGCTCTCGGCGTCCCGGACCTGATAGTAGGCGTCGTTCAGCGCCAAGACGACCAGGAAGTGCAACTGATTGCGAGCCCAGCGAAGATCGGCCTCCTGCCCGGCGAACAGCTTTCCGACGGCCTCGTCGAGCAAATGGTCGTATTCCCGCAGCGCCGCCAGGACCTGGCCCGGTGAAAGATCCAGCTTGGCCAGCCGCCGCGCCCGGTATCGCAACTGCTCGAGGAAGTCGGCCAGGCTTTTCCCCGAAGCCAGCATCCCTCCGGCAGCTCCGGGCGTGATCGCCTCAAGCGAAGCTGCCTGCGGCGCTGTGTAGCCGAGTTCTTTCAGCCGCCGCCGGAAAGACTTTTCCAGCCGCGGCCAATGCCCGGCAAGCGCCTGGGCCATCCACACGAGCTGCGCCTGCAACTGCTGGCTCAGGCCGGCGGCCAGCTCCGCCAGCGCTCCATGCTGGGGCGCACCATCCACGCCCTTCCTATCGGCCACATGGATCTCGGGCTTTAGCCTGAGAGAGGGAATCGGGGATTGTCCCCGGGCCTCCATGGCGAGTCCCGGCGCTCCGGGATCGGACAAATCGGGGCCGTTGCCCGCCGCATGCGAACTGCGCATTTGGAGCCGCGAGCGAAGCAGCGCGCAAGCGCTGCGCGAGCGAGCGGGCCCGCCGGGACAACCGGCGACTCTGCCTCCCGGGCTATCTCCGCCCTACGGGAATCAGATACAGCGGCTCCTCTTCGGCAGCCATGCGAAGGATGCGCGCCACGGCGCGGTCGTCGAATGCTCCCACCGGCACGCCGCCGAGGCCCAGCGCAACCGCCTGGAGCAGGACATTCTGCGCGGCATGGCCCGCTTCCATCCAGGCGTAGCGGATGCCGCGCTGCATATAGCGCCCGGTGATGCGTGCGAAGACGGCGGCCAGCGCGAGGATGAGCGGGGCGTCGCGCACCCATGCCTGCGACAGGGCCGCCCCGGCGAGCTCCGCGCGGCGGTCGCCCGCGGCCAGCAGCAGAAGATCGTGCCGCTCCGGGCGATATTTGTACACGCCGGGCGGGAGACCCTCCACGCGTCCGGCGCAGAGAAATGTCTCAAGCGGGTACAACGCGCCCGCGCTCGGAGCGGTGCGGTAGCCGCCGCGCGAAGTCACCCCTTGCGCCGCCCACGCAAGCTGCGCGGCCTCCTCGAGCGACAATGCGGCGCGGGAATAGCTGCGCAGCGAGCGGCGGGTGTGCAGGGCTTGTTCCACGGAAACATTCCCCGCCATTTTTGGTTTAGGCAGGGCGATGATGGCGGGCTGCGGTTCTCCGGCTGTCATGACAGCACCCAGGATGGCGGCCCATTGGCGCCTGTCCACTTTCCACCTCTGCGGCCGCCCCCGCGCGGGCGCCGATCCCGGCCCCGCAAACGCGGCACGGCGGCGACTTCACCTGGGATAGCCCACGGTCTGCGCCAGGATGACCCGTTGCGAGGGTTTGAGCCCGAGCGCCTTGCCCAGCGGCCCGGGGTCCACCCAGCCGCGGACGACCGTGGCGAGCCCCTCGGAAGCGCAGAACAAATACACGTTCTGCGCGATCGCGCCGGCGGTGACCCCGGCCCACACGGCCGCCTGCGGGTCGCCGCCGCTCCTTTCCGTGTCTTCGACATAGACCAGGTTCACCGGCGCCGTGTAGACGAAGTCCTGCTTGCCGGCCAGTTTTCGCAGGTCCCCTTCGGCGGCGCGCACGAGGCTGTGCGCCTTGGCGTCGTAAAGCCAGGCGCCTTGCGCAGTGATGACGTACAGGTCGATGGGCTGGCGGTTGTGTGCGGAAGGAGCGGTGCGATGCCCGGTGGCCGGGCGGTTGACGCCCCACGCAGCCCACAACAAATTCGACAAGACTTGTTGCGGCAGTTCCCTGTCGCTGAAGGACCGGCGGCTCTGCCGTTTGGACAGCGCGTCCATCAGCGGCATGCCGCCGCTGGTGACAGGTTTGGGCAGGGGCTGGGCGAGAAGCAGGGACGCAAGCAACGGGCACAGGGCAAAGACTGCAAAGCGCGGCATGGTTGCCTCCCGTATCAGGGATAGCAGAGATTCCGGTGCGATTCTACTCTCCCGCCGGCCTCTGCTTCAGAGCCCTTGCGACGAGAGCCGCTCCGGCAGGATGCGGTTCACCTCGGCGGGCTTCTCCATGTGCAGGAAATGGCCGGTTCCGGCCACGCGAACCAGCGTGGCGCGCGGGAACCGCCTTCGCAGGCTCTCCCCGGTGAGATACATGCTCGTGGCCGCGGCTATCTCCGGGAAAGGAACGTCGATCGCGCCCTCCCGCCACGCGGCCGGACCGGCGATGCCGCGCATCGCGCCCGCGGCGACGGCGGCGGGCGTGCCGAGCATCACGGTCTCGATCTTCTTCCGGATCTCCGGCGGCGTGGCTGCGGTGAACATCCCGTGCGCCATCTTTGCGCGGGCTTCCGTCGCCCCCGGCCCCTCGAACCGCGCCGCCAGATCCTCCAGGGGCTTCGAGGCGCCCGGCTCGGGGAAAAAGGCATCGACGGCGACGACGCCCAGCACCTTCTCCGGCCAGAGCCGCGCGAACTCGAGCATCACCGCCCCGCCCATCGAATGGCCCGCGAGGATCGCCTTGCCCGCCCGCTCCTTTTCAAGCACGCCATTCACCGCCCGCGCGAAGCGCTTCATCGAATCATCCGGTGCCGGGCCGCTGCGGCCGTGGCCGGGCAGATCGAGGGCAATCACGCGGTAGCGGCCCTTCAGCGCCTCTGTCTGGGCGTCCCGGAAGGTGTGGTCGTAGGAGCAGCCGTGGATGGGCACGATGGTCCGCGGGCCGCACCCCCGCGGCGGCGTAATGGATTTTCGCGTCGTTGAGCACGGCGGTTCCGGCCAGCAAAGGCAGGCTGATGGCGGAAAGGAGGATCGCGCGCATCAGCCCGTCTCAGGGCCTGCCCGGGAAGCCGGCGCCGGCGCGAGGAAAATTTGCAACTTTTCCGCCGCGCAGGCGCTTCCCGCGGCCGGCGGGCGCGGGTAGAATCCGGAAGGAGGACTTTCATGAGGACGACCGTGCGGGCCGCAATCCGGCTGGCCGCGTCTGCGTCCGCAGCTGCGCTTGCCGTTGCGGCGGCTGGCGGGCAGAGCGAACAGCCGCTGGCTTACAAGGAAGTTCCCGCGGCAGTGCGCGCGGCATTCGAAAAGCAGTTTCCGGGCGCGAAGGTTCGGGGCGCTTCATCCGAGACGGCAGCGGGCGGAACCGTTTATGAGGTCGAATGCGATTGGCGGGGCCGACGTCACGACATATCGTTCCGCGCCGACGGTGCTCTGGTGGCGGTGGAGGAGACCATCCCGCCGGGCGAGGCGCCGGCGGCGGTGATGGCGGCGCTGCGCAAGGAATTTCCGAAGGCGCAAGTGGTGCGGGCCGAAAAAATCACCGCGGGCGGCGTGGTCAGCTACGAGTTCCAGCTCAAGGGCGCCGCCAGGCGGGAGGCGAAGTTCTCCCCCGACGGGAAGCTGATCTCGGCCGAATAGCCTTCAGGGAATATCGAAAACGGCCATCACCGGGAAGTGGTCCGAGGGGAATATGTTCCCTTTGCGGTCAGTGATCGTCTCGGCCGAGCGGACCTTCCACGGGGCGCGGAACAGGATCCAGTCGATGCGGCCCGGCCGCGGCTTGCCCGTGAAGCCGTGGAAGGTGTCCTCGGGGCCGGTGCGCGCGGCGGCGGCCCGCCAGGCGTCCTCAAGCATTGGCACGAGCGTCTGGTAGACGGGCCCGCCGGCGAAGGCGTTGAAGTCTCCGGTGACGATGACGTGCGAATCCTCGTCGAGCAGCCGGATGCGGCACGCCAGCAGCTCCGCGCTTTTGAGGCGGGCCGCCGCGTCCACGTCGCGGTGCGCGAAGTGGGTGTTGAAGTAGTGGAACCTCGTCCCCGTGCCTGCGATCTCGAACTGCGCCCACGTCACCATGCGCGGCAGGCTCATGTTCCAGGAGATGCTGCCGGGCTTTTCGGGCGTGGCCGACAGCCAGAAGTCGCCGCTGTCGATCACGCGCAGCCGGTTCTTGCGGTAGAAAACGCCCATGTGTTCATCCTCGTGGTTGCCCCGGCGGCTGAGGCCGAACCAGGCATACTCAGGCAGTTTTTCGACGATGTACTGTCCCTGCTCGTAATAAAGCTCCTGCGTGCCGACCAGGTCCGGGCGGCGCGAGCGGATCACCTCGACGAGCAGATCCCGGCGCGCCGGCCACACGTTGGCGCCGTCGCCGGGGTTGGGATAGCGGACGTTGGAGGTCATCACGCGCAGCTCCGCCGCGCAGGCGGCGAGGCTCAGCGTGAAGAGAGCCACCCGGAAGAAGAGTCGCATGTCTTCGTTATACAATCGCGGGCATGAGGGCAGCAGCGGCTCTGTGCCTGTTCGCCGCCGCCGCGGCGGCGCAGGGCCTGAAGCCTGCCGAAGCCGCCGCGCGGATGGAGCGGATGCTCATGGACAACATCCTCAGGTTCTGGCATCCGCACACGCTCGACACGGAGCATGGCGGCTACCGCCTGAACCACGACGAGCGGGGCGTCTGGAAGGGGGACGCGCCGAAGGCGTTGGTGACGCAGGCGCGGATGGTCTGGTTTTTTGCGCGCATGGCGCGCGCCGGCTACGGCGACCGCAAGCAGATGCTGGAGGCCGCCGGGCATGGCTACCGCTTCCTGATGGAGCGGATGTGGGACGCGCGCCACGGAGGCTTCTTCTGGCGCGTGGACGCAACAGGGACCCGGAAGCTGGCGCCGAAGAAGCATCTCTACGGGCAGGCGTTCGCCCTCTATGCGCTGAGCGAGTATGCCATGGCGTCGGGCCGCAAGGATGTGCTCGAGGCCGCCGTGCGGCTGTTCGGGCTGCTGGAGGCGAAGGCGCATGACCCGCGCCACGGCGGCTATTTCGAGTATTTCAACGAAGACTGGACGCCGCCTCCTGCCGATGAGCGCGGCTACATGGGCGTGACGCGCGACTTCAAGCTGATGAACACGCACCTGCACCTGATGGAGGCGATGACCGCGTTCTGGCGCGCCTCCGCGCTGCCGCTGGCGCGCGAGCGCCTCGTCGAGCTGATCACCATCGAAGGCTCTGCGGTGGTGCGCCATGCCTACGGCGCCTGCTCCGACCGGCACCGCGCGGACTGGACGCCGGTGCTCGACGGCCCGGGCGGCCGCGCCAGCTACGGCCACGATCTCGAAAACATCTGGCTGCTCGAGGACGCCTTGCGCGCGGCCGGGCTGCCGGTGGCCCCGTGGACGGGGTTCTTCCGCAACAACTTCGAGTACTCAATGAAGTACGGCTGGGACGATCGGCAAGGCGGGTTCCAGGACTGGGGGCCGCTGGGCAAGCCGGCCGAGAGCCGCGTGAAAGTCTGGTGGGTGCAGGCGGAGGCGCTGGTGAGCGCGCTGGCCATGTACCGGCTCACCGGCGAGCCCCGCTACTGGAACGTGTTCGAAAGGACTTGGCGATTCATCGAACAACATATGGCGGATGGCGAACGTGGCGAGTGGTGGCCGCAGACGGATGAGAACGGCAAGCCGGGCGGCAACAAGGCATCCGAGTGGAAGGCCGCGTACCATAATGGACGGGCCATGATCGAAGGGCTGCTGATCCTGAGGGGGCTGCAATGAAGACATGGACGCGACGCGAATGGGCGGCCGCGCTGGCCACAGCGGCGGCGCAGGCGCGGGCACCCGAGCCGGAACAAGGCTTTGTGCCGCTGTTCGACGGCAGGACGCTGAACGGGTGGATCCTCGTGCACGGCAAGGGGCGAGGCTACATCGTCGAGGATGGCGCCATCGTCTGTCCCGAGGACGGCGGCGGGAATCTTTTCACGGAGAAGGAATACGCGAACTTCATCCTTCGGCTGGAGTGGCGCCTGTGGGAAGGCGGCAACAACGGCATCGGCATTCGCGCGCCGCTGGAGGGCGACGCGGCCTACGTCGGCATGGAGATCCAGATCCTCGATGACGAGGCCGAGGTGTACCAGAAGATGAAGCTCAGGCCGGCGCAGTACACCGGCTCGATTTACGACGTGGTACCGGCGCGGCGCGGCTTCGTCAGGCGCAACGGCGTGTGGAACGAAGAGGAGATCCGCGCCGAGGGCCGCCGGATCCAGGTGACGCTGAACGGGCAGAAAATTACGGATGCCAACCTCAACGAGATCCGGGACCCCGAAGTGCTGCGGAAGCACCCGGGGCTGCAAAGAAAGTCCGGCCACATCGGTTTTCTCGGCCACGGGACGCGGGTGGAATTCCGCCATGTCCGCATCCGCGAGCTGCCTGGCGCCTGAGCAGCCGGCGGCCGTGGCCCGGATCGGGGAGGCGTGACACTGACGACGGAAACACTGGTGCTCGCCCTGGCGTCCGCGCTCGGCGGCGCAGCCGCGTCCCGGCTGGCGCTGCGGCGGCGCGAATCACCGGAAATGCAGCGCGCGCAGCGCTGGGGCCACTGGCAGGAACTGCTGGAATCCCTGCCGATTCCTGCCTGCGTCAAGGACCGCACCGGGCGCTATGTGTTCGCGAACCGTGTCATGCTGGACTGGTTTCGGCATCGCGGCGTCGATCTGCCCGGCAAGCGCGATGCCGACGTGATGCCTGCCCACATCGCCGCCTGGCTGCGGGAAACGGAGGAGAGCCTGTGGCGGGGCGAGGCGCCGATGCTCGAGCAGGAGGTGAACGGCGCCGAGTGGCTGCCGGGCGCGGGTACGGGCCGCTGGCTGCTCAAGAAAATGCCGATCGACGGCGCGCCGTGGGGCAAGGGCATCCTTGTGCTTGCCTACGACGTCACCGAACTGCACGATACGCAGGTGGAGCTGGCGCGGCAGCGGGACTTCGTGCAGGCGGTGCTCGACTCGAGCGATGCGCTGATCGCCGTGCTGGACGCCGCCGGCAAGCTCGTGCGCTGGAACCGCAAGTGCGACGCAGCCACGGGGTACCACGAGTCGGAAGTCCGCGGCAAGTTGCTGGCCGAGGTTCTGGTACCCCCGGAATTCCGCGATGACGTGCAACGGGACTTCGCGCGGATTCTCGCCGGGGAGCACATTCAGGGCGAAACGCTGGAGATCGAGGCGCGGGACGGCCGCCGGCTGATCCTGGAGATCTCCGCCGGTCTGGTGCGCGACGAGACCGGCGAGCCCGAGTGGGTGGTGGTGACGGCCATCGACCGGACTGCGGAACGGCAGGCCGAGGCGCGCTGGAGGGAGTTGTCGCTGGAGCGCGATGCGCTGTGGAAGAACAGCGGCGACGCGCTCGCGTTCGTGGACCGCGAAGGGCGGATCGTGGCCGCCAACCCCGCGTTTTGCCGCCTGACAGGAATCCCGGAGCCGGAAGCGGCCGGCAAGCCGCTGACGGAGGCGATGTCGGATTGGCCCGGCTTTGAACAGGCCGAGCTGAACCGGTTCCGTGAACAATTCCGGCGGCGCGCGATCGAGCCGCGCTCGACGAAGGAACTGCGGCTGGCCGACGGCCGGAAGCGCTGGCTGGAGCTGGGCTGCACCTGGGTGGCGCGAACCAACGGCGAACCGCTGCTGCTGGTTTCGGCCCGCGACGTCACGGACCGCATCCGCAGCGAGCAGGAGCTGCGGGCCGCCAACGAGTTTCTGGAAGCGACCGCGCTCTGGGCCAAGGAGCTGGCCGCGAAGGCCGAGTCGGCCAGCAGCGCCAAGACGGCTTTCCTTGCCCATGTCAGCCACGAGCTGCGCACGCCGATGAACGGCATTCTCGGCATGCTGGACCTTGCGCTGAAGACGCGGCTCGACGCGGAGCAGCGCGAGTATCTGGAAATGGCCCGCGACGCCGCCGAGTCGCTGCTGGGGCTGGTCGACGACCTGCTGGACGTGGCCAAGGCCGAAAGCGGCAGGCTGGGCGTCTCGCCGGAGCCCATCGCCTTGCGGGAAACGCTGAACCAGGCGATGCGCCTGCTGATCCACCGCGCTTCGGCCAAGGGGCTGGAAGTCCGCTGGCGCGTGGCGCCGGACGTCCCCGAACGGATCGTGGCCGACCCGGCGCGTCTCAGGCAGGTAATTCAAAACCTCGCAGGAAACGCGCTGAAGTTCACCTCGCAAGGCGCGGTGGAGCTCTCTGTGGACCGCGTCGAGGCGGCGCGCGGGCCGCGGCTCCGCTTTCTGGTTCGCGACACCGGGCCGGGCATCCCCGCCGAACGCTGGCATCAGGTGTTCCAGCCCTTCGCGCGCTTTGCCGATCCGGAAGTTGCCGGGGAGGGCGGGTCGGGGCTGGGCCTCACCATCGCCGCGAGCCTCGTCGAAGGCATGGGCGGCTGGCTGCTGCTTGGCAGCGAGCCGGGCTGCGGGACGCAGTTCTGTTTCACGCTGCCTTTGCGCGAAGAGCCGCCGTCACCCGCCGCCGCCGGCGGTGTTTCTTCCGCCGCCGGAGCCGAGCCTTCCGCCTCCGCAGCGGCCGGCCGCGCCAGGATCCTGGTGGCGGAAGACAACGCCGTCAACCAGCGTGTCATCCGGGGCCTGCTCGAGAAGGAAGGGTTCGCGGTGACGGTGGTGGCCGACGGCTCGGCCGCAGTGCAGGAGGCGCTGAGCGGGCGCCACGACCTGGTGCTGATGGATGTCCAGATGCCGGGCATGGACGGCTGGGCGGCGGCGCGCGCCATCCGCGAGGGCGAGCCCGCCGGACGGCGGATTCCGATTATCGCCATGACGGCCCGCGCGCTGGAAGAGGACGGCCCGGCGGCGCAAGAGTCCGGCATGGACGGCTATCTGGCCAAGCCGGTGCGAATCACAGAGTTGGTCGAGATGATCGGCCGCTTTCTTCGCGCCGCGCCCGCTGCGGGCGCGGCGGCGACGACAGATGCAGGTTCAAAACGAATGTCAATGCAGCAGATGGATATCGCAGGCGCCCTCGAGCGCCTCGGGGGGGACCGGGCTTTGCTCGCCGAACTTGCCGGTCTGTTTCTGGAGGAAGGGCCGAGGCTGCTCGGCGAGCTCCGGCACGCTCTGGACCAGGGCGATGCCCATGGGGCACGAAATGCGGCCCACCAGTTGAAGGGTCTGCTCGCCCAGTTTTGCGCCGCGCAGGCGCGCGAGGCCGCCTGGGAAGTGGAGCTGGCGGCGCGGGAAGCCGATCTCCTCCAGGCGCGGGCGAAGCTCGCCGGACTGGAGCCGCTGATGGACCGCCTCCGCCCTGAACTCGAGCGGCTTGCCCGTGGCGAACCGGAGACGGCCTGAGCATCCGGTCTGCTATAGTGAAACTTCTTCCTCGTATGCAATCATCGTCCCCTGTGGAAATCGTTTGCGCGCACAGCCCCGACAGCGACGATGCCTTCATGTTTTATGCGCTGGCCACCCGGAAGCTGCG
>Ga0068707_1000060_pt1 | contig 50907 bp, 45 predicted proteins | sample YNPNPMetaG_FD_66600 | JGI IMG/M metagenome (GOLD analysis project Ga0068707, IMG submission 66600) | Anoxygenic and chlorotrophic microbial mat microbial communities from Yellowstone National Park, USA - YNP NP MetaG | ecosystem: Environmental > Aquatic > Thermal springs > Hot (42-90C) >... | reverse complement strand
CGGTGAGGAACTGGCGGATGAGCTGGTGTTTGAGGGGACCCCGCCAGATGACGGCTATCTCCCGGTCCCGCATCACGGCTTCCACCGAGATGACCTTCAGGTTGTGATAAAGGTCCGGCGGCAGCTGAAACTGGGCGCTTTTTAGGTCAAAAGGGTCTTTCAGGCCCAGCATGCGCAGCACATTGGGGCCGTGGATGTCCACATCCATCAGGCCCACCTTAAAGCCGCGACGGGCCAGGCTCAGGGCCAGGGCCACGGCCACGCTGCTTTTGCCCACCCCTCCCTTGCCGCTCATCACCAGGATCTTGTGGCGAATCTGGGCCAGAGTGCGGCACAGGGCCTTCTCCTCTTCGGATTTATGCTGCTCCCGGGCAACCTCGCAGGAGGCACAGGCTTTGGGGTCGCCCGGATGGTCACATTTCCCCATGAAATGACTTCCTCCTTGTAATTGATGGCAAATATAGATTATGAACTATATTTACAAAAAGGCCAAGGATTCTGAAAAATTTTAAACCACCTTTCGGCTGTTATAGCGGGCTCCTAAAGAATTATCAAGGATCATAGCCGGTTACCTTTCCACCAGCGGGGCTCCCACCAGGTTTTCAGGGTATTAATAACCTCTTGCAGGTCAATGGCCTGCATGCACCGGTTATTCTGGCACTTTCTGGTTTTCAGACACTCTTCCGATTCGCAGACCTCCTCCCTTTTGCACAAGGCTCTCCCCCATTTAACCTGGTAAGGGCCGATGCGGGCAGGGTGGTCCCCTCCAATGAGGGCCAAGGTGGGCACCTTAAGGGCAAGTCCCAGGTGCATGGGACCCGAGTCGTTGGCCACCAGAAGACGGCAATGCTTCAGGAAACCCGCCACGGTCAGGAGCGGATAGCGTCCTCCGGTGACCAGGTTGGGACCGGGGAGCTGTGCCGCCAAGGCCTCCGCCACCTGGCGGTCCTTTGAGCCGCTGATGATCAGGAGGGCTGCGCCGTATTGTTGATAAAGGTAATGTCCCAAAGCGGCAAACCTTTCCAGGGGCCACCATTTATAGGTACCGGAGCCGGTGGGGTGGAGAGCCATAAGAACCCCTGGCCGGTCCCCGAAATGTCTCCCCAAAAAGTCTCCGGCCCGGTAAACCTCCTGGGAGGGAAGAAACACCTCCATTTCCCGGGTGTTAGTGTCTGCCATAAGCACCCGGACAAGGTCCAGGCGCCGTTCGATGGCGTGCCGGTAAGAGTCCTGGGAGGACACCCTGGCCGCGTAAGCAAAGGCAAAAGGGCTGCGGCCGGAACCCACGATGAAGGGGGTGCCGGCGCTCCACGCCACCAGACTCGCCTCAGGGTCGTTTCCATGCAAAATGAGGACGGCGTCATAGTGCTGGCGCCGGATTTCCCTCATGAGCCTGAATAACTTTACACCGCGGCCGGGATAAAGCCACAGCCTGGAGATCCGGGGATTGTGGGCCACCAGGTCCCGGTTGCGGGGGTGGACCAGGAGGTCCAGCTGCCAGTGGGGATAGGTCTCTTTGAGGGCGCGAATGGCGGGGGTGGACAAAAGCAGGTCCCCCATGGCGGTGGAGTTGATAAGAAGAAGGCGGCGCACCCGGCGCAAATCCAGGTCCGCCAGGGGCTGGGGAGGGCGCCGGCGCACCTTCCGGTTAAGATAAAAAACCAGTGATCTCAATAAAAATCTATGCCAGACATTCATGAGAAACCTGGGTTTAAAAAAGCAATCTTTTGGGGGAGTCACTATCGGAGCTTTTCCAGAAGTTCTCCCTTTCCCTCCACCTTCTGCCCCGGGCTTCAGCCGAACGGTCTAGGACAATGTCTTCGACCAAAGGATCAGCTACATTTTAGCATTTTAGCATTTCCCCCGGAAAGGCGACCAGCCTGGCAGAGCAGGCAGCCTGGGAAAAGCCGGGATCCTCTTGGGAATTATGGGAAAACAGGGAACTACCGGAAAGGCATCTTGTGTCAATTTAGTCAGAGGGCGCCAACGGGGCAGATAAGCAAGGTATCTGCATAAAATTTCTTGACACTTAGGCAAAACTTTGTAATAAGCTTCACATAATGGTGGAAATCTTTGGGCTAACCGGGTTAAAACCAAATCTTCTAAGGAGGTCGGATATTTATGGGTAAGATTCCGGAAAATTATTTGCCCCCCAAGGAATTGTGGGCCGAATATCTCGAGGTGCCAGAATTCCCGGTGCCGGACAAGCTCAACCTGGCTGACTTTTTATTGGACCGGCATGTACGGGAGGGCCGGGGGGACTACCCCGCCATCCTTTTCGGCGACAGCAAGATGACTTACAAAGAACTCTTGGCCATGGCCAATAAGTTCGCCAATGTATTAAAAGGCCTGGGGGTGGAGCAGCAGGATCGGGTAGGTATTCGCATGACCAACGCCCCGGAGGCCGTGGCCATTAACTTCGCCATCATGAAAAACGGGGCCATCCCGGTGCCGGTATCCCCTCTTTGGGCCAAGGAAGAAGTGGCCTTCGTGTTGAATAATGCCGAATTCAAGGTGTTTTGTGTAAGCTTCCCCTTAATGGAGGCGGTCGAGGCCAGCAAACACGAATGGGAATTCCCCACTAAAGTGGTGGTGGTGGGTGGCAAACCGGAAGATGTGGAGGCCAAGGGCTACGTGTCTTTTGCCAAGGCCATTGCCACCGCCAGCGACCAGTTTGAAAACGTGATGGTGAGCAAGGATGACATCGGGGTCATCCTGTACACCTCCGGCACCACCGGCCAGCCCAAGGGTTGCGTGCACTTTGTCAAAGAAGTTTATGTGGAAGCGCAACTGGTCAATAAATATGTGTGGAAGCTGAAGCCCGGGGAAGTTTTAGGCGGTTCGGCGCCCGTGTCCTTTGCGGCTGGTTATGGTACCTTCTGCATCATCCCCTTTGCCGGCGGCGCGGCCATTTCCCTTCTCCCCAAGTTCACCCCGGACGACATGATGGCCACCATTCAGAAGCACAAGGTAAATGTGGTTACCGGTCTGCCCACCGCCTACCGCAAGCTCTTGGAGATGCCCAACTTCGACGATTACGACTTGTCCAGCGTGCGGATGTACACCACCGGCGGCGATGCCCTCACGGGCAAGACTTTGTCCCAGTGGATGGCCAAAACCGGCAAGCCCATCTGGGAAGGTTTGGGCGGCACCGAGATGATGCACTTGGTGACCTCCACCGCGGTGGGGGATGTGCCGGTGGCCGACTCCATCGGCAAAGCCATCCCCGGCTTTCAGATCAAAGTGATCCGGGAAGACGGCACCGACGCCGCACCGGGCGAAGTGGGCAGCATGCTCATCAAAGGCCCCACCGCCACTTTGTATTGGAAGCCCTATGTTCAGGAGGAAAGACTCCTGAAAGCCATGAAAAAGGGAATCAAAAACGGCTGGAACATGATGGGCGACGCCGTCATCATGGACAAAGACGGTTACATCTTCTTCCAGGCCCGGGAAGACGACATGATCAAGTCTTCCGGCTTCCGTCTGGCCCCCACCGAAATCGAGGACGCCATCATCCGGCATCCGGCGGTGCGGGATGATGCAGTGGTGGGCATCCCGGACGAAATCCTGGGCCAAAAGGTGGTGGCCATGGTGGAGCTGGAACCAGGCTATACTCCCTCCCAGGAGCTGGCCAACGACATCATCAAATCCTGCATGGACGTCTTGGCCACCTATAAGCTCCCCCGGGAGGTGGTGTTCCTGGAGTCCATCCCCCGGACCCCCACCGGTAAGATCATCAAAAAAGACCTCCGGAAAAAATATCCGGAATATCCCAACAAGTTCACCCCGAAAATCAAATAAAGGGAGTACTACGGGCCATAAAGGAAAGGGTGTCGCCCCGGGGCTTCGGCCCCGGGCCACCCACATTAGTCTTGATTCACTTCTTTATTTTTGCTCTCCGGAAGGGGGGCTCCATCCGGGCCTTGCTGTTGCCCGCCTGGAGCCCTTTTTCTTTTGACATTGCCCCGGCCGGAGTTTAAATAGTAAATGGCGGAAGCAAAGGAGAAGCGTTGTGCCGAATGTCGTGGTGGTGGGTACCCAGTGGGGTGATGAAGGCAAGGGGAAGATTGTGGATCTCCTGACCGACAAGGCCCAGGTGGTGGTGCGGTATCAGGGGGGCAACAACGCCGGTCACACCTTGGTGGTGGGCGGCGAAAAATTCATCTTCCATCTTATTCCCTCCGGCATCCTTCATCCCCATACGGTGTGCTGCATCGGTAATGGCGTGGTTCTGGATCCTGAGGTGCTGCTTGCGGAGATTGACCGCCTGCATTCCCGGGGCGTGCCGGTGGGACCGGAGAACCTGCGGATCAGTCCCCGGACTCAGGTTATCCTCCCCTACCACCGGCGTCTGGACCTGGCCCGGGAACGGGTCAAGGGCCCAGGCAAGATCGGCACCACCGGCCGGGGCATTGGTCCCTGTTATGAGGACAAGGTGGCCCGCCGGGGCATCCGGGTGGCGGAGCTGGTGGACCCGGAAGTCTTCCGGGTCAAACTCGAAGAAATTCTGCCGGAAAAAAACTTTTTTCTGGAAAAATTTTTCGGGGAGGAGCCCCTTCACTTTACCGAAATCTACGAACCTTATGTGGCCATGGGCCAGCGCCTCAAACCCCTGGTGGCCGATGTCTCGGTTTTCCTGGAGGAGGCCGGCCGGCAGGGGAAAAACATCCTGTTCGAAGGGGCCCAGGGCACCCATCTGGACATTGACCACGGCACTTACCCCTTTGTCACCTCTTCAAATCCAGTGGCTGGCGGGGCCTGCACCGGGGCCGGGGTGGGCCCGGGGGTCCTTCACCGGGTCTTGGGTATTGCCAAGGCCTACACCACCCGGGTGGGGGGCGGGCCTTTCCCTACCGAGTGTCTGGATGCGGTCGGTAAGCATCTCCAAGAGGGCGGGGCTGAATTCGGCTCCACCACCGGCCGTCCGCGACGCTGCGGCTGGCTGGATCTGGTGGTTCTCCGGGAGGCGGTCCGGCTAAACGGCCTCACCGGGCTGGCCATCACCAAGTTGGATGTGCTTACCACCCTGGACCCGGTGCGTCTTTGTGTGGGTTATGAACTGGACGGAAAAAAACTTTTTACCATGCCTGCCACCCTCCCGGAGCTGAGCCGCTGCCGTCCGGTGTTTATGGACTTTCCTGGTTGGAAAGAAGACCTCCGGGGTCTCCGGCGCTTTGAAGATTTGCCCCCCAATGCCCGAAATTATCTCCAAAAGGTGGAGGAGCTGGCCGGGGTGCCCCTTATGATCATCTCCGTGGGCCCGGATAGGGAAGAAACCATTATCCTCCGGGACCCTTTCCTTTGAGGGGTATTGGCGGGACCAGATCCGCGCCCGCCTGAGATGGGCTTGGAAACTCTCACTTTTGTAAAAGAAATGCTGACAAGAAAATCAAATCCTTGCCGATACCCAAGGTGATGAGGCCATGCTTAACTATATCCTGGGATATGGGGGTCAAAGCCTGGCCCCGGGGAGGATACGGTGGGCCTTACGGCAGGGATTTAGACCGCCATTCCCTCATTGAGGTCTGATACATGGCCGGGAAAAAAATCAGGGGGGCCGGGGAGTTCAAACAGTCCCAGAAATCCCGTACCCGTGTCCCCCCGCCCAGCGGCGGCACCGCCTCGGCAGCAGAGAATGAACCTCAGTCACACAGGAAGTCGCATATGCTGGAAATCCGCTTTCATGGCCGGGGAGGCCAGGGCGCCGTCACCTCGGTGGAGCTTTTGGCCCTGGCCGCCATCGAGGAAGGTAAGTTTGCCCAGGGCTTCCCCAGCTTTGGCCCGGAGCGTCGGGGCGCGCCGGTGCTGGCCTTTTTGCGCATCGACGACAAACACATCGGTCTGAGATGCAAGATTGCCCACCCGGACGTGGTCCTGATCCTGGATCCGACCCTCATCCGCATCCAGAAACCGGCGGCCGACCTCAAACCAGACGGCACCATTGTCCTCAACAGTCCCAAGAGTCACGCCCAGGCGCGCCAGGAGTATGGCTTCAAGCACCGGCTGGCCCTGGTCGATGCCAACACCATTGCCCGGGAAATCCTCGGGGTGCCCATCACCAACACCACCATGCTGGGCGCCCTGATCAAGGCCACCGGCGTGGTGCACCTGGAGTCGTTGGAGACCCCCCTCAAAGAGCGCTTCGGCCCCCTGGCCGCCAAAAATTTCCAGGCCATGAAAGCCGCGTACGAGAAAACGGTGGTGGAGGAAGCCCAACCGTGAAACCCTTGGAGCAGATCACCTGGCAGGAGATTGAACTGGGGGGACTCCTCCGGGAACCCGGCAGTGCCCGGGCCTATCGCACCGGCGACTGGCGCAGTCAGCACCCGGTGTGGACCAAGAGCCGCTGCATCCGCTGCGGCGTGTGCTGGACGGTATGCCCGGAACCCGCCATTGTGGAGGAGCCCGGGGGCTACTTTGACATGGACCCCAATTACTGCAAGGGCTGCGGCACCTGCGCCCGGGAGTGCGTCACCGGCTGTATCACCATGGTGCCCGAGGAGGAATAAGTCATGAGCGCCAAGGCTGCTTCCACCAAACGGGTGGGCTTGGAGGTCTCCATCGCCGTAAGCCATGCAGTGGCCTTGGCCCGGGCGGAGGCCATCGCCGCCTACCCCATTACCCCCCAGACTCACATTGTGGAGCACCTCTCCAGCATGGTGGCCAACGGCGAGCTGGAGGCGGAATTTGTCAATGTGGAGTCCGAACACTCCGCCATTTCCGCCTGCATCGGCATGTCGGCCACCGGGGCCCGGACTTATACAGCCACCAGTTCCCAGGGCCTGGCCCTTATGCACGAGATTCTCTTCATTGCCAGCGCCATGCGCTTCCCCATAGTCATGACTGTGGCGAACCGGGCTCTCTCCGGCCCGTTGTCCATCTGGAACGACCACAGCGACATCATGGCCGCCCGGGACATCGGCTGGATCCAGCTCTTCGTGGAAAACGGCCAGGAGGCCTTCGACCACACCATCATGGCCTTCAAGATTGCCGAAAATCCGGAGGTGCTGCTCCCCACCATCGTCAACCTGGACGGCTTCATCCTGTCTCACGTGGTAGAAGCCCTCACCCTTTTGGATCAGGACACGGTGGATCGGTTTTTGCCCCCGTACGTGCCCCGGCATCAGTTGGACCCCAAACATCCGGTGACCATGGGGGCCTTTGCCATGCCGGAGATTTACACGGAGGTGAAAATGAACCACCAGGTCACCCTGACCAACTCCTACGCGGTCATTTTGAAGGTCTGGGAGGAATGGGGCCGCCTCACCGGTCGGCATTATCAGCCGGTGGAGCGCTATCGCACCGAGGACGCCAAGGTGCTGATTCTGATCATGGGCTCCCTTTCCGAGGTGGCGGAAATCGCTGTGGACGAGATGCGGGCTGCCGGTATGCCGGTGGGATTGCTCACCCTGCGCCTGTGGCGGCCCTTTCCCTTTGAGGCCCTTAGGGAGGCGGTTGACGGCGCCGAACTCCTGATTGTCTGCGATCGGGCCCTGTCCCCCGGCGGCCCTGGCGGCCCGGTGATGAGTGAGGTCCGGAGCGCCCTATATCCTTTGCCCCAACGGCCCCAAATCCTGGGTTACATTGTGGGCTTGGGCGGCCGGGATGTGCCCCCGGAGGCCTTCAAGGATATTGTGGCCCAAGCCTTGAAAGAGGTTGAGCAAGGTCCTTCCAGGGAATTCACCCTTTATGGAGTGCGAGGCTGATGGAGAAGTTCGGCTACGCGGAAAGCCAGAAATACGATGTATATGCCGCCCGGCTTATGCCCCGGGAGGAGTATTTCACTTCGGGACACCGCTCCTGCCAGGGTTGCGGGGAAGCCTTGGCGGTCAGGTGGGTGACCAAGGCCATCGGCAAGGACGCGGTCATCGCCCACGCCACCGGCTGCATGGAGATTGTCTCCTCCGGTCTGCCCCAGACCGCCTGGATGCACCCCTGGATTCATGTGGCCTTTGAAAATACCGCGGCGGTGGCCGCCGGGGTGGAGACCGGTTTCAAGATCCTGGAGCGCAAAGGCAAACTCCAGGGGCCGCGCCCCAAGGTGGTGGCCATGGGCGGGGACGGCGGCACCAGCGACATCGGCCTCCAGGCCCTCTCCGGGGCCCTGGAGCGGGGGCATGACTTCACCTATGTGTGCTGGGACAACGAAGCCTACATGAACACCGGCATCCAGCGCTCCAGTTCCACCCCCTTCGGGGCCATGACCACCACCTCGCCGCCGGGGAAGCGGAGCATCGGCCAGTCCACCTGGAAGAAGGACATGGTGGCCATTGCCGTGGCCCACGGGATTCCTTACGCGGCCACTGCCAGCCCCAGTTATGTTTTTGATCTTTATTTCAAAATCAAAAAGGCCCTCGAAACTCCGGGCCCGGCTTATGTCCATGTCCTGTGCGTCTGCCCCACCGGCTGGCGCTCACCCACGGACCTGACCGTGCGCCTGGGGCGTCTGGCGGTGGAGACCGGCGTCTTCCCTCTCTTTGAGGTGATAAACGGCAAATACCAATTGACGGTCAACCCCCATCGCCTAAGACCGGTCCGGGATTATCTCAAGCCCCAGGGACGCTTCCGGCACCTCAGGGACCCGGAAATTGATTTCATCCAGAGACAGGTGCTCCGGCGCTACCGGGATCTGTTGTCCCGCTGTGGCCTGCCTGAGCCGGAAATTCCTTTTCCTGTCCCCGAAGAACCGGCGGAAGAGGGTGTGTGATGGATCTGCCGCGCTTGGAAAGCATTCTCTCCAAATATGAAGGGGAAAGCACCGACCTCATCCCGGTGCTCCAGGACATTCAGGACACTTATCATTATCTCCCTAAAGACGAACTGAAAGAAGTGGCCAGACGTCTGAAGGTGCCGCTGACCCAGATTTACAGTGTGGCCACCTTTTACAAGATGTTCAGTCTGGTGCCCAAGGGGGAGCACCAGCTAAGGGTGTGTCTGGGGACCACCTGCCACCTCAGGGGCGGGCCCCGCTTGTTACAATCCCTCCAAAACCGGCTGGGAATCGAACCAGGATACACCACCAAAGACGGGGTCTTCTCCCTGGAGACCGTGGGTTGTCTGGGCTCTTGCGCCCAGGCTCCGGTGATGATGGTGGACGACAAATACTATGCCCGGGTTACGGTGGACAAGGTCCCCAAAATTTTGAAAATGTACCAGAAATAGCTGGCCGCCGTCGGGGTGCCTAAGCCACCTTTGAGGCGGCCTCCGGATGGTGACGACTAAGAGCTTCAAGAGACCCAGCGATGCCCAGATTTGAATCCATCGACCATTTGAACGAATATCGCCGGAAGCTGAAGGCCACCCGGGACCCCAATCAGCCCACCGTGCTGGTGTGCAGCGGCCCCGGCTGCCTCCCCATGGGCAGCGAGGAGGTAGCTCAAGCCTTTAGGGAAGCCTTGGCCAACAAAGGCCTGAACGGTAAGGTTCTTCTTAAGACCTGCGGCTGTCAGGGCCTGTGCGCCCTTGGGGTGAAAGTCCTCATCCGTCCCCAGGAGATTGCCTACCAGCGGGTCACTCCCAAGGATGCCGGCGAAATTGTGGAGACCACCCTGATTGAGGGGGGCATTGTGGACCGCCTGGTGTACCACGACCCGGTGAGCGGCGAGGCCCGGGTCCACAAAAGCGACATCCCTTTCTATCAAAGCCAGGTGCCCATTGTCCTCAGAAAATTGGATCTCATTGATCCGGAAAGTCTGGACGACTACCTGGCAGTAGGGGGCTATCGCTCGCTGCGCAAAGTGTTCTTCTCCATGACCCCGGAGGAGGTCATTGACCAGGTGGAGCTCTCGGGGCTTCGGGGCCGGGGAGGCGCCGGCTTCCTCACCGGCCGCAAGTGGCGGCTGGCCCGCCAGGCGGAAGGCTACCCCAAATTCATCATCTGCAACGGCGACGAAGGCGACCCCGGGGCCTTCATGGACCGGGCCGTTATGGAGGGGGACCCCCACGCCGTCATCGAGGGCATGATCATCGGGGCCTATGCCATCGGGGCCCGCCAAGGCTACATTTATGTGCGCCACGAATACCCCTTGGCGGTGAAACGCCTGAAGCTTGCCATTGAGCAGGCTCGGGAGGCGGGCTTTTTAGGGAACAACATCCTCCGCGCCAAATTCAGCTTCGACATCAAGATCAGTCAAGGAGCGGGAGCCTTTGTGTGCGGCGAGGAGACCGCCCTCATGGCCTCCATCGAGGGTTTTATCGGCGAGCCCCACCCCCGGCCCCCCTACCCGGCCCAAGCCGGGCTTTTCGGCCTCCCCACCGTGATCAACAATGTGGAAACCTGGGCCAATATCCCGGAAATCATCAATATGGGGGCTGAATGGTTTACCTCCCAGGGAACCGAGACCAGCAAAGGCACCAAGGTCTTTTCCCTGGTGGGCGCGGTGAACCACACCGGCTTGGTGGAAGTGCCCATGGGAACCACTCTGCGCCAGATCATCTACCAATTGGGAGGAGGCCTGCGCAACAACCACCCCTTCAAGGCGGTGCAGACCGGCGGCCCTTCAGGGGGGTGCATCCCCGCCCAATTTCTCGACCTGCCGGTGGATTACGACAGCCTCCAGCAGGTGGGCTCCATCATGGGCTCGGGGGGCATGATTGTCATGGACCACACCAGCTGCATGGTGGATGTGGCCCGATATTTTATCGAGTTTCTCTATCAGGAATCCTGCGGCAAGTGCACCCCCTGCCGGGAGGGTCTGAAGCAGCTTAGGCATCTTTATGAGGAAATTACTCACGGCCGGGGAGAAATGGCTCACCTGACTCTGATGGAGGACCTCTGCGCCGCCATGGCCACCGCCTCCATCTGCGGCCTGGGCCAGAGCGCGGTAAATCCGGTGCTTTCCACCCTCAAGTACTTCCGGGAGGAATACGAGTCCCACATCCGGGATAAGAAATGCCCGGCCTTGGTCTGCCGGCCCCTCCTCAAGTACACCATTGACCCGGAGACCTGTACCGGCTGCCTCGCCTGTGTGCGGGAATGCCCGGTGGGTGCCATCAGCGGGGTCAAAAAGGAGGCCCAGGAGATTGACCAGGAGCTTTGCATCAAATGCGGCCTGTGCTTTGAGGCCTGTCAGTTTGACGCGGTGAGAAGGGAGTAAGGCCCATGCCCTATCGCAAGCTGGCCGACCAGGTGAAGGCCCCCACCATTGAAGAAGTGGGACTGTATATCAACGGCATCCAGGTTCGGGCCGACACCTCCTGGACCGTGCTACAGGCGGCCCGGGCTCATGGCTTTGAGATTCCCACTTTGTGTTATCATCCGGATCTGCCCTCTGAAGGCCACTGTCGCCTGTGTGTGGTGGAAATCGGCGAGCCCCCCCGCACCCGGCTGGTAAACGCCTGTACCTATCCGGTGGAAGCGGACCTTAAGGTGCAAACCCACTCGGAGGCCGTCAGACACGCCCGGGGTATCGTTCTGGAATTGCTTCTGGCCCGGGCCCCCAAGGCTGAGATCATCCGCCAACTGGCCGCCCAACACGGGATCCACGAGACCCGCTTCCACATCGAGGACCCGGAGGAGCTTTGTATACTTTGCGGTCTGTGCGTCCGGGCCTGCCGGGAGATTGTCGGGGTGAGCGCCATCTCCATGGCCTTCCGCACGCCCGAGAAACAGGTGGCCACCCCCTTCAAGGAGGCCTCCGAAGCCTGCATCGGCTGCGGCACTTGTGCCTTCATCTGCCCCACCGGCGTCATTCCATACACTGAGAAAGACGGAGTGCGCACCATTTGGGGCCGCAACTTCGAGCTTCAGCCCTGCAGCGTCTGCGGCAATTACATCGCCCCCAAGGCCCAGCTGGAATACTGGGCCAGCCTTACCGGGGACCCGGTGGAAATCTTCTTTGTCTGCCGGGATTGCCGGTAACTTTTTCCTGCCCGGGAGTATGGGGGGAGAGGTATAGGCTCACCAGGTCCCTCTCCCCCACAAAGAATCGGTTCCCCCCAAACTTATTTAATCCCCTTTAATCCCCGCCCGTCTTCGGGCCATTTCCGCGGCCATGAAGATGGCGGCCTTTAGGCTCCCCGGATGGGCCTGCCCTGTACCCGCCAAATCATAGGCGGTGCCGTGGTCCACACTGGTGCGGATGATGGGCAGTCCCAAGGTCACATTCACCGCGTCCATGAAATGCAGGAGTTTCAAAGGGATGAGACCCTGGTCATGATACATGGCGCAGATGGCGTCAAATTCCCCCTGGGCGTGACGCCAAAACAGGGTGTCTGCTGGAAAGGGGCCGGATACCGGCAAGCCCTCCCCCCGTGCCTCCAAAACCGCGGGAATGATGATGTCCCTTTCTTCGGTGCCAAAGAGCCCCCCCTCACTGGCGTGGGGGTTAAGGGCCGCCACCCCCAGTTGGGGTCGGGGTATGCCAAAGTCCTGCTTCAGGGCCCGACAGGTAAGGTGAAACAGGCGGATCAGGCCGTCAGTACTCAGACGCTTGGGCACCTCGCCCAAGGGGCAGTGGATGGTGGCCAATACCACCCGGAAATTACCCCCGGCCAGCATCATAGCCACCTCCGGCGCGCCGCTTCTGTCCGCCAGGAGCTCGGTGTGACCCGGGTAGTCGTACCCCGCCAACTTCAAGGCGGTTTTGCTGATGGGGCCGGTGACCATACCTCCCACCGCTTTTTTCAGGGCCAGATCCACTGCGGTGATGATGTAGGCGACCATCGCCTGGCCTGTAGCCGGGGTGGGCCGCCCAGGCCCCAGATCCTCCTGGGTCAGATGGGACAGGGCCATAAGGTCAATGGTCCCGTGGCGAAAATCTCCCTGATCAGGATTCGCCACCGGCTTGAGGTGAAGCTCCGGGGCCAGCTGCCGCCGGGCCCGCTCAAGGGCATTGAGGTCCCCTAAAACCAGAGGGCGGCAGACCTTATACACCTCCGGGTCAGATAAAGCCAAAATCAGGATTTCCGGGCCCACCCCCACCGGATCCCCCATGGTGAGGGCCAAGATAGGACGGATGTCGGTATGGTTTTTCATCTTCTCAGCGTTGTCGAGTCTCTTTAAGACCTGCTGCCAAAAGAGGGACTTCTTTCCCTCCCATCTGCGTCCTTTCCTTCATTTGGGGAGGCAATTTTTTGACTTCCAGATCAAGCTTCCCAGACCGGAGGGCCACTTTGACGGCGTGATGGAAAAAGTGTCCCGGGTCTTCCCCATAAAGTTTGGCCCCGCCCCCACCGGATATGGTAAAAGGCACGCCGGCCCACTCTCCGTTGAAATAGCCGTGGATATGTCCGGCAAAAATGTGGCTGACCCCCCCGCGGCGGAAAAGGTCGGCCAAGCGCCAGCCCCACTCCGGGGGGAGGCAATGACGATGTTCACCCCCACGGGGGTCAAAAAGGGGCACGTGCAGGAACACCAAGCGCCAGGGGTAAGCCCGGGCCTTCTCCAGCTCCTCCGCAAGCCATCTCAGGGACGCCTCGTTCAAGGAGTCCAAGCGAGCGTTATCAAATATAATAAAATAGGCCTTCCCCAGGGAAAAGGCGTAATTTTCCGGGCCGAACAGCCGGCGGTAAAGAGGCCGGCCTTCCTTGACCAGTTCATGGTTGCCCACGGTCACCAAAAGGGGCTTAAACAAATGTTCCCGGACCTGACTGAAGAACAGCCGATATTGCTCCAGCTCTGGTTGATCCACCACATCACCCAGATGAATGACAAAAGCCACTTCAGGGTCCTCATTCAGCTTTTTGAGGAGAGCTGAAAAAACCCGGCGGCTGCCGCGGCTATCGCCCAGGACGGCAAAGGCGGGGTTTTCCGGAGGATTGGCCTTGAGCAGCTTGAGTTGGCACACATTCCATTCCTGAGCCGGAAGGGGGGTGTTGGAGCAGCCTGAGACCTGTAGCCAAACAAGCCCCAGCCATACTAAAAGGAGCAGAACCCGCGCCGGTCGCTCCCGGGTTTGTGGGCTTTTCCCGGTCATGCCGTTTTTCTGATTTTTCCCTGCCATTTATGGAGGAAATGTGCCACAATAGGGCACCATCACTATCACCCGTTCGGGAGCCGATGTCAATGGCGGAAGCTCAGGAAAGGCAACCAAAAGTCACCAAATTGGGTCTGATCGGGGCCGGCAGTATGGGAGGGGCCCTCATCCGGGGGCTACTGGCCTCCGGCTGGACAAACAAGGATAACCTGGTGTTTTACGACCCCGACCCCCAGCGCCGTGCGGAGATGGCCCAATTGGGGGTCAGGGCGGCCCGGGACAACCCGGAAGTGATGCAGTGTCCGGTCGTTGTCCTGGCCGTCAAGCCCCAAGTCCTCCCGGAGGTTCTGGCGGAAATCCGGGATTTCACCAGCCCCCGGCAGGTGGTTATTTCAGTGGTGGCCGGGGCTGCCCTTAAGCTTCTGGAAGAAGCCCTCCCTCGCTGCCGGGTGATCCGGGCCATGCCCAACACCCCCCTCATGGTGCAGGCGGGCATGACCGCTCTGGCCCCAGGAAGCCGGGCCGCCCCCGAAGACGTGGCGTTGGCCCTTCGCCTTTTCCGGGCCGTGGGGCGGGCCGAAGTGGTGGCGGAATCCCACCTGGACATAATCACCGCCTTAAGCGGCAGCGGCCCGGCCTTTATCGCGGTCTTCCTGGAAGCCCTGGCCGACGGCGCGGTGAAAATGGGCCTGCCCCGATCCCAGGCCCTAGAGTTCGCCGCTCAGACCCTTCTGGGCACTGCCCGGCTCATCCTGGAGAAAAACCTCCACCCCGGACTCCTGAAAGATCTGGTGGCCTCCCCTGGAGGCACCACCATCCACGGCCTCTTCGCCCTGGAACAAGGCGCCTTCAGGGCCGCGGTCATGGGCGCCGTCGAAGCCGCTGCCCGACGGGCAGAGGAGTTGGGGAGGCGGTAAGATTCCGGATTTTGGGGGAAGCATGTGTGCGGGGAGGTAAGGAGGGGCCCACTGGCCCCTCTCCCAGAACCTTTTGCCCCAGGCTCAAATCAGCCGCAAATGAATATCCACCGCAGGAGCGCTGTGGGTGAGGGCGCCCATGGAGATGAGGTTGACCCCCGTGGCCGCCACTTGGGGGAGGCGCTCCAGGGTCAGGCCGCCGGAAGCCTCAAGTAGCGCCCGTCCGGCCGTGAGTTTCACCGCCTCAGCCATGGCGGCTTCGTCCAGATTGTCCAGCATGATGATATCGGCGCCGGCGGCCAAGGCCTCCTTAAATTCCTCCAGGCTGGTCACCTCCACTTCGATTTTGAGCAGGTGGTGGGCCTTTTCCCGGGCCAGGCGGACGGCCTGGGTGATGGAACCCAAGGCGGCCAGATGGTTGTTTTTGATGAGGATGCCGTCGTAGAGGCCGAAGCGGTGGTTGTGTCCGCCTCCCACCCGCACGGCGTATTTTTCCAGGGCCCGCCAGCCGGGGGTGGTCTTGCGGGTGTCCACAATGGCGACAGGAAAACCGGAGACGGCGCTGACCATCCTCCGGGTGAAGGTGGCGATGCCCGAAAGGCGCATGAGGAAGTTCAAGGCGGTGCGCTCCCCGGTGAGGATGGCTGCCAGGGGCCCCCGCACCTGAGCCAGCACTTCCCCGGAGGCCATTTCCTGGCCTTCCTCCGCAGAAGGGAAAAACTGCACCCGGGAATCCAGCTTCTGAAAGACCCGGCGGGCCACCGGAAGCCCGGCCACCACCAGCGGCTCCTTGGCCCGTATCTGGGCCGCCCCCTTGCGATCCGGGGGGATCAAGGCCTGGGTGGTCACATCCCCCGGGCCCAGGTCTTCCTCCAGGGCCAACTCAATGAGCCGGTCCACCAGACAGTAGAATTCCGGGAAACCGGCTGTAGAGTTCTGCTCCAGCCAACACATAATGACCCGCCTTTCAAGCCTCCCTCGGACAGAGGACCGCTAAGCTCCTGAGCCTGCCGCCGACGCCGAACTCAATCGCTATCCTCAATCCACCAGATGATGCAGGCCCCTTCCCCCTTGAATCCGGGATCGGCATCCAATGGGGTGTATTCCCCGAAACAGAGCCCGGAGCATTCCCCTTTCTCGTGATCCCAGAAATTGCACCGCTCATAGACACAATAGCCCAAATGGGGGATGGGGCAGACGACTTTGCTTAAGTCATCCATGAGATTCCTCGCCAACAGCCGAAATATTTGGGGCGGTAATCAGCCGGTTTTGCCCTATTGGCCCAATTTTTGCCGGGTCAGCCAACATGTCATAGTACCGCTGGGCTTCCGTAAGTTTCCCCCGTTTGGCACACCCTTGGGCATAGATGCGGCATTTTTCCTCCAGGGTGCGCCGGGCTGCCTCCCGGAAGGAGGAGGGCAATTCCGGTATTGCCAGGATTTTTTGCAAGGCAGCGATACGCCAGCGGTCCAAGCCCCACTGGCGGGAAAGCTGGTCATCATGCCCCCCCCGCTTGATGACCAGGGGTTCGGGGACCAAGCCCACCGGATGGCGCCAGCAGATGCGCAGCCATAGGTCGTAGTCCTCCGCTGCCGGCAGGTTCTCGTCAAACCCCCCCATCTCCTCAAACAGCCGCCGGCTGAGCACCACCGCCGAAGGGCTTACCATACAGCGCTTCAACGAGGGAAGGAACAGATCTCCCGCCAGTTTGCGATGCGTCTTGGGGGGATTTACCCGGACGCCATTTTTTATCCAGAGTTCCTCGGTCTGGCAGATCAACAACTCCGGATGGGCCTCAAGGTAGGCCATCTGGCGCGCCAGCTTTCTGGGAAGCCAGAGATCATCGGAGTCCAAAAAGGCCAGCCATTCCCCCCGGGCCACCTGGGCCCCCAGGTTGCGCGCGGCGCTCACCCCCCGACGGAGAGCGCAGCGCAATCCGATGATTTGCCGAAAAACGCCCCCCAGCCTTTCCAGAGTGCCATCTTCTGAGCCATCGTCCACAACGATGAGTTCAAACTCCCGATAAGTCTGATGCAAAACCGAGAGCACCGCCTCAAGCACCCAGTCTGCCCGGTTGTATGTGGGAATGATGACGCTGACCCGGGGTCCCATAAGGGAAAGGTATCAAAAGGTCGTGAAATTTCAAGGCCAAAGGACGCCGGCCGGAATATTCGGGGATGACCAGGACCTTTAAGGTATTATCAAAGGCGCCTTTATATGATAAAGATAAAATTTGCCTAACTCAGCCGTCAGGAGTAATACATGATTCCCCGTTATCAGCCCCGCCGGGTGGAGGCCAAGTGGCAGCAGTTCTGGGAGGAAAGCCGCCTGTTCGCCGCCCGGGAAGACCCGGCCCGACCCAAATATTATGTGTTGGAAATGTTTCCTTACCCTTCCGGCCGCATTCATATGGGGCATGTACGTAATTACACCATTGGCGATGTGGTGGCTCGCTACCAGTGGATGCGGGGCTACAACGTCCTGCATCCCATGGGTTGGGACGCCTTTGGGCTGCCGGCGGAGAATGCCGCCTTCAAGGCCGGGGTTCATCCGGCCCGTTGGACTTACGAGAACATTGATTACATGCGGGGCCAGCTCAAGGCCCTGGGTTACAGTTATGACTGGCGCCGGGAGTTGGCCACCTGCGACCCTGACTATTACCGCTGGGAACAGCTGGTCTTTATTGAGATGTTCCGCCGGGGCCTGGCTTACAAGAAAATGGCGCCGGTGAACTGGTGTCCCACTTGCCAGACGGTCCTGGCCAACGAACAGGTGGAGGACGGCGGCTGTTGGCGCTGTGACACCAAGGTGATCCTCAAAGAGCTGGAACAGTGGTTTTTCAAAATCACCCAGTATGCCGAAGAACTTCTGGCCGATCTGGAGCATTTGACCCACTGGCCGGAGCGGGTCCTAACCATGCAGCGGAACTGGATCGGCAAGTCCACCGGGGCCCATATCCACTTTCCGGTAGTGGGGGATCCCGAGCCCATCACGGTCTTCACCACCCGCCAGGACACCCTCTGGGGGGCCACCTTCATGAGTCTGGCCCCGGAGCATCCCCGGGCCCTGGCCCTGGCCCAAGGCACCCCCCAGGAGAAGGAAGTACGCCGTTTTGTGGAACACTGGCGGGCGGTAAACCGGAGCCGCGGGGTGCTGGAGGAGCTCACCAAGGAGGGGGTGTTTACCGGCCGCTACTGCCGGAACCCGGTTACCGGGTGGGAAATGCCCATTTTTGTGGCTAATTTCGTAGTCATGGAATACGGCACCGGCGCGGTGATGGCGGTGCCGGCGCACGATCAGCGGGACTTTGAGTTTGCCCGGAAATACGGACAGCGGATCCAGGTGGTGGTGCAGCCTCCGGGAGAGGAGCTGCAAGCTGATCAGCTCAGCCACGCTTATGAGGAGGACGGCGTCCTGGTGGCTTCCGGTGACTTCAGCGGCCTGGCCAGTGCCCCGGCCCGGGAGGCCATCGCCGCCTGGCTGGCCCAAAAGGGACTGGGAGGGCCGGCGGTGCAGTATCGCCTCCGGGACTGGCTCATTTCCCGACAGCGGTACTGGGGGACCCCCATCCCCATCATCTATTGCGAGCGTTGCGGCACTGTGCCGGTTCCGGAAAAAGACCTGCCGGTGGTGTTGCCCCTGGAGGTGGAGATTCACGCCATCGGCGCCTCTCCTTTGGCCCAGCTCGAGTCTTTTTGGAGGGTGCCCTGCCCGGCTTGCGGCGGCCCCGGACGCCGAGAAGTGGACACCATGGACACCTTCGTGGAGTCCTCCTGGTATTTTCTGCGCTTCGCCTGCCCCGACTACGACCAGGGCATCCTGGACCCGGCACGGGTGAACTATTGGTCCCCGGTGGATCAATACATCGGCGGTATCGAACATGCGGTGCTCCATTTGCTATACGCCCGCTTCTTCACCAAGGTGCTCCGGGACCTGGGTTATGTCAACCTTTCTGAACCCTTCTCCCGACTACTAACCCAGGGGATGGTCCTCAAGGACGGGGCCAAGATGGCCAAGTCCAAAGGAAATGTGGTGGATCCCGACGACATGATCAAAACCTACGGGGCTGATACCACTCGCCTGTTTCTGCTGTTCGCCGCCCCCCCGGAAAAGGACCTGGAGTGGAGCGACCAGGGGGTGGCCGGGGCCCATCGTTTTCTTCACCGGGTCTGGACCCTGGTGCACACCCTCCTTCCTGAGATCCGGGAAGTGCCCCCCTATCAGGGGCGGGGGGAGGAGCTTGGCCCGGAATTATGGGAATTCCGCCACAAATTGCACAAAACCATCAAGAAAGTTACGGACGACATTGAGGATTCCTTTCATTTCAACACCGCCATCGCCGCGGTGATGGAGCTGGTCAACCACTTTTACCAGGCCCTGGAGTGCCTGCCCCGGGATGCGCTCACCAAAGGGGTCTTCCGGGAGGCGGTGGAAACCCTTCTTAAGCTAATAAACCCCATGGCACCGCACTTGGCCGAAGAATTGTGGCAATCTTTGGGGTACGCCACCTCCCTCCAGCTTATGCCTTGGCCGGAGGCCCAGCCCGAAGCCTTGGAGGAGCCCTATTATGAATTGGTGGTGCAGGTAAACGGCAAGGTGAGGAGTCGTCTCAGGGTACACACCGCGGACAGCCAGGTGCAGGTGGAGGCCCAGGTGTTGGCCGATGCCCAGGTCCGGAAGTGGCTGGGTCCCCATCCCCCCCGCCGGCTGGTATGGGCCCGCAACCGTCGGCTGGTTAATGTGGTAGTCTGAGGCATTCATGAGAACATTCCCCAGGTGGGCGGTTTTGGGCCTTCTGCTGATGGTGCTTCCGGGGTGCGGTTATCGCCCGGTAGCCCTGGGACTTGAGGCAACCACCAAGGAGCGTCCCACCCTGGCCATCCCCCTTTTTGACAACCGCTCCACGGAGATCGGTCTGGAATCAGTCTTTGCCAATTCCTTTATTGAGATTTTTTCCCGCTGCAAGGCCATCCGCCTGACCTCCCTGCCGGAAAAGGCCGACCTGGTTCTGGAGGGAAAGATTCAGTCAGTGGCCTACTCCTCGGCGGCCTTTTTTAATGTCAACCGCCCTTTGGTCCGGCGGGTCACCATCCGGGTGGAGGTGCAACTGACCCGCCGGAGTACCGGCAAGGTGATCTGGAAGGACAGCGCCATCCTCCAGGAAGATCACGTAGCGGATCTGACCTACCAGCAGGGGGAGGCCCTGAAGGATATGAGCATCAGGCGAGGCGCGGCCACCCTGGCCCACAAGATGCTGGATAAGGTATTGTTGGTAATTTAGTGCTCATCAGTTTCCCGTGGGCGCTTCTGCAAATTAAGCACCACCTGATCTGGGCGGATAGATCCCCATGTTCCACCCCCTCCTTGAACGCCAGCTGAAGGACAGGCAGCTTCGCCCCCTCTACCTGTTCTACGGGGAAGAGGAATTCCTGGCTGCACGGGCCTTAAGGGCCCTGGAGCAGGCCCTGACCCAACAGACCGGGGAGGCACCCACCAAAGTGATCCGGGAGGCTTTTGAGGTGGAGCTCGGGGAGTTTTTTGCCCAGGCCCGCACCGCCACCCTTTGGGGCGCAAGTCAGCTTATGGTGTTAAGACGGGTGGAGACCTACCCTGTTAAGGCCCTGGCTGCAGTGACGGCCTATCTGGAGCATCCCGCCCCCCGGACCCTGGTGGTGCTTTACGCCCCCAGCCTCAAGACCCGGGAGGTGGAGCAGCATGCCGTATGGGGCCGCTTGGCCCGGGAGGGCGCAGCCCTGGGGTTTTTCCGCCTTAGGGGAAACGAGCTAATCCCCTGGCTCACCGCGGAGGCCAAGCGGCAGGGAAAAATCCTGGCTCCGGAAGCGGCCCGGCGGTTAGTGGAGATGGTGGGGGATAATCTGGGGGAACTCCACCAGGAGCTCCAAAAACTAATCCTTTTTGCCGGCCCGGACGACACCCTGACCCCCCAGCAGGTAAGTCAACTGGCCAGTCACAGCCGCTCCTACAACATCTTCGCCCTGGTGGAGGCCCTGGGGGAGGCCAAAGCCACCCGGCGGCTGGCGGCCCTGGACCACCTGTTGGACCTGGGGGAACCGCCCGCCCGTATTCTCGTGATGCTGGCCCGGCAACTCAGGCTACTCATGCGTTATAAGGAGAAAGCCCCTCATACTTCTCCAGGGGAGCTGTCCAAAATCCTGGGAGTGCCCCCTGGTCTGCTGAAACGCCTGGGCCAGCAGGCCGAGGCCTTTTCCCTCAAGGCCCTTAAGCGACGTCTGGCCCTTCTCCACCAGGCTGACCTTTCCCTCAAAACCAGCGCCGGTAACCCACGGGTGTGGCTGGAATGGGTCCTCATGCAGATGGGGCCGGGAGTTTGACACAGTCCACCTCGGCACCTGCATGGTCAAAGCAGTGAACACCGCGGCCTGCCCCCTCAACCTGGATAAACTGAAGGGTATGATTGAAACCGTCATGAGAAAGGAGGTGGTGGTGGGCACCCATTCCTACTGAAAACCGGGGCCCAAACCATTGGTAAGGAAGGGGGCGCGGGCTGGCAGGTTCCTGCCCCCCCGAGGACAGGTTCCCCCTGGTGTTAAGGATTTTCCCGCTGCTGAAGTTTGGCCCAGGGGTCTTTCAAGGTGACGGTGCGGTTAAAAATGAGGTTCCCCGGGCTGGAGTCAGGGTCCACGCAGAAGTAGCCCAGGCGCTCAAACTGGAAGCGGTCGCCGGCCTGGGCCCGGGCCAGGGACGGCTCCACCTGGCAGGAGGTCAGCACTTCCAGGGACCGGGGATTCAGGTCGTCCAGGAAATTGCCGGTGGCCGCACCCGGTTCCGGCGCCAGGAAAAGCCGGTCATACAGGCGTACTGTAGCTGGCAGAGCATGACGGGCGGACACCCAGTGGAGGGTGGCCTGGACTTTGCGGCCGTCAGGAGCGTAGCCGCCCTTGGTGGCCGGATCGTAAGTGCATTTCAGCTCCACCACTTCGCCTGTGGCTTCATCCTTCACCACCTCCACACACTTGATGAAATAGGCATAGCGAAGCCTCACTTCCCGTCCTGGAGCCAGGCGGTAGAACTTCTTGGGGGGGTCTTCCAGAAAATCCTCCCGCTCTATATAAAGCTCCCGGCAGAAGGGCAATGGGCGGGTCCCCTGACCGGGGTCTTCAGGGTTGTTAAGGGCCGGAAGCTCCTCCACCTGACCTTCCGGATAATTTAGCAAAGTGACTTTAAGGGGCCGGAGCACCGCCAGGACCCGGGGCGCCGTCTTGTTGAGCTCCTCCCGGACACAATACTCCAGAAGGGCCAGGTCCACCAGATTTTCCCGTTTCCCCACCCCTATCAGTTCGCAGAACTTACGGATGGCCACGGGGGGATAACCACGTCGCCTGAGCCCTGCCAAAGTGGGCATCCGAGGATCATCCCAGCCCTGGACATGGCCCTCCTTAACCAGCCGGATAAGGCGGCGCTTGGAAAGGACCGTATAGCTCAGATTGAGTCGGGCAAACTCATACTGGTACGGCCGGCTGGGAACTGGCAGGTTATCCAGGGTCCAATCGTACAGGGGCCGGTGGTCTTCAAACTCCAGGGTGCAAAGGGAGTGGGTGATGCCCTCCAGGGCGTCGCTTATGGGGTGGGCATAATCATACATGGGGTAAATGCACCAGGTATCACCGGTGCGGTGATGCCGGGCATGGAGGATGCGGTACAACACCGGGTCCCTGAGGTTGATATTGCCACTTTTCATGTCAATTTTGGCCCGGAGCACATGAGCTCCGTCCGGGAACTCCCCGGCCCGCATGCGTTCAAACAGCTCCAGGTTTTCCTCGATGCTGCGGTTCCGGTAGGGGCTCTCTCTTCCCGGCTCCGTCAGGGTCCCCCGGTATTCCTTGATCTCGTCGGCACTCAGGGAACACACATAGGCCTTGCCGGTCTTGATAAGATGCACGGCGTATTCGTACATCTGGGGGAAGTAATCTGAAGCGAAATAAAGGCGGTCCCCCCAGTCAAATCCCAGCCAGCGAACATCCGCCATGATGGCGTTCACATATTCCTGCTCTTCCTTGGTGGGATTGGTGTCGTCGAAGCGCAGATGGCAGACTCCCCCAAATTCCTGGGCCACGCCGAAATTGAGACAGATGCTCTTGGCATGGCCGATGTGGAGATAACCATTGGGTTCGGGAGGAAAACGGGTGACAATCCGGGAGCATTTTCCGGATCTGAGATCGTCGCTGATGATCTGCCGGATGAAATCCAGGGGCCGGCCGGCTTCCGGAACCGCCATGGGAAATTCCTCTCCACCAAAAACCAGCATTATTGCAGGAAAATTTATCAAACCCGGGAAATAATGCAAGAGAGGGACAGGCTGAATTAAGGACGGGTAAGGTTGCTCCCCCTCGTTTGGCCTGCTTCCTGGGCTGTCCCGGAGCAGGTTCAGGAACCCTCAGCTCTTGCCGTGGTGGGGGGGTAGAAACCACAGAGTCACCGTGGTCCCCTGGGAAGGTTCACTCTCCACCTGGATTTCCCCCTGATGGGCCGTCATAATCTTGTGACAGATGGCAAGCCCCAGACCGCTCCCTTTGGGCTTGGTGGAAAAGAAAGGCTGGAAAATCTTCTCCTTGACTGAAAGGGGGATACCCTCCCCGGTGTCCCGGATTTCCACGAAGACCCGACCAGCTCGCCGCCCGGTATGAATGGTCAATGTGCCTCCTCCGGACATGGCTTCCAGGCTGTTTTTGGTGACATTGAGAAGCACCTGCCGGATGTGGGCCGGGTCAAAAGTGAGCTCCGGCAGATTCTGGTCCAGATCCAGCACCAGTTCCACCCTGCCCTCCCTAAGCGCAGGTTCCAGCCGCTGGCAGGTGTCCAGAATCAGGGCGTTAAGATCACCCGGCTGTTTCTGAGGTTCAGCAAATTTGGCATAGGTTCCCACTTCCGCCAAAAAATCCTCCAACCGGCGCACCTCGTCCACAATAATCCGAAGTTTCTCCTCATTTTTCCCGGGGTCTTGATAGATGTCCTTCAGGACCTGCCGGGCAAACCCGCCGATAAGCATCAGGGGGTTCTTGATTTCATGACTTATATGGGTGGCCATCTTGCCCAAAACCGCCAGGCGCTCGCTGCGGAGGAGTTCCTCCTCCATCCGCTTACGTTCCCTAAGATCCTTGAAATGTCCGATCATTCCGATCTCCCGGTCATTTTCATAGAGTACCCGGGCCGACAGCCAGATGGGCACCAGACTGCCATCCTTGGCCCTGAGACAGGACTCATAGTTCTCCAAAATGCCGGGGCCGCCAAAATCCGGGGCGTGAATCTTCTCATACACCTCGTCAAATTGTCCGGGGGCATAAAGATCCCGGATATTCATACGGCCCAGCACCTCCTCGGGGGTGTAACCCAGGATCCGGGCAGCAGTTTCGTTAAATGTCCGGACCATGCCCTCCAGGTCGTTGGCCACGATGCCATCCATACAAGTGTGAATCAATAATTTTTGGAAATAAATGCCCCGCTCCACCTCGGCCGCCAGTCGCTCCTCGGCGCGCATGCGTTTGATATGCCACCACATGCCATTCATAAGCAGGGTCAGCTGGCGGACATCCGAGTCATCATAGTCCTCCTCTTTGTTGCCCACCCCGGCCACGGCCACCAAATGCTCCCCGTCAAATACCGGTACCGCCAGGTAGCGGCGAAGTTTTAGGTGGCCTTGGGGAAAACCTCTCTTGGAAGGGTGAGGAGCGTCATAATTGTTGATCACCAGTGTCTGTCGCTGTCGGATAACTTCTCCCCAGAGCCCCATGTCAGTCACGTTGAATTCCAGGGGTTGATCCGCCAGAGGGCAGCTTTCCCTAACAGACCGGGACCAAGCCTGCATGGTAAGCTTTGATTCGTCCTCGCTGACAAAAGCCAGATACCCGATCTGGCTCTTGGTCAGCCTGACCCCCTCCTCCAAGGCAAAATCGGTAATTTCTTTCAGACTGGCCCTGGTCATCTGGCTTAGTTGCCACATGGCCTCCAGACGGGACTCATCCAGTCGCAGGGCCTCCTCCACATGGGCAGAGCGCACCGCCAGGCCCAGTTGCCCGCTTAAGGATTGGAAAAACTCCTCATGTTCCCGGGTAAAATATCCTTTCTGCCGGCTGGCTACGGTCAAAACCCCCAGGGCCTGAGTCTCCGTGGTTATGGGGGCCAACACCAGAGAGCCCTCGGTCTCCTCCGGAAACAATCCCTGGAGCCGGTCCGGCTGGGATCCGGCGTCGAATACTGATATCACCTGGGAGGTGGCCAGACATTCTGCCAGTAGGGAGCCAGGTTCCGGTTTGACCGCCTGTTCCCGGCCTTCCGGTGAAAGGCCCCGGAAACCTTTAAGGTGTAAAAGGCCGTTTTCATCGAGGAGTCTGACGGCGCAGCGGTCCATGCCCAATTTTTCCTCCAACACCCCCAGAACCCCTTCAAGGAGGTCCGGTATGTAAAGGGTGGAAGCCAAGCGCCGAGCGGCCTCGTAAAGCACCGACAGTTCCGCCACCCGTCGTTTCAATTGCTGTTCGCTTTCCTCCAATGAGCTGGAAATGTGAGCGAAGAGATCAAACACTTCTTCCATGCGGGAGCCCACTGAGGAAAGATACCCTTCCACCAGGATTCGGGCGGAGGCCGGGCCGATGGATCCGGCAATGGTGCGTTCCACAAATTCTGCCAGGCGTAGTCTTTCCCGGTCCCCCCACTGGGACTCCGGTAAAGCCACGTCCCGCAGAAAGGCCCGCCGGGCCTCTTCTGCCTTTCGGGATCCCAGAATTTTCGCCATAAAGCGGGTCAACTGCTCCAAAGTGGGGAAAAAGGTGTAACGCCGTTCCAAAGGCCCTTCCCGTTCCTCTTCAAAAACCCCGACAAAGCGACGGGCCTGCTCAGCTTCCACCGGCGTGGGGGAGGTGAGCAGGGAAACCCCCACAAAAGCGAAACTGTTGCAAAATAGCGACCAGAAAAAGGCGTGGGACAGCTTGTCAATGCCGGTCAGGCCGAACAAGGCGGTGGGTTTTAACAGTGCCAGACCCAAAGGACCCGCCGTCAAAATATCCAAGGGAAACCAGCCCGCCTCCACCAGGTAGGGAAAAACCAGGGTGTAGCCCCACAAGGTGAAACCCGAAGACAACCCCACCAGGGCCCCCCAGCGGGTGGCCCCCCGCCAAAAAAGGGCCCCTACCATGGCCGGCACCAACTGCATCACTCCCAAGAAAGCGATAAGCCCGATATCCACCAGCATCACCGTGGGCCAAAAGAAATGGTAACCGAAATAGCCCAACAGGATGAGGAACAGGATGCAGCCCCGTTTGAAAGTGAGAAGGTGGGGGGTGATGCGCTCCTGCAGTTTAAGCCGCAGGGCCAGGGGCATCACCAGGCTGTTCAGGATCATGGTGCTTACCGTTATGGAGGCCACCGCCACCATGGCCGTTGAGGCCGACAGGCCTCCCAGGAACACCAGCAGGGCCAGGAAAGGACGCTTGGCCAGCAAGGGAATCCGCAGGACAAAGGTGTCGGCCTGCTCCGGAGGAAGCCCCAATAACAGACCCCCGAAGGCAATGGGCATGACAAAGAGATTCATCAGCAAAAGGTACAGGGGAAAAAGCCACATCGCCGTTTTTATATGGCGTTCATCAGTATTCTCCACCACCGCCATGTGGAACATGCGGGGAAGAAAATGAATGGCCCCCATGGCCAACAGGGTAAGAACCAGAAACAGGGTGTAGCTGTTGTGGGGACCGGTATTCAGCAGAAGAAGCTGGCGAAATTGCGGGTTTTCCTGGATACCCTGGAAAATGGCCCCCCAGCCCGGGAATAACACCAGGGTCACCAGAATCCCCAGACTCAGGAAAGCCAGCAGTTCTATCAGGGATTCAAAGACCACCACCGCCACCAGACCTTCGTGACGCTCAGTGGGGTCCAGATGCCGGGCTCCGAAGAGGATGCCGAAAAGGGCCAGAAGAAGCGCCACATAAAAGGCGGTATCCCGGTAAATGGGCAAAGTGGCATGAGGCGCCACCTCTTTGTGGGCCAGGATGTTGAAGGTATCAGAGATGCTCTTTAGTTGCAGGCCGATATAGGGAATGATGGCCAACAGCACCCCGATGGTGGCCACAGCCCCCAAAAAGGCCCCTTTGCCATAACGCAAAGTGAGAAAATCCGACATGGTGGTGATGTGGTTCTGCTTGCAGATACGCAGGAGTTTCCGCAGCCCCAGCCACCAGGTAAAGGCGATGAGGGTGGGACCCAGGTAGATGGTGAGAAAGGTCACCCCGGAGGTGGCCGCCTTGCCCACACTGCCGAAAAAGGTCCAGGCAGTGCAATAGGCCGCCAAAGACAGGGCGTAAATATAGGGGTTGGCAATGATACTTTTCCCCTTGGCCCGTTGCCGGTCACCATAATAAGCGATGGCAAAGAGCAGCAGGAGATAGCCGAAGGCGGCCGCCGCCACCAGACCCGTGTCCAGCATGACTGCTTAAGCCCCGAATCTCATTCCCGGGACAGGGGGTGCCTTCCCAGGACATAAAGGATAAAAATGGCACCCAGCCACACGAGGTGCAGATACAATACCAGCAAGGGAAGCCCCCCCACCAGGATCTCCTGGTTGGCCATCTGCAGGAAGGGATAATTCAATAAGAAGAAAAAGAGAATGCCCCACAAAGCCCAGAACTTGTCCCTTCGGCTCATGACCCGGATCCCCCTTTGGGCTAGTTGGCGATTTGGTCCCTTTAGGTGGACGGCTTATGTTTCACCCAAGCCCCTTCCCCTGACCCTGGGGACGAATTGTCTTAAGTATGACAGGATCGGGAAAAATTAGCTATGCCCCCAGCCTCCGCCACCGGGGGTGCGGATGGACAGACAACTCCCCGGGGGGAGAGTGAGGTTGATTTTGCCAGGGAGAGACACCTCTTTATCCGAATGGAGCAGGAGGTTTTCCCCCGAAGCCCCTGGTTCCCCACCTGCCAGGCCGTAGGGCTGGCGGCGCCGGCGATCGCTCAACAGACTTACTTGCACTTCGGTCAGGAAACGAAAGTCACGCCTGAGCCCCAAGCCGCCGGGGTGGCGCCCCGCGCCTCCGGAACCTTCCCGGAAGGCGTACCTTTCCACCAAAACCGGATAGTCCTGTTCCAGGACCTCCACCGGAGTGTTTCGGGTATTGGTCATATGACTGTGAATTCCGGAGAGACCCGGCCCCCCGGGATGTCCGCCGGTCCCGCCCCCCATGGTTTCATAATAGGTGAACTCCTGGCCGGTGTCAGGGTGCCGCCCACCAAAGGCCAGGTTGTTCATGGTCCCCTGGCTGGCCGCCGGGATACGTCCGGGAAGAGCCTGAGCCAAGGCCCCCAGGATCACATCCACCAGGCGTTGGGAGGTCTCCACATTCCCAGCCGCCACCGGCGCCGGGAAGTGGGGATCAAGAAGACTGCCTTTCCGGGTGATGACCTTCAGCGGCCGGAAACAGCCCTGATTGATGGGATAGTCATCTTCCAAAAGACAAAGGAACACATAATAGCAGGCGGCCTCCACCACCGGGGGCACGGTATTGACCCCTCCGGTGGTCTGGGGGGCGGAGCGGGAGAAGTCCAGTACCGCCAAGTCCCCGGTAATGGTCAAGGCCAGGCTCACCGCCAGATCCTCATTCCCCCAGCCGTCGTCGTCCAGGTAGTCAGTGAATTCATAGGTGCCGTCCGGCAGATGTGTCAGCAGCGCCCGCATGGCACTTTCGGAATAATCAAGCAGGGCCTGGCTCAGGGCAGCCAGACGCTGGGAACCGTGGCGCTGGATAAGTTTAAGAAGACGCGTTTCCCCCCGATTCAGAGCCGCCAACTGGGCGGCTAGATCCCCCTCCCGCTCGGCGGGCACCCGCATCTTAGCCAAAAGACTCTGCCAGACTTCTTCCTGGCGGACACCCCCTCGGAACAGGTAGGTGGGGGGGATGATCACTCCCTCTTGCCGGAGGTCCCGGGCCAGGGCCATGGAACCGGGGTGGTTTCCGCCCACATCGGCATGATGGGCCCGGGCGGCCAGATAGAATGCCGGACTTCGGTCCACATAAACCGCCGAGAGGACCGTCAGGTCCGGAAGATGAGTGCCACCCCAATAGGGGTCGTTCAACATGAGGACATCCCCGGGTTCAAGGGGAAATTGGGGCAGCACCCGGGCCAGGGTGGCAGGGAGGGCCCCCAGGTGCACGGGGATGTGGGCCGCCTGGGCCAACAGCTCCCCCGCCGGAGTAAAGACCGCACAGGAATAATCCTGGCGCTCCTTGATGTTGGCGGAAAAAGCACTCTTTCGCAGGACAATTCCCATCTCCTCCGCCACCGCGGCAAAGAGGTTGGCAAAAATGGTGAGTTCCAGGGCCAAAGACATGCAGGCTTCCCCGGGGTCAAAAAGGCTATCGTGGACCAGGGCCGATTTCGGTTATCATAAGCCGACTCAGGGATGGGTTTGACCCCCTGAGGCAAGGGGTTGTCCCCGTGAACCTTTACTCGAGCTAACCCAGATTCTCCTTTGAGTAATAACACATTTTGTTAGATTTGTGGCGGCCGAGTTGGTATAAGCAAGCAAAGCCGCAGAGTGTGAGGGGGTAGGCATGAGCCCGATCAGCATCGGTTATGTGGGGACCGACGGGAGGACCTTTATGGCGGCGCTGGACACCAGCCGGGCCACCAGTGAACGTTATTCCGGCGCTTACCGGGGTTATGTGGTGCGAGGCACTCCGGCTATGCCCCCTTTTGCCCAAAAAATGGGATGGCCGGTGGATTTCCTCCCCACCTCCGACAATTCGGTGGAGGCCTATGCCCAAGCCTTGATTCAGGCCTTTGCCGATGGAATCCTGGACCTGGCCCTTATTATGCCGGAAGGCCTGATTTTTCAGGGCCTGGTGGATAGGGTGGCAGCCGCCGGTTATGGGGAAAAGATCATCGGCCCGGATTCCCGGGCGGCTTTTCTGGAGGCCGACAAAATCGCCTGCAAACACCTGTGCCGGGAGGCAGGTATCCCGGTGGCCCCCGCCTGGACCGAGGTGGACGCCAGGGATTACCGGGCCGTGCTGCACACCTGCCTGGATTATCTCCACGAATTCGGGGGGGCCGTCCTGAAATACCCTTACAGCGCCGGAGGCAAAGGGGCCCGTATCATTCTCAACACCTGGGAAATCCGGGACGTCTATGACGTCCTCATCTCCGACTATAAGGCAGACTACACCCAACGCTGCGGTAAAAAAGGCCCTTGGCCTCTGTTGGTGGAGGCCCGCATGTCAGGGGTGGAAATCAGCTTCACCATCCTGGTGGACCGCCTGGGACACTTCTGCATCCTCCCTACCGCCATGGACTATCCCGAGCGCTTCGAGGGTCCCCCGGGGATTCACAACCCCATTACCGGGGGAATGGGCTCCATTTCCCCCCACCCGCTGGAGACCCCGGACTTGCTGACCCTGGCCGAAGAAACCATTGCCCGGCCTCTGGTCCAGGCCCTTCAAGAGCGGGGCCTTCTCAGGCCTTTAGTGCTCTATCCCGGCTGTTTTGTGTCCTTTGGCCCAGGCTTTCGTCCCAGGGAAATCAGGGTCTGCGAAGTGAACATCCGGCCGGGGGAACCCGAGTTCCAGCCGGTGGTGAAGCGTCTCCGGAACCTGGGCCCCCTGGTGGCGGCTATGGCTGCCGGTAAGCTCAATGAAGTCAAGCCCGAGGTAAGGGCCGACCAGATATCCCTGTGCCTGGCTTTGGTCACCGGGCCAGGAGGCCCCCAACAGCAGAAAGGCTACCCCTGGTCCCTTACCAAGGGAGAACCCCTTTTAATGGATTTTGCTTATTTTGACAAAAAAAAGATCACGGTGATCCCCTCAGCCCTGGACTATGACGGGGAAACCTTCCGTTCCGACGGCTCCCGGGTGGCTTATCTGGTGGCCAACGCCACCCTGAAACCGGGCCAGAAACGGGGGCAGGTGGCAGAAACCCTGCGGCAGCGCCTGCTCAATGCTTACGATCAAGGCAAGATCCGGGTGATTCCCCGGGAAAACCAGGAGGGCAACCGCTTGGCCCTAAGACGGGATATCGGCCTGCATTATCTGAAGGCGGAACTTTTGGTCCCTTGAGGCCAACAGATTAAGGGACTCAAAACCAGGATGGCCGGGTAACTAAAAAGGCCGGGGGGCCTGCCCCCCGGCTTTTAGTGCTTGCGGCGCCCGGTTAATCCATTTCGCTCATCTTCTTGCCGCAGCATTCAGGCACCGGGTCCTTGGAACTCACCGTCTTAAAGGTGTTGCACTGAATGCAGACATAGGTCTTGTTCTCTTCCGCCGCCGGTTTTTCCGGGGCCTTACAACTGCAGGAACAACCGCTCATGTGGACCTCCTTTTATTCGGAGCCCCCTTGGGGGTCCGGCAAAACTTGGTATTCAACTTTCCAGAGGTTTTTCGAATTCCTCCTCCACCTGCCAGCCCCGTTCCTTGAAGGCCGAAAGGGGCGGGGGGTAATGGCCAGCAAAAAACTCCTTGGGATCCCTGGTGTCCTCCATCTTGACCTCCACCAGCACATCTCCTTTCCTGACCCGGTATCCCCAGAGATAATTCCGTTTGGTGGAGGGGGCGGTGGCCTTCCCCTCATAAATCAAGGTGTTGCCTTCTTTTTTCACCTTGGAGTAGGTGAAGCAGCAATCACCGCCCATGCCGCTGCAGCCGCATTTGCCTTTGCGAAATTCCAGGCCCTCCACTGAAAAACCGCCAGGTATCCGCTCAATTTGAATCATAAAAATCTCCAATAACAATTATTGTTAAATAATAGTCCCATATTTTAGCTTGTCAAGAGGCCGGGCTCATTTGGGAAAGGTCTTAAAATTCATGGGGAATTTTCCCCGAACCGATAGAATAGATGGGATTAGTCCTGGACATCCTTAATCTTTTTGTTATACTGATAGTCTAAGAGTATAAAGGGATTGCCGTTTTATCTAGGGATGGATGTGGGGAGACAAGGCCTCTTGAGGTAACGCCGACTGGCTTTTATACTGCCCCGCCTTTTCCCACCAATCCACAAATCCCTCACTCAGTGAACCTTGGATACCAGATTTGACCGCTGCTGTCGGTTTTTACTAAAGGCCCTGAGCCGCGGGGCTTGGGGGATAATTTTGCTATCCCTCCTTCTGGCCGTGATATCGGCTTATTATTCTTTTCATCACCTGAGCTTCCGCACCAAACGCAGCGACCTGGTGGCCAGTGACCAGAGGCTCATCCGCCAGGGGGAAAACCTGGACCGGGAATTTGGTTCCCGGGACGACCTGGTGGTGGTGGTGGAAAACGGGCACCCCAGCCGGGCCAAGGCCTTTGCCGAGGCTCTGGCAGGGGAGCTGAAAAAGCATCCCCAGGATTTCCTGGAGATTTTTTACCGGATCCAGCCGGAGAGCCTGAAGAAATGGGCCCTTTTTTATCTGGAGGGGCCACAGCTTAAGGACCTGGCGACTAACCTGGACCGGCACCAGCACCTCATACGCCAAGTGGCCCTCAACCCGCCCCTTGCCGGCTTTTTCAGGGGGTTGAACCAGGAGCTTACCGGGGCTCTGCTGGGGGAGCTCTTTACCGGTTTCCTTCAGGATGACAAGGAAAAGGAGCAAATTCCTGACCTTTCTCTGCTTGTCAGCACCCTGCGCCAATTGCGGCAGGTGCTGACCGGTTCCCCCTTGCCCTACACCTCGCCTCTGGGCGCCGTTTTTCCCCGGGGGCTGGAGGATTTAAGCCAGGAAGGCTATTTCCTTACGGAGAATGACAAATATCTCCTGTTTCTGGTCACCCCCAGGAAGGATACCTTCAGCCACGCCACTCAGTCCGTGAACCTGCTTCGGGAGATAGTTGCCCGGGTCAAGAAAGACTTCCCGGGACTGGAAGCGGGAGTCACGGGCCCTCTGGCCCTGGAGGCCGACGAGATGAACAGTGCCATGGCGGATATCGCCCTAGCCACCTGGTTGTCTTTGGCCAGCCAGCTGCTCCTGCTCATCTTCTTTTTCCGCAGTCTGAAGCGCACTCTGATCCAGGGCCTGGTGCTGGTGGTGGGCCTGTGCTGGACCTTTGCCGTCGCCACTTTGGCGGTGGGCCACCTGAACCTGCTTTCTGTGGTCTTCGCCCCTCTGATGCTGGGGATTACCATTGATTACGGCATCCACTGGTTCTGTCGTCTGGAGGAGGAGCAGTCTCTCCAGGGCCGGGACAACGGCAACACCATGGCCTGTACCATGCGGCAGGCTGCGCCGGGGATCATTTACGCCGCCCTAGCCGCGGCAGCCTCCTTTGTGCCTCTCACCCTCACGGGTTTTAAGGGTTTGGCCGAACTGGGTCTTATTCTCACCCTGGGGGTGCTGTTGATGCTGGTGGCCACCCTCACCCTGCTTCCCAGCCTGGTGTTGGTCACCGAGCGCTTCCCGTTCTTGGATGGAATTAAGGATTGTCCGGGCGCGCCCCGGCCTTTTCTTTCCCTCAGCTGGCGGCGGCCCGGCCTCGTACTGGGACTCGGACTTTTCGTCGCAGCCCTCGGGGGCCTCAGCCTTTGGCATGTCAAATTCGACCTGAACCCCCTCCATCTCCAGAATCAGAAGACCGAATCAGTGACCTGGGAGCTGAAGCTTCTTAAGGACTCCCGTTACTCCACCTCCTTCGGGGCCATGACCGCCAAAAGTCTGGAGGAGCTTAAAGCCAAAACCCAGGCCTTGAAGCAGCTCAACACTGTTTCCCATGTGGAGTCCATTTTGTCCTTCCTGCCGGCCGAGGCGGAGGCCAAGCGGGATATTTTGGCCAGTCTGAAACCGGTCCTCGCCAAAGTGGACTTTCCTGAAATTCCGGTAGGTTACTCCCAACCTCAGGAGTTGGCCCTGGTCCTGGGGAATCTGAAATTTAAGTTGTCTCGGGCCTTGGAAAACAACCCTCAGTTAACACAGGTTCGGGAGGCGGAGACCTTGCTGGGGGAAATCCTGCCTCTCCTGAAAACCGGCCTGTTTTCGGCAGGGGAAAAACTGAAAACCTTCGAACTCAGGTTTTATCAGGATTTCCGGGACAAATGGCAAATGCTCCGGGAGGCCATGGCGGCGCCTCCTGTTGGGATCCAGGACCTGCCCCAGGAGGTTCGGGAACGATTCGTCAGTCCTAACGGCTACTTCCTAATCCGGGCCTTCTCTTCCGGGGACATCTGGGACCCGAAACCCTTGGCCACCTTTGTTCAAGACCTGCGGCGGGTGGACCCGGATGTGGTGGGAGACCCGGTGCTTTTACATGTCTTTACCAACGCCTTCCGCAACGCCTGTTTGTTCGCCGCAGGCGTGGGGCTGTTGGCCATCTCCTTTATGCTTTGGGTGGCCTTCCGCAGCCTGCGGCTGACATTCCTGGCCCTGATCCCCCTGGCAGTGGGCACCGGTTGGACCCTGAATCTCATGTGGCTTTTGGGGCTGCCTTTCAATCAGGCCAACGTGCTGTTTCTACCCTTGATTTTGGGGGAGGCCATTGAATTTGGTATCATCATCCTGGTGCGCTGGCAACTGGAGGAGTCCGCCCGGATCATCACCCTGCCGGCCAGCACCGCCAAAGGCGTGCTCCTGGCGGCTCTTACCACCACGGTGGGCTTCGGCAGCCTTATGGTTTCCGGCCATCAAGGCACCTTCAGCTTGGGGCTTCTGGCTACCGTGGGCAGCCTGAGCGTCCTGGCCGCCTCTTTGAGCGTCCTCCCGGCTATTCTGAGGCTGGCTGGCAAACGGGCTGTGGCCCCTCTGCCCCGCTTGCAGCCCGTCCTTAACCTGAAACGCTGGATCCTTTTATGGGTCAGAAAGGAAATTGTATGAGATGGGGAAAAATTATCGTGTTTCTGCTGCTGGCCCTGGGACTAGGCGCCGGTCCGGTCCTGGGAGCCACTCCCACTGAAGTGGTAAGGGGTATTTTGACTGAGGTGCTCCAGATCCAGAACAATCCAGCCTTAAACGGCTCCCAGCACGAAGCCGAACGGGCCAGGGCCATCCGCCAGGTCATTCAGCGGAGTTTCGATTTCCCTTACATGGCTGAGAATTCTCTCGGCCCCTCTTTCCACAGCCTCAGTTCGGCTCAACGCCAGGAATTCATCCAGGTCTTCAGTTCCCTGTTCCAAGCCTCCTATACCAATCTGGTGCTCCAATTCCTCAAAAAGGAGACCGTGAAATACGGCCCGGAAACCAAAGAAGGTCAGGGCGTGCGGGTGGCTACCACCCTGATACGCACCAATGATTCCATTCCGGTGGATTATCTCCTCCACCAGCGAAACGGCAAATGGCTGCTTTACGATGTGGTGGTGGACGGGGTGAGCATTCTGGAGAAGTACCAGAACGGCTTCGCCCAGGAAGTCCGAAGCCGTTCCTTTGATTCCCTATTAAGCAAGATGAAGACTCAACTCAAGGCCCTGCCCTGACAGGGGCTTCATATGCGTGGGTGAGAGTTGGGCCAAGTACCCGGATAGAGAAACCAGACCCGGGGGTCTCATGCCCCCGGGTTGGTTTTAGGCCTATCTCCATCTTTCCAGGGGATTTTTCGTTTCTGGTTTTCCCCCCCCCACTGAATTGACAGGTCTTCCCCCGGTGCTTACCTTTAGTTTGAATTTTTCCCCAAGGGGAAACCCAAAAGTTACGGGGGAAATTCCATGAAACTTTTTGTCAGTGCCTCCGATAGTCAGGAGATTTTTGACCTCCTGACCCAGGAAGGGGTCACCTACCAGCAGCGGTTGTCGGAGAGTGTGCGGGAATTGGGGACCGGCAGCTACGAAATTTACGAGATCCAAGCCAACCTCCCGGAGGTGAAGGTGCCCCCGGAGTTTGTCTCCAGCGAGGGAGATGTCCGGGCCTTCCGGCTCCCTTCCGGACGGCTCATCCTCACTGACCTGGAAGGAAACCTGGAACGGGTGGCCATGCCGGCCTCCCCCCGATGATAAGTGGCTGGCCGCTATGAGTCAGAGCCAAGGGTCCCCCCGGAGGATGCGCTCCGGGAAGGTCGCCACCATGTCCCAGGCCCGGCTTTCTCCCACGATCTTTTCCAGTTTTCTGAAAGCCGTGCTTAAAATGGGGGGACGGTGCTTGGCACTGTGGGCATCGGTGGCCATCACGTGCACCAGGCCCTGGCGCAACAGCTTTTTGGTGAAGCGCCCCACCCCCCAGCCGAACCCGCCGGTGAGGCTGCGGGCGGTGATCTGGGACAGACAACCCAGAGAAATGAGGCGTTTCAAGCGGGCCGGATTCTGATAAAAAATAGGATTGCGTTCCGGGTGGCTGAGAATGGGGGTAATCCCCTGGGAGGACAGCTGGAAGACAATATCCTCTGTGGCCGGGGGAATCACAGTATCCGGGAGCTCCAGGCACAGGTAACGTCCTCCGTCATTTAAGGTGAGCAACCGCCCCTGCTTCAAAAATTCCAGGATTTCCGGGAACAATGGAACTTCACAACCAGGGAGCACCTTAAGTCCGAGGCCTTCGTCAGCCAGATGCCGGTTCAGGATCTCCACTCCCAGGCGCAGGTCAGCGGGCTGATTCCAAGCCCCCCGTTCCACCGACTTTCTCCGGAACAGATGAGGCGTAGCCACCATGACGGTGATGCCGTCCGCCACCGCCTGACGGGCCATCTCCAAAGACTCTTCCAGGGTCTGGGGGCCGTCATCCACCCCCGGCAGGATGTGGGCATGAAGGTCGATCATCTCACCAGATTAGCATATTCACTTTTCCAAAACTCTGCCAGATGAAAACCCCGATGCGGTTGACGGGACCCTGATCCCGGACTCTCATCCAAGGAGGGCGGCCATGTTCACCAGAAAATCCGTTTTTCTGCTGGCCTTCGGAGTCCTCTGCGCTGCCGGTCTCCTGGCAATGACCTTAGGCTCCCAGGCAGCCAAGGTGAAGGCCAAAGAGGTGGTATCCAGTTACGCCCCGGTGGTGATCAAAGAACCCTTTGCCACAACCCTGGAGCGGATGAAGAGCGAAAAGCCCAAGGTGATGGCCCGGCAGTCGGATCTGCTCAAGGCACGCTATGATTTAAGCGACCGGCCAGCCAAGGGGGTGACCATGACCCGGGGCAAACCCATCCAGGAAGGGGTGCGGGTAAAATTGCCCCCGGGTATGACTTGGGAAAAACTCGCCGCCCTGACCCCGGAAGAAATCCGGGAAAAGGGCTTGTGGCCCGCCGGCTTTTTGCCCTTGCCCCACCCCAACCACCAGGAGGGGGGCATGGTATTCCCCAAGTTTCACATCGAGGAAGTCAAAAAGCAGGAAGGCCGGGACCTGACCCGCTTTGATCTGGACTTTGACCTGCCGGACCACTTTCTGCCCGAGTTCCCCCCGCCCATCTTCCTTACCACCCGCCCTGACTTGGGGGATGTGTCCCAGGGAAAGCTGGTCACCCTGATGAACTATTATGAGCTGTTCAACGGCATCCTCAACCCCAAACAGTTGGAGGGCCTGCGGCTCCTGGTGACGCCCTTCCCCCAACAGCAGTTCAACCAGACGGAGGACCGGCGCTCCGAGCTTCCCAGTCGGGGGGTGGCCTGCTTTGACTGCCATGTGAACGGCCACACCAACGCCGCCACCCACCTGGTGGGGGACATCCGGCCCCAGGAATTCCGCCATCGCATTGACACCCCGTCTTTAAGAGGGGTTAATGTCCAGCGGCTGTTCGGCTCCCAGCGGGCTTTGAAATCAGTGGAGGACTTCACCGAATTCGAACAGCGGGCCGCCTATTTTGACGGTGACCCGGTCATCGCCACCAAAAAGGGGATCAACATCCTGGACCGGGGTCATCAGGTGCACGCCATGGCGGAATTCCAGGCCCTCCTGGACTTCCCTCCGGCCCCCAAGCTGAACCTCTACGGGCGTCTGGATCCAGCCAAGGCCACCGAGCAGGAGTTAAGGGGCCAGGAGATCTTTTTCGGGAAGGCCCAATGCGCCGCCTGCCATGTGCCGCCATATTACACCGACAATCTGATGCACAATCTTAAGACCGAGCGCTTTTTCAAGCCCCAGATGGTAAACGGCCGCATGGCCTCCCAGGACGGCCCCATCAAAACCTTCCCCCTGAGGGGTATCAAGGATTCCCCTCCGTATCTCCATGACGGCCGGCTACTCACTCTGGAGGACACGGTGGAATTCTTCAACCTGGTCCAGGGACTCAAACTCAGTGCCCAGGAAAAGGCCGACCTGGTGGCCTTTCTGCGTTGCCTTTAAGGCCGATGTTGTACCAGGCTTGGGAGAAAGGGTGGAGAAGCCAGGCTCTGCTTCCCCTCTCCCAAGCCTTATCCGCCAGTTTTAGCTGCAGTTTTCTGTTTTCCCGGGCTCGTTTCCCCCTTCCAAAACCTTAATAATTCCTATCAACCGGCCACGGCCAGAATTTCCCGCACCAGCAATTGCAGAACCCCCAACACCGCATCAAGATGCCAGAAGCGCTCCAAACCCCGGGGCACGGTAAAGGACACCTGGGCCGGAAATTCCTCGTCTTGAGCCCAGAGAATCACCTCCACCGTGAGCCCCGGGAAAACTTCGAAGGCCAAAGCCACATCCCCGGCGGCACGAATCACGCCTCCTAGTGCCAGGCCCGCCGCCAGAAACGAGTCTGGATCTTCCCCGAAGCGCTCCACCAAAGGGGCGTGGGGCAGAGCGTGAGGGCCCCGTTCCATGAAGAAGGTGGACCCCCCTGGCAGTTCCAGGGGGCTGATTGGTGGGCCCAGCTCCTCCAGGTGTACCCGGTTAAGATACAACAGAACAGTAAGACAAAGGCGAAAATCCGGACTCCGGATATTTTCCCTCACTAGCCGCACCTGCCGCGCCGCCGGGTCCACCTCCAGCTCACGGTTAAGAAAAGGCAGACGATAAACGCCTTTCTGCCAGACGGCCCCGGTGCGCCGGGTCACCTCTGCCGGCAAAAGGGCAGCCAGCTCCTGCCAGAACTCCTCATGAACCTCCTCACAGGTTTCGTAAAGCATGGGGCACCTCGGCCATACAGATGCAACCTTTAATGCCTGTGATTGTTTAGGGTGAGAGGCGATAACCCCACCACTTTCCGAACATTTTTCCAGAACGGTTGGCAACCTGTCCTGGAGATAGTATAAATTAAAGGTTTGCTAAATTTGTTTCGAAAAATTGCCCATCCGGGAAGCCCGGGAGTCCTTGGCCTCACGGTTTTCCCAGTCCCCCAGACGAAACATCTTTCTGACACTCAGGAAAGCAGAGAATGGAAAAATTTTATTATCCCCAAAGTGTGGCAGTAATCGGCGTTTCGGAAAATCCTGTGAACCTGGCCCGGGGCATCATTCGAAATATGCTGGAAGCCGGCTATCAGGGCAAGATTTATGCCGTGGGTCCTCGGGGAGGGAACGTATACGGTCTCCCCATTTACCACCATCTCCATGACCTCCCGGTTACGGTGGACCTGGCCGTGGTCCTGACCCCGGCCCGTTTCGTCCCCCGAGTGGTCAAGGACTGCGGCGACATGGGCATCGACCGGGTGGTGGTGGAGTCCGGCGGTTTCGCCGAGCTGGGGGAACAGGGCCGGGCCCTGGAAGAGGAAATCAAGGAACTCATTCAACAATACCACCTCCGCCTCATCGGGCCCAACGGCCTGGGGGTCATCAACATGGAGATCGGCCTGTCCCTCCCCTTTTCCCAGATCACCAGGGTTCCCCGACGAGGGCACATTTCGGTCATCGCCCAAAGCGGTGGGGTGGGCATGCACGTCATCGCCTGGATGACCCGGGAGGGCCTGGGGCTCAACAAATTCCTGAGCCTGGGGAACAAGCTGAATGTCAATGAAAATGACGCCCTGGCCTACTTTTTGAGGGATCCCGGCACCCATATGATCTATCTCTACCTGGAAGGACTGGACAACGGCCGGGAACTCCTGGAACTGGCCAAAGAGGCCGACAAGCCCATTTTTTTGCAGATGCCCAACGTGGTCCCAGAGACTTCTGGCATCGCCATGTCTCATACCGCCTCTTTGGCCACGGATGAAAAGGTGCTGGAAGCCGCCTGCCGCCAGGGAAATATTTTTCGGGTATTGAGTCAGGCCGACTTTCTCATTGCCGCCAAAGTGATGGGCCAGCCGCCGGTGAAAGGCAACCGCCTGGTTATCCTTTCCCGCAGCGGCGGGGAGGCAGTGGTGGGGGCCTATGCCTGCAAACGCTTCGGCTTCACCCTGCCGCCCCTGGATCCGAAACTGGCGGATTTTATTCATGAGAATTCCCGCTCCAAGATTATCAAGCCGGGCAATCCCATTGATTTGGGAGACATCTTCGACTTTAGGGTCTACTCCCAGGTGATGGCGGCTCTCTGTGAAGACCCCGGGGTGGATGCGGTCCTTTTGAACTACGGCCCGGTTTACGACCAGGAACGCCATGAGGCTCGGGAAATGGTGCGCCAGTTTCTGGCCATCTCCCAAGCCGCCGCCAAACCTCTGGCCATCAGTGTGTGCTACACCATTGAAGAGGAAGACTTCCTCCGGGACGAACTGGGGGTGCCGGTGTTCCACTTCCCGGGGCAGGCGGTACGGGCTTTGGCTTACAGCCGGGACTTTGCCCGGCGTCCGGCAGTGGATGACCCTTCCTGGGAGCGCCCGGAACTTCCTCATGAAAAGCTCACCGCTCTTCTCAAGGGCGGCTTCCCTGGCTTTCTTCCCATGCCCCAGGCCCTCTCCCTGTTGGAGGCTCTGGGCCTGCCGGTGGCCCCTTGGAGGGTGGCTTTAACTGAGAAGGAAACTGTCCAGGCCGCCACCGATCTGGGGTTTCCCGCAGTCCTGAAACTCTGTGCCTCCTCACTGGTGCACAAGACAGAGGTGGGCGGCGTACTCCTGAATCTCTCTGACCCGTCCATGGTGGCCTCGGCCTACCGGCGCCTTCAGGAAGTGGCGGCCACGCACCTTCCCTTAGGGGAACCTTGGCAGGTGGTGGTCATGAAGCAGGTGACCGGAGGCGAAGAGGTGCTTCTTGGGGCCAGCCGGGACCAGGCCTTCGGGCCGGTGGTGGCCTTCGGCGCCGGAGGTGTGTGGGCCGAAGTCCTGGAGGATGTGGCCCTGAGAGTTGCCCCCATCAGTCCCCTGGAAGCCCGGCGCCAGATCCTAGAGACCAAAATGGGGCGTATTCTGCAAGGTGTCCGGGGCCGGCCCCCTGCCGACCTGGAAGCCTTGAGCCGAGCCCTGTCGGTTCTCTCTCACCTCATGGACCGTTTCCCCCAGATCCAGGAAGTGGATCTGAACCCGGTTCTGACCTTTCCGGGCCAGATGGGCCTCTTGGCCCTGGACGCCCGGATCCGGGTACAATGACTTATAAAAATCACTGGAATACGTTTCAGGGGCAACCCCCCGCTCCCCGAGGCACTTCTAAACCCCGTATACAGGTTTGCGGTTTTTTCTGGGAAGTAAGAGGGTCTCAGCTTTTTCGCTTCAGCTGAAAAGGGGGAACCGGTAATCGAGTGTCCCCCAAAGGAAGGGGAGTTTTAGGGGAGGGCGGAGGCCCGTGGTTCTTTGGCCCTCCCCGCAGTAATCTTTCAGATCGGCAGCCATTTGTTACCGCTTGGAAAAACCAACCGGACTGTGGGAATCTTAAGCTTTTTCATCGGATTGACGGCTGGGGCTTTTGGTGGCCTGGTGGGCCTGGGGGGCGGGGTGGTGATGATCCCCCTCATGGTGCGCTATTTGGGGTTTAACCAGCTCCTGGCCCACGGCACCAGCCTGGCGGCTCTGGTGTTCACCGGCCTTACCGGGGCAGGCACCTATTACCTGAACGGCACGGTGGACCCAGGTGCTGCGGCTTTGCTGGCGGTCACTGCCATTCTCACGGCCCGCTTCGGGGCCCTTTATGCTAATTCCCTGCCGGAATGGAAACTAAAGCTGGCCTTTGGGACATTCGTCATCTGTGTCTCCCTTTTGCTTCTATGCAAACCCTGGTACGCAGCATTAAGTCACCCGGCCACCGGCGGTCTAAGGGTGGCCGTGCTGCTGGCCAGCGGTGGGGTTTCCGGCTTTTTCGCCGGGCTCATGGGGGTGGGGGGTGGCTCCCTTATGGTGCCGGCCATGGTCCTGTTTTTGGGCTTCAGCCAGTACCTGGCCCAGGGGAGCTCCCTTCTGGCCATGGTGCCCGCTGGCGCGGTGGGGGCTTACACCCACTGGCGCCTGGGAAATGTGGCCCTCCCCACAGTACCGGGTCTAATTTTGGGAATTGTGGTGGGGACTTACGGGGGCAGCACCCTGGCCCACTGGCTGGCGGAAGGCATCCTGCGGGTCATTTTCGCCCTGGTGCTCATCTGGCAGGGATCCCGGGATATCAGGAAAAGTCTTTGTCTTAAAAACAAGGAAGCGGGTTAGACCCGGGTCCGGGGAGTCAGGTGAGGGTGAGGGCATCCCCCGACCCAGTCATTTAGCCGGGATGGAATGTCTTCAGCTCCCCTTGATACCCAGGTGTCGCATGACATTGCGGTGGAAATAGGCCGAGTTGTCCTTGTTCCCCATAAACCCGAAGCGTACCTTGACGGTGGTGATGTCATTGGGGCGGGCCACCAGCTGGATGTCCACATTGGTGCCGTCCGGGGTGGTAGCCAGGATGACACTGTTTAGGGGATGATAGGCCTCTTTTTTGATGGTGAGCTGCATGTCCCGGCAGGCGGCCACGCAGGCCTGGAAGGTGGGCTGCATGACCCGGGGGTAGTCTTTCTCCATGGTGCCTTCCACCCAGGTGTAGGCCCCGATGCCGGCGGCGGCCCCCACCCCCAGAAGTGCCAAGGCGCAGCCGGACGTCAGAAACAGGGATAATATCACTCCCCCAAAAATCAGTTTTCTCCCTGGCATTGCCTTACCCCCCTTTTCTTGGCCGTTTCCGGTCTTATGCCATCAATCCGGGTCCATGTCAATCCCCCAAGGGGGAACAATTATCTCCACGGTAAGGCGCTGCGCAGGGTAAATCCCGCAATCAAGCGGCCTTGCTGCCTTTAAGGAACTTTGGGCCTGCGTCGCAGTGAGGCAGCAGGGGACATTGGGCGCACTTGGGCCTGCGGGACTCGCAAATCTGGCGGCCGTGCCAGATCATCTGATGGGAGAACTTCACCCAGCGGTCTTTGGGGATAAGGGCCATGAGGTCAAATTCAATCTTTACCGGGTCCTTCTCCCTGGTCAGCCCGAGGCGCTGGGCCACCCGCCCCAGGTGGGTGTCCACCACGATGCCGGGGAGGCCGAAGGCGTTTCCCAAAATGACATTGGCCGTCTTACGTCCGACACCAGGGAGCTTCACCAGCTCTTCCAGGCTGGCGGGCACCTCCCCGCCATAGCGCTCCACCAGAGCCTGGCACAGGGCCTTAAGGCTCTTCGCCTTGTTGTGATAAAAGCCGGTGGGGCGGATCATATCCTCCAGTTCCGCCAGAGGGGCGGCGGCGTAGTCCTTAGCAGTTGGATATCGTTTGAACAGAGAGGGGGTCACTTGGTTCACCCGCACATCCGTACACTGGGCGGAAAGCACCGTGGCCACCAGAAGTTCCAAGGGGTTGGTAAAGTTCAGGGTGACATGGGCCTCTGGATAATACCGGTCCAACAGGGCCAGAATGTGGGGCACTTTTTCGGCGGCGGACATAGGGCTCCGAAAAAAAAGACGGGGCCTGTCAGGGGGCCCCGCCTCTTGGGGAAAGCTAAAGATTTAGCATTTTCTCCTTGCGGTCAGCCAGGATGGGCTCGAATTGGTTGGTAAGGCCACCCTCGAATTTCCGCCACTCCTGCTGAAATTCCGGCAGCTGGTCGGCTTCCAGGCGGACCTTGGCCCCCAGTTGGGCCTCCAAGGCCCGGGTGTAATTGCCCAGGGTCTGGCGGAAGGAGTTTTTCAGTTGCTGGTAGGCGGTATTGCGGGCCAGGAGGAATTGCTGCCAGACCTGTTCCACTTCCGCTTTGAGACGGGCCATGGCCTTGGGATTGCTGGCCACCGCCAGCATGCCCTCCAGGGCCCGCTCTTGTCGGGGGTCCACCTTTTCCTCCCGGGGCAGGGTGATGTTTCTGAGAAACACCTCCTTCATTACCCGTCGGGCTTCTGCTTGAGCCTCCTTGGGGATGGCGGCCAGGGCCTCCTTCAGATCCTCCTCTTCCCCCTTCAGATAACGGACCGCAATTTGACGGGCCGCTTCCCGGTGTTTTTCCAAGAGCAGGTCTTCTTTGGAGGCCCGTCCATACTGCTGGGCCTTCTCCAAGGCCAGTTCCAGGGCACTTTTGATTTCGGCCACAGAGTCCTCTCTTTTCCCTTTACAAGGGAACCTTAACAGGTCCCTCACTTGATTTTCTTGGATTTCCCCTCGCCCTGGTCAGAGGTCTTTCCCGGTGCGGATTCCTTGCTTTCCTGGGCGGCCTCTCTTTTGGCGGAATTGGCGCGGCTGCCACTATAATCGGTGACGTACCAGCCGCTCCCCTTAAGATGAAAAGCACAGTGGCTGATGAGCTTGGTCATGGCGCCGCCGCACTCGGGGCAGGAAGCCAGGGGCGGATCGGAAAATCTCTGCCAGACTTCCTTGACCCGACCACAAACAGCGCATTGATACTCATAAATGGGCATGTGGCACAACCTCCTTGACATAATCCTCATAGAATTGCCGGATGGGCCCCAGGTCGAGAAAATTCAAAGGGGCCAGGATATTCCAGGTCAGCCGATGCACCCGGGCCTCCTCGGCCAGCTTTTCCTCCCCCTCCGCCTCAAACCGGGCTTCAAAGAGGCTGAACCGGATAATATGCACCAATTCATGGGTCATAATGTAACACAAAAGGGGAAAGAGCTGAAGTTGGGGCCTTTCCGCCAGGGCCTTCAGGATATTGTGGTCCTGGAGGCACACCCGATAAAAATCAAAGGATGCCGATTTCAGGGTGTACCCTGGCAGACAGCCGGTGTATTTGGCCACCAGCGCCAGGGCATGGGGGGATATCTCCCCTTCCCTTAGGTGACTTAGGGTAAGAATATCGTAGCGGGCCCTCAACCAGTGGCGGCTGGTAAGCTTGAAATAGTCGGAAGTCATCTCTTCCGCCACCACCAGGGCATCCCGCAGGGGCTGTTGATGTTTTTCCTGAAAATATTGATAATTCATAAAAATACCAGTGTTTAAAATTATCATCCCTCATTGCCTTGTCAACCTTCTTTTTGGTAAAAGGTTCACAGTAAAGAAGAGACCGGCAACCTTTTCGGGAATCTTTATGATTCGCCTTACCCGGGAACAGGAAAGTCTGGCGAGGATTCTGGCCTATATCTTGTGCCATCGGCCGGATGAATTCGGGCTGGTCTTGGATGAAGAAGGCTTTGTCCCGGTGAGGCAGCTTCTCCAGGTGCTGGCCGGGGAGCCTGGTTATTCCTGGGTGCGCCGCCGTCATCTGGAGGAACTGGCCCATCTCGTGAGTCCACCCCGCTTTGAACTGCTTCAGGACCGCCTTCGGGGACTGGTGCCTGGTCCAGCCCGGCTGAGGCGCCCCGGGGTGGAGCCCCCGCCTCTCCTCTACCTCGCCCTTCCCCCCAAGGCCCATGCCGGGGTGTTCGAGTCGGGCCTGAAGAGCCATCCGGGACGGGAGCTGCTCCTCGCCGCCACCCCGGAGCGGGCTTTGAATCTGGGCCGCCGTCGAAGCCCCGACCCGGTTCTGGTCACGGTGCAGGCCGGCCGGGCTCATCGGGCCGGGGTGGTCTTTCAAGGGTACGGCGAGGGCCTTTTCCTGGCGGAACGCATCCCCCGGGAATATCTGCAACTGGCCCCGCCCCCGGTAAAAGGGGAAAAGGCCAAGCCAAGAAAGCCCTCACCGACCCAGACTCTGCCCGGAGCGGTGCTCCTTGATCTGCCCCAATTCCTGGAAAAGCCTGGGCCTCTCCGGGGCAAAGACCGCAAAGGGGAGCCGTCCTGGAAGGCCGGCACCCGGGCTCTTAGACGCGAGCGCCGCAAGCCCCCCAAATGAGAAAGATCCACACTATTGCCGGGGTAGCGGATGAAAAACCCTTCTTTGCCACTGGATGGCCTCATAGTCCTGGGGGCTCGTTTAAATCCCCAGGGCCTTCCCGGCCGCATTGCCCGCCTGCGCCTGGAATACGCCCTTGACCTGTGGCTGAAAGGCGGAGCTTCAGGTTACCTTTTGCTAACCGGCGGCTGTTCGGGAAAGCTTCCCATCTCTGAGGCCCGAGCCATGGCCCATCATGCCTTGACCTGGGCCGAAGCCCGGGGGGGCGCCGAACTCCGAGAACGCCTGGGTGCCTGTCTCATCCTGGAGGAAAACAGCCGCAGCACCCGGGAATCGGCCCGCCGCACCCTCCCTTTGGTCCAGGAACTGCGCCTGCACCATGTGGGGCTGGTCTCCGACACCCTGCATTTGAAACGGGCCCATTATCTGTTTCGCTGCCACTATCGGCATCAAGCCGTAACCCTCCATCCGCTAGCCGTCCCGGGAGTGATGAAAACCTACCTCAAGAACCGGCGCTATCTTTGGCTTACCAAGATGCTTCTCCGGGAGTCCGGAGCCTGGCTCAAGGTTCTGTGGCACCAGGTCTGGCCCCGGAAAGGGGCCTAGAAGCCCAATGCCTGAGCCATGGGGTCCACCACCTGAAGGTAAGCCTTCATCTCCCGACCTTCTGCTCTGGTTCAGGAAGTTGGACTTCCCCTTCCCGTTCCCTCCGGTAATATGGGTTATTCCCGGAAAGCCCGTTTTCTTTCAGGCCCGTGCAAAAAATTGAAAAAATCCCTTGACAGGCGGGGGGAATGGGTCTAAAAATCAGGGAATTAAAGAAAATTTTCACAATACCTCCCCGCGGACATACCATGCTGGAGATCAGACGCGTTGAAAGCGCCAATTTAAGTCCCTCGCAAATTGAGGACATCAAAGACATCTGCGCCCGGATGAGCCGTATTAAGGGGGGCCTGTTGCCGGCTCTGCACGCGGTGCAAAGTGTCTGCGGCAACTGGCTGCCCTTGGAGGCCCTTAAGCTGGTGGCCCGGGGTTTCAACATCCCCTATGCCTACCTATACGGGGTGATCAGTTTTTACACCATGTTCGCCACCCATCCCCGGGGGAAATACATCATCAGGCTGTGTGAGTCTCCGCCCTGCCACATCATGGGGGTGGAAAATCTCCTTGAGGTGCTGGAGGGTGAACTTGGGGTACAGGTGGGGGAGACCACTCCGGACGGCCTGTTCACCCTGGAGCGCACCGCCTGCCTGGGGGTGTGCGAGGTGGCTCCGGCCATGCAGATCAACGAGGTGGTGCACGGTCGTCTCACTGCCGAGAAGGTGAGGCAGATTATAGCTGACTACCGGGCGGGCAAGGCCCCGGATTACCGGACCTTAAGGCGCACCACCAATCCCATCACGGAATATCCCGCCAGCCCTGACGAACTTAGCCTGCTCCGGAACGTGGACCAGATTGACCCCATGTCCATTGACGACTATCTGGCCCGGGGAGGCTATGAGGGGCTTAAAAAGGCCCTCACCACCATGACGGGGGAGCAGGTGGTGGAGGAGGTCAAGGCCTCCGGGTTAAGGGGCCGGGGCGGGGCCGGGTTCCCCACCGGCTTAAAATGGTCCTTCACCCGGCCGCTGCCGGTATTTCCCAAGTACATTGTCTGTAACGCCGACGAAGGCGAGCCGGGCACCATCAAAGACCGCTATCTCATGGAGGGGGACCCCCACCGGGTGATTGAGGGCATCATTATCACCGGGTATGCGGTGGGGGCCAGCTTCGGTTATATCTATGTGCGGGGGGAATATTACCTCTCCATGCTCAGGTTGCAGAACGCCATTGACCAGGCCCGGGAACGGGGTTTCCTGGGACAAAATATCCTGGGCACCGATTTTTCCTTTGACATCCAGATCCAGACCGGGGGCGGTTCTTATGTATGCGGGGAGGAAACCGCGCTGATTGAGTCCATCCAGGGGCAGCGGGGCTATCCCCGGGTCAAGCCGCCTTTCCCCGGCCAGGTGGGGGTGTGGTACAAGCCCACCATTGTGAACAACGTGGAGTCCATGGCCAGCGTGCCGGACATCATCGTCAAAGGAGCCTCCTGGTACGCCGCCAAGGGCACCGAGGACTCCAAAGGTACCAAGATCTTCCAAGTGGTGGGCCACGTAAATAAACCAGGTATCGTGGAAGCCAATATGGGGATGCCCTTGAGCACTCTTATCGAAAAGTTCGGGGGCGGGGTGCGCCAGGGCAGAAAACTCAAGGCGGTGCAGCCGGGGGGGGCAGCCTGTGGCTTCATCCTCCCTGAACAGGTGAATACGCCCCTGGAGTACAAGGCCCTCATGGAAACGGGGGGGGCCTTGGGCTCGGGCACCATGTTGGTGGTGGATGACTCCACCTGCATCGTGGATCTGGTTAAATGCCTCATGTACTTTTTCCAGCATGAGTCCTGCGGCTTTTGTCTTCCCTGCCGCCGGGGCACCCGGGTGCTCTATGAGCTGGTGTGCAAGGTGGCCGAAGGCCGGGGGGAGGAAAGGGATCTGGAACGCCTGGTCAACCTTTCCCACACCATGGTGAACAGCACCAATTGCGCCCTGGGCTGGAGTCCCCATTCGTTTCTGAAAACCACCATCGAACGTTTCCGGGACGAATGGCTGGCCCATGTGGCCGGGAACTGCCCTCTGGGGGTGTGCACTAAAAAGGCCCAGGCCGCCGGACATTGAGGTCCGGTCAGGCACCCGGATTCAAGACCCGGCCGAAGCCGAGGTGCAGGGACCAGGGCCATGGGGCCGCTTCAGATTAACCAGACCCTCTCAGGAGGGTTGGAAGTGGTGGGCCTAGCCCACCCTGGAGGTACTGCTGAAGCAACCTGAAATAACAAAGGTTTCTTTATGCTGCTAGATTACCTGCCGGTTTTCCTTTACATGGTCATCGCCGCCGGGCTGGTGGTGCTGATTGTGCTTTTGTCTGAGTTTCTCGGCAAAAAGACCCACACACCCCAGAAGGACATTCCCTACGAATGCGGCATGGACCCCATTGGCGACGCCCGCCACCGCTACGCGGTGCGCTTTTATGTCATCGCCATGTTCTTCATCGTGTTCGACGTCGAGGCCATTTTCCTTTACCCGTGGGCCGTGGTCTTCAAGCCTCTGGGGTGGTTCGGGTTTGTGGAGATGGCCCTTTTCATCTTCGTCCTGGTGGTGGGCCTGGCCTACGTCTGGGGCAAGGGCGCCTTGGAATGGGAGTGAGGTGGGAAAGGACTTGTGAGGGGGGGCCAAGGGTCACAGACCCTTGCCCAACCCCCTACCCCCTCCCGATCCCTTAATGGGCTGGGGGCGGGGTGGGGGGAGGAGGCAGAGGCCCGCCGGCCCCTGACCCAGTCCCCAAATCAGCAGACATTCATCAGCAACCGGAGTGCATATATGGGCATTGAAGAGAAACTGGGATACAACGTCCTCACCACGACCCTGGAAAAAATCGTGGACTGGGGTCGAAAATCGAGTCTCTGGCCCGCCACTTTCGGGTTGGCCTGCTGTGCCATTGAGATGATTGTCACTGCCGCCAACCGCTGGGATATTGCCCGTTTCGGCATGGAGGCCTTTCGGGCCTCTCCCCGGCAGGCCGACCTCATGATTGTGGCCGGCACCGTCACCAAAAAAATGATGCCGGCCATTGAGCGGATTTACGAACAGATGACCGAGCCCAAGTGGGTCATCGCCATGGGGGCGTGCGCCTGCTCCGGGGGCATTTTTGATTCCTATCCGGTGGTTCAGGGCATTGACTTGTATTTGCCCGTGGATGTGTACATCCCTGGCTGCCCGCCCCGGCCCGAAGGGCTGCTTTACGGCATTTTGAAGCTCCATGAGAAGATTCTCAAGGACCCGTTTTTGACCAAACAGTACCGGGAAAAGCTGGCGGCCCGGAAGGAGGCGGCCTGATGCATCCGGCAGCAGAGCTTCTCAAAAGCAAGTTTCCTTCCGAGGTGGTGGAAGTAATGGAATTCCGAGGGGATACCACCGTGGTGATAAAACCAGGGCGTATCAAGGAGATCGGCCTCTTTCTGAGAGATGACCCTACCGTAGCCTTTAAGTATCTCTCGGTGGTGGCCGGAATTGACTACTTCCCCCAAAGCCCCCGGTTTGCGGTGGTCTATAACCTGTACTCCCACAAAAACCACAACCGCTTGACTCTGAAGGCCTATCTGGAAAGCGATACCGCCCCGGTGATTGATTCGGTGACCTCCATCTGGGCCACCGCCGACTGGCACGAACGGGAGGCCTATGACCTTTTGGGCATCAAATTCCGGGGACACCCGGGGTTGAAACGCATTTTGCTCCCCCAGGACTGGAAAGGCTTCCCTCTGCGGAAGGAATACCCGCAAAGGGGAGAGTGAGGCTTTGGGGCCGGCAAACGAAACCCGGGGACAGACTGATGTGATGTGGCTCAAGTTGACGGCTGCCAGCCATAAGCTTAATTCTTAGCCTTTTCAAGGAACTGCCATGGAACCGCTTAAACCCCTGCCGCTCACCGAAACCATGGTCCTGAACGTGGGCCCCCAGCACCCCAGCACCCACGGGGTACTCCGGGTGGTGGTGGAGTTGGACGGCGAGCTCATCGTTCGGGCTGAGCCGGATATCGGCTATCTCCACCGGGGCATTGAAAAGCTGTGCGAAAACCGCACCTATCACCAGTGCCTGCCTCTCATGAACCGGGTGGACTATCTCGCCGGGGAGGTGAACAACTTCGGCTTCTGCCTGGCGGTGGAGAAGCTGCTGGGGATCGAGGTCCCCAAACGGGCCCAGTATATCCGGGTGATCCTGGCGGAGTTCACCCGCATCGCCAGTCACCTCTTCTGGCTAGGCACCCACGGCCATGACCTGGGGGCCATGACCCCCCTGTTTTACGGCTTCCGGGAGCGGGAAAAGATTATGGACCTCTGCGAGATGGTTTCCGGGGGCCGCCTTTTCCCCTTGTATTTCCGTATCGGCGGCGTGGCGGCGGACCTCCCTGAAGGCTTCATTGCCAAGGCCTGGGAGTTTGTCAAGGAATTCCCGGAAAAGTGGAAAGATTACGATACCCTGCTCACCGAAAACATTATCTGGAAGGAGCGCACCGTGGGAGTGGGGGTCATGACCGCGGAGGAGGCCCTCAATTGGGGCTGGTCCGGCCCCATGGCCCGGGG
>Ga0068707_1000057_pt1 | contig 51932 bp, 43 predicted proteins | sample YNPNPMetaG_FD_66600 | JGI IMG/M metagenome (GOLD analysis project Ga0068707, IMG submission 66600) | Anoxygenic and chlorotrophic microbial mat microbial communities from Yellowstone National Park, USA - YNP NP MetaG | ecosystem: Environmental > Aquatic > Thermal springs > Hot (42-90C) >... | reverse complement strand
CTTCCGCCGGTCCCCCCGGCCGCCCCCCCGGCGCCGATCCCGACTTCGCCGCCCGTCCCCGTCCCTCCCGGCCCGCTGGCCGCGACCGGCCCGGAAGTCTCCTCCACGGAAAAGACGGAACCGCTCCCCAAGGCGGATTCCCCCCCCTGAGCCCCGGGGTCATCCTCCGAGGAGGCGGCTCACCCGGGGATCGGACCTGGCCGAGCCGGCCGCCTCCTGGGCCGGCGGCGTCCCCTGCCGCTCCAGCGCCCGTACCGCCGCCGCCCGGGTCTCCGCGGACAGTCCCTTCACGATCCCGAAGAGGCGCGGCCGCCTCCGGGCGATCCGCGCCAGGGCGGGCACCGCCGCCGGGTGGACCACCGCCGCGAAATAGCCGCAGCAGCGGCGCAGGAGCGGCTCCTCCTCCGCCTTCTCCAGGAGGCGGCCGATCTCGGGAGCGAGCGGCTCGAGCCTCATCCGGGCCGCCGTTTCGATCCCGAGGTCCCGCAGCTCCGGCAACGGGCTGGACAGGAGGCGGCGGACCAGGGGCACGGCGGCCGCCGGGGGCCAGGAGGCCGCCGCGTTCAGGATCTCCCGCCGGAGGGCGGGCGGCCCCTTCTCGACGAGATCCGCGAACCGGTTCAGGACCCCCGGGGAAAGCAGCGGCTCCATCACCTCCAGGAGCCGGACCAGTCGGTCCGCCGGGAGGGGCGCGGAGAGCAGGCGGGCCAGCTCGGAGCCCGCCTCGGCCGCCGCCGGCGCCAGATCCGCCATCACCGCCCGCCGGATGAAGAGATCCGGCTCCTCGGCGACGAGCTCGAGCAGCTGCCCGAGGGAAGGGCCCCGAACGGCCACGAGCACCTGGACGGCGGGCCGGCGCTCCCATTCGTGGGCCCTCCGGGCCGCCGCCAGGAGGAGGGGGTAGGCCGTCGAGTCCGGAATCAGCTGGAGGGCGGCCTCGGCCGACGCCGCGATCTCGGGAGGCGTCCCCGGCGCGTCGGCCCTCGGGCGGAGTGCCCCGCAGGCGACCTCCGCCAGCTCGCGCAGGCACCCCACGGTGGCCGCCGCGGGAATCCAGAAGGGCAGGATGTCCGAGGCGGCCCGGAAGGCCTCCACCACGGTGTCCTCCCGGAGCCTCTTCGTCAGGGGGGGCGCCGAGCGCGTGATATGCACCTTCCGGGTCGTCGGGGAGGCGAAGGCGATGGAACGTGCCAGCAGCTGGAACGCCTGCCGGCGGTGGTCGATGTCCTCGTCATGGAAGTGGCTCGCCAGGCGGTCCACCAGCTCCTCCGCCACGGGACGCCCCGCCCCGTACGCCAGCGCCTCCACCAGGATCGGGAACTGCTCGTCCACCTCGTAGGAAAGGAATTCCGGATAGGGCAGATCGAGGAGCGCCCGGGCCCGCAGCTCCGAACGGATCGGCTTGGGCGGCGGGGCCAGCCGGACCTCGGGGACCCCCTCGGCGGCCCGCTCGTACCGCCGCGACCCGAAGAGGATGCGGGTGAACCGGCCGACGAGCGTCTCGGCCTTCTCGGGCTCCCCCCGGGGGATCGACAGGAAACTGACCAGCATCAGGATCTCGTCCTGGGCGACTCCCCTTCCGATCGAGATGCTCCCGAGGCCCCGCTGGTCGATCTCGCGCACGAAGAACGCCCCGGCGTCGCCGAAGAACTTCCGGTCCGCCGGCTGGCCGTTCACCACCAGCTCCCCCTCCGCCGTGCCCAGCGTGAGGGCGGGGACGCGCTCCAGGAACTCCTCCATCCGGCGCACGGCCTCCCGGGAGGTCTCCTCCACCAGGGTGTGCCCCGGGGGGTAGAGACGCAGGTTGTCCGCCGCGGCCTTGAGGGCCCGCAGGGCCTCCCGAAGCGCCGGGAGGTGCTCGGGAGGCACCGGTTCCTCCCCCTGCACCACCGCCCCCTTCCCCTCCCGGTCCCGCGCCTGGTAGGCCTTCTGGACGAGATCCACCCCTTCCAGCCGCTCCCGCTCGAGGAACCGCTCCCAGTGATCCGGCGCCGCCCGAACCCGGTCGAAGGGATCCCCGAAGGCCCGGACCAGAACCTCCAGCCGCCCGGGATCGAACGTCTTCAGGATCGTCAGGGACTCGATCAGGCGGTCGTCCATGAGCGCGGCGAATTCCGCCGCCGCGGGCGAGTCGGAGTCCACCCCGTTGATCTGCGGCCCCGACGGCAGCGCCGAAACCGTCACGCCCGCCCCGCAGGAGGAAAGCATGAGCCGGAAGGCCTCCCGGAGCTGACCGAGGAAGGAGGCACTCACCTGGCTCCACTGGGGGTAGAGGCGGCCGACCCTCAGGACCCCCGAGAAGTGGCGCATCATCGAAAGGACGTGGTCCCGCGCGGCGGGGGAGAGCGGTTCGCGGACGGCGGGGATCCTCGCCCGGCGGAGCCCTCCGCGCCGGGGAGGCTCGATCATCTCCGCGCGGCGCCGGGCCACGGCCTCGAAATGGAGGGCCCGGGCCTCGTTCCCCGCCTGCCCGTAGTGATAGGCCAGCTCCCCGGCCAGGTGGGATACGTCCCCTCCGTGGCGGGCCTCCTGGACCACGCCGACGCGCCCGTGAAGCTCCTTCCGCCGCGCGGCATCCAGCGCCTCCAGCCGGATCCTGCGGGCGTGGGCCGCCGGAAAGGAAAGCAGTTCCTGCCCGGTCTCCGCCGAGACCAGGAGGCGCGCCCGCCGGGCCTCGTCGATGAGGTCCAGCATCTCCATCTCCTCCTGACCGAGGACCTCCTGGAGCAGGTCCGGATCGATCTCCGCTCCGATGACGGCCGCCCCCGTCAGGACGGACTGGGCCCGCGGCGGAAGCGTCTCCGTCACGGCGCGGATCGCCGCCTCCAGGCTCGCCGGAAGGTCGTCCGGCCCCAGCGGCGGGATCATCCAGCGCCCCTCCTGGAGGCGCACGCGCCCCTTCTGAAGAAGCGCTCGGATCGTCTCCTCCAGGAAGAGAGGGTTCCCCCGGCAGGTCTGCACGAGAAGGTCTCCCGACCCCGCCGCGATGTCGGCCTCCGGAAGGATCGCCCGGAGCACGCGCCCCATGTCCTCCGGGCTGAGCGGCTCCAGGAGGATCCAGTGGACCGCCGCCCCCCGCTCGCGGAGGAACGCGCCGGCGGGGCACCGCTCCAGATCCTCCGGGGCCAGTCCCGTCGTGGCGGCCAGCAGGAAGGGAAGGCCCCCCTGGGCGGCCTCCCGGAGGACCTCGAAGCTGGCCGCGTCCGCGTACTCGATCTCGTCCAGGGCGATCAGGAGGGGCCCGGCCATGGCCAGGGATTCCAGGATCTTCCGGAAGGCCGGGAAGACGGCCCTGCCGTACTCGTCGAGGCGGATCCCCCCGGTCACCCCCTCCAGGGGAAAGTTCCTCAGGACCACGGAGAGGGCCGTCCGCGAGGCCGGGTCGAGCCGGCCCAGGGCCTCGACCACCAGAGGACGGTCCGCCGCCGTGAGGTTTTCGATCGCCTCCGCCAAGGCGGCATAGGGAAGCGCGGCCCGGGACTCCTGGCAGGTGCCGCGGAACACCACGAAACGTTCGGCGCGGGCCCAGAGGCACAGCTCGCGAAGGAGCCGGGTCTTGCCGATCCCCGGCGGGCCCCCCAGGACCGCAAAGGAAGGTCCGACGGCGCGCACGTCCGAGGCGAGCTGCCGGAGCTTGGACTGCTCCGCCGCGCGCCCCACCAGGACGGGACAGGGGATCCCGCGGAAGACCCCGATCTGGGCCAGCACCGCCGGATCGAGGCGCCCCGCCACGGCCACCCGGTCCCGCCCCTGGTGCTTGGCCACCAGGAGGGCGGTCTCCGCGGTCTCGATCAGGACGGCGGGGGAGACGCCGTCAAGGGGATAGGCGGCCACGGCGGCGCTGGCGGTGACCGCCACGCGCACCCGGGTTTCCCCGGCCTCCCCCAGATCCAGGGGCGCCCGCGCCAGCGCCTCCCGGAGCGCCTCGGCGGCCGCCACCCCCCGGTCCCGGTCCGCCTCCGGCAGGATCAGGCAGAAGGCGTCGGCGGCGTATCGGAAGAGGAGTCCCCCGGGCCCCGCCGCGGAGCGGAGGCGGTCCGCCACTTCCGACAGCAGCCGCTCCACCCTCTTCCGGCTCAGCCCCCGGGTGTGCTGCTGGAACCCGTCGAGATCCAGCATCACCAGGGCCCCGCGGCCCCCCGGGACCCGCTCGCGCAGGGCGGCCAGGAATGCCCGGCGGTTCGGAAGCCCCGTCTGGCGGTCGCGGAGCAGGGCTTCCTCGGGGATGGAAAGGCCGCCGGACATTCACTTCCTCCCCAGGGCCGCCAGGAGGATCCGCGCCCGGTCCTCGAAATCCGTGCCCCGCAGGGTCTCCAGCAGCGACCGGGCCTCGTCGGGTGCCCCCGCCGCCGCCCCGTAGACGGCCAGCCCGAAGCGGTCGGCCGGCTGCTCCAGCAGGCCGCAGGCCTCCGCCAGGGCGGCGACGCCGCCGGGGCCCAGGACCTTCCAGGAGATCTCGTCCGGGACCTCGCCGCACTCGAACAGGACGTTCTCCCCCCCCGCCTTCCAGATCTTGACGTCCCGGAGCCGCCGCCCCCCCACGTCCAGGTCCCGGAGGACCGGCTTGAAGGCGTTGAGGGCCCGGACGAGCCGCTCCTTGAAGAGCTCGGCCGCCTGCAGGCGATCCCCGAGGTCCCCCCTCTGCCGCCGCGTCCGAAGAGAGGGGTCCAGCGCCAGGGCCTTCTCCGGCTGGAAGGCGGCCAGGAGCCCCTGGGCCTCCGCGGAGAGATCCCCTCGCCCGCCCCCCCGCAGCCCCCAAAGAAGGACCGCGGCCAGAAGAAGGGCGGCGCCCGGGATCGCCCCCCACCGGAGGAGGCTCCGGGGGCGCGGGGGCGCGGGGGGCGGAGGCGGTTCCGTCTCCTTCACCGTGGCGAACCGCGAGGAAGGCTGGTCGAAGCCGACCGGGACCTCCAATCCCAGCCCGGCCAGACGCTCCAAGGTCTGCGCGAATTCCAGCGCCGTCGCCGGACGCCGCGCCGGATCCTTCTCCAGGCAGCGGAGGCAGAACTCCTCCAGCGGAGGCGGAACCCGGGACGCCCGGCCCTGCCGGGCGACCCGGCCCGGCGGGGCGGGGGGCTCGTCCAGGACCTTTCCCAGCACGTCGGCCATCTCCCCGGTGAAGGGGGGCTGACCCGCCAGGAGCTCGTACAGGATGGTGCCGAGACCATAGACGTCGGTTCGCGCGTCGATGCCCCCGGGGTATCCCTGGATCTGCTCGGGAGCCATGTAGGAAGGAGTCCCGGCGATGGCACCGGCCTCGTCCCGGAACTCCCCCACCTGGTGGGCCAGTCCGAAATCCAGGACGCAGACGCGTCCCTCCCGGGTGACGAAGATGTTCCCGGGCTTGAGATCGCAGTGAAAGATGGGGACGGGCCGGGTATGGGCGTAGTGGACCGCATGGGCGGCCTGGAACAGGACGCCCAGCCACCGGCGGGGATCCTCGTAGTAGGGAGAAACCCGGCCGCTCTCCCGGCAGAGCCGGATCTCCTCGAAGAGGGTGCGGCCGTCCAGGTACTCCATGCTGATGTAGAAGGAGTTTCCCACGCGGCCGATGTCGTAGACGGTCACGATGTTGGGATGGCGCAACCGGATCGCGTTGTGGGCCTCGTTGAGGAGGCTGGCGATCCGGGACTGCCGGGTGTCCATCCCGTCGGTGGCGCCCGTCCGGATCCGCTTGAGGGCCACGTACTGGTGCAGATAGGTGTCCCAGGCGCGGTGGACCTCCGCGATCCCCCCGCGCCCCAGGGGCTCCAGGATCACGTATTTCCCGAAGCGACGGGCCGAATCCTGCCGTGCCGCGAGGACCTCCGGAGGGACGGGAAGGCGGCTGTTGACGATGACCTGGGTGTCGGAACAGCGGTCCTGGGAGCCCGCCGGGGGCTCCACCAGGGGCCCCTGGCAGCGGCCGCAGTTGTAGCTGATGGCGTCCGGGCGGGCATCCACGTTCATCAGGATGCCGCAGCGGGTGCAGTAGAGGATCTTCTTGGACTGCTCCCGCAGGGCCCGGACGATTGCCTCGCGCGAGGCGTACCCCTTCTGGACGAGGAGCTCCCCCAGCCGGGGAGGCGGGGTCTGGACCTGGGAGGCCAGATCCCGCTGCAGCCTCAGGCACTCCTCGAGCTGTTCCGGACGGATGACCCCTTGCCGGAGGAGGATTTGCCCCAGGTCGGCCTTCTCGGGAAGACCGCCGAAGACGTTCGTCTCGGGGACCGGGTCTCCCGCCTCGCGCGCGCCCATGGATCCGGACCGGCCGTTCCGATCGCCGTCCTGCCTGAATTATATCCCATCGAGGGGGGCGCCCGGCCGGGAGAGGATGGCCCGGATCAGGGAGCGGGGGAGCCGCCTCTGCCGCCCGAGGAACTCCCGGGCCGCCGGGGCATCCACCTCGAAGGCATCCTGCAGGAGGGCGGCCGCCGCCTCCCGCACGCGGGCATCGCGGTCCCTCAGAAGCAGCTCGCAGACCGAGAAGGCGGCCTCCAGGTCGCCCCGGTGGCGCGTCCTCAGGACCACGGCCCCCAGCGCCGCCCGCCGGAGCCGCGCCGAACGGGACCGGGCCCAATGGCGCAGCACCCGGCACCAGGCGCGGTCCCGTTCCACCAGGCGCCCGAGGACCTGGACGGCCACGGCGTCCGCGTGACCGTCGCTGGGAGCCCCCTCGGTCCACCGGCGGAACTCCCCCCATTCGGAATCCCCCAGCCGGGGCGCCACGGCCGACGCCAGGTGGACCGCCGCGACCTTTTCTTCGTGCCAGGGGCTCCGCCAGAGGGCTCGGGCCAGCTCCAGGACCGGCCCCGGGCGGCGGTGCCGCCGCACCACCCGCCGCGCCAGGAAGCGGACCCGTTCCGGGGGGACCCCCAGGAACCGGCAGGGGCAGACGAACACCCGGCGGGCCGCCTCCGCGGCCCGCCGGTCCCCCAGGCGGCGGAGACGCGACCGAAGCTCCGACAGCTCGCGCCGGTTCAACGGACCGGATTCTACGTCCCCCCGCGCCGGCCGTAAAGCTCCCCGCGGGGGAACCTCCGCCCTCCCTCAGAAGCGGACGGAGTACTGGATCTTGAAGCTCACCCCGTAGCTGTCCGGGGCGAGGCGGCCCCCCTCTTCCTGCCAATTGTACTGGAGCACGAGGAAGAGATCCCAGAGGGGAGTGACGGTCCAGCGGAGCCTCGTGAACGATCCCAGGAGCCGGCTGTCGGTGTCGTACTGGACGAACGTCCCCAGGTTCAGGTCGGGGCTGAGGTTCAGCCGGACCCGCGCCGAGCAGAGATCCTGCCGGAAACGCCCCTCGTCCAGCCGCCCCACGTTCCGCTCGGCGGACGCGGAGAGGGCGACCAGCGGAAAGGGATGGAGCGTCCCCCAGAGCTCGATCTCCCGGAGCGTGCCGTCGTAGAAACCGCCGTCCCGGACCGAGATCCCCCCGCTGGCCGCCCTCGAGGACGAGGTCCCGAGGGTCAGATGGGCGTCGTACCACGTATACGTTCCGGGAGGGAGAACGACCCCTTCGGCGATCTCGAAGTCTTCGGGGAGACGCTCGCCCTGCGCGTGCAGCAGGACCTGGGCGTAATCTCCCTCCGCGAGCTCCAGACTCAACGGGGCCAGCTGGAACCAGTAGCTCTCCCAGCGCCCCTCCAGGTCCAGCACGCGGGTGGTCCGGGCATCCACGGACAGGCGCCGGAGCCAGGAAACGTCCGGCCGGTACCGCGTCGTGATCCCCGTGTCGAACCGATGGATCCCGGCGCGGGGGACGAACCCGAGGGAGGGATCGAACTCCCGGCCGACCCTCTTGTAGTTGAAGAAAAAGTCCACGTCGTCGTTGGGATAATCCACCTTGGCACCGAAGGCCGTGTCTCCCGGGCCGTCCAGATCCTCGCGGTCCGTGGCCAGTCCCCACGCGCCCAGGAGGAAGTTCTTGCTCCCCCACAGGCGGGACGTCTGGAACGTCAGGTCGGCCCCGGCCATCCAGCTCCCGTCGCGCCCCCGGGGGTCTCCCGCCGCGGCGATCAGCCCCGCCGAGGATTCCTCCAGGAGGTTCTGGCGTACACGGACCACCCCCAGAGAGGTCTCCGGAACCCCGCTGTCCTCTCCCGTCCGGACGGCCAGCGCCCCGAGGTTGGTGTCCGCAAGAACGCCGCAAAGCTTCCCGCCCGCCAGGAGCGGGATCGCCCGGTCGTCCACCAGCCCGATCCTCCGGCTGTGAAAGGGGACCACGTCCTGATTCAGGCCGATCCCGAAATCGAAGAATTCGGATCCTTCCAGGAAGAAGGCCCGTTTCTCGGGGTAGAAGAGGGGGAACCGCGTCAGGTTGGTCCGGCGGGTGTCGACCTCGGTCTCCGAAAAATCGGTGAGGTACGTCAGCGACAGCTGCAGGCCGGGGGCGAGTCTCTGCCAGAGGTCCAGTCCGGCGTCGGGGTCGAGCTCCCTCCGCGCCTCGGGGGCGGGGCGCCCCCACCGCGCCGCCAGGTAGGGACGGACGGTCGTGCCCACGCCGATCCGGAACTCGGGAAGGTCCGCCAGGACCCCCGCACGCCCCACCTGGGTCAGGTGCAGGTCGCGCCGGGCCCCGGCCCAGCGGCTGGTCTCCCGGGGCCGGTCGTGGTAGCGCTCAACGTTGAAATGCCATTCCCGCAGGCCCGGCCGGAACCCGATCGTCAGGAGGGGGATCCGGATCTCGGCGCTCCAGCCGCCCTCGTCCCGCGAGGTCTTCGCCTCCCAGATCCCGTCCCACCGCCGGTCCTCCCCCTCGCCCCGGTAGGCCACCAGACCGTCCACGCGCGCCCCGCTCGGGTTGACCGAAAAGACGTACCCCGTGCGGCTGTCCCCGTAAGGCCCCAGGAGGACGTGCACGTGGTCCTGTCCCTCCAGGGAGGCATCCCGGTCCATGGAGCGGGAGACGATCCCTTCCGGACGGGAATCGTGGCAGCGGATGCCGATCACGAGGGCGGAGGGATCCGCCAGGACGCGGACGGTCGTGGGGTCGGACGGCGCGGCCCCTTCGACGGGCTCCACCACCGTGAGGGAGCGGATCGCATCGGCCTCGGCCCAGGCCGGCTCGTCGAGGATCCCGTCCAGGCGGAAGTCCGCCGGCAGCCGCCCCGCGCGGAGGACCCGCTCCTCCTCGGGCGCGGCGGCCGCCGCCGTCCCGAGGAGGAGCCCCCAGGCGGCCGCCCCCCAGGCGAGGCGGCCAAGGGCCGACCGTCTCCGGTCCGGACGGCGGGGCGGATCGCTCACACCTAAGGTACGGCGCCGCGCCCCCCGGGGGGGGAAGCACCGGGCCCCCCGGCCCGTCCCTCCTCCCGCCGCCGCTGCCGATAGGCCTCGAGACACCGCCGGTAGTCGTCGGCGGTATCCATGTCCATCAGGACGTAGGACCTTTCGTAGTCCACCCGGCAGACCCTCTGGGGGTGTCGGCTGAGGACCGTCCGCCAGGGCCTCTCGTCCGGGAGCGCCAGGATCTCCCGGGCCAGGTCGCGGCGGAAGAGCACGGGACATCCCGGCCGCATCCCGTAGGAGGGAAGGAAGACCGCCTTGTCCGGCCGGCGGCGGTAGGCGGCGACCAGGACCGCCACCTCCTCCGCGGAGACCAGGGGAAAGTCCACGGGATGGACCAGGACGGCGGCGGCCGCGGGGGCCACGCAGGCCAGCCCTGTCTTGAGGCTCGAGGTCTCGCCGCGCTCGAAGTCCTCGTTGAGGGCGACCTGGACGGAGGCGAGGGGCACGCGGGCCTGGATCTCCTCGCGGGCCGCCCCCAGCACCACGATGGGCGTCCCCAGCCCGCGCACCGCCGCGAGGGCCAGGTCCAGGCAGGTCCGTCCGTCGAACTCGAGGAGGGCCTTGGGCGATCCCATCCGCGAGGAGGGTCCCGCGGCCAGGATCACGGGGGTGATGTCCGCCGCCTCGGCCACGCCGCGAGGATAGCACCGGCCGCCCCCCGGGGCACGGGGAATCCCGCGGTCCCGGGCGGGGTCAGTCCTCGGGCTTCTTGGGAAGCGGGGGGCGCTTCTCCTCCTTCACGGGGCGCACGACGCGGAATCCGCACATGGTGCCGTCCGTGAACCACCAGGGCCCGGGGGGGCTCTGGGGATTCCGCTCGTTCCACTTCTTGAGCACGTTCTGGCGGTTCGCGCAGCGGAGCGCGGGGGCCGGATCCGCGTAGCTGCCCCCGCGAAGGACCGCCTGCCGGTTGTGTTCCGGGAACCCGGCCTCCTTGGAGAGGTCGGTCGTGTAGGCCTTGAGGCAGTATTCCAGGACGTTGCCCAGCATGTCGTAGAGCCCGAAGGCGTTGGGCTTCTTGGTGCCGCACTCGTGGGTACGGCCCTCGCTGTTCTCCTCGAACCAGGCGTACTCGCCCAGGAGCTTCGGGTCGTCCCCGAAATGGTACCGCGTCCGGGTCCCGGCCCGGCAGGCATACTCCCATTCCTCTTCGGTGGGGAGCCGGTAGTTCCGGCCCGTCTTCCGGGAGAGCCATTCGCAATAATGCATGGCGGCATGGTAGGTCATGTGGATGGCGGGGAAGCGGACGCGCCCCCAGCCATGGTCGGGAGGTTCATACGCCGCCGAGGGACGCGTGACGGCGTCGGCCGGCTCCTTGGGTGGATCGTTGGGCTCCGACATCCAGTACTCCTCGTACTCCTCCCAGGTGACCTCGAACTTGCCGATCCAGAAGGGGCCGACGGAGACCTTCCGGACGGGTCCCTCGTCGGGGTCGCGCCCCTCCTCCCCCTCGGGGCTGCCCATTTCGAACTCCCCGCCCTTGAGAAAGATCATGTCGAAGGTGACCTTGGTCCCCGGGATCTTTTCCGTGTAGTTTTTGATCTCCTCCTGAGCCGCCAGGGGGCCCGCCAGGAGGACCCCCAGGAGGATCCCCAGGGGGCGGAAGGGGACCGGGGAACGTCCGCCAGGATTCTCTGCCGTCTTCATCGCGGCTCCTCGATGGTGGTTCCGGCGGGCCGCCCTCCCGTGGGCCGCCCGCCTCGACGGGGCGACATCTTAGCAGATGCCCGGCCCCCCTGAGTAGCACGACAAGAAGGTCCCGCCGGGGGGGCCGTTCCGAATCGCCGGGGGGTTCCGGGGCGTACCAACTTCTGGACGGGACGGCGGGGCCGGGATATGTTGGGTCGGGGCCGTCCCCGGCGGTCCCATTCCCCAGGGGAGGAGCCATGAGCCTGACACGCCGCGACTTCCTCGGCACGGCCTCCGCCGCCCCCGCCGTGGTGGCGGCGCGGAATCTCCAGGCGGAGGAGCCGGTCCGCGTCGGCATCATCGGCTGCGGCGGGCGCGGGTCCGGCGCCGGCGACAACGTGCTGGAGGCGGATCCCTACACGGAGATCGTGGCCATCGCCGACATGTTCAAGGACCGGGCCGCCCAGCGCCGGAACGGCCTGGCCCGGAAGTACGGCGACCGGGTGAAGGTCGACGACTCCCGCCTCTTCATCGGGTTCGACGCCTACAAGCGGGTGCTGGACACGAACGTGCAGTACGTCATCCTGGCGGAGCCGCCGGGGTTCCGCCCCCTGCACTTCGAGGCCGCCGTGGAGGCGGGCAAGCACGTCTTCCTGGAGAAGCCGGTGGCGGTGGACCCGGTGGGGGCCCGGCGGATCATCGCCGCCGGGGAGAAGGCCCGGGCGAAGAACCTGGGGGTCCACGCCAGCACGGAGAACCGCCACGACTGGCGCATGGTCGAGACGGTCAAGCGCATCCACGAGGGTCAGATCGGGCGCATCGTGGCGGGGCGCTGCTTCTTCAACACGGGGGAGCTCTGGAAGTTCGAGCGCCGGCCGGAGGACAGCGACATGGAGTGGCAGCTCCGCAACTGGTACTACTTCGACTGGCTCTCGGGGGACCACATCGTGGAACAGCACGTCCACGAGCTGGACGTGTGCCACTGGGTGCTGAAGAGGCCCCCCGTGCGCGCCATCGGCCTGGGGGGCCGGGCGTGGCGGACCGACCCGGTCTACGGGAACATCTGGGACCACTTCGCCGTGGATTTCGAGTTCCCGGAAAACGTCCACATCGCCAGCTACTGCCGGCAGTGGAGGAACAGCGACGGAAAGGTGGAGGCCTATTTCGTGGGGACGAAGGGCGAGGCGGCCTGCTACCGGGGGGAGATCACGGGGGAGAATCCGTGGAGATACCAGGGTCCGCGGCCCAACCCCCACGTGCAGGAGCACAAGGATTTCCTCGCCAGCATCCGCTCGGGGAAGCCCTACAACGAGGCGGAGCAGGTCGCCGTCAGCAGCCTGATCGGAATCATGGGCCGCACCGCCGCCTACACGGGGCGGGACGTCACCTGGGAGCAGATCCTGAAGTCCGACCTGGATTACAGCCCCCCCAAGTATGAATTCGGCCCGCTCCCGGTCCGCCCCGTCCCCCGCCCGGGCTTCAAGCAGGGATAGCCGCGCCCCCTCGGGAGGCCTCCCCCTTTTCCTCCCGGGATGCCCATAAAAATTACTTATAAATAGATTGACTTGAAGAAACGTCCCTGATAGGCTCCCGCCCGCGTCCCCGGGGCCCTCGTCCCGGGACGGCCGCGGGCCCCCCGGCGCCCGCGGCCGGGGGCCGGTCCGGCCCGCCGCACGGCACCGGGGCGTGAGGGCAAGACCATGGCGATCTCGTCGAAGGCGGCGGTCGAGCAGGTCCTGGAGACGGTCCGACGGAGGAACCCCGGGGAACCCGGGTTCCTCCAGGCCGTCCAGGAAGTCCTTCATTCCATCATCCCCGTGCTCGACCGGCGGCCGGAGTACCTGGAGGCCCGCATCCTCGACCGGATCGTGGAACCCGAGCGGGTGATCATCTTCCGCGTCCCCTGGCTGGACGACGCCGGCCGGGTCCAGGTGAACCGGGGATTCCGCATCCAGTTCTCCAGCGCCATCGGTCCCTACAAGGGGGGCCTGCGGTTCCATCCCACCGTCTACCTGGGCATCCTCAAGTTCCTGGCCTTCGAGCAGGTCTTCAAGAACTCCCTCACCACCCTCCCCATGGGCGGCGGCAAGGGGGGCTCGGACTTCGATCCCAAGGGGAAGTCCGACAACGAGGTCATGCGCTTCTGCCAGAGCTTCATGACGGAGCTCTACAAGTACATCAACGAGGACATGGACGTCCCCGCCGGGGACATCGGCGTGGGCGGCCGGGAGATCGGCTTCCTCTTCGGACAGTACAAGAGGATCCGCGGGGAATTCACCGGCGTTCTCACCGGCAAGGGCCCCGGCTGGGGCGGCTCCCTCATCCGCCCCGAGGCCACCGGCTACGGCTGCGTCTACTTCTGCCAGGAGATGCTCGCCACCCGCGGCATGACCCTCGAGGGCAAGGTCTGCACCGTGTCGGGGTCCGGCAACGTGGCCCAGTACACCGTGGAGAAGCTCAACCAGATGGGGGCCAAGGCCGTCACCCTCTCCGACTCCAACGGCACCATCCACGACCCCGACGGCATCGACGCGGAGAAGCTCGCCTTCGTGATGGACCTCAAGAACAACCGCCGGGGGCGCATCCGGGAATACGCCGCCCGGTACCGCGGCGCCCGGTATCTCGAGAACGCCCGTCCCTGGGGAATCAAGTGCGACTGCGCCTTCCCCAGCGCCACCCAGAACGAGATCAGCGGCGAGGACGCCCGCACCCTCGTCTCCCAGGGCTGCATCGCCGTCTGCGAGGGGGCCAACATGCCCACCACGCCCGAGGGGATCGAGGTCTTCCGGAAGGCCAAGATCCTCTACGCCCCGGGCAAGGCCGCCAACGCCGGCGGCGTGGCGGTCTCGGGCCTGGAGATGACCCAGAACTCCATGCGCCTCTCCTGGAGCCGGGAGGAGGTGGACCAGCGGCTGAGGGGCATCATGAAGTCCATCCACCAGGCCGCCTCCCGCGCCGCCGAGGAGTACGGGCGGCCGGGGGACTACGTCACGGGCGCCAACATCGCCGGCTTCGTGAAGGTCGCCGACGCCATGCTGGCCCAGGGCGTCGTCTAGCCCGGCGCCGTCCCCCGGGAAGACGCATTCCGGAGACCCTCCGCCGGGGTCTGTGCTATCATCGTTCCCCGCGGGAATCGCCATGGACGAGGGAACCTCCCCCCCGGATCCTCTCGTCGGCCGCGTCCTCGAGCGGTACCGGATCCTGGCGCGGATCTCCTCCGGCGGCATGGGGACAGTCTACCTCGCGGAACACACCGCCCTCCGGCGCCGCGTGGCGGTCAAGATCCTCCCGCCGGAACTCGCCCGCGATCCCGAGTACGCCGCCCGGTTCCGCCGCGAGGCCCTCGCCGCCGCCCGTATCGAGCACCCGAACGTCGTGCAGGTCTACGACGTGGGCGAATACGAGGGACGCCCCTTCCTGGTCCGCCAGTACGTGGAAGGATTGACCCTCGCCGAGATCCTGCGCCAGTCCGGGAGGCTGGACTTCAAGGAAGCCGCCCGCGTTGCCCGGGAGGTCGCCCGTGGACTGGCGGCGGCCCACGCCCGGGGCGTCATCCACCGCGACGTCAAGCCGGAAAACATCCTGGTTTCCGAGAACGGCGAAATCCGGCTTTTCGACTTCGGCATCGCCCTGGCCCCCGCCGCGCCCGGCGAGGCGGGGAGATCCGGCCTCCTCGTCGGCACCCCCCACTTCCTCTCCCCCGAACAGGCGGAGGGAAAGCCGGGGGACGAACGGTCCGACCTGTACTCCCTCGGGGTGACCCTCTACGCGGCGGCCACCGGCCGCGTCCCCTTCACCGGGCCGTCCGTGGCGGCCGTCCTGTACAAGCACGTCCACGAGCCCCCGCGACGCCCCTCCGACCTCCTCCCCGAAATCCCGCCCTTCCTCGAAGGGATCATCCTCCGGCTGCTGGAGAAGAACCCGGCCAAACGATACCCTTCGGCCGCGGAGGCGGAACGGGATCTCGATCTCTTCGTCCGCGGACTCCATCCCCGGGGCGGACGCCCCCGTTCCCCCGTCCCGAGAGGGACCAGGGGAAAGAAGTCCCTCCCCGGGGCGGTCGGCGTCGCCGCCGGGGCCGTCGCGGTCCTGGGGGCCCTCGGCGGGGCCCTTCTCCTCCGGCGCCCCGCCGGACCACGCCCTCTGCCCCCGGAACCCCCCTCCCCAAGGGTTCGGACGCCGGTCCCTGCCCCGACCCCCCCCGAGGTGGCCCCCGACGAGACCGCCTACCAAGGGATCCTGGAGGCGGAACGTACGGGCCCCGCGGACCTCGCCCGCCAGCGGATCGAGTCCTTCCTCCGGGACTTCCCCTCCAGCCCGCGGGCCCCCGAGGTCCGCCGGCGGCTCGCCCCCCCGGCCCCCGCCGCCCTGCCGGAGGAGGACTTCCAGGATCTCTACCGCACGCCCGACGACCGGCGCCAATGGTCCCATTCGCCCGGCCTGGATCGGAGGGTCTTCTTCCTGGACCATTCCATCCTCGTCTCCATCCCCCCGGCGGAGGGAGACCCCGAGGACGTCGAGTTCCTGGTCCTCCACCGCCGGGACCTCCAGGAATACCTCTTCCGCTTCGAGCTCTGGGTGGAGGCGGGCTGTCCCGAGCCCTGCGTGGGCAAGCTCCTCCGGGGAGAGGCCACGGTCCCCGGCCGGTCCCACACCACTGCCCTGAGGCCTCCGGACCTGCCGCCCCGCCAGTGGCACGCCCTGGAGCTGGAGGTCCGGGGAAACCACGTGCGCCTGAGCTCCGGGGATCGGGTCCTGTCCGAACGGGAGATCGGGCCGGAGGGGTCTCCGTACGGGCGCCCCGGTTTCCTCTGCCGGCCGGGCATGACGTTCGAGCTTCGCCACCCGCGGATCCGCATCCTTCGGATCCACGATTTTTCCCGCCCCGGCTTGCCGCCCCCCTCTCCTCCCCCGGCGGCGCCCCCGGAGGGGCTGGAGGTCCTGCGGGAGGCCGTCGCGGGGGCGGGCCCCGGGGATCTCCCGGCCCTGGCCCTCCAGTGGCGCGCGCGGGTACTGTCGCGGCCCCCGCGGGAGGCCTACGACGGCCGGGGCTTGGACGAATGGAGGATCTCGGGGACGGTCAGCCGGGAGGAGATCCGCCCCCTTCCGGAAGGAATCGAGGTCTCTCTCCGCGAGGGCGCCGCCTTCCTGGAGCACCCCGGGTTCGCCTCCGCCCCCGGGCTTTCCTTCGAGATCCGCGTCCGCCGCTTCCGGGGAGGGCGCGGGGCGGGGCTGGCCTTCCACCGCCTCGCCCCCGACCGTTACCGGGCGCTGCTGGTCCTGCCCGGCGAGGTCCTGCTCCGGGAAGCGGAGGGCGGGGCCGCCGCCCGGCGCGATTTCCCCTCCACGCTGGACCGCTGGTTCCGCATCGACGCCCTGGCGGCCGGGGATCGGACACTCCTCTTTCTCGACGGGACCTTCCTCTGGGCCGGCCCCTCCCCCGCACCCCCCGGGACGCTGGGACCCGCCGCCCTGCTGGCGCGGGACATGGAGGGGGATTTCCGGGCGATCCGGATCTATCCTCCCTGACCGGCTCCCGGAATCCTCAGGTCCCCTCCCTCCTCTTCTTCCGCAGGTCCATGCTGCATTTCCCGCCCCCCAGGCCGAAGAGCGCCAGGCTCATCACCAGGTAGGCGAACATCCACTGGTGCTCCCGCCGGGTGATGACGTGCAGCCGGTTGGGATCATGGGCGATCCAGACGATCAGGAGGACCGCCAGCCCCGCGGCCCCCCAGCGGGTGAGCCATCCCACCAGCACCATCAGCCCGCAGAGGATCTGGAGGACCGCGCCCACGGCGCTCCAGAGCGGCGGGGAGGGCTCCAGCCTCAGGACGTCCCGGACTCCGGAGATGAGGAAGATCACCCCCAACCCCAGGCGGAGGAACAGCGGGGCATAGTCCTTGAACTTCGAACCGATCGCGTCCACCATGGAGAGCCTCTCCCGTCGTCTGGATTATACCCCGGATTCCCCGCGCGGGGCGGGGTCAGCGTCCGCCGCCGGGACGGACATGCCCCCCGGGATCGCTGACCTCGAGCATGCGCTCGATCGCGGCCCGGGCCTTCCGGGCGACCTCCTCGGGCACCTCCACGCGGTGCTTTCCCTCCTCCAGCGACTCCAGAAGCTTGTCCACGGTGACGAGCTTCATGTACTCGCAGGAGGCCTCGTCCGCAGCGGGGTAGAACGCCTTTTCGGGATTTTCCTTCCGGAGCCGGTGGAGGATGCCGACCTCGGTCCCCACGATGAATTCCCGGTCCGCGGACCGCCGGCAGTGTCCCACGATGCCCTCGGTGGAGAGGACCTCGTCCGCCAAGGGCAGGCAGGTGGACATGCACCCGCACTCCGGGTGCATCAGGAACCGCGCCGCGGGGTGCTCCTCCTTGAGCCGGACGATGCGGTCCGTGTCGATCCGGGTGTGGACGTGGCAGTACCCGGGCCAGAGATGCATCTTCCGCCCCGTCCGGCCCCGGACCCACGCCCCCAGGTACTGGTCCGGGGCGAACAGGATCTCGCGGTCGGGAGGGAGGGAACGGACGACCTGGAGGGCGTTGGTGGAGGTGCAGATGATGTCGCTCTCCGCCTTGACCTCGGCCGTGCAGTTGATGTAGGCGACCACCGCGGCCCCCGGGTGCTCCGCCTTCCATCGCCGCAGCGAGGCCGCCGAGATCATGGAGGCCAGGGAGCAGCCGGCCTCCGGATCGGGCAGGAGCACGGTCCGGCCGGGGTTCATGATCGCGGCCGTCTCCGCCATGAAGTGGACCCCGCAGAAGACGATGACCTCCGCCTCGGTCCGGGCCGCCTGCCGTGTCAGGCCCAGGGAATCGCCCACGAAGTCCGCCAGGTCCTGGATCTCGGGCCTCTGGTAGTTGTGGGCGAGGATCACGGCCTTCCGGTCCCTCTTCAGGCGCCGGAGGGCCTCTTCCGCCGTCTCCGTCCCGGCCCCCGCCGTTACCATGCCGCGTTCCTGCTTATTGTTAATTCTACCCTATCCGGCCTATAATGCCCCCCGCCGGGGCCTGTCAAGGGCAATCCTCCGGCCCGGGGGCCGAATCGGCGGGAATAATCCGTGCGCCCCCGGGGCGGGGGGCGTATCATGTCCCTCCCGATGCTCCCCTTCCGGATCCCCCTGGGCTGGGCGGCGCTGGGCCCCATGGAGGCGGGCGCGCTCGCCGGGATCCTCCTGGCGGCGGTCCTGGCCCGGCGCCGGATGGAACCCCTGGGGGTCTCCGGGACCGCCCTTTGGGACCTGGCCCTGGGGGCCCTCGTGGGGGGCGCCGCGGGGGCCCGGCTCTTCTGTGCCGTCCCGGCCTGGATCCGGGGGACGGAGGCCTCCGGAGGATCGGGGATCTACGGGGGGCTGGCGGGAGGGGCCCTCGCCCTCGCGCTCGTCGCCCGCCTCAGGCGGCTCCCGGCCCTCGGCGTGATGGACGCCGCCGCCTCCGTCGCCCCCGCCGGATTCGCGCTGGGGAAGCTCGGCTGCTTCCTGGCGGGCTGCTGCTACGGGATTCCCTGCGGGATCCCCCCGGGCGTCCGCTTTCCCCCCGGGTCACTGGCCTTCGAAACCCACCGGTCCGCCGGGCTCCTCCCCCCCGGGGGCCGCTCCTCGCTGGCCGTCCATCCCACTCAGCTCTACGAGCTGACGTTCGGCCTGGCGCTCTTCGCGGGGCTCTCGCTCCTCTTCCGCCGACCGCACCGCCGGGGCACCGTCCTCGTGGCGGGCGCCGTCCTCTACTCCGCCTGGCGGTTCGGGATCGAATTCCTGCGGGACGACCCGGGCCGCCACGGCTTCGGCGCCTCCGCCCTGACGGACGCCCAGATCTCCGCGCTGGCCGTCGGGGCCGCGGCCGCCGCGGCCGGGATCGCCCTTCGCCGGAGGGCGCCCGCCGAGGCCTCCCCTACCCCTCCTCCTCCGCCCACTTCCCCTCCCCCTCCCAGACGCGCACCCTGAGGCGCCCCGCGGGCAGGCGCTCCTTCAGGCGGCGCAGGATGTCGGAGACCACGTTCTCGCAGGAGGGATAGGCCAGGATCCGGTTGAGGTCGGCATGATCGTAGATCCGGAGGATGTCCCCCAGGATCCCCTTGAGGACTCCGAAATCCAGGACGATGCCGTCCCGGACGGGACCCTCCAGGGACACCTCGATCCGGTAGGTGTGCCCGTGGGGGACCCCGCAGTGGGGATTCCCCGGCAACAGGTGCATGCTGTCGAAATGCCCGATCACGCCGACCCTCATGCGCGCCCCCCCGTTCCGTTCCCGACGGGGCCGATTCTAACCGGCGTTCTCCGCCGCCGCAACGCCCCCTTTCCCTCCCCGACGTGGCCTCCCGATCCGTCCTGTGATAGAATCCGGCCCGTCAGCGAGGAGGATCCCCATGTCCCTCATCGCCATTCTCGTGATGACGCTCGGACCCTTCCTATTCCCCTGCGGGAGACAGGAACCTGCCCCCCCGGAGGAGATGAGACAGGAGCCGGAGAAGGAGAAGGCCCCGGCCGGGAAGCCGGACCGGGAACCGGAGAAGCCGCCGGCCCCGCCGGAGGAGGAGTTGCACGTCGTGGAGAAGGGCAACCTGGTGCCCACTCTGGAGCTCGATTCGACCTTCGAGCCGGTCGAGCCGGCGGAGGTCCGCATCCGTCTGGAGGCCTACTCGGGGGAGCTGAAGCTCCTTTCCGTCGTCCCGCACGGGAGCCTCGTCCGGAAGGGCGACCTCCTCCTCAAGCTCGATTCCAAACCGATCGAGCGGATGATCGCCGCGGCGGAAAGCGACCTGCGGGTGGCCCGGGCCGCCCTCCGGAAGGCCGAGGAAGAGGCCGAACTCGCCGAGTGCGGGGAGGCGCTGGCCCTCACGGAGGCCCAGAACGCCCTCCGGAAGGCCGAAAACGACCTCCGCATCTTCGACGACGTCGGTTCCCGGCACCTCCTCCAGCAGGTCGACCTGTTCGTGAAGATGTACGAGGACCACTTCAGCGACCTCCGGGAGGAGCTGGACCAGCTCGAGAAGATGTACGCCTCCGAGGAGCTCACCAACGCCACCGCGGAGATCGTGGTCCGCCGGGCGCGCCGCGAGCTGGAGCGCTTCGGGGTCCGCCTCGGGATGGCCCGGGAGAACGCCCGGACGTTCCGCGAGGTCGAGTTCCCGGAGCAGCGCAAGCCCCTGGCGGCCGCCGTGGAGCGATCCCGACAGGCGGTCGAGTCCCTCAAGATCGCCCAGGCCCAGGCGCGGGTCCAGCGCGAGGCCGAACAGTTCAAGGCCCGCGCCGCCGTGGAACAGCAGGCGGAGCAGCTGGAGAAGCTCCGCCAGGATCTGGCGCAGTTCACGGTCGTGGCCCCGTTCGACGGCCGGGTCTTCTACGGCCAGTTCCAGCAGGGCCAGTGGGGGAACACGGACCCGATGCTCCAGCAGCTCCGCCCCGGCGAGAAGGTCCAGGCCCAGCAGGTCCTCCTCACGGTCTGCGGGCCCCGCCTCGCCGTGGCCGCCGACCTGCCCGAGGCCCAGTACCCCGACGTCGTCCCCGGCCAGGACGCCACGGTGGCCCCGGCGGCCTTCCCCGACCTGAAGATCCCCGCCCGCGTGCGCCGCAAGGGCGTCGTCAGCCGCTCCCGGGGCCCGGGCCCCTCCTTCGAACTCGACCTGGAGCTGAAGGAGCAGAAGCCGGAACTCCTCCCGGGCATGAAGGGCAAGACGACCCTGACGGGCGAGGAGCTCCGGGACGTGGTCCTGGTCCCCTCCCAGGCCGTGACGGCCTCCGGGTCCAAGCACACCGTGAACGTCTCCCGGGACGGCAAGACCACCCCCCGCGAGGTGGTCGTGGGCAAGACGGACGGCAAGAGGACCCAGATCAAGAGCGGGCTGGAGGCGGGCGAGAAGATCGTGCTGCCCAAGCCGTGAAAAAGATCCCCCTGCTCCTGCTGGCGGCCGGCTGCGCGGTGCCCGCCGGGCCGCCCCCCGGGACCGTGCGCGCCCGGCCGATCGACCGGGCGATCGCGGAGGGCGTCGCCTTCCTCTCCCGAATCCAGAATCCGGACGGCTCCTGGGGGAGGGGGCGGGAGACGACGGATTTCGACGTCCTGGCGTCGGTGCCGGGATCCCACGACGCCTTCCGCGTGGCCACGACCGCGCTGGCGGTGATGGCCCTCCGCGAAGAGGGGGAGCGGGAGGCCTCCGGGCGGGGCCTGGAGTACCTGGCCGCCTACGACGGCGTCCGCCGCGCCACGCCCCAGGAGCTCTACAACGTCTGGGCCCACACCTACGCCCTGCAGGCGCTGGCCCGGGCCTGGCGGGAGGACCGACGGGAGGACTTCCGGCGCATGGCGGAACGGCACCTCGAATTCCTGCGCCGCTACGAGACCTTCGTGGGGGGATGGAACTACTACGATTTCAACTGCGGGACCCAGATCCCCTCCATGGAGCCCACGAGCTTCGGCACGGCGGCGGGCCTCGTGGCCCTCCACGAGGCCCGGCAGTCCGGGCTGGCCGTCCCCGAGCCCCTGGTCCGCCGGGCCCTCCGCCGCCTCCGGGAGATGCGCCTCCCCGACGGAAGCTTCCTCTACTCCTCCGACTTCCGCTACCTCCCCCGCCATCTGGTCAACCGCCCGGGGGGGAGCGCCGGGCGGGCCCAGCCGGGCCACTACGCCCTCTGGCTGTGGGGGGAAGGGGTGGGGGAGAAGGAATCCCGGGCGGGGCTCGAAACCTTCTTCCGCGAGCACCGGTTCCTGGACATCGCCCGGAAGCGCCAGTACCCGCACGAGGCGTGGTACTACAACTCCCCCTACTACTACTATTTTGATCATTACTACGCAGCCCTGCTGGTGGAGCGGCTGGGGGGGGAGGAGGATCTCCGCCGGCGCCTCGCCGGACACCTCCTCCCCTACCAGGAACCCGATGGCTCCTGGTGGGATTACAAGATGTTCGACTACCACAAGCCCTACGGCACGGCCCTGGCGATCCTGGCGCTGCGCCGGTGCCGAACGGCGGGGACCTAGTCCCGCTCCCGTTCGCCCCCTCCCTGCAGGAGGCCCGTCACGAGGTTCACGGCCGCCTCCGCCGCCTCCCGCGTGGCGTGGAAGAGCATCTCCACGGTCCCCACGCGGGGGACCTCCCGGACCTCGCGGATGAGCGGCAGGAAGATCGCCGCCACCGAGCCGCGCAGGACGGTCGAGAGGATCAGAAGCGTCCAGAACGCGTAGGGAAATTCCAGCGGCCCGATCCGCGGGGGCACCACCCGGATGGCCCACGATCCCGCCACCCCCCCGAGGAGCACCCCCGTGTTGGCCATCAGGTTGAGATAGGCGGTGCACCGCGCCCGCTTGGGCGGGGACACCGCATCCAGGAGGAAATTGCTCGCGCTCTGCGTGAACCCGGACCACCAGAAGCCCGACCAGAACTGCATGAACAGGGCGAAGGCCAGGTGCGTCGAGAGGAGCCACATCGCCGGGAGGATCGCGATCCCCAGGGACGTCGCCGCCAGCACCCGCCGGTTCCCGTAGCGGTCCGCGACCCGCCCCCAGAACACGAGCGCCGGGATCTGGATCAGCAGAGCCGCCGCCAGGACCGCCATCAGCGCCCCGTAACTGTAGCGCAGGTCGTCCCGCCAATAGGGGATGAAGAGGCAGCCCACGAAATGGGCGGAGGCGTTGAGACAGGCCACGAAGAGGGCGAACTTCGCGAAGTTCGATTCCGGGAGCCGGGCGAGGAACTGCCGGAGGGTGAACCGGTCCTGCTCCTCCTGGCGGTAGGGGGGCTCGACCATCCTCCAGAGATAGTAGAGGGACACCCCCCGCGCCACGAGGGCCCCCAGGAAGAGCACCAGGAATCCCAGCCGCTCGTGCCCCCCCTGCTCGAAGACCCAGAGCCCCACCCCGGCCACGCCCACGGAGAGGAGCTGGAGCAGCAGCGCCGCCGCGTTCCGGAACCCGAAGTAGCGCCCCCGGATCTCCGTCGGCACGAGGTCGCCCATCAGACTCATCCAGGCGGGGACCGTGAAATGAACGGAGACGAAATAGGCGATGCAGCCCCCCATCAGGAGCCCGAAGGCCGCCGGGCGGGGGGCGTACAGCGCCCCGATCATGGGAATCCAGGAGAGCATCTGCACGGTCGCCCCGGCCAGGATGTGCCCCTTCCGCCGCCGGGTCCGGTCGAGAACGAGCGGGGTCAGCATCTGGGCGCAGGCCCCCAGGAACAGGGGGATCGTGGAGAGGAGTCCCACCAGGGAGGGACCCGCCCCCAGGAACAGGGCGCAGGTCCCCACCCAGCTCTCTCCCAGGCCCAGCATGACGGCGTAGGCCGCGCCGTCCTTTATGGATGCATCGAGGCTGCGCTCGACGAGGGTCTTCTCCACGAGGGGGGGAAGTATATCAAACGGTCCGTCTCTCCGGAAAGGGGCGCCCTCCCCTCATGGGCGGGAGGGACGGCCAGGCGACCGCCCGGGGCCCCCGGAAAGGAATCCCGGTCCCCGATCCCCCCTGCGGCCCTTCCCTCCGCCGGTCCCGGCTACTTCTTCCCGTACTCGCTCAGGCGCTTGAGGGCGATCCGCTGGGTCTCCTTGGAGAGGTCCTTCCGCTCCAGGATCTGCGAATAGATCGCCTTCGCCTTCTCGTGCAGGCCGATCTGGGAGAGGGCGTGGGCCTTGTTGGAGAGGTAGAAGCTGGCGTTGGAGGGATCGATCTCGATGGCCAGGTCGAAGTTCCTCAGGGCCTCCTCGGGCCGGTTCACCTTCATGAGGGCCACGGCGTAGTTGCAGTGGGCCACCCCGAGGTTGCGGCGGCCCTTCTCCACGGCGATCTCCAGCTCCTTCACGGCCTCCGCGATCCTCCCGGCCGCCTCGAGCGACGACGCCAGCATGAACCGCTGGTTCACGTTCAGCGGATCGCGCTCCACGAGGGAGCGGAGCTCCTTGATCCTCGCCTCGGTCCCCACCTTCGGAAAGCGCCCCGTCGTCATGTCCCTCTCCTTTCGCCCCCATCCTACTTTCTCCGGGGACGGTCCACAACAGTTCCCGGCCTCACTCCCGCGTGAACGGATTGCCCTCCCGCTCCTCCCCGATGCGCGTCCGGGGCCCGTGGCCGGGAAAGACCACCGTCGCCGGATCCAGGACGTACAGCTTCTCGCGGATCGACCGCAGTTCCTGCCCCAGGTCCCCCCCGCCGAGGTCGGTCCGCCCGATCCCCCCGCGGAAGAGGGTGTCCCCGGAGAACAGCACCTTCTCCCCCAACAGGCAGCAGCTCCCCGGGGTGTGGCCCGGCGTGTGGAGCACGCGGAGCCGGTGGCGGCCGAAGACGATCTCCCCGCCCTCCTCCAGGGAGCCGTCGGGAGCCGGAGGATCGTGGCCCTCTCCCAGGTAGATCCCGAACGTCTCCCGGGCCGAGGCATACTGTGCCCTCAGCCGCGCGTAAAGGAGCCGGTCCGCCGCGTGGATCAGGACGCGGGCCCCCGTGGCCTCCCGCACCCCCCGCACCCCGGAGACGTGGTCCAGGTGGCCGTGGGTCAGGAGGATCCAGCGGACCGCGAGCCCCGACACCGCCCGGAGGATCGCCTCCGGTTCGCCCCCCGGGTCCACGACCGCGGCCTCGTGGGCCGACTCGTCCGCCAGGACGTAGCAGTTGCCCTGGAAGGGACCCAGGACCAAGATCTCCCGGATCATGGCGCCCGGAAGGATAAAAACAAGGGGGGGCTCTGGGAAGACATATCGTCTCCGGCGGCTCACCGGGAGGCGGCCGGCGGCGGGGGCTTCTCTCTCCCCCGGTACACCTTCATCGGGCAGTACTGCGGCCCGCACATGGAGCAGTAGGCCGCCGACGGGTAGCGCTCCGGGGGAAGATCCTCATCGTGGTAGGCCCGCGCCCGCTCCGGATCAAGGGCGAGCTCGAACTGCCGCTGCCAGTCGAAGGCGGCCCGCGCGCGGGAGATCGCGTCGTCGCGATCCCGCGCCCCGGCCCGCCCCCGCGCCACGTCCGCCGCGTGGGCGGCGATCTTGTACGCGATCTCCCCCGCCCGCAGGTCCTCCTCCCGTGGAAGCCCCAGGTGCTCCCGCGGGGTGACGACGCAGAGGAGAGACGCCCCGAACTGCGCCACGACCGCGGCCCCGATCGCGCTGGCGATGTGATCGTACCCCGGGGCCACGTCCGTGACGAGGGGCCCCAGGGTGTAGAACGGAGCCCCGTGGCACTCCCGGATCTCCCGCAGCACCTGGTGCGGGATCTGGTCGAGGGGCACGTGGCCGGGCCCTTCGATCATGACCTGGACGTCGTGCCGCCAGGCCCGCAGGGTGAGCTCCCCCAGCGTGCGGAGCTCGGCGAACTGGGCCGCGTCGGAGGCGTCCCGAAGGCAACCCGGCCGCAGCCCGTCCCCCAGCGAGAAGCAGACGTCCCAGGCCCGGAAGATCTCGCAGATCTCGTCGAAATGCTCGTAGAGGGGGTTCTGCCGGCGGTGCCGTTCCATCCACGCGGCCAGGATTGCCCCCCCCCGCGAGACGATCCTCGTCAGACGTCCCTCCACCAGGGGGAGGTGCTCCCGAAGGAGCCCCGCGTGGATCGTCATGAAGTCCACGCCCTGCCGGGCCTGACGCTCGATCGTTTCCAGAAGCCCCGGCACGCTCAGGTCCGCCGGATCCTCCAGGCCCTGGGCCGCCTGGTAGATCGGCACGGTCCCCACCGGGAGGGGGGAGGCCTCCAGGATCGCCGCCCGGAGGGCGTCCAGGTCCCCGCCCGTGGAGAGGTCCATCACCGTATCGGCCCCGTAATGGACCGCCGTGTGAAGCTTCGCCAGCTCCTCCTCCGCCCCGGGGCGGAGGGGGGAGTTCCCGAGGTTGGCGTTGATCTTGCACCGGAACGCGATCCCGATGCCGAGGGGATCCAGGCGGCCGGCAAGGTGCCGGACGTTGGCGGGGAGGACGGCCCGCCCCTCGGCCACCTCGCGGCGGACGATCTCGGGATCGACCCCCTCGCGCTCCGCCACGCGCCTCATCTCCGGGGTCGTCTCGCCCCGCCGGGCCCGGTGCATCTGCGTCACGTTCGCCATGGGAGCCTTCCCGCCGGGAGCCCGGCCTCAGACGGCCACGACCTGCCGGATCTCCGGAACCGAGGTCCGCACTTCATGCTCGATGCCCAGCCGGAGCGTCATCCCGCTGAGGGGACATCCGGAGCAGGCCCCCCGCAGGCGGACGTAGGCGATCCCCTCGCCCTCGTCGACGCGCACGAGTTCCACCGTCCCGCCGTCCCTTTCCAGGAAAGGGCGCACGCGCTCCAGGGCCTCCTCGCAGCGCCGGTGCAGGTCCCCCGGGGCCTTCTCCGGTCCCTCCATAGGTCCTCCCGGTTCTCCGTCTCCACGGCCCCCTTCGCGGGGTCCCTCACCCCCTCCCCCCCTGCCGGTCCTGGTACGCCGGCGAGAGCGCCCGGAGGCGCGGGACGACCTGCCGCAGGAGGGCCCCGACCTCGTCCACCTCGGCCTCGGTGTTGAAGCGCCCCAGGCCGAATCGGATCGCGGCGTGGGCCAGCGGCTCGTCGATCCCCAGGGCCTCCAGGACGTGGGAAGGACCCCGCAGGGCACTGCCGCAGGCGCTCCCGGAGGAGACGGCCACGTCCCCCAGCGCCGCGATGAGGCTTTCCCCCTCCACCCCGGCGAAGCTCACGTTCAGGTTCCCCGGGAGCCGCGGCTCCAGGGCCCCGTTGAGGAACACGTCGTCAAGCCCCTCGAAGATGAGCTTCCGCAGGCGCTCCCGCAGGGCCAGGATCCGCCGGGATTCTTCCGGCATCTCCGCTGCGGCGATCGCGCAGGCCCGGCCGAACCCCACGATGAGGGGCACCGGCAGGGTCCCGGGCCGCAGGCCCTGTTCGTGCCCTCCCCCGTCCAGGAGAGGCACCAGCCGAATGCGGGGACGGCGCCTCCGGACCAGGAGCACCCCGACCCCCTTGGGCCCGTACAGCTTGTGGGCCGTGAACGACACCAGGTCCGCCTCCACGGTCCGGACGTCGAAGGGGATCTTCCCCACCGCCTGGGCGGCGTCGGTGTGGAAGAGGACCCCCCGCTCCCGGCAGATCCGGGCGATCTCCCCCACCGGCTGGAGCACCCCGATCTCGTTGTGGGCCGTCATCACCGAGACCAGGGCCGTCCGGTCCGTGAGGGCCCGCCGCAGGTCGTCCGGGTCCAGGAGGCCGTCCCGGCCCACCGGCAGGTAGGTCACCCGCGCGCGCCCCTGCCGCTCGAGGGCGCGGCAGGCCTCCAGGACCGCCCGGTGCTCGGTGCGGACCGTGACGAGGTGGTCCCGTCCCTTCTCCCGCGCGGCCTCCGCCACCCCCTTGATCGCCAGATTGTCGCTCTCCGTGGCCCCGCTGGTGAAGACCACCTCCGAAGGGTCCGCCCCCACGAGGCGGGCCACCCGCTCCCGCGCCTCCTCCACGGCCCGGGCCGCCTCCCGGCCGAAGACGTGCGTGCGGCTGGCCGGGTTGCCGAACGTCTCGGTGAAATAGGGGAGCATCTCCTCCCGCACCCGCGGGTCCACGGGCGTGGTGGCGTGGGCGTCCATGTAGATGCGGGTCATGCGGCCCCCATTATACGGGGCCCCGCCCGGCCCCACAAGCCGGCCGTTCCGGACCGCGCCCCTCCCCCCGCTCGCCCCCTATAGAGTACCGAACTGGTACTTTTCAGGGATTGACCCGGCGTCCCCGGGGCGTTACGCTGAGGGCCCTTCGGAGCCCCGCGGACCATGTTCCGGTTGACGCGCCTCACGGATTACGGGATCCTCCTGACGACCCGGCTGGCCCAGGACCCCTCCCGGGCCGCCTGGAGCGCCCGCCGGCTGGCCGCCGAGGCCCGGATCCCGGTCCCCACCGCCAGCAAGGTCCTCAAGATCCTGGCCCGGCGGGGAGTCCTGGCGGCCTGCCGCGGCCCCCGGGGAGGCTTCCACCTGGCCCGCTCCCCCCGGCGGATCTCCGTGACCGAGGTCGTCTCCGCCCTCCAGGGGCCCCCCGTCTTCACCCCGTGCGGGCCCGCCGAGCGCGGGTGCGGCCGGGAGGGCCTCTGCCGGATCCGCGGCCACTGGAGGAGGATCGGCGCCGCCGTGCTGCGGGCCCTGCGCGGAATCACCCTGGCGGGGCTCGCCCGCCCTCTGCGCCGACGCCCGGCCCCCGCCGCCCGGAGGAAAGGCCCGTGAGCGACACCGACCGCCGCGCCCTGGAGGACCTGACCCGGAGGGACTACCCCTACGGGTTCGAAACCCCCGTGGAGGAAGACCGGATCCCCCCCGGCCTCGACGAGGACGTCCTCCGCCGCCTCTCGGCCAAGAAGGGCGAGCCCGGATGGCTCCTCCAGTGGCGGCTGGAGGCCTACCGTCGCTGGCGGACGATGCCGGAGCCCCGCTGGGCCCGCGTGAGCTATCCCCCCATCGACTACCAGGCCCTCTCCTACTATGCCGCCCCGCGGATGAACCCCCGCCCCCGTTCCCTCGACGAGGTCGACCCGGAGATCCTCCGGACCTATGACCGCCTGGGGGTCCCCCTGGCCGAGCGCGGGATCCTGTCGGGCGTCGCCGTCGACGCGGTCTTCGACAGCGTCTCCGTGGCCACGACCTTCAAGGAGCAGCTCCGCCGCCGCGGGATCCTCTTCTGCTCCTTCTCCGAGGCGGTGCGCGAGTACCCGGATCTGGTCCGCCGCTGGCTGGGCACCGTCGTTCCCCCGGGGGACAACTTCTTCGCCGCCCTCAATTCCGCCGTCTTCTCCGACGGCTCCTTCTGCTACGTCCCCCGCGGCGTCCGCTGCCCCATGGAGCTCTCCACCTACTTCCGCATCAACGCCCGGGATACCGGCCAGTTCGAGCGCACCCTCATCGTGGCCGAGGAGGGGGCCAGCGTGAGCTACCTGGAGGGATGCACGGCCCCCCGCCGCGACGAGAACCAGCTCCACGCCGCCGTCGTCGAGCTCGTGGCCCTGGAGGAGGCCACGATCAAGTACTCCACCGTCCAGAACTGGTATCCCGGGGACCGGGAGGGACGGGGCGGCATCTTCAATTTCGTCACCAAGCGCGGCCTCTGCCGGGGCGCCCGCTCCCGCATCATCTGGACGCAGGTGGAAACCGGCAGCGCCATCACCTGGAAGTACCCCGGGTGCATCCTCCAGGGGGAGGGCTCCTCCGGCGAATTCTACTCCGTGGCCGTGACGAACCACCGCCAGCAGGCGGACACGGGGACCAAGATGATCCACCTCGGGAGGGACACCCGCAGCACGATCGTCTCCAAGGGCATCTCGGCCGGCCGCGGCCAGAACACCTACCGCGGCCTCGTCCTCGTCGCCCCCGGGGCGGCAAACGCCCGCAGCTACGCCCAGTGCGACTCGCTCCTGCTGGGGGACGAATGCGGGGCCCACACCTTTCCCCACCTGGACGTCCGGAATCCCACCGCCCGCGTCGAGCACGAGGCCTCCACCTCCCGGATCGGCCCGGACCAGCTCTTCTACTGCCGCCAGCGCGGCCTGTCGAACGAGGATGCCGTCCAGCTGATCGTCAACGGCTTCTGCCGCCGCGTCTTCCGGGAGCTCCCCATGGAGTTCGCCGTCGAGGCCCAGAAGCTCCTCAGCGTCAGCCTCGAGGGGAGCGTGGGGTGACCCATGCTTGAGATCCGCAACCTCCATGCCGACGCGGGCGGGAAACCCGTCCTCAAGGGCCTCCACCTCCGGGTGCGCGCCGGCGAGGTCCACGCCCTCATGGGCCCCAACGGCTCGGGCAAGAGCACGCTGGCCCACGTCCTGGCCGGGCGCGACGGCGTCACGGTCACCACCGGCGAGGTCCTCTACGACGGCCGCGACCTCCTCCCGATGTCCCCCGAGGAGCGGGCGCGCGCGGGGATCTTCCTCGGCTTCCAGTACCCCGTGGAGATCCCCGGCGTGGGCAACTCCTACTTCCTCAAGAGCTCCCTCAACGCCCTCCGCCGCCACCGCGGCCTGCCGGAGCTGGACGCCCAGGAGTTTCTCCAGATCCTCCGGGAGAAGGCCCGGCTCCTCCGGATGGACGAGTCCCTCCTCGGACGCCCCGTCAACGAGGGCTTCTCCGGCGGCGAGAAGAAGCGCAACGAAATCCTCCAGATGGCCGTCCTGGAGCCCCGCCTGGCGATCCTCGACGAAACGGACTCCGGCCTCGACATCGACGCCCTCCGCGTCGTGGCCGACGGCATCAACCACCTGCGGTCGAACGATCGATCCTTCCTGCTGATCACCCATTTCCCGCGGCTCCTGGAGCATGTGACCCCCGACCAGGTGCACGTGCTCTCCGACGGGCGCCTCGTCCGCTCCGGGGGCCTGGAGCTGGCCCGGGAGCTGGAACAGAAAGGATATTCCTGGATCGAGGGAGGAGCGGGGGGAAGCCCATGACCTCTCTCCTTCAGGGCCGGGACCTCTTCGTGGCCGAGTTCGAGCGCCTGCGGGGATCCCTCCCCGGGCCGGAAGGACCCCGCCGGCGGGCCCTCGAACGTTTCGCCCTCCGGGGCTTCCCGACGCCCCACGAGGAGGAGTGGCGCCATACCGACCTGACGCCCCTCGCCGAGATCCCGTTCCGGACGGCCTCTCCTCCTCCCGATCCGACCCCCTGTGCCGGGATCACCGGGGGACCGCTCCGGGAACACCAGATCGTCTTCGTCAACGGCCGCCACGCCCCGTCCCTCTCCTCGGGGCGGGACGTCCCCGGCGTGACGGCGGCGCCTCTGGCCGTCCTCCTGCGGGACGGGGCGCCCCTCGAACCGGCCCTGCCGGAGGAGGGAGAAACCCCCTTCGCCGATCTCAACGCCGCCCTCTTCAGCGACGGCGCCGGCGTGCTGCTCCGGCGCGGGGCCGCCCCGGAGACGCCGATCCACCTCCTGTTCCTCTCCACTCCCCACGGCTCCCCCTACGCGACCCACCCGCGCGTCGTGATCTCCCTGGAGGAGGAGGCCCGGGCCACGGTCGTGGAGAGCTTCCTCGGGCCCGCCGGCGGGGTCTACCTCACCAACGCCGTCACCCGGGTCTTCCTGGGCCGGGGCGCCCGCCTGGACTACATCCGGATCCAGCGCGAAAGTCCGAACGCCTTCCACCTGGCCTCCTTCCGGGCCCTCCTGGAGGGGGCCTCGCGCCTGGCCCACTTCTCCATCTCCCTGGGGGCCCGCCTGGCCCGGAACGACCTGGCCTCGACCCTCCGGGGCCCCGGGGCGGAAACGACGCTGCACGGGCTCTACGAGGTTTCCGCCGGGCAGCTCGTGGACCACCACACCGCGGTGAACCATGCGGCGCCGGGGGGGACCAGCCGCCAGCTGTACAAGGGGATCCTGGAGGGACGTTCCCGGGCCGTCTTCGTCGGCCGCATCGCGGTCGCCCCCGGAGCCGGCGGGACCGATGCCCACCAGCTCAACCGGAACCTGCTCCTCTCGCCGGAGGCCCGCGTGCACACCCAACCCCAGCTGGAGATCCTGGCGCGGGACGTCCGGTGCAAGCACGGGGCCACCGTCGGCCAGCTGGACCCGGACCTCCTCTTCTACCTCCGATCCCGGGGCCTGGGACTGGAGGAGGCCCGCCGGATCCTGATCCACGCCTTCGCCTGCGAGATCGTGGACCGGATCCCGAGCCCCGCGGTGCGCGCCGGGATCGGCGGCTGCCTGGGGCTGATGAGCCGGGGGCCCGCATGACCCCTCCTCCCGACCTGTCCCGGTTCCGGGCCGACTTCCCCATCCTGGGCACCGCGGTCCACGGCCGTCCCCTGGTCTACCTGGACAACGCGGCCACGACCCAGAAGCCCAGGAAGGTCCTCGAGGCGGTCCGGGAGTTCTACGAAACCTTCAATTCCAACATCCACCGGGGGGTCCATCACCTCAGCGAACGGGCCACCCGGGCCTACGAGGCCGCGCGGGACCGCGTCCGCCGCCATCTGAACGCCTCGGATCCCCGGGAGATCGTGTTCGTCCGGGGGACCACGGAGGCCATCAACCTCGTGGCCCGGAGCTTCGTCCGCCCCCGCCTCCGCCCCGGCGACGAGATCCTCATCACCCTCCTGGAGCACCACTCCAACATCGTCCCCTGGCAGATGCTCCGGGAGGAGACGGGGGCGGTCCTCCGCGCGGCGCCGGTGGACGGCCGCGGCGATCTGGACCTGGCGGAGCTCGAGCGGAGGCTCACCCCGCGGACCCGGATCCTTTCCGTCGTCCACGTCTCCAACGTGCTGGGCACCGTGAACCCCGTGCGCCGCCTGGTGGAGATGGCGCACGCCCGCGGCATCCCCGTCCTCGTCGACGGCGCCCAGGCCGCGGCCCACCGGCCGATCGACGTCCGCGCCCTCGGCTGCGATTTCTACGCCTTCTCGGGACACAAGGTCTACGGCCCCACCGGGATCGGGGTCCTCTACGGGAAGGCGGAGCACCTGGAGTCCATGCCCCCGTGGCAGGGCGGCGGGGACATGATCCTCTCGGTCAGCCTCGAGAAGACGACCTTCCACCGGAGCCCGCACAAGTTCGAGGCGGGCACGCCCCACATCGCGGGGGCGGTCGGCCTGGGGGCCGCCCTGGACTACCTGGCGGACACCGTGGGACTCGGGGCGATCGAGGCCCACGAACGGGACCTCCTCGGATACGCGCGGGAGCGCCTGCGGCAGGTCGAGGGGCTGCGCCTCGTCGGGGCCCCCGCGGAGCAGGCCGGCGCCCTCTCGTTCGTGATGGAGGGCCTTCACCCCCACGACGTGGGGACGATCCTGGACCGGGAAGGCATCGCGATCCGCACGGGCCATCACTGCGCCCAGCCCCTGATGGAGCACCTCGGACTTCCGGCCACGGCCCGGGCCTCCTTCGGGCTGTACAACACCCGGGAGGAGGTGGATGCCCTCGCCGCCGGCCTCCGGAAGGTGCGGGAGGTCTTCCGCCCATGAGCGAGCTCTCGGATCTCTACCAGGAAGTCATCCTGGACCACTACCGGCGGCCGCGCAACTTCGGGACCCTGGCCGCGGCCGACCGGTCCGCCCAGGGGGACAATCCCCTGTGCGGGGACCGCCTGTCCGTCCAGCTGAAGCTGAAGGACGGCGTCATCGAGGACATCCGCTTCCGGGGGGCCGGTTGCGCGATCTCGGTGGCCTCCGCCTCGCTCATGACGGAGAGCGTCAAGGGCCGGACCGTGGAGGAGGCCCGGGCCCTGTTCGAGAAGTTCCACCCCATGGTCCTGGGCCGCGGGTCCCGCGAAGGGCTGGGGAAACTGGAGGTCTTCTCCGGCGTGAGCGCCTTCCCGGTCCGCGTGAAGTGCGCCACCCTGGCCTGGCACACCCTGAAGGCCGCCCTCGACGGGAAGGGGGAGACGGTCTCCACCGAATAGCCATGGCGGGAGAACGCGATCCCGGGACCCCGGCCCCCCCCGCTCCGCCGCCGGGCCCCGGGGAGACCCTCGCCCTCGTGCGGGAGCAGCTCAAGAGCTGCTACGACCCCGAGATTCCCGTGGACATCGTGGACCTCGGTCTCGTCTACGAGACGCGCGCGGATCCCCTCCCCGAGGGAGGCCTCCGAGTCACGATCCGGATGACGCTCACGTCCCCCGGCTGCCCCCTGGCCCCCGTCCTCGAGGCCGAGATCCGCCGGAAGGTCCTCGCCGTCCCCGGCGTGCGGGAATGCGCCGTCGAGTTCGTCTGGGACCCGCCCTGGGATCCCTCCCGGATGTCCGAGGCCGCCCGGCTCCGGCTGGGATTCCTCTAGACCTCGATCCGCTCGGCGTGCGTGTAGACGTTGAAATCGTCCGGCCGGAAGAATCCCAGGAGCGTCACCCCGCAGTCGCGGGCGGCCTCCACCGCCAGGCTCGTGGGGACCATGGCCGTGCAGACCATGGGGATCCCCGCCAGGATGGCCTTGTGGACGACCTCGAAGCGGGCCCGGCCGCTGACCATGAGGATGTGGTGGTCCAGGGGGAGCCGGTCCTGGAGGAACATGTGGCCGATGGCCTTGTCCACGGCGTTGAGGCGCCCCACGTCCTCGTGGAGGGTGTGCAGGACCCCGTGCTCGTCGAAGATGCCGGCCGCGTGCAGTCCGCCGGTCTTCTCGAAGAGGGCCCGGGCCTTCCGGAGGGACCCCCCCAGGCCGTAGATCACGTCCAGGCGGACCCGCATCTTCGACGGCACCGGCCGGACCCGACCCTTGACCTGCTCGACGGAGGCCTTCCCGCACACCCCGAGGGCACCGGCGGGAAAGGCGATCCGGCGGAGGGCGGAGAGATCCGGCCGGGATCCGGCCGCCAGCTCGAAGTTGAGGACGTTCCGAAGCTCCGGATGGCGCGGGTCCTCCACGTGCCGGACCGAGGAGATCTCGCGGGGGGACCGGAGGAGCCCCTTCGAGAAGAGGAACCCCGCCGCCAGCGCCGGATCGTCCCCGGGGGTCCGCATCGTGACCGCCACCGGCTCGCCATGCACGCGGATCTCCAGCGGCTCCTCGACCGCCAGGTGGTCCTCGAACGACTGCTGCTGGGGCGGCGCCGCCGGTCGGATGGAGATCTTCCGGGTTTCGTGCCGTGTCACCCGGTTCATCGGCGGCGATTCTACCTCCCCGCCGGGGCCGGCATCAACAAAGACCGGCCGGCCGCGGAAAAAGAGGGGGCGTCGCGCGACGGCCCCCCTCGGACCCGCCCGAACGGAACTTCGGCCGCCCTTCCCTCCCCGGGGCCGGGACTATTTCTTGGTCCCTGCCCCGGCCCCGCCTATGATGGATCCATGAGCCGCCGGAACGCCGGGCTCCTGACGGCCGCCGCCCTCGCCGCGGCGGGCCCCGGACTCCTCCTCGGCCTCTCCTGCCGCGGCACCCGGGGCCCCGTCCCCTCCTACCGGGCGGCGATCCGGCCCGACGCCCCGCCGCACTTCGTCATCTTCGGCGACACCCGCCGTCGCCTTCCCCTGGAACTCTTCCGCCCCCGCGCCGACGAGGAGCGGCACCTCGTGATCCAGGCCCTCGCCGCCGAGAACCCCGCCTTCATCGTCAACACGGGGGACCTCGTCGGACGCGGATCGAGGGCGGAGGACTGGCGCGCCTTCCACGAGGAGAACCGGCCGGTCTTCGCCAAGGGCATCCCCTACTTCCCCTGCCTCGGAAACCACGAATTCCACGGCGACGATCGCCTCGCCCTGGACCACTACTTCCGCTTCTTCCCCGGCCTCGAGGGTCGGCGCTGGTACGAGATCCGGTTCCGGTCCGTCCTCGTCGCCGTCGTCGACTCGAATTTCGACGAGATGGAGGACGACGAGACGGAGGCCCAGGACCGCTGGTTCGCGGGCCTCCTGGCCGCCGCAGAGCAGGATCCCGGGCTGCGCCACGTCCTCGTCTGCTGCCACCACCCGCCCTACACCAATTCCCTCGTCCACGGCGATTCGGCGGCCGTCCAGGAACATTTCGTCCGGCGGCTCACCCCCAAGGTGAAGGTCTTCGTCTCCGGCCACGTCCATTCCTACGAGCGCTTCGAGAAGGACGGCCGCCCCTTTCTCGTCTCTGGGGGGGGCGGGGCGCCCCTCACCCCCGTGGACGTCGAGAGGCCCCGGCACCCCGACGCCTTCCCGGGGCCCGCCCTCCGGAGGTTCCACTACTGCCGGTTCACCCTGGAGGGGGACCGGCTCCGCGTGGAGGTCCCGATGCTCCAGGAGGATCGGACGTGGAAGTGCGCGGACGGTTTCGAATGCCCCTGACGCCCCGCGCGGCGGCGGAGCTCCAGCTCCGGCTCCGCGACCGCGTCGTCCGGTGCGGTTCCCTCCGCCCGCGGCTCGTGGCCGGGGCCGACGTGAGCGTCAAGGGCGGCCTCGCCCGCGCCGCCATCGTGATCCTGAGGGACCTCGAACCGGTGGAAGAGGTGGTGATCGAGCGGCCCGTGAACTTCCCCTACGTGCCCGGCCTCCTCTCGTTCCGCGAGCTGCCTCCCCTGCTGGCGGCCTGGAGGCGGTTGCGGACCCGGCCCGATGTGATCCTCGTCGACGGCCAGGGGTACGCCCATCCCCGGCGGTTCGGCCTGGCCTGCCACCTGGGGGTGCTCCTCGATCTCCCGACGATCGGCTGCGCCAAGTCGCGGCTCGTGGGGGAACACGTCGACCCGCCGCCGGAGCGGGGCGCCTGGGCCCCCCTGGTGGACGGCGGCGAGGTGGTGGGGGCGGCGCTCAGGACCCGTTCCGGATGCCGGCCGGTCTACGTCTCCATCGGCCACCGCGTGACGCTGGCGGGGGCGATCCGCACGGTGCTGGCCTGCGCTCCGCGGTACCGGATCCCGGAGCCCCAGCGCCGGGCGGACCAGCTCTCCCGGGGCGGACGTCACGGCATCCACTGGCGCGTGACGATGGGCACGTAGCCCCGCTCCAGGCCGGGGGGCGGCGTCACCCGCAAAGCCGGGTCGAGGGCCACCAGGGCGCCGCCCGAGGGAGGATCCATGTAGTCGCGGTCCGCCGTCCACGTCGCGTGGATCCTTTCCACGAAGGCCTGAAGCTTCGCCTTCTTCTCCTCGCTCCAGTCGTACTGCCGGAACGACGGCTGGTCGATGAACCGGTACCACGCGTACGCGACCTGGGAGCCGTCAACCAGGCGGACCGTGAACGGCCCCAGCCGGGGGCCGGGCCGGGTCCAGGCCCCCGAGGCCGGCGACGTGTAAGGCCTGCCCCGCCCGGCCAGCCGAAATTCCTGCGAACCCAGCCCCGTCTCGGGGGGCACGTCCGCGGCCGCCACCGCCACGCGCTCCTCCCCGACGTGCCGGTAATACGATGGGAACACCCCTGCAGGGCCGAAGGAGCTGCCGGACCATTCCAGACCCCACCGGTTGCCCTCGAACACCCGCGTGCCGAAGAGGTGTTCCACCCCGGTCACCTTCCCGCCCGCCTGTCGAAAGCGGGGGTTCCGGGTCGTCAGGGGGGGCTTCCAGGCCCCCTTCGGATCAAACCGTCCGGAGCAGGGGGGACCGCCGTCGCGCCAGGCCCGGAAGGCGTCGTAGAGGGCCGCCTTGGAGTAGTAGGTCACGTCCTGCACCAGGATCGCCCGGCCGCGGCCGTCCACCGGGAACTGGAGGCGGGGGATCTTCGAATAGACGACGCCGTTCGCGTCACGGGCCTCGAGGCGCGGCACGGTATTGATCTCCATGGCCCCGCCGCCCATGAGGCCTGGCCGCGCGTCGAGGCCGCGTCCGTAGAGAAAGGGGTCGTTGAACCGCTTGCCGATCTTGCTCCAGGTTTCCGGGATGTAATAGGCGATCGGGCCCTTGAAGTTGGCCGCGCTCAGGAAGCAGGTCCAGCTCTGGTCCCCCGTGGGCGGATCGCCCGTCGTGGGGGGCGTGAAGGGCAGGGCCATCCAGGCGTAGCCCAGGAACTGGCCGTTGGGGTTCCCCTGGAACGGCAGGCCATCGGGGGGGATCAGCAGCCGGTTGCTCAACTGGGCGATGCCCAGCTGGTCGTCCGGCAGGGCCTCGTCGCTGTAGAAGAACGACCACCCCGGGGACCCGATCTCGTAGTCGTAGCACTGCGGCGTGGCGTTCATGCTGAACTTCGGGGGGCCGTAGCGGAAGTGGTTGCCCGCCCAGTAGCCCAGCCCGCCTTCGATGGTCTGGAACACGCTGTCCCACGTGGGGCCCCGCTCCCGCCATTTCCTCGCCCGCGTGCCCTCCGGGGCCAGCGGCCGGTCCTTGTTGTCGGAGTTGTCCGGCGTGCTCCAGCAACCGGCCAGACCGATCTGGAAGTGGGCCAGGGGCCGGTCGATCAGGGACCAGACCGCGGAGTAGAACCCCATGCCGGCGCCGTACTCCGATCGGGCGGGAGGCCGCGCCGCGTCGAAGCTGATGTAGCCGTGCAGGCCGTCGAAATGGAAGGTGATCCGGCCGGCCTGGTCTTTCCTCCCCTCGTTCCCCTGGGGATCCCGGGTGCCCTCGCCGCCGAGGGCCAACCCCGCCGATGCGACCAGCGCTCCCCAGACCCTTCCGAGCCTGAACCAACCTCTCATGGCCCTGCCCCCTCCCGTCCCCACGCACGGTTTCGTACGGGGGGGCCGATGACCTTTCCGCGACAAAGGAATGATGTTTTGCGACGGGGTAGGGGGGATGGAGATCCCCGCCCGGCCGGCGGCCCCGGCCGCGGCGGCTGGTCGCGGGGTGTCAGGCGGAGGGCCCCGCGGCCGGGCCGGGGCCGCTCGAATCGCGCTTCCCCCCCGGCGGCCCCCCGCCGCGCGGGGGGCCCGACAGGATCGCCCCGAGGTCCGCGTTCCCGCCGGAGAGGACGCAGACCACCGGCCCGCGCGGAAGACGGAGCTTCCCCGAGAGCACCGCCGCCACCGAGGCTGCCCCGGAGGGCTCCACGACGAGCTTCTCCCGCAGGATCAGGTGGCGCGTCGCCTCCAGGATTTCCTCGTCGCTCACCAGCACGATCCCGTCCACGTACTTCCGCACGTGTCCCAGGGTCAGCTCGCTGGCGCGGACGGGCTTCAGGCCGTCGGCCACCGTCCGGGGCTCCTCGATCGTCACGAGGCGCCCCTCCCGGACCGAGCGGTACATCTTGGGGGCCCCCTCGGGCTCGACCCCGAAAACCCGGACCCGCGGCCGGGAGCCCTTGACCGCCGCCGCGATCCCGCTGACGAGCCCTCCCCCGCCGATCGGGACCACCACCGCCCTCACGTCCGGAAGGTCCTCGACGATCTCCAGCCCCGCCGTGCCCTGCCCGGCGATGATCTCCGGGTCGTCGAAGGGGGGCACGTAGACGTAGCCGCGCTCGGCCGCCTCGCGCTCGGCCCGCTCCCGCAGGGCGAGGCTCGTGCGGCCCCCCAGGATCACCTCGGCCCCCAGGGCGCGGGCCCCCTCGATCTTGTGCCGGACCGACTGGTCGAGCATGACCACCACGGCCGCCATCCCGCGCAGGCGGGCCGCCAGCGCCACGGCCTGCGCGTGGTTGCCGCTCGAGGAGGCGGTCACCCCCCGGCAGGAGCGCGGGAGCCGCGCGATCTTGTGGCAGGCCCCCCGGATCTTGAAGGACCCGGTGCGTTGGAGGTTCTCGCACTTGACGAAGATCCCCGGGCGGCCGGCGGCCTGAAGCGGCAGGAGAGGCGTGCGGATCGCGGCTTTCGCGACGATCCGGCGGGCGGCGCGAATCTCCTCGATCGTGACGATGGGGGCACTATAGCTTCGCCGACGTCGTTTTGCTACAAGTCGGGCTTCATGATCGTCGAGGTGTTCGGCCCCGGGGGCCTCCTGGAGCGGAACTTCCGCGGCTACGAGCCCCGCGGGGGCCAGGTCCGCATGGCCGAGGCGGTGGAGCGCGCCCTGGCGGCCCCGGAACACCTGGCGGTGGAGGCCCCCTGCGGCGTCGGCAAGACCTTCGCCTACCTGGTCCCGATCCTCGCCCGCGCGGTTGCCGCCGGGACGCGCGCCGTGGTCTGCACGGCCAACATCGCCCTGCAGGAGCAGATCTTCGGGAAGGACCTGCCGGCCCTGGAAAGGGTCCTCCCGGAGATGCCGGACGCCTGCCTGCTGAAGGGGCTCAACAATTACCTGTGCCTGGACCGCTTCGAGGAGACGGCGGGGGAGCTCTCAGGGATCACGTTCAACCGGTCCCAGGCCCGCACCTGGGAGAAGATCCGGGCCTGGCGGGAGACGACCTCCGCCGGCGACGTCTCGGAACTCGACATCGAGCCGGAGGAGACCGTCTGGAACCGCGTGAACGGCGCCCCGGAGCTCTGTCCCGGCCCTGCCTGCCGGTTCCACGGCGAATGCTTCGCCATGAAGGCCCGCCGCCGGGCCCGCCAGGCCCGGATCATCGTGACCAACTACCATCTCCTCTTCGCCCACCTGGCGGTCCGCCTCGGCGGGAGCGGCGATTCCCTGCTGCCGTCCGCCCCGGTCCTCGTCTGCGACGAGGCCCACGAGATGGCCGACATCGCGCGCGACTTCTTCGGCCAGGTCCTGGCCCCGGGATCGGTCTTTCCGCTCGTCCGCGCCGCCCGGCTCCTGGGGCGCGAGGACGCCGCCGAGGAGCTCCGCGCGGCCTCCCGGGCCTTCTTCGAACGCGTCCGCCGGTCCCCCGAGCGCCGCCTCCGCCGCCCCGGCTGGGTGGACGCGGGAGACCTGCGGGGGGCCGCGGCCCGCCTCCGGGAGATCCTCCGGGAGGCCCGGGAGGCCCCCCTGGCGGAGGAGATCCGCGACCGGCTCCCCAAGTACACCCTGGCGGCCGACCGCTACGCCGCGACCCTCTCCTCCTTCCTCGAGCTCGACGACCCCAACCGGGTCTACTGGGTGGAGCGGGACGACCGTTCGGCACGGCTCCGTTCCCGGGCCATCGACGTCCACGGGATCCTCCAGGAACATCTCTTCCAGGCGATTCCCACCGTGATCCTCACCTCGGCCACCCTCACCGCCGCCGGCGACTTCGGTTTCCTGAAGCGCGAGACCGGGGCCGACGCCGCCCGGGAGCTGCGGGTCCCCTCCCCCTTCGATTTCCGCCGCCAGGCGATCCTCGTGGTCCCTCCCCTCCGGGCCGACCCCAACGACCCCCGCTTCCCGGAAGAGATGTCGGGCCACATCAACCGGATCCTCCGGCTCCTCGGCGGCCGGACGATGTGCCTCTTCACCTCCTACCGGAACCTCGAGATCTGCGCCGAGGCCGCGCGGGAGACGGGCGTCGCCATCCTCAAGCAGGGGGACCGGCCGCGCTGGAGGCTCCTGGCCGCCTTCCGGCGCGACGAGGGCACCGCCCTCTTCGCCACCGCCAGCTTCTGGCAGGGGGTGGACGTCCCCGGCGAGGCCCTCTCGTGCCTCACCATCGACCGGATCCCCTTCACCCCGCCGGACGATCCCCTCCTGGAGGCGCTCCAGGAGCGCGACCCCGACTGCTTCTGGAGCTATTCGCTCCCCCGGGCCATCCTGGACCTCCGCCAGGGATTCGGGCGCCTCATCCGCACCACCACGGACCGCGGGGCCGTGGTGCTCTTCGACAACCGGGTCTTCACCCGCCGCTACGGGGCGGAGATCCTCGCCAGCCTCCCCGACTGCCCCGTCCACCGGGATCTGGGGGCTTTGGAGCAGTTCTTCGGCCGTTCCGCCCCCGGCCTCGGACGCCCGGATCAGCCGTCCGGGTAGTGGGTTCCCAGGGTGGCCCGGTCCAGGACGGCATGCTCCGTGTAGACCGCCAGGGGCACGTTCTCGCGGTTCAGGAGGGACAGTGCCAGGGGGAGGAGCCGCTCCCCGTAGCGCTCCGGGAAGTACGCGATCGAGGCCACCAGGGGGCCGGCGGAGTCCCGCAGCTCCCGGCGGCTCTCCTCCGTCCCGTTCTGCCCGACCACCGCCACCTGGTCCTCGCGGCCCGCGGCCCGGACGGCCTCCACGACCCCCAGGGCGCTCGGGTCGTTGAAGGCCGCCACCAGCAGGCGACGCTCCTCCCGAAGCCTCCGGAGCGCCGCCGCGGTGGCGGCCCGGGCGGCCGCCCGCTCCGGACGGCACGCGATCCGGACCACCCGCGCCTCCTCGAAGGGGCCCAGCGCCTCCCGAACCGCGTCGGCCGCACCGATGAGCCGCGCCTCCGGGCCGGACTCCCGCCGGGGGAATCCCACCAGCAGAAGACGGTCGAAGGCCCCCTTCCAGCGCTCCCGGGCGAACCGGGCCAGGACCTCCCCCGCCATCCTCCCGGCCCGGTAGTTGTTGGCCCCGAAGAAGACCGCCCCCGGCATGGGGGTCTCGACCGCCACGACCGGGATCCGCGCCGCGGAGAACAGGTCCGCCAGCACCTGCGCGATGGCCTCGATCCTCTGGAACTCGAGGACGAGATCCACGCGGGCCTCGATGACCCGCCGCGCGTTCTCCAGATTCGCCCGCGGGTTCTCCTCCCGGTTCTCCAGCAGGAGCAGGTCGATCCCGTGAACCTCCGCCGCCCGGCGGAGCCCCGCCGTCACGTCCCTCCGGAAGGGCGTCCCCTCCAGATGGCCGCAGTATCCGATTCGAGCGACCCTCCGCAGAGTCCCCGCCCGGTAGGTCTTGTCCGGCAGACGGTCCACCAGGCCGTGTCTCTGAAGGGTGTACAGGAGCCGGAAGACCGTCCCCCGTCCCAGCCCCGTCCCCTCGGCCACCTCGGCGATCCTCAAGGGACGGGGGGAGTGGCGGAGAAGATCCAGGACCCGAAGCCCCTTATCCAGGGTCCCGACCAGGTAATGTTCTTCAGACATTATGTTTATTATGCGAATTTTTGGGTCTATATAAAGAAATTTTGTCAATTTTTACATTGATTGGCATATTGTAATTGTATATTATATAAACATGAATGTTAATATAACAATCTCTATGACATCCCCCCGTTCTCCCGTGGACTTCCGAGGGGCGGTCCGCCGGGGACCCCGTTCATGATCAGGGTCCCCGGATTCCGATGGGGGATCGTCCTGCTCCTGTTCTTGGGGACGACCCTCAGCTTCTTCGACCGCCAGATCCTCTCCGTGCTGGCCCCCGCCATCCAGAAGGATCTCGGGATCGACGACCGGAGCTACTCCCACGTGGTCATGGCCTTTCTGCTGAGCTACACCCTGATGTTCACCCTGGGGGGAAGGTTCCTGGACCGCGTCGGGACCCGCCTGGGCCTGTTCTTGTGTGTGGGGGTCTGGTCCGCGGCCAGCGCCCTTCATGCGGGGGCGCGGAACGCCCTCCATCTGGGGATCTTCCGCTTTCTGCTGGGGCTCGGGGAGGGAGGGTGCATCCCCGGCGTCACCAAGGGGGCCATCGAATGGTTCCCCCTCCGCCAGCGCTCGCGGGCCATCGGCATCGCGATCGGGGGCGCCGCCATCGGATCCCTCCTGGCCCCTCCACTGGCCGTCTGGATGGAGGCCCATGCGGGCTGGAGAGGGGCCTTCCTGGCGACGGGGATCCTGGGCCTCGCCTGGGTGGGCCTCTGGCTCCTCCTCTACCGGAGGCCGCGGGAATCCCCCTCCGTCACGCCCGAGGAACTGGCCTTCATCGAGGACGCCTCGGGGGGGACCCGGACCCTGCCCCCCGAGGAGGCCGCCTGGCAGGAGACGCTCATCCCTTGGCGCCGGCTCCTCCGGCTCCGCGAGGTCTGGGGCCTGATGGCCACCCGGTTCCTCCTGGACCCCGTCTTCTATCTCTACATGTTCTGGATCCCCAAGTACCTCAGCCATTCCCGGGGGGCCTCGCTGGCGGAGATCGGGAGACTCGCCTGGATCCCCTTCCTCACCCTCGACGTGGCCAACCTCCTCGGCGGGTGGGCCTCGGACCGCCTCGTCCGGCTGGGGCTACCGGTCCCGCGGGCCCGGAAGACGGTCATGGGGATCGCGGCGGCCCTCACCCCGGTCTCCATCCTCGCGATGTTCGTGGAGAGCCTGCCCGGGGCGGTCCTCCTCCTGGGGGTCCTCATGTTCGCCCACGGATTCTGGATCACCAACTACATGACCCTGACGGGCGACCTCCTCCCGCGCCGGTCCGTCGGCACCGTCGTGGGACTGTGCGGATCGGCGGGGGGGATCGGCGGGTTCCTGACGACGTGGATCGTGGGGATCGTGTCCGAACGGTGGTCCCTCGTCCCGATCTTCATCGCCGCGGGCGTGATGTATCCCCTCGGGTTCCTGGTCATCCTGGGGACGGTCGGCCGGGCGGGGCGGGTCCGGGTCTGAGGGAATGGAGGAAGGCGCGATGGCGGAACGGCTGATCCTGCCCCGGAGGAAGCCGCGGACGGCGAACGTGGGCGTCTTCGGCGTGGGGCACCGCACCTACTGGGGGCAGTTCGACGGGCTCCTCCGGGAGCTCCTGGGGTACCACGAGGAATTCAAGCGGTCGCTCCAGGCCCGGGAGGTCCGGGTGGTGGACTTCGGGATGATCGACACCGCCGAGGCGGCCTTCCGGAAGCTCAAGGAGATGCAGGCCGCCGACCTCGATCTCGTCTTCGCCAACATGCTGACCTACGCGACCTCCTCCACCTGGGGGATCCTCGTCCGCGACCTCCGGGTGCCTCTCGTGATGGTCGCGCTCCAGCCCCTGAAGGCGATGGACTACGCCCGCGGCTCGACCTACATGCAGCTGTGCAACGACAACATCTGCGCGGTTCCCGAGTTCGCCAACGCCGCCGTGCGGATGGGGAAGCGGGTTCCCGACGTGATCGTGGGCCACCTGCGGGGAGACGCGCGGGCCGAGGCCGAGATCGCCGAATGGTGCGACCTGGCCAAGGTCCTCCACGATCTCAAGGGGGCGCGGATCGGGCACTTCGGGCATCCCATCGAGGCGATGCTCGACATGCACGCGGACCAGACCGCGCTGACCGCCGCCTTCGGGCTCCACGTCGTGCAGACCGAGATCGACGATCTCCTGCGTCTCCAGCGCGCCGTCACGGCGCCGGAGGTCGCCGCCAAGAGGGAGGAGATCCTCCGGATGTTCGACACCCCCGACCCGAAGGGGGATCCGGTCACCCGCCGGCTCACGGAGGAGGATCTCGAGGAGGCCGCGCGGGCCGCCGCGGCGCTGGACCGGTTCGTGGACGAGTTCCGGCTGGACGGGCTGGCCTACTACTACCAGGGGGAGCCGGGCAGCGAGACGGCGCGGCTGGCCGCAAACCTGATCGTGGGGAACTCGCTGCTGACCGCCCGGGGATTCCCCATGTGCGGCGAGTCGGACCTCAAGACCTGCGTGGCGATGCTGATCCTGGACCGCCTCGACATCGGGGGGAGCTTCGCCGAGTTCCACCCGATGGACTTCGCGGAGGACTTCATCCTCGTGGGCCACGACGGCCCCCACCACATCAACATCGCCGAGGGACGGCCCGTGCTCCGGAGCCTGATCAAGTACCACGGCAAGCCGGGGGCGGGGGCCTCCGTCGAGTTCAAGATCCGGGAGGGGCCGATCACGCTCCTGGGGGTCACCTCGACGGCGGAGGGCCGCTTCAAGTTCGTGGTCGCGGAGGGCGAGTCCGTGCGCGGCCCCATCCCGCCCACGGGAAACACCAACACGCGCGGCTTCTTCCGTCCCGACGCCCGGACCTTCTTCAAGGCCTGGGTCCGGGAGGGCCCCACCCACCACTTCGCCCTCGGCGTGGGGCACCGCGCGGAGACGCTCCGGAAGCTCGGGGAGGTCCTGGGCGTCGAGACGGTCGTCGTGACGGGACCGTCCGTTTCCCCACCGCCCGGGGCATGATACAATCCGCGGCGCTCCGGCTTTATGGAGGAGCCGCGCATGCGCCGACCCCTCGCCTTCCCCCGGGACGCCTCGTTCGGGGCGTGGGCCCGGGGCTACGGCTTGGTCCGTCATACCCCCGAGACGCGGAGGCGGATCCGGGCCCTGGCCCGCCGCCTCCCCGCCCCCTCCGACGGCGTCCCCTTCTGGGAGCTCCTCATGGCCGCCGACCGGCTCGCCCGCGCGGCGATGTGGCTCGTCGTCCACGACACCTACGCGAAGAACGTCTACCTCGACGGCCGCCCCCTCGACCGCGCGGACTTCAAGGACCGCCCCGAAGGCCACACGGGGAGCGCCCTCAACATCGTTCCCGCCTACGTGGGGTATCTCCTGGCCAACGCCCTCACGGGCCACACCCGCGCCTGGGTCGCCGAGCAGGGCCACGCCGTCTCCGGGATCGACGCCGTCAACACCCTCGTCGGCAACGTCACCCCCGCCCACGGGCGCTACACCGTCTCCGACGAGGGCCTCACCCGCTTCGTCCGCGACTTCTACGCCTACCGCCTCGGTCCCGATGGGCGCCCGGAGTCGCCCCGGGGGAGCCACGTCAACCCCCATACCGCCGGCGGCGTCCTCGAGGGGGGCTACCTCGGGTTCGCCGGCCTCCAGTACGTCCACCTGCCCCTCAAGGGGGAACGCCTCGTGGCCTTCCTCAGCGACGGCGCCTTCGAGGAACAGCGCGGCCCCGACTGGGCGCCCCGCTGGTGGCGTCCCGAGGACTGCGGACTGGTGGCGCCGATCCTTATCAACAACGGACGGCGCATCGACCAGCGCACCACGACCACCCAGCAGGGGGGAACCCGGTGGCTCCGCGCCCACCTCGAGCTCAACGGGTTCGAGCCCCTCGAGTTCGACGGCCGCGACCCCGCCGCCTTCGCCTGGGCCATCCTGGAGATGGAGGAGCGCCTCCAGAAAAACGCCCTCCGCAGTCCCCTCCGCCTCCCCTACGGCATCGCCACCACGGTGAAGGGCTACGGCTTCTACGGGGCCGGCACCAACGCCGCCCACAACCTTCCCCTGGGGGCCTCCGTCGACGACCTGCTGATCCGCCGCTTCAACGAGCACGCCCGGAGGCTCTGGGTCCCCCCGGAGGAGCTCCGCGAAGCCGCCGCCCGCTTCGGCCGCCACCGCGGCCGGCCGCGCGAGAAGGATCATTTCCTCGTCGCCCGGAAGGCCGACCTGCGGCGCCTCCCCCCTCCCCCCTTCCTCGAGAAGGGCCAGACCGCCTCCCCCATGACGGCCGTGGACACCTTCTTCGTGGAAATCTGCCTGGCCAACCCCCACCTCCGCCCCCGCGTGGGGAATCCCGACGAGATGCGATCGAACCTCCTGGACCGCACCCTCGATACCCTCAAGCACCGGGTCACCGAGCCGGAACCGGGCGCCCCCGAGTCGGTCACCGGCAAGGTCATCACGGCCCTCAACGAGGAGGCCGTGGCCTGTGCGGTCCTGGCCAACAAGGGGGGAATCAGCCTCCTGCACACCTACGAGGCCTTCGGCACGAAGATATACGGGGCGATCCGCCAGGAGATCCTCTTCGCGGCCCACGCCCGGCGGGCGGGCCGGCCCCAGGAGTGGATCTCCATCCCCCTGATCCTCACCTCGCATACCTACGAGAACGGGAAGAACGAGCAGTCCCACCAGGATCCCGGCCTCTGCGAAGCCCTCCTGGGGGAGCCCGCCCACGTCTCCCGGGTCCTCTTCCCCGCCGACGCCAACTCCACGGCGGCGGCGATGGAGGCCCTCTTCCAGACCCGCGGCCAGATCTGGACCCTCGTGGTCCCCAAGCGCCCCCTCCCCGTCCTCTTCTCGGCCGAGGAGGCCCGGCGGCTCGTGCGGGAGGGGGCCTTCCTCCTCCGCCGGGATGCCCATCCCGTGGTCCTCCTGACCGCGATCGGCGCCTACCAGCTCCACCAGACCCTGCGGGCCTACGAACGCCTGCGGCAGCGGGAGGTCGATTCGGCCGTGATCTGCTTGATCGACCCCCGCCGCTTCGCGGAGGCCCGCGATCCCGACGAAGAGGCGGTCTGCCACCCCCCCGAGGTCCGGGAACGGTTCTATCCCCCTTCCGTGCGCCCCCGCGTCTTCGTCTCCCACACCCGGTCGGGGCGCATCCAGGGCCTCCTCCGGGTCCTCGACACCGGTCCCCAGACCCTCGCCCTCGGGTACCGCAACCAGGGCGGCACCCTGGACGAGAACGGGATGATGTTCCTCAACCACCAGTCCTGGGCCCACGTCGTCGAGGCGGCCGCCCGGCTGGCGGGGATCCCCCGGGAACGGCTCCTGGACGAGGCCGAACGGGAGGCGCTCGACCGGCGGGCCTCGCCCCACGGGGTGATCTTCTAGGAGAGACCGTCCGAAACCTTGGCTCCCCGGCGGCGCCGCCTCCGGCGCGGCTACCGCTCCCCTTCCTTCAACAGATCCCCGAACGCCGGCAGCAGGGCGTACTTCTTCTGCCAGGGGGTGTACATGAACCCCCGCACCCGGGGCGTCCCCCGGGCCACCTCAAGCCATCCCCGGACGTCCTTCAGGTCGTCCGCGTCGTAGTAGCAGGCCACCAGGGTCCGGAATCCCCGCTCCGCGAAGAACCTGAGGCTTTTCTCCCGAGGCTCCCCGCCCCAGACCGCAAGGGTGAGGTCCTTCGGGACGCGCTCCCAGGACCCGGTGAAGTCCCCCTCCACCAGGTAATAGTCCCCGTGCGCGTTGTGGTTCGGGTCCAGCATGTCGCTCCAGATGTAGACCTCGACCCCCGGCAGGTGCCGGCGGAGGGCCGCCACCTGTCGGGTGATGCACTCCCCCAGGAGTTCCGCCATGTTCCGGCCCCGGCAGGCCCGGCAGGTCCCCCCCATGCGGACCTCGTCCATGTTCAGAAGAACCCTCCGGGGGCGCACCCGCTCGGCCAGAAGCTTCGCCTCGTGGTCGAAAATCTCGTAGAGCGCCGGCTCGCCCATGCAGACGGTGACCTGGCTGTCGTGGATGACCATCGGATGGTACCAGCTCACCCGCAGGCGCTGGCCGTCCCGGATCCGCCCCCCGGGGAGGATCTTCAGCGGGGGCGCCTCCCGATCCACGCGGTAGGGGCTGTACCGGGGATCCGCCGGCGGGGCATAGTCCCTCCCCTCCTCGTAAACCGTCGCGCCGTCCTCGCTCCGGACCGTCACGGGCGTCCCGGGGCGGCGCAGGACGTTGAGGAGCCCCACCTCCTCCAGCGTCCAGTCGTCCAGCCAGACCCGCCCCGCCCGGCCTCCCCAGAGTCCCGCATAGAGGCGCACCGACTCGAAGTTCAGGCTGTTGAAGACCGTCGTCAGCCGCTGCCAGTCGCCCGTCGGCGGGAGATGGAACGTCCGCGGGGCCAGCTCCCGCTTCCCCGCCAGGGCCAGGATGCGGAAGGCCCCCGCCGGCTGGAGTCCCTCGGTCCTCACCCAGAGCCCCAGGCGGTAGCACCGCCGCGGCCGGACACGGACCTCCTGCATCACCCGTCCGTGGCCGTGCGGATTGGCGGTGAAGTTTTCCAGCCGCAGGGAGGATTCCCCGCCGTGCTTCACCCGCGTGTCCCGGAAGCTGATCTCCCCCGGCTGGTCGTGAAAGGCGTATCCCCGGAGCCGGTCCCCCTTGATGTACTCCTCGAACCCCCCGTTGACGATCCCCGCCGTCCCGTCGGGCCGCAGGTGCGCCTCGGCCCCTTTCACCTCGAAGAGGGCCTCCTCCACGGGGATCCCCTCCGCCAGGTTCCGGTCATGGGCGAGGGCGGCCCCCCCGTAGCCCACGGAGAAGACCGCCGGGATGAACTCCATCCGGAGGGCCTCGCAGGCCTTCTTCACCTCCTCCAGACGACGGAAGAAATCGGGGGACTTCTTGCACAGCGTGTCCAGACCGCAGGAGACGACCGCCCCGTTGATCCCGTGCCGGGCCCCTTCCTCCAGGACGCGGAGGACCTCGGGGACGTCCTCGTCCCTCCCCAGGTTCCATCCGAAGACCCACACGAACCGGTCCTCCCAGGGCGCCCGACCGGGAGCGACCCCGAAGGCCGCCAGCACGCCCCCCGCCAGAAGAAAACGGATCATGATCCTCGAGCCTCCCGTTATGGTACGGCGGAAACCGCCTCAGGCTCCGTAGTATCCCATCCTCGCCTTGAGCAGGCGTCCCGCGAAGGCGGCCAGGCCGGAGGAGCCGCTCACGGGGAGGCGGCGGCGGGTGAATGGCCGCGCGTCCCCGGATCGGGTCGCCCACCCGGCCCGGTAGCCCGCCGACCGTACCCAGCTCTGCGCTTCCGGGGGACATTCCCCCCGGGGGTAGGCGAAGTGTTCCACCCGGATCCCCAGGCGATCCTCCAGGAGCCGGCGGGATCCGGACACCTCCTCCGGGGTGAGGGTCCCGTGGGTCAGGGAGTGGGACCCGACCGCCATCCCCGCGTCCACCAGCCGGCGGAGATCGTCCCAGTCCATCAGACGCTCCGGGGGCTGCCGGGTCCCCCGCATCCAGTCGTCCATCCCTCCCACCCGGCCCGCCACGATGAAGAACGTGGCGGGAAAGCCCAGGGACTGCAGGATCGGCAGGGCGTGCTCCAGGCAGTCCCGGTAGCCGTCGTCGAACGTCAGCGCCACGCCGCGTCCCCCCTCCAGGACCTGGTCGAGGGTGAGGACTTCGACCCGGTGGCGTCGGAGGAGGAGCATCTGGGCCCGGAAGGCCTCGGGGGAGACGTTCATCTTCCGGGGGGCCCCGGGACGGAAAGGTCCCACGCGGTGGTAGTAGAGGACCGGCGTCACGGCTTCACCAGGCCGTTGACGCACCGGACGGGGACGTCCGGGCGGCCGTAGTAGGCCGAGGCGTCTCCGCGGGGGATCCGCCGCTGCCGCACCTTGGGATCGATGACGTCGTCCACGTGGTACACCCAGGCCTTGCCCCACAGCGAGACGGGGCGGGCCCCGTAGCGCCGCAGGCGGTTCCGCAGGTCGCTGTCCTCCCGGCCGAACCCGTCGAAGTTCTCGTCGTACCCGTTGACGGCATAGTAGACGTCCCGGTCCACGGAGAGGTTGCAGCCGTAGACCTTGGGCATCCGGGGGCTCCCGAGGAGGATTCCCAGGAGGCTCTTCCAGTGGATGAGGCGGAACCGCCGACGGTCCGAGGCGGTCATCTGCCCCTCGTACTCGCCGGCAAGGACCTTGGAACGATCGAGGGTCCGGCAGTACTCCGCCGACAGGCGCACGTAACCGCCGGCGCAGAAGCCCCCGGCCGGGCACCGCTCGGCGTGGACGCCCACGAAGTTGCGATGGGGGATGCAGTCCCCGTCGGAGAGCAGGAGGATCGATCCCTCCGAGGCGCGCACGGCCGCGTTGGCGATCTTCGCGCGCCGGTACCCCCGGTTCTCCTGCCAGACGTGCTTCACCGGGAAATCTCCCGCCGCCCGGAACTCCTCCACGACGCCCCGGGTCTCCTCGTCCGAACCGTCGTCGGCCACCACCACCTCGAAATCCCGGAAGCTCTGGCGGCGATACCCCAGGAGGGAGAACTCCAGGGCGCGGGGCTGGTCGAACGTGGAGAGAATGACGCTCACGCGCGCCATCGCGGCCCATTATACCCGCCCTCCGGGTCGCCTTGCAAACGGGCGTCCCGCGTGCTAGACTGAAGATGCTCATGGCGCACGTCCCGGAAGACGACCCTGTCTGCCAATGCTTCAACGTCCCGGAGGAGCGGATCCGCCGGGCGATCCTGGAGGGCGGCCTCCGGTCGGTCGAAGAGGTCACGGAGGCCACCGGGGCCGGGGGCGGCTGCGGCTCCTGCTGGGATGAGATCCGGGAGATCCTCGAGGAGACGGGGGGGACGCCGCCCCGGGCGGAGGCCCCCCCCCGCGCCGGGAACCGCCCTCCGGATCCGCGGCCCGAGCCATGAAAGGCCGCCGGATCGCGATCCTCTCCGACATCCACTCCAACCTGGAGGCCCTCCTGGCCGTCCTGGCCGACATCGAGGAGCAGGAGTGCGATCAGATCATCTGCCTGGGGGACCTCATCGGCTACGGCCCTAACCCCCGCCAGGTCCTCCGCGTCGCCGTGGACCTCTTCGAGTTCTCCCTCATGGGGAATCACGAGGAGGGGATCCTCTACGAACCCGTGGGATTCAACTGGAAGGCCGAGGCCTCCGCCTGGTGGACCAAGGACCAGCTCCTCTCCCCCCGCTTCCCCGGCGGCGAGAACCAGCGGTTCTGGGAATACCTCCAGGAGATGCCCCGCAACGCGCAGGACGGCGACATCCTCTACGTCCACGCCTCCCCCCTGGATCCCACCAAGGAGTACGTGATGCCCGAGGCGTGCTTCAACCGGGACTACATGAAGCTCATCTTCTCCAAGATCAAGCGCGTGGCCTTCGGCGGCCACACGCACCTCCCCGGCGTCTTCTTCCCGGACCGCCCCTTCGTCCCCCAGGACCACCTCCAGGGACCGGTGTCCGTCGAGCGGGGCAAGTTCTTCGTCAACGTGGGCTCCGTGGGCCAGCCGCGCGACGGGGACACCCGCGCCTGCTACGTGATCTTCGACGGGCGGAAGCTGCTCTTCCGCCGCGTCCGGTACAACTTCCAGAAGACCGCCCGCAAGATCAAGCGCATCAAGCGGCTCCCCAAGGCCCTGGGCGCGCGCCTCTCCCTCGGGCTCTGACCTCCCGCCCGGAACCTTCGCCCCCGGGCCCCCCGCATGCTATAGTCGGACCCCGTCCATGGACCTCACCGTCGTGCTTCCGGCCCTCAACGAGGCGGAGAACCTCGAGCGCCTCCTCCCCCGGATCCGGGAGACGGCCGCCGCCCTCGGGACCTTCGAGATCCTCGTCATCGACGGAGGGTCCGTGGACGGCACCGCCGCACGGGCCGCCTCCCTGGGGGCCCGGGTCTGCGTCCAGTCCGAACCCGGCTACGGGGGCGCCCTCAAGG
>Ga0068707_1000052_pt1 | contig 52777 bp, 39 predicted proteins | sample YNPNPMetaG_FD_66600 | JGI IMG/M metagenome (GOLD analysis project Ga0068707, IMG submission 66600) | Anoxygenic and chlorotrophic microbial mat microbial communities from Yellowstone National Park, USA - YNP NP MetaG | ecosystem: Environmental > Aquatic > Thermal springs > Hot (42-90C) >... | reverse complement strand
CAACCGCCTTTACTACGCTCGGATGGGTTGTGACAGCTTGACCAGGACTACGGGCTGAAAGCAAGTTTGGTTTGAGGAGAACCGTCTCTCCACGGCGAAACGCTGACTCCAGCCCAACAAGATACAAAGCTTCTCGCACAGCGCGCCTGGTCTCTTGCGCATCATAATCCACGCATCTGACGACGGAAACGGTTGCTGTCATTTGCATAGATTACACGCAAGACGCGGAGAACGCAAGCCCATCCCATCAGGCTGCACGAAGATTGTATGGCAACACGTTCAACTGCTGTCGATACTTGGCCACCGTTCTGCGAGCAATAGAGACACCCTGTGCCGCGAGAGCTCTGGCTATCTGGCTGTCCGACAACGGGTCTATGGATCTTGCGATGATCTGGCCGATCATCTCACGAACCGGCAGCGCAGAGTCGAAGAACACCTCAAACGAGACTACTTCGCCGGACGGTAGCCGGCAGTATTTATTGGCAAGAGCACGACAGACGGTCGATTCGTGGATCTCCAGGGCTTTCGCCACGTCTTTTTGACGTAGCGGCTTCAGATATGATGCTCCGCCAGCAAGAAACTCCTGCTGATAGTCGACTAGGTAATTGGCCACCCTGGCGATCGTCTTCTTGCGTAAGCTAATCGCTTCCAGAATCCCTTTTACGCGCTCTACGTGCTCCTTGACGTGCTTCCATTCCTCTTCCGTAAGACGACTGCCATCTTCCCTGGAAAGCTCGTATATCGCTTCGTAGGTCTTGTCCAAGGTAACCATCGACGAATAGTTTCCAACGACCTCGGCCACGTAAGTGTCGTGGCACGAGCGCACTACTACGTCGGGCACAATCACTGCCGCCCGTCGCGGAGTAAGCTCTTCGTAAGGAGGGCGGTAGGCTGAAGCGGGTCTGGGATTGAGCCTTTCTCTGATAAACTCTGAAACCTCGGCAATCGTAGACGGCCCGACGCTCAGCTTTGCCGCCAGCGACTTCACGCGCGCACGGGACAAGTCTTCCCAGTAGTCGGTTATTATTCTTTCAGCAAGATCGGAAAGTTCGTCCCGCTTATGCATGGACCTAAGCTGAATCAGAAGACACTCTCGCAAGTCGCGAGCAGCTACTCCCGGCGGATCAAAGCTTTGAACCACTTCCAGCACCGCCTCGACATCAGGCACGGCAACTGCGAATTCCTCAGCCACATCAAAGAGAGGCTCCCTGAAGTATCCGTCTTCATCAAGCGAATCGATCAAGAACTCAGCTATGCGGAGCCGTCGAGCCCCCAAAACCATTCTTGCCTGCTGCTTGAGGTAGTCGGCAAGACTGGTGTGCGAGGCAACAGAGTTGAAAGGGTCGTAGGTGTGGTCATTATCAACAACGGCAAATACGCAGCTAAGAAGATCGTGCTCGTCGAGGTTATCACCATCTGCTTCGCGCCTTGCGACCACTGATGTTCCGCAGATGGGACATACGTTTTCCGTAGTAGCAAATCCACAAACTGGGCACCGTTCTCGTTCCTGCAGAGCAAGCGCTGGATTCTCAGCCGCCTCGGTCTCGATGAACTGCTGCAACTCTAATGCGTTCATGGCGAGTATCGCATTGGCCTGAATCTGAACGGGAATAGCGTTCAGCTGCTGTTTCTGAGCTAACGCTGGACCGAGCATAAGCCAACCATACCTTTCCCGCCGTTCTTCGACGGCTATCTATGCAATTATAGTACGATTATCGGTAAGTAGACAGACCCTCTTGAGGAGTGCATAGGGCTAAAGAGATGCCCAGCATCAGACCACAATCATTAATGGACGATAGCTTGTCCGCCAGGTTTCGCCTATGGCAGATATACTAAGCCAAGAAGAAATAAACGCCCTTGTTGAGGCCTATAAGGCAAGCGGCGAACAGGATGTCGGCGCCAAGGCGCTTGAAAAGCAGGTGCGACCTTACGACTTCGCCAAGCCGGATCGCTTCTCTCGCGATCACCTCAAGGCGATAAAGAACATACACGCAAAGCATGCCAACAGTGTTGGCGCGGCGCTGTCATCATTGATGAGAGTGCCGGTTCACATCGAGCTTCTCGCGGTGGATCAGCTTACATTTGCCGAGTATCAGGCTTCTCTTCCTGTTGGAACGCTTTACGTAGAGACTGCCCTGGAGTCTCTGTCTGATAAATCAATATTCGAGTTCAACCCGTCACTGGTCTCTACGTGTGTTGACATATTGGCGGGAGCCCAGCCCGGTTCGACGCAGGTATCCATCACGGTAACTGATATAGACGTGGCCATATTGAGGCCAGTGCTCGATACGGTGTTGCGGGAATACGCAGCGGCCTGGTCAGAAACGGCAACGATCCGACCGCGCATCATCGCGACAACGACAGACTTGTCGACGCGACAAGTCTTTTTTCCCGCAGAGCCAATGCTAGTATGTATCTATGAAGTTTCAATAGCGGGTGTGGCGAGCCTTGCCAGCATCTGCATACCTGAAGCCTCACTAGACAGGGTCGTCCCTGAGCTTGAGGTTGGGGGCCGAGTGGCCTCAAAACAGCAGAAACGGCTGCGAGTTAACGACGCGATCCGGATTGCCTTTGACGACGTAACCCTAAAGTGCAAAGCCATCCTGGGCTGCACAACACTGAGCATGGGTGAACTCGCAAACCTTGAGCCGGGTGATCTGATCCGGTTACCCACCAAGGCTCAAGGCAAGCTTGAATTTTGGATCGAAAATGTCCCGGCCTACAAAGGAACAATGGGAACCATTGGCGGAAACGTGGCGCTTCGCATTACCGATACTCTGGAACGCCGCCGAGGTAAGGCTGCCTAGCTCGAAGAAACATCACCTTTAGTGAGACGAAACTCGCGTATTTTGTTTCGTAGAGTCTTTCTGTCGATGCCGAGCGAGGCAGCAGCGGCCGACTGATTCCACTTCTTCGCTTTCAGCACACGTTCAATATGCATTCGCTCGACATCCCGCAGTGGCGCGTTAATCGGGATTTCATCCAATCCAAGCCTTGAGCCAGACTGGGGCTGCCCGGGAGCCGCGCTTACGTGAAGCATAAGATGCTCCGGCTTGATGGTATCCCCATTGCACAGCAAGACAGCGCGCTCCACAGCGTTCTGCAACTCACGCACGTTGCCAGGCCATGAATAGGCCCGCATTTCCGCCAACGCCTCTTTTGAAAAACCCTTGATGCGCTTTCCCGTATCGCTTACTATCACGGTTAGGAAGTGGTTTGCAAATTCCTCAATGTCGTCGGCGCGTTCCCGAAGCGGAGGGAGACGGAGAGTAATCACATTCAGCCGATAATAGAGGTCGTCGCGAAACTGCTTTTCCTCAATCGCCCTAGCGAGGTCGCGATTGGTTGCCGCAATAACGCGAACATCGACAGTAAGCGTTTCGCTACCACCTACCCGCTCGAACTGTTTCTCCTGCAGGACTCGCAGCAACTTAGTCTGCACCGACTGGCTGATATCGCCTATCTCGTCCAAGAATATCGTGCCGGTGTGCGCAGCCTCGAATCTGCCTATGCGTCGGGCTATAGCGTTGGTAAACGCGCCTTTCTCATGGCCGAAAAGCTCGCTCTCCAGGAGGTTTTCCGGCAGCGCTGAGCAGTTCACCTTGACAAACGGCTTCCCAGCGCGATCACTTTGGTAGTGCAGCGTCCTGGCCAGATACTCCTTGCCCACGCCAGTCTCGCCCAGAATCAGTACCGTTGCCGTGCTACGTGCTACCTGCGCAGCCATCACGTAGGCTTTCTGCACATCCGGATTGGAACCGATAATGTTGTCGAAGCCGTAATTGGCCCGCAACTCCCCCATAAGGAATCGATTTTCGTCAATTATACGTCTGTGATCGAGAGCCCTTTCGGCCACCAACTGCAATTCGTCCAGGTCGAATGGTTTAGCTATGTAGTCATAAGCTCCCAATCGCAGAGCGTCGACCGCAGTGTGTGTACTACCGTAGGCAGTGATCATAATAACGGGAAGACCGGGCCGACTGTCCTTAATAGCTGCAAGCACCTCCAGGCCATTCATACCCGGCATGCTGAGATCCACCAACGCAAGGTCAAACCTGCCCTTAGCAACTAGATCGACACCTGATGGGCCATCCTGCGCGACGGCGGTCCGATAACCTAACTCGCCAAAGAAACGACTCATCATATCGCGCATACCAGGCTCATCGTCGATAATGAGTATCGCCCGATCGCTCATCTACTCTCCTATCCTGCTCAACGGAAAACGCATGGCAACGCGCGCGCCGTGCCCGGGTTCTGACTCCACCGACACCCGCCCGCCGTGCCGAGTCACAATTGCATCTACCATGCTCATCCCCAACCCTGTGCCCTCCGCACCTCTCGTGGTGAAAAATGGGTCAAAAACGCGCTCTACGGTCTGTGAGTCCATACCAGGACCATCGTCCGAAACGGCAACCTCTGCCCAATCACCATCGCGCACTACGGTAACCTCGACAGTCCCTTCGTTGCCTACGGCCTGCGCCGCGTTTAGCAGGACATTATTCAGCGCCTCACGAAGCTCCGACTCAACTCCCATGATCCATAGTCCATTCTCCAGACGCTCCTTGTAGCACACGGACTTGCCGTCTGAAAGCGCTGGCACTGCGGTCTTGAGCACTGACGACGCAATCGAGGCTAGATCCACGGGTCTGAAGCTCGACGAATCAACCGGCTTGCTGATTTCCCTAAGCCGCCGCACCGTCTCGGCAGCATCTCTCGCAGCCGACTCAATCGCGTCTATGCTTTCGACAATGGGTGAGTTGGCCCCAAGCTTACGGCGAGCTATCTGGGTGTTGCCGATTATTATTCCAAGAACGTTGTTTATGTCGTGAGCGATCCCCGCTGCCATCTCCCCAACGGCGCGAAGTCGCTCTGAATGAAGAAGCTGTTCTTGCGTCTCTTTGAGTTGTTTGTTAAGCTCTGCCAGGACACGGTTGCTATCGAGTATCTCCCGCTCAAGCTCACGACGCCGAGTTATGTCACTATAGACCTCAACGCGGCCCGTTATCTTTCCTTCAGCATCCCGAAGCGGACTGCTGTAACGATGGACCACACTACCCTGCACCGGCAGCGATTCAACCACTTCTTCAAGCGATCCGTTAGGCGCACACGAGGCCCACTTCACAACATCCGTGAACCGCGAACCGATCAACTCACCGAAAGAAACATTAAGCACCTCACACGCGCGTTGATTCGCTAGCGTAATACGGCCTTCCGAATCGAGCACTAATACGCCCCGGTCAGGAGATTCGATGTGTGATAGCTCAGCCAATTTTCACGCCTCTTGAGACAAATGCATTATATAGCCCGCCTGCCGGTTAAAGCAACCGATCACGCCCAGACCTCGGTTATAGGAGGAGCGCGACTGCATTGGATCTAAGCTTTTAATTATGAAAGCTGCATCACACTCTATCCTTCTGACGCTCACGGCAGCCACGCTATCTCTGTCTTTGTGCATTTCAGCAACGGCAGATATCCAGGTGATTTCGCCCGCTCATGCTTCACGCGCGAGAGGGCCATCTGTAACACTCACCTGGAAAGTTGAAGGACAAGCGTCGGGACTGAGACTACAACTCGATGACGGCGCCAAGATGCCTTTGCGCGCTACCGACCGCACCAAGACTCTCACCCGACTATCCACCGGAGTTCATAAGATCGTGCTGACCGCATTGATCGGCAGAAAAAAATGTTCGGCTTCGTCAGTTTTTTATGTGTATAACTATCCACAACAACCAAGCGCAAACCTATACACACTGGATTTGACTCAGTTGCGACAATTTAACAGCGCAGACCATGAAGCCTGCACCAAAGCCTTTGACACACTTCACGCAGCGGCTGTGCTGCAGGGATTGGTCAATCGAAACCGTGCTCGGCTCTATGTTTTCTACAACTCAGTTGATAGGTTCTGGCTCGACAAAATACGCGAAAAAGGTGCCTACCTTGAAAAGGCTAAGCTCGTCCCACTTGATGACTTCGAGGCGGCCGTCGCTGTGTTTCGAAATTACATCAAGGGAGTAGTCGTCTGGGATCCGAATGTGCCAGCGACAAGTAATCTGGCATCAACTATTTGTGGTGTTGAGTCGCTTCTGCCCGTGCGTTACGATGAGTCACCCGCATCCTTGTATTCGCGGCTGGTAAGAGGAAGGCCGAGGTTACCTATCGCACGCAATCTCGTCGGTTTATTTTCCGGCTCCGGTACAATCCCTGGCACAAGCATTCCCTCAACTGGCAGTGCCAAGTGTGATGCGTATTTGTGGGCCAAGATTAACTACATAGACACCGGTAAGTGTAACCCGCGCAAGCTTGGATATTGGTGCGATGGCTTCTGGTTAAAGCATCCACGAGATATGTCATTAAGCGACGTCGGCCTGACGAACCACGACTACATTGTCGCCAACAAGGGCTTTATCTGCGACCTGAACGTATGGCCGGACGAAGCTGCGCGTGATGATCCCGATCAGAAACCCGGCACAGATCGTTCCACGTTCCAGCAGATTCTAGCCTCGTGCTACAAAAAGGCCAAAGGCCAGACCATCCATATCGCCGGATTCACTCCGTGGGCAATAAAATACACGAACCACGGCTCCGCAGGTGGAAAACACGGGCCGGTTGATACCGAGTGGAAGACGGTGCAGTTAGTATCCGCTTATAATGCTTACCTCGACGCGGACGCCATCGGCTATGTGAGTCTTGCAAACGCCTCTGTTTTCAGCCTGTGCAGACTGCCGGACAGACTCGTACAGAACCCACCTCCGACCCGCGAAGAACTGATAAGGAAAGGCTACATACTTGCGGACGGGAAGGTAGCTCCGCTCAATTTCATTTATCATTACCTCGGCGACTATGATTCCGCCGCCTGGCTTTACAACATGCTCCCAACGATGTGGAACGACCCCAACCGTGGAACGGTGGCGGCAGGCTGGGCGTTTAATCCGAACCTGATAGAACGGATGCCACCAGCGTTTGCGTGGTGCTACGAAACCCGCAGCGCTCAAGACTACTTCGTAGCAGGCGACAATGGAGCCGGCTATCTCAATCCGACCCAACTCATTCCGCCGACTAGGGAATCCGGGTTGCCGCCCGGCGACTCCGAATGGGTAAACCATAATCTCCACTATTTCAGGAAGCTCAACTACAGTATTACTGGGTTTGTTATTAATGGTTTTTCGGGCGAGCTTACAGACCAGTCAAACGGCATCTACACGCCGTTCTCTGGCGACGGCATTATGACCACCCGATTCTGGTTACCCCCGGAAAACAAACAAAGTCACCTACTAGGCAAAATGGTTGTCGCCGAGATGAATGGGGATATTGTCGGCAGCGTCCATGATGCCGTAAAACGCATCGCTGCCGATGGATGTCCCCATACAACCAGGTTCTTGGCTTACAGATCGATCTTGAAAACCCCTGAGTGGATCAAAGCCGTAAATCGAGAGTTGGTAGAAATGAGACCAGAATGCCGCTTTGAGCCGGTGGACCCGTATACATTCTTCTATCTACTACGCCTTCATCTGGGCAGCAACAACGACTCTCGTGCCACTTACACATTCGATACGATGCCGGATTTGTTGAAGCCTGGCGAAAAACGCGAGGTAATCATAGGTCTGCGCAACGACGGTTGGGATATGTGGAAAGCAACCGGACGCGACGCGGTCGCAGTTTACGCGGGGTTCAACGGGCGCAGTAATGGGGTATTCGCTCGTCTCCCGCACGAAGTGCCACCCGGCGGAGCGGCAGTGGTTAAATTGTCGCTAAACACACCGAAAGAACGCGGACAAAAACGATTTACGGTGGAATTGTGCAGGGGAATGTCGAACTGGTTCGGAGATAAAGGAGACACGCCCTGGGAAAAGACCGTAACTATTCGCTAACAGACTAGACTTCCATCAAGATGGGCACGATCACTGGCCTGCGATGTGTACGCTCGTAAATGAACCTCGCCAGCGCCTTCCGACAACCGCTCTTGATATCGTCCATGTTATCCAGAAGATCGCTCTCGGCGAACTCTTGGAACTTGGTGAGTATTACCCTCTTGGCCTCATCGAGAAGTTCCTCACCGAACTCCTCCCCTACGAAGCCCCGAGAGAATATGTCTGGGCCTGAAACAACTTGCTTCGAGTCCGTGTCGATGCCGACCACGGCGATAACAACTCCATCTTTGGATAGATGCCGTCGGTCGCGCAGCACAACGTCTTCGACGTCGCCTACCCCCAAACCGTCAACCATAACACTTCCAGACGCAACCCTGCCGGTGATTTCCGCCTTTTTACCGTCGGTGGTAAGCACATCGCCGGGACTCAATACAAACACCCGATCCGACTCAAAGCCAAGAGAATCCGCTACAGCTATAAACCTGGACACATGCCGCTGCTCTCCGTGAACGGGTATCACAAAGGCCGGTTTTACCAAATTGAGCATCATCTTGATGTCCTCTTGATTACCATGCCCGGAGACATGGACCGCGGAGTACGGTTCATACAGAACCTCGGCGCCTTGCTTGAAAAGTCGATTTACGGTGCGCAAGACAAGGTCCTCATTGCCGGGAATGGGAGTGGCGCTAATGATGACTACGTCACCCGGCTGAATCTTGATGTGCTTGTGCTCGTCCATCGCCATTCTGGAGAGCGCCGACAAAGGCTCGCCTTGGCTTCCAGTGGTGATGATGACCGTCTTGTCGCGCGAAACGCTGTCGATCTCGTCGATGCGCATGCGAGTGCCATCTGGAACCGTAAGGTAACCCAGCTCTTCCGCGATGCGGCAGTTCTCGTCCATACTGCGGCCAACTACCGCAACGCGCCGGCCGTACTTACTCGCCACGTTGTATATCTGCTGCACGCGGTGAATATTCGAGGCGAAAGCCGCAATCACTATCTGGCCTTTGGAAGTCGCGAAAACCTTCTCAAACGAATCCCCAACAGTGCTTTCGCTGGGCGTAAAGCCTTTCTTTTCCACATTTGTGATATCGCAGAGCAGGCCCAACACACCTTTCTCGCCAAGCACGGCAAGCCGCGCAACATCAGCTAGCTGGCCGTCGATGGGGGTCTGATCAAACTTGAAATCTCCGCTGTGCACTATGACACCGACTGGCGTCGTGATGACCAATCCACAAGCATCCGGAATGCTGTGAGACTGACGCAGAAACTCTACCTTGAAAGAGCCTAGTTCGAGAACATCGCCTACGTTCACCTGATTCAGACGCGCCACGTCCGTGAGATGGTGATCCTCTAACTTGTTGCCTACGAACCCCAACGTCAACGGCGTGCCCCACACCGGCACGTCCAACCTTTTGAGCACGTAAGGTAGCGCGCCAATGTGATCCTCGTGGCCGTGGGTAAGCACAATTCCCAACACTTTGTCAGCGTTCTCCTCAAGGAAGGCGATGTCGGGAATCACGATGTCAACACCGAGCATCTCCTCCTCGGGAAACATAAGGCCCGCATCAACCACCAAGATCTCTTCACGGTAGACATAGGCGGTCATGTTCTTCCCGATCTCAAGAACGCCGCCAAGCGGTATGATCTGTAGTTTCTTAGTCGTACGTTTGAGTGTTGACTCGGTCATAAGTCCAATTTGGGCAGGCCGGATACGGACGCCTCGGTCGGCAAATCAATTACTTCGACTTCACGTAGCCTCGTTCGATAGCCATCTCAGCTATCTGCACGGCGTTGAGCGCCGCACCCTTGCGTATATTGTCGGCGACAACCCACAGATCGAGAGTATTTGGATTGCACGAGTCCTGCCTTATGCGACCCACGTAGGTCGGATCTTTCCCCTCGGCAAAAAGCGGCATCGGATACTTGCTATTGGCGGGATCATCTAACACTTCGATACCAGGCCAGTTGGCAAGCGCCTCGCGTGCCTCCGCCACAGTGATCGGCTTTTCGAACTCGACGTTTATGGACTCAGAGTGTGCCCTGAAAACTGGGACGCGAACACACGTCGCAGAGATGGCCAGATCAGGGACACCAAATATCTTGCGAGTCTCCTTGATCATCTTGATCTCTTCGCCGTAGTAGCCCTCAAACTCGTTCTTCAAACTGCTGATCTGCGGAATTAGGTTACCGAAAATCTGATACGGATACTGCTCATTCTTAATCTCATTCCCGGCGACAAAATCCCTAATCTGCTGATCCAGTTCCTTGATCGCCGCGCTACCCGTTCCCGATACCGACTGGTATGTGGAGACGACGATCCGCTTAATACCGGCCAGCTTATGCAGCGGAGCGAGTGCGTGTACCATTTGAATGGTACTGCAGTTGGGATTCGATACGAAACCCTGGTGAGTCGCAAGGGCATCACCATTAACCTCCGGCACTACGAGTGGAACACGATCGTCCATGCGGTAGTCGTCGCCGTTGTCAACGACGAAAACCCCGCGCTCGACCGCTTGCCACCCATACAACTGGCTCGCGCCTTTCACACCTTCGGTGCCCGCAAAAAACGCGATGTCAATATCGTCAAAAGAGTCAATGTTGGTCTCCCTGACCTGATAATCTACTCCATCTATCGTCTGTTTCCGGACAGACCGGGCAAGGACAACCAACTCCGTTACCGGAAAGTTGCGTTGCCGTAGTACTCTAACCATTTCTTCGCCCACGGCTCCAGCACCGACCACAGCAACCTTGTAGTTCTTCACGTGAGTGGTCCTCCTACAACAATTTGTCCAGGCCGTAAATAAAGCCTGTAGTCTCGATCGCCCGCCGCACTGCGAACAGCACGCCAGGCATAAAGCTTGTTCTGTCTATACTGTCGTGTCTGATTGTAAGTATTTGTCCTTGCCCGCCAAAAATCACTTCCTGATGCGCAACCAGCCCAGGCAGCCTCACGCTGTGCACGTGCACATCGGACCGCTTATCACCTCGGGCACGGTCTTCACCGCTGGCAGGCTTAGTGGGAACTGCGCCCGCGTCCCTGCGAGCGCTATCTATCATCTCGGCGGTTTTGATTGACGTCCCTGATGGAGCGTCGACTTTGCCGTCGTGATGAAGCTCTATGATCTCGACGTCGGGCATAAACTTTGCCGCTTCGGCAGCAAACTTCATCATCAGCACGGCGCCAATTGCAAAGTTGGGGATCACCATCGCGGCTGTTCCGGTGGATACCGTAAGCGCTTCCAGCTTGGCAATCTCCTCAGACGTCTGGCCCGTGGTTCCGATCACCGGAACAACACCACGCTCCATCACGTATTTCATATTCGCCAGCGAGAACGGCTTGGCAAAATCGACAACCACTTGAGGCCGGGTTTCTTCAAGCATGGCAACAACGTCGCGGTGCACTGTCATACCGTCAATCTCTCCGGCCGCGTCACAGCCGCCGACCAACTCCATATCCGGCGCACCGGACACTGCCTTGACCGTCTCACGCCCCATCCTGCCGCAACAACCAATCACGGCAACTCGTATTCTCTCCGTCATACTACTCTCCCAAGACGAGCATATACGCAACTATCTAGCAAGCAGCGAACCTATGAGCAAATTAGCATTCTCCTTGAACGGACCAATTGCCGCCAGCGCGAATCCGGCATCAGAGAAGAGCTGCGACGCGACCTCCGCCACATCGTCCTTGCTTACTTGCATTATAGAAGCGATTATCTCCTCCAGTCTAATAATCCGTCCGAAATATATCTCGCTCTTGGCTAAGCGATTCATTCGATTAGACATGCTTTCCTGGCCCATCACCAGCGCGCCGCGAATCTGATTCTTGGAGCGCGCGAGTTCGGCGTCGGTGATGCTGTGGTTGGCAATCTTGTCACATTCGGCCTCAATGAGCTCCAGCACGGTGCCGATATTTTCGACACTGGCTCCGCCATAAACCACGAACAACCCGCCTTCCCGGTAGGACGCCGCGTAGGAACCTATAGAATAGGCCAAACCTCTGGTCTCGCGTATCTCCTGAAACAACCGGGAACTCATGCCTCCGCCAAGGACCATATCAACAGCGGCCAGCGCGTATTTCTCGCGCCGGTTTTGCGAATAGCCAGCCGTACCCAGACAAAAATGCACTTGTTCCGTCTGCTGCTCGATCAGCTTGCTCTCAAACCTAGCCACGGGCTCCTCATCGCTTCTAGGTTCGCTTTTGCCCATCAGATCTCCGACAGCACTAGCAACAATATCGACAAACTGACGGTGATCAACCTTGCCTGCTGCCGATATAACCAACGAATGTGGTCCGTAGAACCGCTTGAGGTATCCTACGAGGTCCTCACGCGTCAGCTTCTTTACCGCGCTAACAGAGCCGATAACCGGATTGCCAAGCCGATGTCCCTTCCAAATGGTCTCTGCTAGAAGGTCGTGAACTTGCTCCTCAGGGGTATCGCGATGGCGCTTGATCTCTTCTATCACCACATTTTTCTCTCGTTCGATCTCGGTGGGATCAAAAACGGAATTAAGAATCATGTCGAAGAGTATGTCCATAGCGCTCGGCAGATGTTCAGCGAGCACCTTGGAATAATAACACGTGAATTCTTTGTCGGTGAAAGCGTTTAGGTGACCGCCAAGCCCCTCCACCTCATCAGCAATCTGACGAGCGGATCTGTTTTCAGTGCCCTTGAACAGCATATGCTCAACAAAGTGACTAATGCCCTGCGTCCGTGCGGTCTCGTCGCGAGAGCCAGCACAAGCCCAGACACCAACGGACACCGAGTCTACGTAAGGAACCGTCTCGCTCAGTATTCGAACGCCATTAGGAAGAACTGTCTTACATACCTGGGAATGGGTAACCATGGCACCTTGTAAGTTCAAAAAAGCCACCGACTCGGTCGGCTCGGCCCATCAAGGCCGCGCTAACCCCGGTGGCATTTAAAAATCGCACATTTAGTTCTTGGGTCGGAAACGAGCCCGCGGGCCTTCGTCCCTACGAAGGGACCCCTTGTCAAACGATCGCGGACGATCGCCCCCCTTGGGTTTGCCTCCGCTGCCGCCACGGCCACTGCTTACGCGTGAATCCGAGGGCGGTGGCACGTAATCTTCATCTCCGGCGAAAAGGCCTCTACGGGTCAAACGCACCTTGCCGTCGTCACCAATTTCGATAACCTTCACCAGGATTTCGTCGCCCACCTTGCACACGTCCTCGGTACGATTCACCCGCTCGCGAGAAAGCTGCGAAATATGAACTAGGCCGTCGCGGCCGGGAAGGAACTCCACAAACGCCCCAAACGCCTCAACACGACTAACTCGGCCAGTGTAGACTTCACCGACGCGAACCTCACGGGTTATGTCCTCGACGATCTTTTTCGCCCGTTCTCCTCCCGCTGCGTCCACTGCGGTAATGTAGACGTGCCCGTCCTGCTCAATGTCCAGCTTCGCGCCGGTCTCCGCCTCGATCTTTTTGATGACCTTGCCGCCCGGTCCAATTACGTCGCCGATCTTGTCGGGGTGAATCTCAACTACGAACACTCTTGGCGCATACTGACTCAGCGTCTCGCGAGGCTCGGGAATCACATCTGCCATAACATCCAATATCTGGAGCCTTGCCTGCCTGGCCTTATCAAGCGCTTCGCGGACCACGTCCATCGTCAGCCCCTGGATCTTGGTATCCACCTGAATGGCCGTGACACCATTGCGCGTACCGGCGACCTTAAAGTCCATATCTCCGGTAAAATCCTCAAGTCCTTGGATGTCAGTCAGCAACACCTTGCGAGTCTCATCGGACACGAGCCCGATGGAAATGCCAGCAACGGGCGCTTTAATTCGGACGCCGGCATCCATCAGCGCAAGCGTGCAGCCGCACGTGCTGGCCATCGATGTCGATCCATTCGACTCCAGAACCTCAGAAGTCAGAAGCAATGTGTAAGGAAATTCTTCTTGCGGCGGAACCACCGGCCGAAGAGCCTTCTCTGCGAGAGCACCGTGGCCTATTTCCCTACGCCCCGCGGCCCTGAGCGGGGCAACTTCGCCAACGCTATAGGGCGGAAAGTTGTAGAAGTGCATGAAGCGTTTCTCGGTGTCTTCCTCGAGATTGTCGACGATCTGACTCTCATCCAGCGAGCCGAGGGTGAGAGCAGTGAGCACCTGCGTCTGCCCGCGCTGGAACAAACCTGACCCGTGAACGCGCGGCAGAAGCCCTACCTCGCAGCTTAGCTCCCGAATCTGGTCCAGCGAACGACCGTCCGCGCGTGCTCCCTCATCAAGTATCATCTTACGGACCTGCTTCTTAATGAGCAGTTCCAATACTTCGTGTATCTCGGACTCACGCTCGGGATACTCCTCGACTAGTCGCTCCGCTAGTTCGTCGCGCAGATCGAAGATCGCGCTTTCCTTCTCGCTCTTGCCGGGTTCCCTAATGGCTTGAACGATTTCCGCATTTACTTTGTCGCCTATCTCAGCTACGAGTTGCGGATCGGGAAGAACTTTCGGTACATCAACTTTAGGCTTGCCAACTTTCTTCATCAACTCGCGCTGACCGACCTCGAGTTTCTCGATCTCGCTCAGACCCAGCTCCATCGCAGCCAGCAAATCATCTTCGGATGCCTCCGAGGCCTCCGTTTCTATCTCCATTATCCTTCCATCGAGCCCGGCGATGACCAGTTCGAGATCAGCTTCCTTGATTTGCTCAAGGGAGGGATTGACGAGCAGTTCTCCATCGACGCGACAGACACGCACGGCTCCAATCGGACCGTTCCATGGGATATCGGACACAGCCAAAGCGGCCGACCCGGCTACGATTGCCATCACGTCGGCAGGCACGTCAGGCTCCATAGATAGGGGAACCGTGATGACCTGAACGTCGTTGCGCATGCCCGCGGGAAACAGGGGGCGTATTGGTCTGTCGATGAGTCTTGAGGTCAAAACAGCCTTCTCTGACGGTCTTCCACCTCTCTTGACAAACCCACCGGGAATTTTCCCTACGGCATATTTTCTCTCTTCGTAATCGCAAGTAAGCGGGAAGAAACTCATCCCCTCCCGGGGTTTGGGGCTCATGCACGCAGTGCCAAGTACAACAGTATCGCCGCACTTCACCAGCACGGCGCCGTTGGCCTGGTTGGCAACCCGCCCGTGCTCAATAACAACGGTCTTGCCTCCAAGCTCAATCTCAACAGTATTAATGGTCATTCGGTCTATATTTTCTCCTAACGTCTCAGGCCAAGCCTACTTATGACCTCGCGATATCTGGCAATATCTTTGTTGCTCAGATAGTTCAGTAGCCGCCTTCGCTGACCGACCATCATTAGCAATCCGCGGCGTGAGTGATGGTCTTTCTTATGCTCCTTAAGGTGCTCAGTGAGCTGGTTAATGCGAGCCGTGAGAAGCGCTATCTGAACCTCCGGCGAGCCGGTGTCCTGTTCGTGCTGCCGGTAGTCGCCAATGATCTCCGATTTTTTTTCCTTAACTAGCGCCAACTATTCGCCACCTCCTAAATCAAAATGCAAAAGCCCTCTGCCAGCGCACTCTTGCAATCAGGACTTTTGCATTCTGACCCAGCGCCGCCGTCGCGGCCTTTGACAGTAATACGTAACTGAGTCTAACACAATCAATCCGCCTATGTCAACTTCCGATCCATCACCGAACCTAGGCCCCTTTAGCAATCCGCTGGGAGTCACACATTTCCGAAAACCTCAAATGCCTCACACCACCGACTAGTGATGTCCGCGAACACGTTTTAGATCTTCTCTGATCTGCGCGGCCAAGTGTTCGGGCCTCTCAAAGACCATTTCGTCGCGCAGCCTTCGGATGAAAACCACGTCAAGTTTCGTGCCATACAGGTTTCCTTCAAAGCCCATAAAATGGACTTCGATTGTTCGCAAACCGCCGCCGAACGTCGGCCTCTGCCCGATATTACATACTCCTGAGAACACTGACTTGCCAATGGCAGCCTCAACGGCATAAACCCCATCGGCAGGAACAAGTTGTCGCGGTTCAGTTTGGAGATTCGCAGTCGGAAACCCTAGTGATCGGCCGATCTGCTCCCCGGCAACAACCAACCCGCGCAGCGTGAACCTTTTGCCCAGCAGCTTTGAGGCCTCGGCTATGTCGCCCCTATTTACCAACGCCCTGATCCGGGTGCTGCTTACTGGCCCTCCGGAAATTATTACTGCGGGAACCACACTCAGCCCGACTTGCACCTCCGGAAGAAACTGGGCAAGGTAGCGAGTATCACCTTCGCGGTTGCGGCCGAAGCGAAAGTTGGAACCAACCACCACATGCTTGGCGCCAAATGTGTTTCCAACCACTTTCCGAAGGAAATCCTCTTTGCTCAGGTTGGCCAATTCTAGGTCGAATTCGGCAATGACGACTTCGTCGACTCCTGCCTCGCGTATTTGCTCGATACGCTGTTCTATGGTGTTGATGTATTCCGGGGCCGACGCCGGGGCAAAGAGCTCAGCAGGGTGACGATCGAATGTCAAAGCCACGGACCTCGCACCCAACTCGCGGGCGCGTTCGTTCAATGTACGGAAAATCTCTCGGTGGCCCCAGTGCACACCGTCGAAGACACCTATCGCCAGCGCACAGACCCCGCGATCGCGAGTGTAATTCGACAAACCCACTACAACGCTCATTGACTCGTCTGATCGTTCGTCGCCGCCAGAACCTTACGTGGACGAACGATCAGCCCTCCCGGAACCGCTTGAGCCACGCCTATGGCGAGCAACGAGCCATCCGGGCCGACAATACGAACGCACTCACCCGGCTCACCACTGACCACGGCGCGGCTCTCAACCCCGTGGATTATCGCTTGCGCTCCGCCATCGCTCAACGTAACCATCGGCATGTCCGCGAGAGCTTCATTAGCCGACATCAGATAACCAATACGGGTCTCCGCCGGCGCTGCGGAAAGCGTGTCGAGCGAGACCGCGTCGCGCTTTAGAAACGCTCCTACACGGATGCGATCCAGCCGCGCCATGTGCGCCCCGCACCCCAGTCTTTCACCAAATTCGGCACAAAGCGTACGTATGTAGGTACCACTGGAACACACAACTCTTATTTCAACAGACGCCCGTGAGCCAGGTTTGAATTCTAAGACATCCAGCGCTCTCACACTGATCTTTCGCGGCAAGCGATCCACCACCAAGCCGCGTCTGGCCAACTTGTATAGCGGCTGGCCCTTGTGCTTGATAGCGGAAACCATTGGCGGCGTCTGCTGGATATCGCCAACCAACCCTTTTGCCACATCACCAATTGCATCGAATGTAACTGAAGAAGCATCGGCTTCAGCAATAACGATACCTGTAGAGTCCTGGGTATCCGTCGCCACACCCAGTATCATTGTAGCCTCGTATTCTTTCTCAGCCCGCGCTAGGAATTCGACTATTCGAGTCGCCCTTCCCACACATACGAGCAGCACACCCCTAGCAATAGGGTCCAGCGTCCCTGCGTGCCCAACCCGTTTCACACCGAAGAGCCTGCGGACCTCAGCGACTACATCGTGCGACGTCGGTCCGGAAGGCTTGTCTATGTTGAGGACTCCTTCCACTTGAGAACCTCGGCCACAACTCGGGCCTGTGCCTCGTCCAGGTTGGCATTCAACGTACAACCAGCAGCGGCCACGTGCCCACCGCCGTTAAAGATGCGAGCAATGCGATTCACATCGACGCCCTCACGCGAGCGCAGACTCACCCGAACGCGCTCGGGCTCCACCTCGCGAAACAGCGCCGCAACCATCGGCCCCTGAACATAGCATACGTGATTTACTATGCTCTCCGTATCCTCGTCTGTACAGTCCATCTCAACCAAATCGGCGTGCGAAAGTGAGGCCCACACGAAGTAACCGCTTTCATCGGTCTGAACTGAACTCAAAGCCCGTCCCATCAGTTTCACGGCCCGCAGGGGCTTGCTTTCATAGACTTCTCTCACAATCACCGAAGGCTGCGCTCCCAAAGCTGTTAACCGGGCCGCAATCTCGAAAGTCTTGACGGATGCATTTGCAAACCGAAACGCTCCCGTGTCCGCTATTAAACCGGTCATCAACTGCACAGCCATAGTCTTGTCTATCGGAACACTGTTCGCGTCGAGAAGCTCGACCACAACTTCAGCCGTCGAGCTAGCGTTAGAGTCGATAACACGTATTTCTCCGTAGCTGTTGTCCGGGACGTGGTGATCAACACACACCGCAAGTCGAGCCGACCGAACCCACTCAGCGGCCTTGCCGACACGATTAATACCTTCGCTGTCCACCAACATGCCGACGTCATATTGTCTGTCGCCTGCCCACGTTACCACAGCATCAGACTCGGGAATGAAGCGATAGTTCTGCGGCACGCCGTCGATGGAGACGACTGTGACTTCTTTACCGCTTAACCGAAGCGCCCGCGCCAGCGCCAAAGCGCTCCCGAGTGCATCTCCGTCCGGCCTTTGGTGACAGGCCAGCAAGAACGTGTTCTCGGATAACAACCTGGACCACGACTGCCTAAGATGGTTTGCCCTGTTCATCTTGCTTGATCTGCTCTAACAACTCCAAAATGCGTATTCCGTGGTCGACGGAGTTATCCAACACGAAGCTGATCTCCGGAAGCACCTTCATCGTCCAATGCTTGCCAAGTGTCTGCCGAACAAAGTGCTCGGCATTGCGCAACACACCCAGGCTGTCAGCCCGTTGTTCAACCGACCCCATCACGCTCACGAACACCTTGGCGTGGCGAAGGTCTGCGCTGATCTCCGCATCGGTAACGGTGATGAAGCCTAGTCTGGGGTCTTTGAGTTCGCGCTGTATTATTTCGCTCACTGCTTCCTTGAGCAAATGAGATACCCTGTCCCGTCGCGTGCTCATAATGGCACCCTTTCCGCAAGCCCAGGCCGGATCAAACGAAATCCAACTCGGACTCTATTACCTCGCAAAGTGGGTTCGACTCAATTAGTGCGAGTATCCGGCTAAGCACGCCGTCCGCAACGCTCTTGTCGTTGCTTACGCACGCAAAGGCGAGTCCCGCGCTTCTGTGAGAATCGAGGTGATCGATCTCCGCCGCAGACACGTTGAAACGGTGCCGCGCAGTATCGACGATGCTTTTCACCACTTGCCGCTTGTCTTTTAGTGTTTTGCTACCCGGCACGGACAGCAAAACGGAAAGTACTCCAACCTTCGCGCTCACGCCTGTTGACCTCTCGGCCCCAACCGAAACATACTAACGCGATATCCGCAGCTAGACGGCGCGCGCTATCTGCTTCTTTGCAAAGCATTCTATGATATCGCCGACCTGATAGTCGTTGAAGCCCTGCAGGAGGATGCCACACTCGTAACCCTGTGCCATCTCCTTGACTTCATCTTTTAGATGTTTAAGGCTGTCGAGCTTACCCTCGAAAATAATATCGTTTCCGCGGCGAACCCTAACGTTCTCGTTACGAACGACACGGCCGTCCGTAACGTAACAACCAGCGACAAGACCCAGGTTGGGCACGCGGAACGTGGCCCTCACCTCCGCCTGGCCGAGAGCAACCTCTTCGAACACTGGTTCCAACAGACCCGACATAGCGCCACGAACGTCCTTGGTTAGTTCGTAGATAACATTGTAGGTTCGTATCTCGACGTGCTCAGCCTCCGCCATCTTGGCGGCCTGAGGATCGACCTTGACATTGAAACCCAATACGATCGCGTCGGACGCCGACGCCAGCAGAATGTCAGACTCGTTGATATTTCCAACGCTCGAGTGGATTATATCTACACGCACTTCCTCGTGCTCTATCTTCGTGAGTGACTGCCTTACTGCTTCCTCGGAACCTTGCACATCGGCTTTCAAGACAATGTTAAGTTTCTTGATCGCCCCGTCTTTGATCTGACTGTAGAGGTCCTCTAGAGTAATCTTCGTCTTGGCCATCATCCTTTCCTGACGCGCCTGTTGTGCGCGCTTTTCGGCAATGGCCCTCGCCTCACGATCATCCTTGGCGGACTCGAGCTTGTCGCCCGCCTGCGGAGCCGCTGACAGACCAAGTATCTCGACGGGGGTAGCCGGGCCAGCCTTGTTAATGCGCTCACCTTTGTCGTTAAACATAGCCTTGACCTTGCCGTAGGCCTCCCCAGCCACCACTGCAGCGCCGACCTTGAGGGTACCCTTGTGAATCAGCACCGTAGCTACGGGTCCGCGACCTCGGTCGACCTGCGCCTCTACTACCGTCCCTACTACCTTACTCGCCGACACCTCAGCCTTTAGCTCGGCCATATCCGCCACAAGAACTATCATCTCGAGAAGCTCATCTATCCCCTGCCCCTGCTTCGCCGAGAGCTTGACCATAATGGTGTCGCCGCCCCACTCCTCCGGCATGAGGCCATGTTCCATCAACTGCTGCATGGTGCGCTCTACGTTAGCCTCGGGTTTGTCGATCTTATTGATGGCCACAATAATGGGCACTCCGGCTGCTCGGGCGTGGTCGATAGCTTCGACGGTTTGCGGCATAACCGCGTCGTCTGCTGCCACAACGAGAACCGCGATATCTGTGATACTGGCCCCTCTGGCGCGCATAGCAGTAAACGCCTCGTGCCCAGGCGTGTCGAGGAATGTGATTTTCCTGCCGTGCCAGTCGACCTGGTAAGCACCTATGTGCTGGGTGATACCGCCGAACTCCTGCTCTGTGACGTTGGTGCGGCGGATGGCATCAAGCAGTGTGGTTTTGCCGTGGTCTACGTGCCCCATCACGGTAATAACGGGAGGTCGTGGCGACAACTTGGTGGCGTGCTTCGTCTTGGGCTGCGGAGCAAGCTTGGCAGGCTTCTGCTCCCTCGCTTCGGGCTTGGCAACGACCTTCACCACATAGCCCCACTTTTCCGCTACCTTTCCGGCAACATCGGCCCCGATCGACTGGTTTACACTGGCCAAAATACCCATCTCAACCAACCGCTTCTGAATGTCGGCGCTCGGCAGGCCTATGGCATCCGCAAGCTCGCGCACGGTCAACGAATGCGGAACCTCGATTGTTTTGGCCTGTGAGACGATACCCTTATCCTGGCTGATCATTTCCCTGACGGCGTCAGCGGTTGAGGCATCTAGTACGCTTGACCCGCTCGTGGCAGCTACGCCGAGATCGCGAAGGACCGCTAGAAGGTCGTTGTTGCTGATTCCTAGATCCTTGGCGAGTTGAAAAACCTTTATCTCGCTCATATTATGTGTTCACCTCACCGTGACTAATGATTGCAGACGCATCCCAGGGAACATGCGCGCCAGCGCGGCTTTTTAGACACAGAGTATACGAGGCGATGCGAGAAAGTGGGGGGACGGGAAAGAGGTCTCGCCAATCAACGGAGCTCATCAGGCATCCATAGTCCACATCCCAATCGCCGTCTCTCTATTGTGTCGCATCGTCATTCACCACGAGCTGTTCCAGTTCGCTCTTAATGCTCTCGGGCAGGTCACATCTAAGCGCACGTCCTAACTTGTTTTGTTTAAGCGCCCTGGCCGTGCATTCCTTCGCGCCACACAAATACGCTCCCCTGCCAGGAACCTTGCCAGTTCGATCCAACCTAATGTCGCCCTCCGGCGTCCTCACAACCCTGAGTAGATCGCGCTTGTCAGAGGTTGTTCTGCATGCGACGCAACTCCGAATTGGCGACTTACGCGGGGCCATCGCTAGCATTACTCCTCGGTATCCCCAGGTGCCGCTTTAATCTCCACATCGGCCTGAGACTCACTCGCAGCTTCGGTCTCAATGTGAACCACCGAATCCGACAGCTCGGGTCCTGGTTCCGCGACAGCAGCGGCTCCGATGGCGCTGATGTCTTCGCCTGTCAGCGCGGCCTTTGCCAGTTGTGATTCGCTGCGGATATCTATGCGCCACCCCGTAAGCCGGGCCGCCAACCTTACATTTTGGCCAGACTTCCCGATCGCAAGCGACAACTGGTTATCCGGCATCACAACCAGCGCGGTCTTGGTCTCCTCGTCACATTCCACCGACACGGCCTTAGCGGGCGAAAGTGCCTCGCCAATAAACTTGTCTATCCTCTCGTTCCATCGAACGATGTCGATTTTTTCGCCATAGAGCTCGTTCACTATCGACTGCACACGTGTACCACGATGCCCCACACAGGCACCCATAGCATCTACCTTATCGTCGTTTGAGTATACAGCAACCTTGGTGCGGGCGCCTGGCTCGCGGGCCACCGACTTGATCTCCACTATGCCGTCGGATATCTCGGGGACTTCAAGTTCGAAAAGCCTCCTGATAAGGCTAGGATGTGTGCGCGACACAACTACCAGCGGCCCCTTGGGTGTCCGGCGTACTTCCAAGACGTAAACCTTGAGTCGGTCGTTGAAGCGATAAGGCTCCGTTGGAACCTGCTCCGCAGGCGGGAGCAAAGCTTCCACCTTGCCCAGATTCACGAACACGTTTCTCTGCTCACGGCGCTGCACAGTGCACGTGATGACCTCGCCGACTCTGTCACCAAACTCCTCGTAGACACGCTCTCTTTCGGCCTCACGAATACGCTGGACAACCACTTGCTTGGCAGTCTGGGCAGCGATGCGGCCGAAGTTCTCCGGTGTGACCTCTATCTCGATCACGTCGCCAACCTTCACATCGGGGTCATAGCGCCTAGCCTCTTCAATGCTCATCTCTATATGCGGGTTGAGAACTTCCTCCACCACGTCCTTCTCACAAAAGACGTGAAAACCTGTCTTGGACGAACTCACGCGAACCCGCACATCGCCCGTGGCAGCGTAATTCTTCTTATATGCCGTTTCGAGCGCCGACTCTATGGTGCTGAGCAACACTTCGAGAGGTATTTCCTTCTCTTTTTCTATCTGCCGGAGTGCATCCAAGAAGTCAGCCTGCATTTGTTTCGTTCTCCTGAAGTCTACCTAAACCGAAAAGAGTGGGCGTGTGACCCACTCTTTCCACCAACGCCTACCAATTCTGATGTCAGTATATCAGATGCATCGCGGGTTTGCAAGAACTGCTTATGGCTCTACATAGGGATTCCCGCCAAGATCGGTTACGGCGTCCGGCAGATATTAGCTATACGACGATCACCAGTTCTACATAATAAAATGTGAAGAAAAGCGTTTGTACGAACAACCAGAATGTCGGGATAGGTGTTTGTATCATAAGGGCCTCACCCTGGCTCAGCTCGCTCTGATGAAACAAACGCCCTGTGTTGACAACCGGCGGGTCAGGTCTTGCTCATCCGCTCCCAGCTATGGTCGCGGCGACCAAGTTGGTCTCAGCAGACATCGATGATGTAACCATCGGACACCCGCACAATGAAGCAACAGCGGTGACGGCCATTGTATCAGACGCGACTGACCAGCAGCCTTTAAGTATATAAGTTTGTATTCTGGAGCCTCTCTAAAACACTTGTCACCGACAGTAGCGCCCGCTAATCATTTCATACACATTAACAAAACCACGGCACATACGGCACAGCGCCAGGGCGTGGCTGCCCTGGCGCTGAAACTACTAAAGTATAGGCTAGCAGGAGATACCAGTCGACTACCGCCTTTTGCGCTTAAGTCGCGGTACGATGCCAACCATTCCGATCATAAGCGCTAGGATCCCACCGGGCTCGGGAACATTCAAGGTAACTTTGGCAACCTTGCTTTTGGTGAAAGGCTCAGACCTTGCAGAGGAATGAGCTTGGTCTCCACCGTAGGCAAAGCACATATTTGAGAACAACCAGGCAACAACGTTTGTACTGACGAGACTATCCTTATCGTTTTTTTTGCCAGGCGATACGCACGTGACGCCAGAATTAGCAGCGGTGGTGGTCGCATAGACAGTCACTGACAACACTGCTGCAAGGACAACACAGGCGATAAGTCTTCCTGCCTTCCCAACGTGAACGCTATTCACTTGATCCCCCTCACTGGTAACTTTCTCGGTCACGTGGCTCAGCGATTGCGCGCGGCCAAGCGCTAAATACTGATCCAGGCATGCAGCCATGCAAGATTTATGCCAAACTCAACAATTAACTTAATGTTGAGGCAGTTTTCCACAAAACATTCTTAATTGGATTGCTTGATGAGTCACTACTTATCTGAGCTGCAACAGCAGATACGAACACACGTGCGCATGTGCTTGTATGGCTAACCTAGCAGGTGGTATTATGGGACGAAAGAAAAAAGCAATGGTAGTCGTATGGCACAAGACAAAATAGTCGTAATCGGTGCGAGGCAACACAACCTCAAGAACATAACCGTAGAAATACCTCGTGACAAGATGGTCGTTATCACAGGTCTTTCGGGTTCCGGCAAGTCAAGCCTCGCGTTCGACACGATCTACGCTGAGGGCCAGCGACGCTACGTCGAGTCCCTGTCCAGCTACGCCCGGCAATTCCTAGGGCAGATGGACAAGCCAGACGTCGATGACATCCTCGGCCTCTCCCCTGCAGTTTCCATAGATCAAAAATCTTCTACGCGCAACCCTCGGTCCACAGTCGGAACTGTGACCGAAATTTACGACTATCTTCGACTGCTTTTTGCCCGTATCGGCCACCCACATTGTCCACAATGCGGCCGCGAAATCACCCAGCAGACCGTGGAACAAATGGTAGACACGATTATGGCACTGCCGGAGGGCTCGAAAATCCAGGTGTTGGCACCACTGGTGCGCGGCAAGAAAGGACAGTATCGGAAACTCATCGATGATGCCCGCAAAGACGGTTTTGTGCGTGTTCGCGTTGATGGCACAGTCTATGAGGTCACCGACGACATCGAGCTGGACCGTTATAAGTTACACACCATCGAAATAGTCGTCGATCGACTGATCATAAAGCCGGGCATCGAAAAGCGGCTGACGGACTCCGTCGAGACCGCGTTGAAACGCGGACAGGGGACACTTGCAGTGGATGTGGCGGAACGAGAGGAATTACTCTTCTCTGAGAACTTCGCTTGTTCCGAGTGCGGCATCAGTATGGGCGAGATCGAGCCTAGGAGCTTCTCGTTCAACAGTCCCTATGGCGCATGCCCAGATTGCCACGGCCTCGGCAGTCACAAGCACTTCGACTCAGACCTGGTAATCCCCAACAAAGACAAGAGCATCAACCAAGGCGCGATTGTGCCGTTTTGGCGCGGGCAACACGACTGGGTGGAGGCGCTTGTGCGAGGGGTGGCTGACGCCTATGGCTTTTCACTGGATACCCCTATTAAGAATCTCACCAAAGAACAGTTGGACGCGCTGTTGTATGGAGCGAATCAACAGGTTGTGGTAACCTATCGCGGACGGTTCAGGCCATCCGAGCGCACTTACAGAACCTGGTTCGAAGGCATCATTCCAATGCTCGAGCGCCGTTACGAAGAGACCAACTCAGAAAACGTCAAAGAAGAAATGCAGCAATATATGGCCGACGTGCCGTGCAGATCTTGCGACGGCAAGAGGCTCAAGCCCGAAAGTCTGGCGGTGACCATCGGCAATTTGAGCATATCGGACGTAGCGGCGATGTCGGTGAAGTCGGCCTACGACTGGTTTGAGAGCCTATCGCTCTCACGCCGGGAAACGATCATAGCCGAGCAGGTGATCAAGGAAATCAGGACTCGCCTGCGGTTTTTGCTAGACGTAGGGCTTGACTATCTCACCCTGGATCGCGGTGCGGCCACACTGGCAGGAGGCGAAGCGCAGCGCATCAGACTGGCCACTCAGATCGGCAGCGGGCTTATGGGAGTGTTGTATATACTCGACGAACCCAGCATCGGTTTGCACCAACGCGACAACAAACGCCTAATCAACACTCTTCTGAAACTCCGCGACCTCGGTAACACCATAATTGTGGTCGAGCACGATGAAGAGACTATCCGCTCCGCTGATCGCATTATCGACATCGGCCCAGGCGCGGGCGAACACGGCGGTGAGATCGTAGCGGAAGGCAGCATCGAAGACATCGAGCAGGTAAAGGAATCTTACACCGGACGCTATTTGAAGGGCGAGCTGGCAATACCGGTACCTAATTGTAGGCGAAAGCCGAGCGGCAACTACATCGAGATAAAGGGCGCGCGAGCGCACAACCTTAAGTCGATTGATGTGCGATTCCCCCTTGGGGTATTCGTATGTGTGACCGGCGTCTCAGGCTCTGGCAAGAGCACGCTAATCCAAGAAACGCTATATCCAAGGTTGATGTATGCGTTGGAGGGTACACACCGTGTGTGGGGCGAACATGACGACGTCATCGGACTTGAAAACATCGACAAAGTGATCGATATTGATCAGTCCCCCATCGGCCGCACTCCTAGGTCCAACCCAGCCACCTACACAGGCGTGTTCGACATGATACGAGACCTCTACAGCCAGGTGCCAGAGGCTAGGATGCGAGGATATAAGCCAGGCCGATTCAGCTTTAACGTCAAAGGCGGAAGGTGCGAGGCGTGCAAGGGAGACGGGATCATCAAAATCGAGATGCAGTTTCTTCCAGATGTATATGTGCCCTGCGAGGTGTGCAAGGGTAAACGCTACAACCGAGAAACCCTAGAGATCAAGTACAAAGGAAAAAGCATCGCCGACGTGCTGGATATGACCGTTAGCCAGGCGCTGGAGTTCTTCAAGAACATCCCGCGCATCGTGCGCAAGCTACAAACCATCCACGACGTCGGCCTCGATTACATTCGGCTTGGCCAACCAGCCACCACCCTATCCGGCGGCGAGGCACAGCGCGTAAAGCTTTCAAGTGAACTTGCTAAGCGCAGCACCGGCTGCACGCTCTACATACTCGACGAGCCGACCACCGGCCTGCACTTCCATGATATTAAAAAGCTTCTCGAGGTGCTCAGCAAGCTCGTCGACGCCGGAAACACAGTGCTCGTAATCGAGCATAACCTGGATGTAATCAAGACCGCCGATTATATAATCGACCTCGGACCAGAAGGCGGAGATGCAGGCGGGACAATTGTTGCGACTGGAACGCCGGAAGAGGTAGCTCAAGTAGAGGGTTCTTATACAGGCAAGTTCTTAAAACAGGTCCTGACCACCGGTTCTACAGCGAAACAACGGTGTGTTCTTGCATTCGAGCCGGATGGCTAACGCCAGAACCATTTACGATACGGGCTTACGGTTCATTGAGATACTGGGAGCAAAATGTGGACTTTGCAATCGATCCACTTAACGAGCTGGACGCCGCCAGAAAGTAAGTCATCTCAACCAAAGCCACACCGAAGACCGCGTTGCAAGCATATCAATCAACGGAAACCACGACTCGGACAATCACAGTAGCAATAAGCTTGGTTATTACTCCCCGAACCGCAGCCGACGCAACTCGGCCCCATCGGCTTACTTTGAACTATATACGAGAGGCAAATTATAGGGGACGCGCACAATCACTAGATGCGCGTTGCGCTAAAAGTCATAGTTGGTAGGCCGGACGGGACTCGAACCCGTGACTCTCGCCTTAAAAGGGCGATACTCTACCGACTGAGTTACCGGCCCACATACTCATCAAAGTATACCACTCGTCGCTACGGTCGGTCAAACTGAGCCGGCGAGGGGCTGTTGCGATAGGCGACAAGCCTGTGCAGGTACTGACGGCGTGTGGTGGCAAACGCGGCCCCAGACCGGTCGTAGCGAGTGATCAGCGAAATGGAAAGGCGGCGTGGGGTCGTTTTGGCCTACCTGGAGACGTGCTTGGCCCTGCCTCCGTCTTGAAAGCGTTGTTTTTCGTTGTATTCCTGACCACGCCACCAGCGCTACGATCCTGACGTTTTCTACCCGGCTATAGAGATCGCAGATGCCAGCATCACTAACAGGCTCACGCAACCTAAACGCTGTCTTTCCACCGCCCACAAACCCGCTGCTGGTCCGGCAACAAGTAGTTCTTCAGCCTCCCGTTTACACGTTCGCACCCACTGCCCTTCCGATACAGCCGCCTCCACATGTGGCTGTCACGGGACAATCCAGAAAACCTCCGAGGATCATCAGATGTCTTCACCTTCAACACACGACCGTGTGCCGACCCAGAGCAGTTGTCTATTGTGCATGCGCATTCGCAACCCTCCAGCAACGCAAAGCAACGCCACTTCAGGTATTCGCCGTCCCCACTCGCGTAGCGCATCTTTGAACCTTCACAGCAAATCGATACCCCAAGCTCAGTGCACCTGCACACCGACGTCCTGTTAGAGCAGATTTCAGCCTCTTTGACCCTATGACAACCCAGCCGCGCTCAGGCACTGGGGTTTTATTACCACGCCACTAATTCGTGCTCAACGTCGATTCATTCAAGTGCCTTTCAACTCCCTATTGAGTTCATCAACGAACTGCGCAAGGGAGATTGCCCCTTTATCACCCTCGGCTCGCGATCTCACTGACACTTCTCCAGCCTCAGATTCACGATCGCCTACCACCAGCATATAAGGAATCTTCTGCATCTGAGCCTCGCGAATCTTGAACCCCGTCTTCTCGTTGCGATCGTCCACGTGCACACGGAACCCTTGAGTAGCAAGTTCTCCGGCTACCTTACACGCATAATCCACGTGCCTATCGGCAATCGGCAACACCACAACCTGTACGGGCGCCAACCAAAGCGGAAATGCCCCAGCATAGTGCTCGATCAAAATAGCCATGAACCTCTCCAGGGAACCCAGCAGCGCTCTATGGATCATTATCGGTCTATGCGTCTGGTTGTCCTGGCCGACAAACTCCAGCCCGAACCGCTCGGGCTCGTTGAAGTCCACCTGGATCGTGCTGCACTGGTGCGCCCGACCAACGGCGTCCTTGATCTTAACATCAATCTTGGGACCATAGAAGGCACCACCACCCTCATCCACGTCGTAAGTTAGACCTGAGTCATCAAGTGCCTCTCTAAGGGCTTGCGTGGCCTGTTCCCACACGTCGTCCCCGCCCACTGACTTCTCGGGCCTTGTGGAGAGATATATCTCGTAATTGTCGAACCCGAATCGCTTGAGCATCTTCAGAACGAAGTCCAACACTCGCTTGGTCTCAGAATCGAGCTGCTCACGCGTGCATATGATGTGAGCGTCGTCCTGTGTGAAGCCGCGAACACGAGTAAGGCCGTGAAGTACACCCGATCTTTCGTAACGATAAACCGTGCCTAGTTCCGCCCACCGAATCGGCAGCTCGCGGTAGCTGCGCACTCTTGACTTGTAGATGAGCAGGTGGAACGGGCAGTTCATCGGCCTGATGAGATATGGCTGCCCCTCTACATCCATAGGCGAATACATGCCTTCGCTGAAAAAATCGAGATGCCCACTGGTCGCCCATAGATCTTGACGCGCAATATGCGGCGTATACAGGAGGTCGTAGCCGTTCGCCAAATGCTCATTCCGCCAGTAGTCCTCGACGATTTTGCGCACCAAAGCGCCCTTGGGATGCCAGAACACCAACCCTGGACCGGCTTCCTCCTGCAATGAGAAAAGATCGAGCTCGCGTCCAAGTTTGCGATGGTCGCGTTTTTCGGCTTCCTCGAGCATACGAAGAAAATCATCGAGTTCGTCGCGAGTGTTGAAGGCGGTACCGTAGATGCGTTGAAGCATCGGATTACGTTCGTCGCCGCGCCAATATGCTCCGGACACCCTCAGCAGCTTGACCGCTCTGATATCAGCGGCGTTGGCCACGTGGGGGCCGCGGCACAAGTCAATAAATCCGCCCTCCTCATAAACCGTAACTGTTTCCTCTTCTGGTATTTCGTGAACTAGCTCAAGCTTGTAAGGCTCGTTCTCGAACATCGTCAGAGCTTCTTCGCGAGTAACCTCCCTGCGAACGAACTCGTGACCCTCAGCTATAATCCGCTCCATCTCGGCGGATATCTTCTCCAAGTCTTCTGGCGTGAAGGCATTGGGCACATCGAAGTCGTAGTAAAAGCCCTCGTCAATAGGCGGTCCGATCGCGAGCTTTGCCTCCGGAAAGAGGTTCTTCACGGCATGCGCCAATACATGCGCCGCGCTGTGTCTTAGCGTTGAAGGCTCGTATCCGCTCATATCGGTCACTTTCCACCGTAACCGTCGGGATGGCTGCTGTGCCAGTTCCAGGCGGTCTGGATTATCGTTTTAAGATCGGGATACCTGGGGTCCCATCCTAGCTCGGTCATTATCTTCTTCGAACTTGCCACCAACACCGCCGGGTCACCGGGGCGCCTAGCGCCCCCCTGCCACGGAATCGGCTTACCGGTAACTTCCTCGGATGCCTTAATCACCTCAAGCACGGAATAGCCGTTGCCGTTACCGAGGTTGTAGACAGTCGTGCCTTTGCCATTACGCAAGGCGTCCAGCGCTAACACGTGCGCCTGGGCCAAGTCGGTAACGTGAATGTAGTCACGTACGCACGTGCCGTCTGGCGTGGGCCAATCCGTGCCGAACACATCTATTTTATCGCGCTTGCCCAGCGCTACCTGTAACACCAGCGGAATAAGATGATGCTCCGGGGTGTGGTCCTCACCTATCAGCCCCGACGGATCCGCACCCGAGGCGTTGAAATATCGCAGCGAAATCGACCGGAGGCCATACGCACACTCGTATTCGCGAAGTATCTCTTCGAGCATCAGCTTGGAGCGGCCGTATGGGTTGGTGGGGTTTTGGGGATGGTCCTCGGGGATCGGAACAATCTCAGGCTCTCCGAAAGTAGCGGCGCTGGAAGAGAAGATCATCATCTTCACGTCGAACTCCAGCATCACCTCGAGCATATCCAGGCTTTTGGAGATGTTGTTGACGTAGTATTTGTGAGGATCGGCTACCGACTCGCCTACTGCCGCAAACGCAGCGAAGTGCATTACGGCTTCGATCTTAGTGCCGGACATAATTTTCCTCAGCAGCTCTTTATCGCCTATATCACCAATGACGATCCTGCTTCCGCTCGCTGCGGCTTCATGTCCGAACACCAGATTGTCGAGGTTTATGACATCCTCGCCCCGGTCAACCAATAACTTCACGGCATGGCTGCCAACATAGCCCAACCCACCGGTTACCAGAATTGCCATAGAGCCCTCCCCGGCACACATTCACAAAAGAGCTGGTAGAGCTCGGTGCTCTACCAGCATCGTGTAATCGATATGGTGAGCGACGGCCAGACCTAACCCCGCCGTATCAACTCAGCAGGCACATTCTACCACCCTGAGCGCGCGTGCGCAAGGTCCGGCACAGACTCATAAATTCCCCGTCAGGCGAAACGTAGCGGTCTGGGAGTCGATTCCATCAACCTCGATAATCTTGTTCCTACCCCTCTCTCCTGATAAAAGTCGGACTCTGCTCTTCGGCACGCCGAGTTTCTCAGCCACAAGCTTGATAAGCGCCGAGTTCGCCGCTCCGTCCACCGGCGGAGCTGTCAACTTGATACAAATCGCTTCACCGCGTACTCCTGTAACCTCGTTTGCGGAGCTCTTCGGTGTAACCCTCACATTGAGTCGAGCCTGGTCCATACCTCAACTCCTAGTAAGTCTCTGGTAGAGCGCATCCATATCGTGGCGCGGACGTCGAGGCTCAAACCCTAAGAAGAGTTCCCCCTGATATGAGAGCACTCCATCATCTCCTACCTCGACAAAATCCCACAAACTGTCGTGGACTTCGTAGTAGCGCTCGACTCCGTCTTCGCACTCGAAAACGAGCGCCTTCGTCGCAAAATCTGCCTTGCCCACTAACGGGCTGTACTCCTGCCTTGCCGGCTTGGACTTCACCTTGGCGCCAACACGAACGACCGGCTGTCTCTTGCTCCGCCAATATGACCCCCACGCGAGCCTAAAAACGTGAACGACGACTACCCACATCGCCGTCACCCAAACAACCGTAAACAGGGTAATGATGATCCATTTCCACATTACACATTAAAGTGTAGCACCCTGCAAGCGGCGCGTCTAATGCAGCAATGGAAAAAAGTGTAATTTCTCAGGATTATCAGTCCGACCTACGTGGAAGAATCCGACGGTTCGTCTCGAGCCTACCTTCGTGCGAGCACGATATTAAATTGCTTTACCGAACAACCGATTTGTTGACATCGAGCCTGAAATGTCAGTATAATCGACTTGCGCACAGGTTTCCGATTGTGCTTGACTGCATCGGAAGCTCCCTGATATAATTTCGCCAACGGCAGTCTGCGTGGACGATTAGCTCAGTCGGTAGAGCAGTGGACTCTTAATCCATTGGTCCAGGGTTCGAGTCCCTGATCGTCCACCAATTCCCCTCTAATCGAGTGGGCGAGTGGTGGAATGGCAGACACGCTAGACTTAGGATCTAGTGCCGCAAGGCGTAGGAGTTCAACTCTCCTCTCGCCCACCACAGCCTGAAGTGAATAAGGTAAGCGTGCGGGGGTGGTTCAGTGGTAGAACGCCACCTTGCCAAGGTGGATGTCGCGGGTTCGAGTCCCGTCCCCCGCTCCATAGGCCAGACCAGGGTATAGGATTAGCGGAAATGAAGTGGGCGTAGGCGTCGACTTCCAAATGTCCTGTATCCTTTTTTTATTGAAATCGGAGATAACCTACTTATGCAGATTCTCAAACAGGAACAAATTAGTCCCTGTGAAGTGGAAATGGAAATCCAGGTACCGGCTGAGCGCGTCGGCACAGAGGTAGAATCGGTTTACGCAGAGCTAGCCAAGGTGACCGACATTCCTGGATTTCGTAAGGGTAAAGCGCCCCGGGAATTGCTAAAGCGCTACGTGGACGAAGCCAAGGTAAAGGATCGCGTCGAACAACGCTTGTCGCGTGACGCCTACAACAAGGCTATCGACGAAGCGGCAATCGAACCTTTTGCGCCCGCGTCACTGGAAGTTGTAAAGCTAGAATTCGGCGAACCCTACGTGTTCAAGGTAAGAGTGCCGCTAGCTCCAAAGGTGGAACTTGGCAACTACATTGGCCTCGAAGTGGAGCGCACCGTTCCAGCCATTCAGGACGAGCAGGTCGATAATGAGATCGAAAGAATCCGGAAGGAAAACACCGAGTTCAAAGTTATTAACGACCGTCCCGTTCAGAAAGAAGACTCAGTCGTCATAGATATCACTTATGAAGACGACCCACATAAGCCTGCTGAGCGTCGCGTAGTAAGGGTCGGCGAGACTCTGCCCGACTTCGACAATGGCCTCATCGGCATGAACATCGATGAGGAAAAGACCATCCAGGTCAAGTTTCCCGACGACTACGAGCAGGAAGAGATGCGCGGGAAAACCACTGAACTGCACGTGAAAGTAGTAGAGATCAACGAACCCCATCTTCCTGAACTTACTGACGAGTGGGTCAAGAAGACGTTCGTTGGAGAATTGGAAGAGGGCAAAGAAGCCCCGAGCGAGGCTATTGACACGGTCGAAAAGCTCAAGGCCCGAATACGCGGGGCTTTGGAAAAAGCGGCTGTGGACGTGGCTGACGCTCAAGTAAGAAACAAAATTGTCGAGAAGATCCTGGAAAACTCTAAGGTCGACTTTCCACGGATTCTGGTTGACGACGAGATCGACGAACGTATCAATGGGCTAATTCAAGCACTTCAAAGACGCTCGCTTACCCTCGACGATTATCTGAAACACACTAAGCAGTCTATAGAAGAACTGCGCGAGAGTTATGCCGAGGATGCGACACGAACTATCACGATGTCTCTGGTTTTCCATAACATAATCGAGCGCGAAGGCATTAAAGTAACGGACGAAGACATTGAGCAAGAGATTCGATCGATGGCTGAAGAGCGACGAGTGCCAGTGGAAACGATGAAAGCCTATATAGACCGAACCGAATCGTTGCCGAGTATATCGAATCGTCTTTTGCACAAAAAAGTTATGGACTTTCTCGTGAGCGCGTCCAATATAAAGAACGTGGGACAGTGAGGCGAGAGAGGAAACAGTCACCTCCTGCGCCCATCTTGAAAGGAGTCAAGAGAATGGCCCTCATTCCCATGGTCGTTGAGCAGAGCGCGAGAGGTGAGCGCGCGTACGACATCTACTCCCGTTTGCTCAAAGATCGCATCATATTCATTGGAACACCTATTGACGACGACGTCGCAAATCTGATAGTAGCCCAGATGCTCTTCCTCCAAAAGGAGGACCCTGACAGAGATATCGAGCTCTACATCAACAGCCCCGGTGGCTCAGTTATAGCGGGTCTAGCCATCTACGACACCATGCAGGTGATCAAGCCTGATGTAGCCACTCTCTGCGTGGGCCATGCAATGAGTATGGCGGCAGTGCTGCTGGCGGCCGGCACCAGGGGCAAGCGTCTGGCACTGCCAAACTCGCGCATTATGATCCACCAGGGGAGCGCCGGCTTTCACGGCACGCCGTCCGATATCGATATCATCGCTAAGGAAGTGCTGCGATATAAGTCGCTGCTAATCGATCTGCTGTCCAAGCATACGGAGCAGCCGCGCGAAAAAGTTGAAAAAGACATCGACCGCGACTTCTATATGTCGCCCGAAGAAGCGACCGAGTACGGTATCATCGACAAGGTACTGACTTCACCTGCGGAATAGGGCGTTCCGGCGATACCTTATCCTTGCCACCGATTTATAGGGGGTTCAGAGATTTGGCAAGAATCGGATACGATCGCACCGGCGAACGGTGCGCTCTTTGCGGAAAAAACCGTGACCAGGTCAAGAAGCTTTTCGTCGGAGTCTACGGAGGTATTTGTCTCGACTGCGTAGAGCTCTGCAACGAGATCATACGCGGCGAGATAGCACAGTCCGACGACTACTGCGCCCTTGGACAAATACCCAAGCCTAAAGAGATCTATCGAATTCTGAGCCAATACGTGGTCGGTCAAGAGAAAGCCAAACGGGTGCTCTCGGTGGCCGTATATAACCACTTCAAGCGCATCAACACCACCACGTCCGACGTGGAATTGCAGAAGTCCAACATCCTGCTCATCGGACCAACCGGCTCCGGCAAGACGCTTTTAGCCCAGACTCTGGCAAGGATCCTGAAGGTTCCGTTCGCCATAGCTGACGCGACCTCGCTTACCGAAGCTGGATACGTAGGCGAAGACGTAGAGAACATATTGCTCAAGCTGCTACAAGCCGCCGACACCGGAGACAGCATACAGAATACGATCCGCAACGCACAGAGGGGAATCGTCTACATCGACGAGATCGACAAGATCGCCCGCAAGGCGGAAAATCCATCCATTACGCGCGACGTGTCCGGCGAGGGCGTGCAACAGGCACTGCTTAAGATACTTGAGGGCACTGTAGCCAGCGTCCCGCCGCAAGGCGGCCGTAAGCACCCACAGCAGGAGTATGTACAAATCGATACGACCAACATACTCTTCATCTGTGGCGGAGCTTTCGAGGGACTCGAGGACATTATCGGCAGGCGCATCTCCGAGAACTCGATGGGCTTCCGGGCGCCGTCGAAGAGCCGCAAACGAGCCAATATCGGCGAAACATTGGCGCAAGTGATGCCCGAGGACTTGCTCAAATACGGTCTCATTCCCGAGTTCGTGGGTAGGCTGCCGGTCGTTGCAACACTAGACGCTTTAGACGAGGCCGCCTTGGTGAAAATTCTGACGCAGCCTAAGAACGCGCTGGTAAAGCAGTATCAAAAATTCTTCGACTACGATGGCGTAGACCTGGTGTTCACCGACGATGCTCTTGCCGCAATTGCCTCCGAAGCCATGAAGCGTGGCATGGGAGCCCGTGCGCTCCGAGCGATTATCGAGGAAGTGATGCTCAACATAATGTATGAGATTCCTTCCTCTAAGGAAGTCAAGAAGTGCATAGTCACTGAAGAGACGATCGTCGGGGGCAAGAACCCGACACTAGTAACCCTTAGCGAAGTCAAGCAGGCAAGCTAAGACGATGACTTACATGAAGGGCGCGAATCAGGACGAGTCATCTTCGTCAGGCGTTCTCGATGGCTTGTCCGTCAAGCTGCCCCGGGCGCTTCCGGTGTTACCACTAAGAGATGCAGTTTACTTTCCACATCAGCTTTTTCCGCTGTTCCTTGGCCGTCAGAAATCGATAAAGGCGCTCGACTCTGCCCTCGAGAAGCATCGCTACGTCCTACTGGCGGCTCAAAAGGACATCGCTATCGAGGACCCCGGTCCGGACGATATTTATGAGATAGGTGTCGTCGCCGAGGTAATGCAAGTGCTCCGCGTCCCTGACGGCACCGTAAGGGCAACCCTGGAAGGGCTCGAACGGGCTCGCATATCGCAGTTCATCCACACGACTCCCTTTTTTAAAGCACGAGTGAGAGTGTTAAAAAGCGCTCCAGGCGATGATGCTCACATTGAAGCGCTGATGCGAAGCGCCGTCACGCTCTTCGAGCAAATCGTGCAGAACCAGGCCGGCCAGAACGCGCCTGCGATCCCGCCGGAAGTGCTGCTGAACGTGGTCAGCATCAGCGACCCCAGCAAGCTCGCCGATACTATAGTGCCTATTCTCCCGCTCAAGACCGAAGTCAAGCAGGATATGCTCGAAACTGTCGACATCGAGAAGCGTCTTGAGAAGCTCAACTTAATCCTCGAAAAGGAAATAGAAGTCCTCAGCATTCAGCGCAACATTCGCAGCCGCGTGGAGAAAGAGATGGGCAATATGCAGCGGGAGTACATCCTGCGCGAACAGCTCAAGGCCATTCAGCAGGAACTCGGCGACCACGACGGCAGAGGAAGCGAGATTGAGGAATACCGGGAGAAAATCGCACAGAGCGGCATGCCCTCCACGGTTGAGGAAAAAGCCCTTAAGGAACTCGACCGGCTTGACAAGATGCCTTATGCCTCGCCGGAAGTGGTCGTTATTCGCACTTATCTCGACTGGATGATTTCAATGCCTTGGAACGTGCGGTCTGAAGAGTCTCTGGACATCGACGCCGCCGCAAAAGTCCTTGATCAGGATCACTATGGCCTTGCCAAGGTTAAAGAGCGTGTATTGGAGTTCCTGGCCGTCAGAAAGCTGGCTGGAGAGGGCATGCGAGGCCCAATACTTTGCTTCGTCGGTCCTCCGGGTGTCGGAAAGACTAGTATCGGCAAGTCGATCGCACGCGCACTTGGCAGAAAGTTCTACCGCCTCTCCCTCGGCGGAGTCAGGGACGAAGCCGAAATTCGGGGCCACCGACGAACCTACGTCGGCGCACTACCAGGCCGTATCATCCAGGGAATAAAGCAGGCAGGCACGCGCAACCCCGTCTTTATGCTCGACGAGATCGACAAGGTCGGAGTCGACTTCCGCGGCGACCCGACTTCGGCACTGCTCGAAGCGCTGGATCCGGAACAGAACGACTCTTTTACCGACCATTACCTCGAAGCGCCGTTCGATCTGAGCGATGTAATGTTCATTACTACTGCCAACGTGCTCGATACTATCCCGCCCGCGCTTCGTGACCGGATGGAGGTAATCCGTTTTTCCGGTTACATTGAAGAGGAAAAAATGCACATTGCCCGACAATTCCTGCTACCCAAGCAACTCAAGGCCAACGGCCTCACGACAAAACACGTCTCATTTCACAGCTCTGCGTTACACCGTATCGTCAGAGAGTTCACCCGTGAAGCAGGGGTTCGCGAGCTAGAACGCCAGATTGCATCTGTTCTGCGCAAAATAGCAAAAGAAGTCGCCCAGGGAGCCACCAGGAAGACTGTCGTCAGAGAAAAAGATGTCACGAAATACCTGGGCTCGCCACGCTACCACTACGGTCGTGTGGGCGAGAGAGACGAAGTCGCAAGTGCTACAGGGCTAGTCTACACTGAAGTCGGCGGCGATATAGTGACCGTGGAAGCAGTATTGATGAGAGGTGAGAAGGGCACTCTTACCCTCACCGGTCAACTCGGCGATGTGATGAAAGAATCCGGGCAGACGGCTTTATCGTTTGTAAGGTCGAAGGCCGATCTACTCGGCATTGATGAGGATTTCTACACCGGCACCGACGTGCACGTTCATGTCCCCGCCGGAGCGGTGCCGAAAGATGGCCCGTCCGCCGGAATTACGATTGCGACCGCCATTGCATCGGCGCTTACGAACCGACCAGTACGCAAGGACGTGGCGATGACTGGTGAGATCACTCTGCGCGGTCGCGTTCTACCCGTTGGAGGAATCAAGGAGAAAGTATTGGCGGCTCACCGCGCGGGAATTCGATGTGTTATTCTGCCTCGCGAGAATGAACGGGATATGGACGACATCCCAGACGACGTAAGGTCACAGATGACTTTTCATCTCATCGAAAACGCTTACGAGGCTCTAGAGATTGCTCTGGTTAATCCTTATTAGCAGCATTATGTTGCAGAATGCGCCACACGGTTGAGCGCCCTCGAAGTATGAACTCCGAGGGCGCTTGTGCATCCACGGACGGTGATGACCTAGCAGCACCGTTGAGCGGGAAGCAGACGTTAGGTTACCGGAGCTCGGCGCTGTAGCCAGCGCTGTAGCCGGCTGATTTCGTCGGACTCAGATGACGCGGCTCTGGCCGCAGTATTCCTCAAGTCGTCAATGGTGCTCCTCTGCGCAGCTAGTATATTGGCCTCCCTAGCCTGCTGAAGTAGACTCATCAGCGTTTTGGCATATGCGATGTCGAAGCAAGTGCTCAGCGGCTCCTGCAACGAATCGATCAACGTCTGAATCTGTTGGAAGTTGACGGGTATTGCGGTTTGAGACATCATCACGTGATATTCCGCGATCTTCATATTTTCCCTGGTTCTGCGAGTTCTGATCTCGCCAGACAGATCTCTCAGCCCTCTATCGACAGCCCGCTGAATCCCCTCGGTCGTAAGCGAGATAATCGCCGTGTTGAGCTGATACATTTTCTGCATATACGTGCGGTCGAAGTCCTGGCACTGCAGATCTGCCAACGCCTCGCAGGGTCCCGCGCCGATTGCCCCAGGCTTAGCATCGGGACAAGGACACTGCGGCGGAGGTGGACAAAGCCTGGCGGGCGGGCAGCACGGCTGTGGACACGGCGGCGGACACACGGACACCTGTGGGCACGTCGGAGGGGAGGCCTGCGCCGGCGTACACGGCGGCGGGCATTCCGTCTTCGGCGGGCATGGAGGTGGGCACTGCGCTAGAACTGCCGTACCACTCAGGGCCAGCAGAGTAGCTATCACTATTAGCATTCCTGTCTTCATTTTTGGATGCCTCCCGCATTCCGATATAGTTGTTCAATGCTCTTTTTCCCTGCAAACCACGTGAACAAACCGGCACGGCATTCACCTATCACATTCATCTATCGGACAATGTTGCTGATACACAGACACAGTTTATGCCTGAATGCCTACAATATAACGCATCGGCTCAATTCTTAGGGAATACGTATTTACGTATTTGCGAGCCGATCGCTAATGGACAACGAAGATCTATCTGGTAGTTGCGCGTAACCTACTTCACAAAAAAGCAGTTTTCTCAACTTTGATCGGTATGGGGCGTCAGTAGTGGGAAAGCGGAACTAATTCGCCTTGACACTGTAGTCAGGCATTCATATAATGCCCCCTGTAACGTTCTCGCCAAGGAGCTCCGAACGTGGACATCGAACATCTCAAGAGCCAATTTCGTAATCCCCCCAGTAAGTACGCCCCTGCGCCGTTCTGGTTTCTAAACCACGAACTGGAAGAAGAAGAGCTGCTCTGGCAAATACGCGAGATGAATCGGCAGGGCGTGAAGGGCTTCATCCTTCACGCGAGACACGGGCTAATCACCGAGTATCTCTCGGACGAGTGGTTCGACCGCATACTCGCGTGTATCCAGGAAGCCGACAAACTGGGAATGAAGGCCTATTTATACGATGAAAACAATTGGCCTAGCGGCCCAGTGGACGGAGCGCTGCTTGCCCAGCACCCCGAATACAGAATGTCTGCGTGCCTTCCTACGCAGGTGTTCCAAGTCCCCGCCGGTAAAAGACTCAGACAAAAACTGAAAACACTGGACGGGCTGATAGCCATCGTGGCAGTTCCTACTGAGAAAGGCAAGCTAGTTGGCCTGCCACATTCAGCACTGCTGCTTGACGGTTTCGTTCAGGATTCAGTGCTTGATTGGGAAGCTCCAGAAAACGCCGCAAGGTATACAGTGTATGTATATGCCCGACACATCTATCGTGGCTGGACATTTTTCGACGGTTACCTAGACACCATGAACAAGGACGCCGTCGCCGAGTTCATCAAGATGACCCACGAGGAGTATACAAAACGGTTCAAGAGCTACTTCGGCGGAACTGTGGACGGTATTTTTACTGACGAGCCAATGCTTTTCGGGTTCGGAGTAGACAAGGCTGTTCCCTATACCCCCACCCTGCCGTCCGAGTTCGGTTGGAGGCACGGCTACGAATTCTATCGTGTGCTGCCGGCACTGTTTTCTGACGCAGGGCCAGCAAGCGCACAGATGCGCTGCGACTATTACGATACCATAACCTTCCTGTTCCAGCAGGCTTATTTCAAGCAGATATACGACTATTGCGAGCCTTTGCGACTTAACTTTATCGGCCATGTCCTCTACGAAGGTGAACTGCTGCAAAGCACACGTTATCTGGGCGACTACTTCCGCTCTGCAGAGTTTATGCATTGGGCAGGTTGCGACCAGTTAACGGAGTCGACATGGCCGAGTATCGGGGCATACGGGCTCAACAATCTTGTGGGTCCGAAGCTGGCGTCGTCGGCGGCGCACATCTTTCAGAAGCCGCGCGTTATGTCGGAGTGCTTCGGCGTCGCCCGAGGCTGGGGAGCTGATCTGCGGATGTTAAAATGGCTGGCCGACTGGCTGGTGGCTATGGGCGTCAACGTCATCGAGCCTCATGCTTTTTATTACTCTATCCAAGGGCACAGAAAGTGGGAGTGCCCGCCGGGCGAGTTTTATCAGTCCGCTTACTGGCCTTATTATAAGTACTTCGCGGACTACGTGTCGCGGCTTTGCAGTGTATTCACGGGAGCGCAACACGTGGCAGACGTGGCGGTGCTTTACCCCGTACGCTCAATGTGGTCGGCGTTGGCGCCGGACGGCAACGAGCAGACGGATAGACAGGTCAAAAGCTTCGAGCTGGTGACCAGCGCGCTGCTGAAGGCTGGATTCGACTTCGACATACTGCCTGAGGAAGCCATAATCTGGGGCTGTGGCCCCGATCTAAGCCACTTCTCAAGCGGCGAACACTACAAGGCGCTGATCATTCCCAATGTTACCACGATGCTCACCGATACCGCAGACTTCATCTTCGACTGCATTGAAATCGGGACCACCGTGATCGTCACGGGAGATCTTCCTACCACCCTAGTCTCCAATAGCGACAGGCTGTGGAAAGACAGTGACTGGTCCACAGAGGTGATGGGAGATACGCTAAGTAGAGAATACGACTGGTCTACCGGCAAACTCGTCCGCCGCGCAGTATCGGGCGAAAGCCAGAACGGTGTACTGATCCCGGATGTTCTTGCTCACGATGAGATGGAGCTTGCTCAGGCGCTAGCCACCGTCCTTTCGGCCTACGCGAAGCCGGACGTGATCGTACGCGAACAGGGAAGCCACAAGCCGTTCGTGCCCGATATTGTGCACGCACACTATAGGCACGGCGAAAGCGACTTCTATTGGTTCGTCAATACGTCCCGAGAGCGCAGTTTCACCGTAAATGTGTCCCTTGACGCGATTGGTGTGCCGTCGATATGGAACGTCGAGACGGGCGAGGTTTACGCGCTGCGAAGCTATGATTACGCAGACGAGCGCACCACTTTTACGCTAGATTTCCAGCCCTGCAAATCTCATCTCTTAGGCCTGACGACACTACCGATTGGCGATGACGTGGTTGAAATCGAGCGCGAGCCCAGGTTCGGCAAGATCATCCCCCTTGCCGACGAGTGGCAATTCGAGACGGCTAAGCCGAATTGCTTGCCGATCACTGAATGGCACTTCTCAATGAGCGACGTGAAAGACGGAGGCTTGGGGCGAGGCTCACACGTTTATACAGCCGAGTTCAAGTGCAGTACCGATCTTACCCAAGCCAGGCTTCTCATAGATGGACTGCTCAACGAAAAGATATGGCGAAGGTCTGTTCCGATCCATGTGGAAGTACGACTCAACGATCAGCTCGTCACCGGATTCGAGCGAGGCTCCTACATCGACCATCAAATGATGGAAGCAGATATCTCAGGGCTGATCAGGCACGGAATCAACATACTGAGGATAACTTGCAACACGCAGCTTGCTCCTGCTGGCAACCTTTCCGATCCGGCTTACATAATTGGCGATTTCGAGGTTACGGGCAAGCCTGGAAACTATGAGCTCACGCCACGGAGAGGCATAGTTAGAAGTGGCGACTGGTCGGAGCAGGGCTATCCTTTCTACTCAGGCATAGCTTCCTACAAGCAGACCGTGAAGCTGCCGCGCACCACCAAGCGTGTCTATCTTCGCTTGGACGCGCCCGGAGATCTTGCGGAGATCAGAGTGAATGGCAAGTTCGCCGCACTGCTGCCGTGGGAACCGTGGGCGGCCGATATCACTGACCTGGTCAAGAACGGCGACAACGAGATCGAAATATGCGTGGCAAACTCAATGGCGAATGTATTTATGGTTGGGCCCAAACCGTCAGGACTATTGGGCAAGGTAGAGATAGCGATAGCTAAGTAGGTTCAGGCGGCGCCTACAGCCACGGCCTCAGCAAGATTCATAGCGCCAGAGTAGATGGCCGTAACAACAACAACACCTTCAACCCCAAGTGGCTCGAGCGCCTTGAGTTGGCGTACATCTTCGAGACTGCTGATGCCACCGGACGCGATTAGGGGAATGTTTAGCGCCTGCGCCATTCGCCTGATCGCTATCAGATTAGCTCCGCCGCGCATACCCTTGCGGCCGACGTCGGTGAAAACTATCCGCCTCGCGCCTAGACTGCACATGCGCCGAGCAAACACCTCCGCTCGCTCGTCCGTCCTTGCCTGCCAATCCCTAACCGCGACATAACCATTGAGGCTTGCAAGGCTTAGCACTACTTTTTCGCCCAACGCAGAGAACATATCGGCAGCGAGACCGTCATCAAGAGCGGCGGTGGTCCCGACCACAACGCGATCCACTCCCATTTCTAGCATGCGAACAGCAGTTTGCACAGTGCGTATTCCCCCACCCAGATCGACCGGAATGCCTACGCGGCCTATGATCTCGCTGACCGCTTTCAGGTTGAGCGGCTCGCCCCTTCTGGCTCCGTCGAGGTCGGCTAGATATAGGCGCTGAGCGCCCTGGTCCGCCCATACACGCGCCATTTCGACCGGGTCGTGCGAGAAATGACTAGCCTTGGCGAAAGACATGTGAACGGGACACACGCACTTGCCGTCCAGAAGGTCTATTCCAGGTATGATCTCCAATTCGAAGCCTCCCTGCAAACTACGCAGCGGTCAGCGCTTCCTGTAGCGACAGCGCACCCGTGTATAGAGCCTTGCCGAGTATCACGCCCTCAACACCAAGTGGCTCCAGAAGTTTGAGAGCGCGCACATCTTCGACGCTGCTTACACCCCCCGACGCTATAACTGGTATTTCCAGAGCCTCAGCCATTCGAGCCACTGCATCTGTGTTGACGCCCTGAAGCATTCCATCGCGGGAAATATCCGTGTAGACAACTCGGGCCGCGCCCAAAGCTTGCATCCGTTTTGCGAACTGAATAGCTGTCTCGGCCGTTGTCTCCTCCCAGCCTTTGACCGCAACAAGACCGTCGCGAGCGTCCACAGCCAACACTGCCCGTTCGCCGAGCGCTCCAAAGATTGACTCGGCCACCGTCTGATCTAGCGCAGCGGAGGTTCCAATTATGACGCGGTCTATTCCGATCTCCAACAACTGCCGCGCAGTGTCCAGACTTCGTATTCCCCCACCAAGCTGGACAGGCGCGTCCACCGCCGCGACTATTCGCGACACAGTGGCTATCTCAATAGGTCTACCGTTCTTGGAACCCAGCAGATCGACAAGGTGCAACCGTTGAGCACCCTCGGAGACCCACCTACGAGCCACTTCAACAGGCTCATCAGAAAAGATTGTTGCCTGATCGAACCTCCCCTGCACCAGACGAACGCACTTGCCATCCATCAAATCAATCGCGGGAATCACTTGCATCACGATGCCTCCGCGAAGTTCTGCAACATCTTCAGCCCAATGGCTCCGCTCTTCTCCGGGTGAAACTGCGTCGCGAAAACATTGTCACGGGCGATCACGCTGCAATATTCGACACCGTGTTCAGTCGTCGCGGCGACAACACTGGGATCGGATGGAACGACGTAGTAGGAGTGAACGAAGTAGACCATAGAACCATCCGGCACATCCGACAAAAACGGCGTAGTGCGTCTTATGTTGATAGAGTTCCATCCCATATGCGGTATCTTAAGCTGGCTAGCGTCAATGTTCTTATAAGCTTCGTCAAAAAACTTGATCACTCTGCCCGGGATGATTCCGAGACCTTCGTGGATTCCCAGCTCACAACTATGTTCAAGTAAAAGCTGCATACCTAAACATATACCAAGGAATGGTTTTCCGGATGCAGCAGCATCTTTGACCACGCGAATCAGGTTGAGTTTGTAGAGATTGTTCATCGCCGCACCAAACGCACCTACGCCAGGGAGGATCACGTGGCTTGCGGTCGCGATAAGCTCGGGGTCTCGGCTGATTTGGGCCTCAAAGCCCAGATGCTCCAGCGCCTTCGAAACACTTCGAAGGTTACCCATTCCGTAGTCAATGATCGCGATCACTACATTCTCCGCGTTGCTTGTGTATGGACCATTCTACCGAACGATGGTTAGGCATGGACGAATTAGTATATCAAAGTTCGGTCAACTTAGGCTAGAGAGCAAGGATTCGGCGTTGACTAGGCCGGCAACGACATGCTAGTATTAGGTCGATTTTCGATAATCCACTGGAGGCCAGATTGACTCACAAAAGCCACTACACATCCGCCGCTGGAATCCAGGTTACACCAACCATTGATCTTTCGCTTGCAAGTCTTAGCGCTATGATGTCTGACAGCTCCGGCACGGCCGGTACGGTGCACCCCGAAATACAGGCACAGCTATCCGCATCGGATGACTACGATGCTGACATCACGGTTCTAGGTTCGGGCCCGGCAGGTTACTTTGCCGCGATCCGTGCTGCACAGTTGGGTGCAAGAATTATGATTGTGGAAAAAGGCACCGTAGGAGGAACGTGCCTCAATGTCGGTTGCATCCCGACAAAGACGCTGCTTTCGTGCGTGGCGGTGCTAGATAACGTTAAGTCCGGAGCAGAGTTCGGCGTCAAGGTAGACAAATTCACTCTAGATATACCTACGATGATGGAGCGCAAGCGGCAAGTCGTGAAGCAACTGGTCTTAGGAATTGAGTCACTATTCCGCAAGAACAGAATTAGGCTCATCCGTGGCCTTGGTCGCATAGCAGATCCGCACACCGTGCTCGTGCAGACCGAAAAGGGCGAGGATGCAATCAAAACTAACAAGATACTCATCTGCACCGGCTCGACTCCGTCCCTGCTTCCGCTTGAAGGGCTGGAGATCGGCCCCAACGTCTGGACAAGCACCGAGGCGCTTGAGTTTGACCAGGTTCCGAAGAGCCTGCTGGTCATCGGAGCGGGCGCGATCGGACTGGAGGCCGGTTACACGTTCGCACGACTAGGCAGCGAGGTGCTGGTTGTGGAGATGATGTCGCAGATACTGCCGGCAGCCGATACGGAAACCGCAAGGACTCTTCAGGCAGCGCTGGAGCACGCGGGAGTGAAGTTCCTTACCGGCGCCACCGTCAGCCGCGCTATGGACACGAAAACGGGCAAGCGTGCCTACATCAAAACCGACACCGGCGAGCGGGAGCAGGAGTTCGAGAAGGTGCTTATCGCGGTCGGTAGACGCGCCGTGCTGGACGGAATCGGTCTTGACGAGGTCGGCGTTAAGCACGACAAACGCAAAATACTCGTCAACGAGCACATGCAAACCAACATACCCAACATCTATGCCGCAGGCGACTGCGTGGGCGAGCCGATGCTAGCACACGTCGGATGGGCCGAAGGGGCAGTGGCGGTCGAGCACGCGATGGGTATGGACTCAACGATGAATTACAAGGCTGTCCCGGCTTGCGTCTACACAACTCCTGAGTGCGCTTCGGTCGGCCTGACTGAAGAGCAAGCTCGTGAACGCTACAAGGATGTCCGTATCGGCAAGTTCACCTTCCAGCACAACGGCAAGGCTATGGGCATCGGTGAGACCGAGGGATTTGTCAAGTTCGTGAGCGACGGGCGCTACGGGCAGATACTTGGCGTGCATATGGTCGGCCCACACGTGACCGATATGATCGCAGAGGCGGCGCTCGCGGTAAAGAACGAACTATCCGTCGATGAAGTCATCGCAACCATCCATCCCCACCCCACTCTATCGGAAGTAGTGCAGGAAGCCGCTATGGACACTCTGGGGCAGTCAATACACAAATAGCTATCTAGTTTTTTTATGGACCAACTAATTGACTCGGGCTGGTCATCGGCTGCAACCGAAATCAATTGACTTTGTGCTTGCCGTGGCTTGCCGTACCTTTTTCATATCATCCAGCGATCCCCACCTCAGCAAGCAAACTGTATAATGTATTAACAGCACAGCTTTCTAATGTTTAACTGACAAGCATTGAAAGGGTATTATCTCATCACTATGAGACTGCTGATTCTCTTAGGTTTGGCTACAACGTTGTCGTTTTCCTCGATCGCTCCTGCCGGTGGAGCCGTGAAAGTTCTCAAGGCGTGGGACTTTGGCTCCGCCAAAGACACCTTGGGCTGGACGAACGCCGAAAAGATTGATTCCGTAAATGTAGAAAACGGTGCGCTAGTTGTTCATGCCGGCCCAGGACAGGTAAAGCTCGAAAGCCCCATTTTCGACATCAGTGCTTCAGGAATCCACTACGTTGAAATTGAAATGAAAACGGACCAGGACGCGCACGCGCTTATCTACTATTCGAATACCCGGGAGCAGCCCTACAACGGCTTCCGCACAGACCAGTTCGCCGTCTTCCACACTAAAGGTGACAATCAATACCACACGTACCGCGTGTATCCATTCTGGCAATCGCAGGGCAAGATCATCCATATCCGCTTCGACCTGCCCGGCAAGGAGGTCGCCGTCAGATCGGTACGCATCGTCGAAACGTCGGCCGAACCCATCTCCAATAAGCCGGCGTGGCAGTTTGACGATACAGCTTCCGGTTGGCTCAGCCTGTCGTCAGAAACCAGAATGCGGGCAACAAAGCACGGGCTAGAGGTCTCTGGAGACGTGGCGGGTGGGGTCATATCGCCGTTACTGAACTTGGATGCGTCTGAGAATACGTGGGTTACTTTGCGCCTAGCCTCATCTACTGCTCATACGCTCTACCTGCGCTGGGCCAACAGCAAGCGCGACGGTCTCCATCAGGTCCCAATACAGCTTCGAGGCGACAAGGTCGTTCACTCTTATACCGTGGATCTTTCAGAGGTAGACAATTGGAGTGACAGAACCCTGGCTGTGGCTATTGTTCCGTCTGATTCATCCGAGACACGCCAGATACGTATCGAGTCGGTCGAGGTAGGCGACAAGCCGTCTGGCCCGCCTGAGCTGACGATAAGACAGCTCGGCCTTGACCCCTCGTTCGTAAGGGCAGGGCATAAGGCGGATGTTGTTCTGCAGGTTAGGAATACCGGGGGCGCGAACGTAGCCTCCGTAACGGGATTGGTGGGGCTAAATTACGAGAACGGCAAGTTAGAGACCCTGCCCGTGAAACGTTCTAATGCGCTTGAACCTGGGGCAGTGGCTGATTTGAGGTGGCCTATAACTGTAAAGTCGGGACTGGTTAGCATTGTGGCGCGCGCATCCGGACCCAACTTGGTGGGCGATGAGAAAACTACGTCAGTTAAGGTCTATCCCAAGCTAGACAAATCAGCGATCAGCGGGCTCAAATACGTCCCCGCGCCGCTAACCATCGAAAAAGAGTATGCAATAGGCTGCTACTACTTCCCAGGTTGGCACACCTATGATCGTTGGGAGGTGCTTGACGAATACCCTAATCGCAAACCGATACTGGGCTATTATCGTGAAGGCGACCCTGAAGTAACCGATTGGCAACTAAGTTGGGCAGCGTCGCACGGAATTGATTTCCTAATATTCGACTGGTATTGGGCGGTCGGTAACAGGATGCTAGAACACGCACTTCACGATGGCTACTTGAAAAGCAAGCACAAAGACAAAGTAAAGTTCTGCCTACTGTGGGCAAATCACAATGCGCCCGGAACATCGAGCGCCGAGGATATGATTAACGTCACCCGCTACTGGATCAACAACTATTTCAAGTTGCCCAATTATCAGAAAATAGGCGGTAAGAACGTCGTTGTAGTGTTCTCGCCGAACAGATTCACTGAGGATATGGGAAGCGAGGCAGTAAGAAACTCGTTCGATACTATGCGCAAGATGTGCGAGGAGGCGGGCGTGGGTGGGTTATACTTGGTAGCCTGCACCTATCCCGGACTTGATAACATCAAACTGCTCGAGAAGGAAGGATATGACGCGCTGTCTGGCTACAACTACCCGTCCGCTAACCTCAAGGGACAGCAATTTGCGCCGTATGAGTGGATGGTAGAGGGCTATAAAGACTATTGGAACCAGATTTACGAGGCAGCAACAATACCCTACATACCAGTTTGCGAGCCTGGATGGGACGCGCGACCTTGGCACGGTCTTAAATCCTACGTCCGTACCGGCAAGTCTCCTCATCTATGGCAAAGAATGCTCGAGAATGCAAAGGAGTTCGTCGACACTCCCGGTCGCCGGCTCCCCGGCGGGCGTAAAGTCGTGTTCCTGGAAGCTTGGAACGAACTTGGGGAAGGAGACTATATCGAGCCACACGCTGAGTTCGGATTCGACTACCTCGAGGCGGTAAGGCAGGTATTCGCACCAACGAGCACGGCACCGACGATCGTCGTGCCCGCCGACATCGGACTCGGTCCATACGATCTCAAGCCAACGCATCCACTTACGGAATGGGATTTCGACAATCCAGAGGAGTGTTTGTGGAGTGTAGGCAACATGGCAGAACTCGCCTACTCAAATGGCTCTATGACAGCAGTTGCCGCCAATGGCGATCCTGCTTTCTACAGCCCAGGACTGCAAGTAGACGCAGAGAAGTATCGACGGCTTGAGATTAAGATGAAGATGGATAAGGGCGAAGAAGCACAGGTGTTTTTCGCCCGCAAGAACGGCCACATGTCTGAGAAAATGAGCACTAAGTTCAAAGTAACTCCCGATGGCGAATATCACGTTTACACCATAGACCTTGCCTCCAATCCTCTTTGGAAAGGCACAATCAGACAGATCAGAATAGATCCTAACTCAGAAGCCGGATCGCGCGTATGGATAGACTACGTGCGGTTTCTGCCGTAGCACCAGTCGCCGTGGCTTCAGATATACAGTAGGTCCGTATTGGCGTGGTAGCACTGGCAGTCAGGACAATGGCTGCTTTTGTTTGACCATCATCGGCCTGTTAGCAGCCTGATATAATCACGCGCTATAACCAGGTCACACATAGCCTCCTGTGCAGTGCAGAGCGGCTCCATCTCGCCTTTGATCGCAGCGATAAAGTTTGCGGCTTGCTGGCGCATAGCACTAACCCAAGGCATCTGAGGTTTTGATGCCATTGGCACGAAGCCGTCACCAGGGTCACGATATATCTCTACTGTGCCCGGCCGATTGCAGGCTAGCGGCGCTGGCAGATCGATCCTAATCCAACCCTTTTCAAAACACACCAAAGCGTGCTCCTGCCAATCTATGGTGGTCGTAAAGGGTGACATCTCTATGGTTCCGGCAACCCCGCTTTCACTTTGAACTGCCAGCATTACCCCAGAAGGGTCCGCGTAGGTAACCTTATACGGCTCGCAGATCAGGTGACGCATCAGATTAACCTGATGAATATAGTAGTTCACGAACTCGGTGTAGCGCTCGGCAGTTTTTTGATCCATATCGGGTGCCGGCGGATCCCAGGCTATCTCTCCTAGGGACTCATCGGTCATTATCATCCCCGCAAAACCACCTGCTACCCAATCGCCTGCGGGCATTAGGATTCGCACGTATTTAAGTTTGCCAAGCTCACCCGTTGAGCGGAGGCGATCGATTTCGGCCTTGGCAAACATAACGGCCGGATCGGAGCGCTTGTGATAGCCTACCATACACCATGACACGCTGGACTCAAGAGCATCGAGAATCTTCTGACCGCTTTCGATAGAGCCTGCAAGCGGTTTCTCGATAAAAACAGGTATTCCAGCTATCAACAGTTCCGGAACAAGCACGCCGTGGCGCGTAAATGGCTGCGAAGCAACAATCCCATCCAGCTTCTCGGCTGCCAGCATGTCCTCGTGCGTTGGATAGACCCTTGGTATACCATAACGCTCGGCAACCGTTTTGGCCTGGTTCTGTTTGAGTTCGGCAATGGCCACTACTTCGCACTCAGGAAGCGTAACGTAGTTTTTGAGATGCGCGCATTGGCCCATCCCACCTACTCCAACGAATCCTATCCTGACTCGATCCATATAAGCTCCTTTTTTTGGCGCTTTTAAGAGAATGTTGCCCTATTTTAGAGTTGAGCCAGCATGCCGAAGCGATTGGCAATTGCTAGTGCCGGGTCCAATGGAACCTCTGCTGGAACTGTATCCGGAGGTATCGGAATTTCGGGTTTGGAAACCAGAGTCTTGCCGGCAAACTGCGGTAGCCATTGTGCCTCAGCATCCAATAGCTCCTTGGTCATCTCACGAGCTTCCTTGAGGGTACAAACAGCAGATGTCAGCGGGTCTAACGCCACAGCCTGCACAACGGTCTCGGGATTGCCCGTGAGTGCGGCTTCGACAGCCAACCCTTGTACAACGACGTTGCTCATATTAAGCGCCGCGCATTGGGCAGGCAGATTGCCTACACGGGTCGGATGAAGCCCTACCCCATCCACGAATATCGGCACCTCTACACAACAGCCATCTGGAAGGTTTGTGATAAGACCGTCATTGCGAATATTCCCGTTAAAGCGGAATATCTTGTTGGTCTCCCGCGCTTCTATGATCGACGAGCAGTATTCTGCACTTCTGGGAGCTAGCTTTTTCGATTCGACGCTGAGCAAATCGGTCTTCTCGAACTTGTCCGCCAGCATGCGGCAATATTTGTAGTAAGCACCTGAAGCGCCGCCGAAGTCCGGCTGGTCGCAATAAAGATCTAGTTTCTTTTTGCTGCTTCTAAACCAAGGCACATATTCGCTCAAGTGTCCTGTGCTTTCCGTCATAAAGTAGCCAAAGTGTCTAAACACCTCGCCGCGGACTTTTTCATTGACATAGTATTCTGGCTTCTCGAACTTCTCGCGCAGGATCTGGTAAAGGTCTATACCACGATGTTTTAGGCTAAGAAACCAGGCCATGTGATTGATACCAGCGCATAGAAAGTCAATCTCGGCTTTGGGAACTCCGACATAACCAGCGATCAGGTCCATTGTCGTCTGAACGCCGTGACACAGCCCCACAAACTGCAAACCCGACACGGTTCCCAGCGCCCAGCAGTTAGCAGCCATAGGATTGGCGTAGTTGAGCAGAAATGCGTCGGGGCAAAGTTCTTTCATAGCCTTGGCTATATCCATTAGGACAGGAATAGTTCGCAGGGCACGGAATATACCGCCGGGCCCCATGGAATCGCCGATGCACTGATCAACTCCGTATTTCAGAGGAATCTCGTAGTCAATTTGGAAGGCATCAACACCGCCAACCTGGATCATTACGATCACATAATCCGCGCCCTCGACAGATTTGCGAAGGTCGGTGGTGGCTTCTATTGTGGCCGGCAGGCGATTTTCTTCAACTACCTCTTTCGCGAACGCTTCCATTCTGCGCAGTTTGGGCTCGGTTCGACTCATCAGGACAAATGTGCTATCTTCCAAACCATCCGTCGCCATTATGTCCATCATCAACGTCTTGCAAAAGATGACGCTTCCAGCGCCGATCATCGCTATTCTTGGCATTTCTTGCCTCCGAACAATTAGCAGTTTGAATAGTACCGCTTGGCCACCGTCTCGCTCTGTAGTCTAGGCGTTCAATTCTTCACACCCACCTGCTCCGGCCCTTGGTTCTTGAAGATGAACAGGCCCTCCTTGCCGGGTGCAACTATGTCAAGTTTACCGTCGCCGTCGAGATCGGCAACTGCAAAGAAGATACCGGTTCCCGAATGGTCGCCTACCTCGCCGTAATCGATGACGCACTTTGTAAAGCTTTCACCGTTCCATTTGAAGTAAAAGAGTCCTACAATGTCGGTCTCGCCTGGCTCTTGGCCGCAATGAGCACGGTAGCGATTACCTGTAATAAGCTCATTCTCACCATCGCCGTCAATATCAGCCCACTGCATGTCGTGATACTGAGAAAACCACGGATCGATTGGGTGCTTCGTCCAGACACGCTTGCCGTCTTTGACTTCCCAGGTGTAGTAATCCAATCCGTAGCCGTGAGCCATACCAACAATCAGCTCTTTCTTGCCATCGCCGTTAACATCCTCGACGAGAATCGGCACGCTTGCCATTGCACCCAAATTGAACTCCTGGTGAAACACCCACGGATCGTTGGTGGGATCGCCTGTAGGCTCCCAAATACCGTTATTCACAATGAAACAACCTTTGCCGTTACCGAATATGTCGCCAAAGCCTAATCCGTGACCCGAACTGCCTTCCGGTTGGACGACGACTTTCTTGAACTCGCCGGTAGGCTTACCGTTGTTCTTCAGGAGCTTGAAAAACTTGAGGTTCTGGGTAGGAGTGTTGGGACATATTTCGAGTTCTCCGTCACCATCTACATCCCAGGCTCGGGTAGTCTCTATGTTGCCGACTTTCTCGATATCGTGTTTGGTCCATTCTTTATTGGGATCACCTTTGGGGTTTTCTATCCAAGACAGCGTTTCTCCCCACCATCCGCCGGTGATGAAGTCCAGGTAACCGTCGCCGTTGACGTCCATCGGTATGGTCGAGAAGTCGTCAAAATACTCGTCCGCCGCCAGCACATCCCGCAGCTTATGTTTGCTCCATTTCGGAGCCTCATACCAATAGCCGCCGCACACGATATCCGATTTGCCGTCGTTGTTGACATCGAAAACAC
>Ga0068707_1000051_pt1 | contig 52777 bp, 49 predicted proteins | sample YNPNPMetaG_FD_66600 | JGI IMG/M metagenome (GOLD analysis project Ga0068707, IMG submission 66600) | Anoxygenic and chlorotrophic microbial mat microbial communities from Yellowstone National Park, USA - YNP NP MetaG | ecosystem: Environmental > Aquatic > Thermal springs > Hot (42-90C) >... | reverse complement strand
CGCCGGATTGTCTGGGATGACCTGGTGGACTATCTTAAGGAGTTGCCCAGTGGTGATTCTGTTGTCAAAGAACTGTCAAGACTGCTTGTCGCAGCTTGATAAAACTCAGTCAAGTTGAGTGTGTTAGAAACAATGCAGCGTATTGCGCGTCACCCGACACTTGATTATCGAGACTTATGGATGCACTCGATTGGTTCCAGTATTGCCGCAACCATGGTATGCGAAGTAACCGGCGGCGTGGATCGGGAGATAGCCTTTACCGCAGCGATGCTGCATGACATGGGAAAACTTCCCTTGAGCGGGCTTTTTGCTGAAGATTATGAACACGTTCTTTCTTCCTGTGCTCAGCATGTCAGTCTGGCTGCTGCAGAGCGAGACGTGTTTGGTATTGATCATAGTGATGTTGGAGGTTGGCTGTGTGACATTTGGAAGTTCCCCCGCATGTTGACCCTCCCCATACGAGAACATCACCAAGACCCTGCTGCCAATACAGGTATGCAGACCATTACCAGCATTGTAATACTTGCTGACTATTTGAGCAGAAGCGCTGGTATCGGGCATGGCGGCAACAGTAATGATACCAGGATACCGGAGGAAGTCTGTGGGCAGCTACGCCTTTCCCGTCCTCTGCTTGACGAACTGCGGCTACGAGTGGCAGACAAAAAGAATCAAGCAGCTGCATTTTGTGAAGCAGCTCAGTAAACATTGGGCTATGCCGGACATGAACAACTCTCCTCACCCCCCTACAGATGACAAAAGACTAACGCTTTACGAAGAAGCCCTGCGCGATGCAAGCCGTCAGCTTGAAGAAAAAGTACAAGAGCTATCCCTTCTGCGACGTATTGCAGATATTTCCGGGCATATCTATGATCTTAACATATTTTCAAAAAGCTTTATTGATATTCTCCTTGAAGAAACCTATGCGATGAATTGTTCACTACTTTTGAAGACGCAGGATGAGCAGCGGTTTTATTTAAAAGCAGCACGGGGAAGAAGTGATGACGGGTCGTTCTATGACTCTGACATTCACACAGAGACAACATTTGATATTGGACAAGGCATTGCCGGACGTGCTGCATTACTCAAGGAAACTTTGCTTGTGAAGGATGCTACCGAAGACACTCGTTTTGAACTACGATATACGCGTACTCCGATTGGCTCCCTGCTCTGTGCACCTCTGCTTTTTAATGATACGGTACTTGGTGTAGTGAATCTCAGCCATCATGAAAAAAATTATTTTACAGAAAATACCAAACGGCTTATGCATATTGCCTGCGGCATGGCTGCTGAGATCATCGGTAATGCGCTTACACACCTGCGCAATGAGCAAAGGTTCCGCGCAATGTTTGAGGGGGTGCCGTTTGCAATAATTATTTTTGATAGTGAGGATGATACGATTATTGATTGCAATCAATTTACCGAGCAGTGCTTTGGCTTTACCAAACAAGAGCTACTGGCGTTCAAGAATATTGAAGCCTTATGCGCTCCGGGAGAAGAGGAAAAAATAAAACGTGTACACGAGACTCAAAATGAAAAAAAAGTACATGAAATTTCATTCAGAAAGAAAAACGGCGAATTAAGTATTTGTGAAGTAACCGCCAATCATCTTGTGTTTGAGGGTCGCTCTGTGGTTAGGTTGAGTGCTATTGATATTTCTTCAAAAAAAGAATTTGAAAGGAAGCTGTATCAGGCAGAAAAATTAAAATCTCTTGGTGAACTTGCAAGCGGCGTTGCCCATGATATCAATAATATGCTTGCTGCAATTATGGGACGTGTTGAGCTGGTGCGAAAAAATATTGCATTACTCAAACAAGACCCACACAGCAACGCAGTTGAGCTTATAGAACGGCATATCGACATTATTGAAAAGGCGGCACACGATGGGGCAGACATGGTTCACAGAATACAGAGATTTTCCCGGGTGCATGATGAAAAGGAGATGTACCAGGTGGTGAATCTCGCAGAAATCATTAATGATGCTCTAGAGCTTACCCGTGGGCGCTGTAAGGATCATGATGTTCAGTTTGGATGCACCACTGATATTACAGCATCCCTTGGCTCTTTACGACCAGTATACGGAAACGCTGCTGAGCTCAGGGAAGTATTTGTCAATCTTATTAATAATGCTCTTGACGCAATGCCGAACGGTGGCAAACTCACTATAGCTGCTGCAACAGAAAATGATACAGTTCGGATCAGCGTTTCTGATACCGGTATTGGCATACCTGAGGAAATTCGCGACCGTATTTTTGATCCTTTTTTTACCACAAAGGATATTGGATCAACGGGACTTGGTTTAAGCATTTCCTACAGTATTATACAACGCCACAAGGGTACCCTTACGGTTGAAAGCAACACAGGAAATGGTTCATCTTTTATTATTACCTTACCGGTTGCTACCTCGACCAGAACTGAACCAAAGGAACGTGATCTTCCTGCTTTTGATGTTCGGAAAAAGATATTGGTTATTGACGATGATGCGCATGTCAGTGAAACCCTTGCAGAGATGCTTGCCTATGCAGGACACAGCGTTGCCTGCGCCCATAGTGGTATAGAAGGCTTGGAAAAGTTTTCTGCTGATACCTATGATATTGTCTTTACTGATTTGGGAATGCCGGGGCTTGACGGATTTGAAGTTGCCCAGCGTATTAAAGAACAAAAACCGCAGCAAACGGTTATATTAATAACTGGATGGTCACTGTCTCTTGATTCAGAACAGCTCCGTGCTCGGGGCGTAGACTTTATTATTACGAAACCGTTTCAGCTTAAGCAGGTTCTTTTTGTTATTGATCATGCGCTCACGCCAACCTCGTCCCGCCTTCCATAGCAACCTCCCGTGGATTTCGGATTGACACATATCCGGTGTCTATTTTATAACTCCACAAAAAATACCTTTTTTATGGATAACACTATGCATCTGTTTCGAGAACGGCGTGATCTTGTTGCTTACGGCAGAAAACTACTTGCAAACGGTCTAACAGTCGGAACCGGCGGTAATCTCTCGGTGCGCAGCCAAAGCGATCTTGTGGCTATAAGCCCAAGTGGTATTGCCTACGATGCGATGCAGCCTCGTGATATTACCATCGTTGATTTAAACGGCACGAAGGTAGAAGGGAATCGAAAGCCGTCCAGTGAATTGCCGATGCACCTTGCGGTCTATCAGAAACGATCTGATCTTCGCGCACTTGTGCATACTCATTCGTGTTATGCAACCGCGCTTTCCTGCCTCCGCAGGGATCTCCCTGCCATCCATTATGCACTGGGTTTTGCTGGTCCGTTTGTACGATGTGCACCGTATGCAACTTATGGAACATCAGAGCTTGCAAAAAAAGCACTTGATTATATGAACGGCAGCAAAGCGGTGCTCCTTGCAAACCATGGTGTACTTGCAGGGGGGGCAACGCTGAGCGAAGCATTCATGATTGCCCAGATTGTTGAATTTTGTGCACAGTTGTACTGTATCGCACGAGCAGTAGGCAAACCGCAGACGCTCTCACAAAAGGAAATGGAGCGCGTAATACACAAACTTGCCGCTTATGGGCAGAACTGATTTAACCCGTTGGTAAAAAGGGGTTGCAGACGGGCACCGAGAACGAATGGGTGACTATATCTTAGGGATTTGGGATGGTCATGATGCTGGCGCTGCGCTAGTTCATGGTACCCAGGTAATTTTTGCTATCAATGAAGAGCGTCTGAGCAGACGCAAACTTGAGATAAAGTTCCCTGAGCGCTCTATCAAAGCCTGCCTCTCAGCAGCAGGACTTACCCCCCAGGATATCAGCACGGTTGCGGTATCAACCTATGACCCAGCAAAAACTCTTGCACGATTGTTTCCAGCCACAAAAGAAGAATATTATCTGATCCGCAGAAGAAAAAAATATCCCAGTTTTTTCACAACACTGAAAAAAAAATGTAAATATAAAATTACTGAATTTCAGGGTAATGCGATTACCCGGCGCATCAGTGTCCGTGCGCTTTCATCTGAGCTCAGGCGACTTGGCTTGAGCGATACTGAGGTTATCATGGTTAATCATCACCGGTGCCATGCGGCGACCGCTGCTTTTTTCAGCGGACGCACTTCATGCCTTGTGGTGACGCTTGATGGGATTGGAGATGGATTGTCGGGCACTGTCAGCAGCATGACCAGTGGCGCTGTGAAGCCGATTGCTGAAATATCCGGAAAAGATTCCCTCGGGATTTTTTTTGAGCACGTAACCAATCTTTTGAATATGCGTGAGCTTGAAGACGAAGGCAAGGTCATGGCATTAGCCTGCTATGCCTATCCGGTTCCTGATGCGGATAATCCTCTGCTTGACCTTATGCAGGTGCATGGGCTCAGTGTTCGTAGCCGTTATAGTACCCTCACGCTCTACGATGTTCTGAAAAAAATATTGTGGCGGTACCCCTCGGAACAATTTGCCTATATGGCGCAACGCACCTTAGAAGTAAAAATATCTGAACTTATGTCCAATGCGATGCACGCAACAGGGCAGACTGATATCGCACTTGCTGGAGGTGTGTTTTCCAATATCAAAGTCAATATGTGCGTACGAAAATTACCCTCGGTGCGATCGTGTTTTGTCTTCCCCCATATGGGTGACGGAGGTCTTGCACTGGGAGCTGCTGCATGGGTTAATTATCTAAAAAATAATGTCACAGCTTACACGTTCCATGATGTTTATTGGGGCCCAGCATATTCTAACGACGACCTTGAAAGAGCGGCTCGCACTTCAGGCTTTCATTACCGTTTCTGCGAACATCCTGAACAAGAAGCCGCTGACCTTATTGCTGCAGGTAACATTGTATTCTGGTTTCAGGATCGTATGGAGTACGGACCGCGCGCTTTGGGAAATCGAAGTATTTTAGCGCTTCCGGGGTCACGCAAGATCAAGGATATACTGAATCTGCAACTTAAAATGCGGGTATGGTATCAGCCGTTTTGTCCATCACTGCTTGAGGAAGAAGCACCACGACTGCTTGAAGATGCTGACGGAGTGCCGAATCATTTTATGACCATGGGATATAAGGTGCGAGAATCCATGTACCAGCAGCTTGAAGGAGTCATGGGCATAGATGGAAGCTGCAGACCACAAATGGTGGGGGATGCTGAACCAAGGTTTAAAAAACTCCTTGAGGCGGTACGTGCACGAACAGGGCTGGGTGCTGTGCTGAATACCAGTTTCAATATCCATGGTGAACCGCTTGTGTGCTCTCCTGATGATGCACTGCGTACTATGCGCCTCACTGGTAATCCATTTCTTTTTTTAGGAAACTATTTTATTTACCGCTAAGGGTATCACCATTTATGAAGCAAAAACATTCATCTAAACTCCAAATCATTGCTGCGGCTCTGGGTGTCGTAGCATCACTTATGGTGCTTGTCGTTTGGTGCATGACCCAGCATGACTGGCAGATACGGGAGCAGTTGAAAATCATTGCACCGCTTTTTCTTGAATTCACCATGATCGGTATTTTATGCACTGCTGGTGCAGCACTGGCGCTGCTTTTTCAGCGTCGAAGTTTGCAAGACATTTTTACTCGTTGCTCCTTCTGGACACTGTCTGCACTGTGTATACTTGTTTTAGGGGGGGCTGCACTGCTGGTGTGGGTGGTGCCGCGTGATCACCGTATTTATTATGATGAAGATATCTATGAAAACGTTGCCCAAAATATTGCTATGACCAAGGGTGGCAACCAGCGGCACGATGACAAATATAGTCAGTGGTTTTCAGGTCTGTATAGCCGTGTTATTGGCAGTGCCGGGATGTGCAATGAAGGGAGAAATCAGTATGGTGAATACACCTGCTACCGTCTTGAATACAACAAAGAGCCCAATGCATGGCCGCATCTGCTCAGCATTGTGTATCGTCTTGCAGGCGTGAGTGAGCCTCTCTCGTTTGTTACAACCAATCTCATTTTTTTGACTGCCATTATCGTGGTGTACTGGATTGGAGTGCTTTTGTTTCACAGTAGAGCAGCAGGTCTGTACAGTGCGCTTGTGTTCACCCTGACACCTGAAGTGCTGATATGGTCAAACACTGTTGCTGCTGAGCCGGGCGCCGCAGCTTTTGCAGCTGCGGCGGTTTTAAGCATGCTTGTTTTCTTGCGATACCGCAAGACGATTTTTCTCCTGCTGACGGCGCTCATTCTTGCCTATGCCTCTCAGTTTAGACCGGAATCAATTATGATAGGTGCTGTTGTTGGGGTGCTGCTGATGCTTGAGGCTCCCGATGAGCTGAGGCACTCGAGGTTTTGGTGGATATTTGCTCTTTTTGTAGCGCTCATTGTTCCGTTACTTGCTCATTTGTTTGCAGTGCGCTCAATGGGGTGGGGCGCTTCTGGTGCAAAATTTTCCCTCAGTTACTTTACTTCTGGCAATTTTCGGGTGAATTCTCTTTTTTATCTGGTGAATATGAGATTCCCCCTGCTCTTTACCGTGCTCTTTTTTTTGGGGTTATTACTTAAAGACCGGGTAGGGTGTTACCTTTGGCGACCACGCCTTGTTTTGATAGTATGGTTTTTGCTTTTTTGGGGTATCTTCTTATTCTTTTATGCTGGCAGTTATAACTATGGTGCTGATGTACGGTTTTCAGTTCTTTCAGCAGTACCGATTGCAGTGCTTGCAGGAAATGGTGCGCGCAACCTTGGATCACTGATTGCCCGAAAACTTGGCACCGCTGTCAGTCACACCATAGTCACGCTGATTATCCTTGGAGCATTTTTACCTTTTTTACCATTCGTTCGTGCCATATCCCAAGAAGCATGGGCAGCACGAGCTGATCACCACTTTGCACACGAAATGTTACCACTGCTTCCCGACACTGCAGTGGTTCTTACGCACAATCCCAATATGTTTCTTGTCTGGGGAAAGAATGCGGCGCAAGCCTCTTTAGCAACTGAACAAAAAGCTTACTTCAGCGGATTTTTCAGCCGGTATCCCGGCGGTGTGTATTTTCACTACAACTTTTGGTGTAATGTCAATGACCCTCTGCAGAATTCGTTTTGCAAAAATATTCTTGCTTGGTACACCTGTACCCCGGTTATCACCTTTAAAGAGCAGAATCAGGAATTTGCACTGTATAAGGTTGAACGGAAATAGGGTGGTAAGAAATTATTGAACTATTATGAACGTGACTGAAAAAAGATCCTGAATGCGTGCACAATAATTTCTGTCGCTTCTGCGATATCAAATCGGTCGGTATTGATACCGAGATCAAACTCGTCGTGATAATCTTTAATATTTAATTTTTTTGCCAGATCTTTCATGAACGCATCCCGCTGTCGGTCGTTTTCTTTGATGCGCTGTTCAGCAGTTTTGCGGTCAAGATGCTCAAAGGTCATCATGTTTTTTACGCGTGTTTCAAATGAAGCCTTGATGCGGACGCGAAACGAGTTCGGCAGCAAGAGATGGGCACCTCTGCCAATTATCACTGCATCATTTTGCGCGATGACAAAAATAGCTTTCGGCAGCAGATGTAAATAGGTGTGTTTAGCCACTTGACCGAAAAGGTCGCTGACCAGTGCATCAACGGCGCCCTGAGTATTTTCATCAAGCGCCTCAAACATCCGCGCAGTATAATCACCTCCTGACTGGCTTGCAAGCACGTCAAGTATTTCTTTGCCCCAAACGGTGCACCCTAATTTTTCACCAACTGCATCAGCAATTTTTCTGCCACCGGTACCGAGCTGACGAGATATCGTGATAATCTTTTTCGTTCGCGCACTTGGGGTACCTGATTTCTTTTTAACTTCAGCCTCATACTGTGCTACTGCTTTATTAATAAACTTTTTTGGAATTTCAATATCCATGGCGACTCCTTATGAGGAAAACATTCAAGGACGATAACTCTTTTGACCTCTTATAGCAAAATAACGTATAAAAGCAATGGAAAAGTAAAAACTGGTCGGGTACTTGGAGTTATTTACACGGGTTGAGGTTAGTAATGTCTTGAACAGGATACTGTCCGTTTAATTCATTGTCCTTGATATCATTTTTTAGAGCAGCACACTGATCTTCACCATCCGGCACTTGAGAGCAGCAGCCGGTGACAATCGAGGTGCTCCATGGTTGCACAGGACCGTACGTGGGTCGTAGGTATCCCCACGCAGGTTCCGAACTTCGAACCTGTGTGCCCGCAGGAATGGTTGCCTGATACCATATGGTTTTACGAGGTTGCGCGTATGCAGTTTTCCAGAAAAGCTGCACATCAGTTGACCCGGTGTTGGAAAAGACAGCATGTGATGAACACATTACGGTGCCCGTGGTCATATTGTCGGTGCAAACAGGAGCCTCGGCAGTGATGTAAATGTATTCAAAAGGATTGCAGGGCAGCGGCTGTTCTGTTGGTACTGCAGACACGGGGCCATGGCGAGAGGAGGTGCCTGAAGTATCAATGTCCTCAAGTATGTAGGAGTAACCTACTCCATTGATAAGACCGGTGTCGGTAAAAGTATACCATGCACCATGGTCTGCAGCTCCCTGTGCGGTGATCAGCGATGTATTGATGCGAACGTATCCGTCAGACGGTTTTTCTGAACGGTAGAGATTAAAGCCGGCATTATTAATTTCTGATTCTGTTGACCACGTGAGTACAACCTTTTTATCGCCCGGCAGCGCAGTAAATGAGGCAAGACGAATCAGGGTCGGGCACACTTCATAATCTTCAACCTCACCATAGGTCGCACTTCCCGTAGGGGAACAGAAATTATCTTTCCAATCAAGTCGAAAACGTGCCCAAGTGCAGGATGAAGAAGCATCGGAAGGTATCGGAAATTCAAGAGTATAAGTGCCCGGCACGGAAATCGGCACACTGCAAAAAATTGTTTCACCTTCATCGTCCCAATCACCGTCTATGTTCCAATCTATCCAGCCATGCAGGTAACAGTTCTCTGCTGGTCCACCTGAAGTTTGAATGCTGAGCGCACCAAACTGACCAGCTTTATAGGGCAGGGTATAGGGACCACCTGACACTGGTGAGGAGCCAAGGAACTCAACACCATCATCAAAGCTATCACTCGTATCAGCAAAAGCATCGTGTTCGGTTGCAACCCCCTCTCCCAGCCATATAAAATCGGTAAATGCGTGTCGTGCCCCATTCCGTGAGAAAAACGATGCATAGGGAGGATCAGGAGCATCAGGATAATCAAACAGGTGAGCATAGACGAGGAGCGTACCATTGTCACCGGCAGCATACACTCTGTCAGAAGAAAATCCCCACAGGGCGTTTAAAGAATTGCCTACAGGAGTTTCAAGCCGTGTCCATTGGCTGCCATTAAAGTGAAGCAGCACACCGTTGGTGCCAGCTACATAGACATCAGTGTCTGAAAAACCCCAGATGCTTCGTAAATGTTCCTGTGTTCCACTCTGCATGGGTGTCCATGTTTCACCGGTGTATTGGAGAATTGTTCCTGAATCACCAACAGCGAAGACCGTTCCAGAGGCTGATCCCCAGATACTATGCAGTGTTTTGTTTATACCCGTTTCAATGTGCTCCCATTGTGAACCATTATAGTGAAGTATGTTTGCAAAGTTATAGGTTACGCGCCGCGTACACTCTTCCCAGCACATCAAGCCAGCCATAATGCAGCGGGTACGAGATTCTTCGCAAGCGCTGCGAAGTGGCGTACCGACAGCAAAGATATTTGATGGTGATGAGCCCCAAAGGTGAAAAAGCTCTGAACCGGTTGTGTTTTCTCGTGGGTTTTTCACTTCAGACCATTGAGTACCGTCAAAATGCACAACAGGGCCGATCCATGAGCGCATGCGGAGTGAGTAATTTCGTTCTCCCACAGCATATATGTCTGTTGAAGCAGTTCCCCAGATGCCATACAGAACATTGACCCATGAGCGAAGTGAATTGCCTGGCTCGGTCATTGAAGTCCATGATGATCCATCAAAATGAAGGATACTGCCTTTGTGAATTCCATTTGATATCCATCCGCCAACAGCATATATATCTTCTGCAGAACTACCCCACAGAGCAAAGGTATCAGCTTGAGCAGCTTTAGGTAATCTGACTTCAAGGTCTTGCCAGCGTGCTCCATCGAAATGAAGAATGGTGGTGCTGTCACCTCCCACAGCATAAATGTTATCCGGTGCACTACCCCATAATCCATGAAGATCTGAGCGGGTTGATGTAGTAATTTTTATCCATTCAAAGCAAGGAGCATAGACAGGGTGATAGAAAACAAAAAACAAAGCAAAAATAATAAAATATATTTTTTTCATGCTATGCTTCCTCATGGTGTAACTATGTTGACATTGTTTCTCTAAAAGCAGGAAAAAAACATGCTATACATCAGCTTATCTATAAGTATATCATATTTATTAGGAATAAAAGAATAAGGAACTACAGGAGAAAAAACCTAAAATGACCAGAACTCTTTAAGAAGACTTACTTCAATGAGGTTGTTTGGAAATGATAGATAAGCATCAGAGGGAGATAGGTTTGAGGTTAAATAAATATGTTCTTTTTTTATGCCGCAGGATTGAGCCAAATAGGTAATAATATTCTGGGTGATGGGTAAAACATGAGGTGTTGCTTCAATCGGTGCTGCGATAATAATTTTAGAAGTTTCGTTTTGTTTATAGAGGGCGGTAAAACGCTGCAATTCATTTTTTTGAATTTGATTCAGCGTTACGGTATCCTGCCCAAACGGTATGCTGATTTTTAAAATTGTTTTTTCATCCGTGTGCCGATGCGAGACGGGTCCGCGTTTTAACTGACACAGGTCGAGCGGGAGAGAAATGCTTTGATATTTTTGATTTCCCCGTGCCTCTGCGATTGGAACCAGAGAAGAGGTTTTTTGTTTTATTTGTGCAGGGAGAGATACTGAAGTTTTTTTAGTAATAGTGAAAGATAGGAGTACAAGACAAAAAACCAAGAGTATTGCCAGAAGATCAGCAAGAGATATCAGCCATGGCGTATTATCATCCTGCTCGCCGAAAGCTTTGCGTTCAGAAAACATGAGCTGCGCTGTGCTCTTCGAGCGAGAAAAGGCTGGAGATGTCTGTACTGAGTGTTCCGTCATTGAGGTTTATGCAATTTTTAGGTGATTTGCTGTTTTTTTGTCTTTCATATACTGTTTGTGATGTTGATGCGGCATAACAGCAGTTAAACGTTGTTCAATGATTACAGAATACTCTTTATTCTGGATGCAGTGTAGGGATTCGATGAGAAATCGGTATAATATTTCATCATCAGCAGCATTGTCTTTGAGTTTGTTTTCCAGAGGCAGGAGAATAAGGTTTGCTAAAAGCACGCCATACAGAGTTGTCAAGAGCGCCAGGGAAAGAGCACTGCCGATATTTTTTGGATTATCAAGCTGCGGGAAAATCATCATAAGACCGATAATCGTGCCTGCCAGTCCAAAAGCTGGTGCATACTTTGCCATAGCATGGATAATGCGTTGTGCATTTTGGCTTTGCAGACTGTCATATACAAATTCCTTTTCAACCGTTGCCTGAATCTGCTCCCACAATGTATTGTCGGCTATAAGCTGAAGCCCGATCTTGAGATAGGGGTTTTTGCAATTTTTTGCTGATTCATCAAGTGCTTTGAAACCAAGGCGTTTATATTCACGTGCAATATGGATAACCTCACGTGTCCATGCTGCATAATCAAAATGCTGAATATCATATGCTTTTTTAATAACTGAAATGACGGAACGTATTTTATCAATCGGAAAAGATATGATCGTGGCAAGTAGCGTTCCACCTAAGACAAAGGACAAACTTAAAATGTTTGATATAATGGTTTGGTAGCTCTCCTGCAGCGAAATTGAAAAGAAGATAATACATAAAAAAGAAATACCAAAAAGGATGCCTTTCATTGTAACCCCATTCTATTGAAGTTTTTTATTAGTTTTAAAAGCAGATATCATGCCAAGACTATTTATTTATTTGGCAATGAGTACATAATTAATGCCTTTGCACGGGATTAATGTTATGGGGTTCATAAAACCTTTGATTTATGCCCGGAATACAAACATCTCTAATGAAGCGCACTTTCCTCCAGAATGTATGATCACGTGGGTACAAGGAAAAAATTGCCTATACGACACCAATAGTGTTCTGGATGGCATAGCATAAGAAAAGTTTTCCCGCACTATGTAGTTTAAAAAAGCTTGCAAAGGGAAAAAAAGATTGCTAAGTACGGGAAAAAACCTACCGAGGTTAGTAAATGATTAAAAGAGCAGAACGCGCACTTTCATGAACAAAGGCACGGTATAAAAGCCTTTTTTGGGTTGTGGTGAGTAGTAATAACGACGAATAAGCATATGAAAAACAAAAAGACCATTACGGTTATTATACTACCTGATTGGAAAAAGAAACGAAGCAGTATTCGCCCGATAGCTACTCTTCGTATCCCCGTGCGTGTTATTTATTACCTTCCCATTTGCTTTATCATGCTCATCTGCTTTGGTTTAAACGGAAGTAGGGCAATCAGTAAAAATATAATTTTACATATTACCAAAGCAACGCTTGAAAATTCAGTAGAACAGTTACGCTCAATTGAAAAAAAGGTTGACCGAATCAGCAGAGAACAAAGAATTGTCTGTTCATTTCTTGGACTTGAAAATAATAATGCAGCCTTTAGTGCGCCTGAACACCCGGGAATCGGTGGTACACGTCCTGATTTCTCTCAACCATCATCCCTCCCTGTAACACTTCAGGAAGATATGCAACAAACCGTTATCGCACCGATTCCTTTGCATAAACGTGTCCACGATTTGTATGATGCAATGCTGGATCTCACCAATCAGCTTTGCAAAATGGAACGAAAACTACAAAACACACCGACCATTATGCCGGTCCAAGATGATGACCTTTGGATAACCTCATGGTTTGGATGGCGGCGCAGCCCTTTTACAGGGCTTAATGAATTTCACAAAGGCCTTGATATATCGGGGAAACGGGGAACACCTGTTTTAGTTACTGCTGATGGAACAGTTTCTGAAGTCGGGGCAGACCGGTTTTTAGGAAATTATATTGTGATACGACACGAATCTCGCTACACCACAGTTTACGGACACTTGTTACAGATTTTGGTAAAAAAGGATCAAAAAGTAAAACGCGGTCAGGTGATTGGCAATATTGGAAATACCGGTATATCAACAGGTTACCATCTCCATTACGAGGTGCTGCAAAACCAGAAGAATGTTGACCCGTATAAGTTTATTTTAGATCGCACCGATGGCATTTTAGCTGCAAATTCTTCTGACTGAACGACATTTCTATGTTCTCTGCACGTCACCCGCACACAAGCTGATGAACAAGAGCGTTTAAGAAAATATGAGAGGGGAGGTAGGTATGGCATCCGCTCCAATAAAAGAACAGCAAAGCGAGTTCACCGAACATGAAAAAGAAATCCTCCGAGCCATAGCATGGAATGCAATTAAGGCATCGGTCAAGGGAGAAAATCTCCCCGATTTACCTGAAGTACCTCCGTCACTTCAAAAAAAAGTGGGGGCATTTGTATCGCTGCATCGGAGCGGAGCTTTGCGGGGCTGTATTGGATATCTGCGTGACGATAAACCGTTATGTCAAACCGTTCAGGAAATGGCTCGAGCAGCAGCATTGGATGATCCGAGGTTCAATCCGCTCACTGAGCAGGAACTTAAAAACCTTGATGTTGAAATATCCGTGCTCACACCGCTGCGACCTATTGCCTCAATTGATGAAATAGAGGTTGGAAAACATGGACTTATGGTTGTACAGGGTCCGTTTTCAGGTTTACTCCTTCCGCAGGTTGCGACTCACTATGGCTGGGATAAGAAAACATTTCTTGAGCAAACCTGTATAAAAGCAGGGCTTCCCTCCCATGCATGGCAGGATCCAAAGACAAAACTTTTTGTTTTTACCGCAGATGTTTTTTAACATCGCGCCGTCTGCCCTGATCCTACTTATCATTGCACTGTGCTGTGGCGCTCAGGCAACCGAAAATGCACCGCACAATTCTGCCTATGGTGACGCTTTTGTTATTGGTGTCATTGGAGAGCCAAGTGTTCTAATACCCATGCTTGCCACTGACAGCGCTTCCCATGACATTGCCAGCCTTATCTACAGTGGACTTATCAAATACGATACTGATTTGCGTATTATTGGTGATTTAGCAGAATCATGGGATATTTCTCCTGATGGTCTCACCATAATCTTCCATTTGCGCAAAGATGTTGTCTGGGAAGACGGAACACCGTTTACCGCTGATGATGTTCTCTATGGTTTTAAAACAATCACCGACCCTTCTACACCAACCGCTTATGCTGAAGAGTACAAGCAGGTGCAGTCTGCAGAAGTTCTTGATGCCCATACCTTTCGGGTAACCTATCGTCAACCCTACGCACCAGCGTTGACCAGTTGGGGGAACATGACGGTACTCCCGCGTCATTTGCTTGAAGGTTCTTCGATTCAAAAAAGCCCCCTTGTCAGAAAAGCTGTCGGCACTGGCCCTTTTCGGCTTAAGGAGTGGGTTCCGGGTGAAAAACTCACACTGGTTGCCAGTCCCTCATATTTTGACGGGCGCCCCTATCTGGACGCCTACATATGCCGGTTTATCCCTGACCCGGCAACACAGTTTCTTGAACTGCAGGCTGGAACAATTGATTGCATGTCTCTGACGCCGCTGCAGTATTCACGGCAAACCAACAGCTCTTATTTCTTGCAGCACTTCCAAAAATTTACCTACCCAACTTTTTCATATACCTATCTTGCATTTAATTTTTTGCACCCGTGGTTCCAGGACAAACGAGTGCGTCAGGCGATTGCGCATGCAATTAACCGGAGGGAGATAGTTGACGGTGTTTTGCTGGGGTTGGGTGAAGTAGCAACCAGCCCCTACGTTCCTCACACCTGGCCGTACAACCCGAATGTCCCAGAGTATGTCTATGACCCTCAGCGGGCAATTCAGCTACTTGACGAGGCAGGATGGCACCTTCGGGATAATGATGGTGTGCGTATCAGGGATGGCAAGCGTTTTGAATTTACCATTTTGACCAATATGGGCAACACACTGCGATTAAACACTGCCACCATTATTCAATGGAGGCTTGCGCAGGTCGGCATTAAAGTCAACATACGGGTTATCGAGTGGTCAACGCTCATCAATGAATTCATTGATAAAAAACGATTTGAAGCATTATTGCTTGGATGGAGCATCGGTGTTGATCCTGACCAATATGACATCTGGCACAGCAGCAAGACGGGAACTAAGGAGTTAAATTTTATTTCCTATGCCAACACCGACGTTGATCGGCTCCTTGAAGCTGGACGGCGGACATTTGATATGGCAGAACGAAAAAGGATTTATGGAGAATTTCAAAAAATAATCGCTGAGGATGTCCCCTATATTTTTCTCTATGTCCCGTATGCATTACCGATTGTGCATAGGAGGTTTCAGAATATCCAACCGGCACCGATCGGTATTACCTATAATATTCACCGCTGGTATGTTCCTCGCGAGATGCAACGCTACCGGCTTATTCCTTGACCGCTATGCTTTTCTATTGTTTTAAACGCTTGCTTGGTATGGTGCCGGTTTTTTTCGGAGTAACACTGCTATCGTTTTTCATCATTCAGCTTGCTCCGGGAAAGCCAACTGATCGTCTCACCGATCTCAACCCGCGCATTACTCCTGAAGCACGGGCACGGCTCGAACAGTACTATGGGCTGGATAAGCCGATTATTATTCAGTATGTGGCATGGTTGAGTCGCGTCGTGCGTTTTGATTTTGGAACTTCTTTTTCAAGCGATGCCCGTCCGGTGCTTGAGAAAATATGGGATCGTTCAGTGCCGGTGCTTGACCGGCGGCTGATGGTTACGTTCCTCATAAATGTTATTTCCTTTGTGCTCATCATGATTGTTGCTGTACCGGTAGGGGTGCTGGCTGCCTATCGCCCCCACTCATGGATAGACAGGATAACGTCAGTCGTCGTGTTTGTTGGTTTTGCCGCACCGAAATTTTGGATAGCACTGCTGCTCATGATGCTGTTCAGTGTCACGTTGGGATGGTTTCCCATTTCAGGCATCAAATCGCTTCATTATGCATCACTGTCAGAAACAGCTCAGTATCTTGATCGATTGCGACATCTTGCCCTGCCGGTTTTTGTCTCCGCATGCGGCGGTATTGCTGGAATATCCCGATACCTGCGTGCAAGTATGCTTGAAACCCTCAGCAGCGATTTTATCGTAACGGCGCGCGCAAAAGGTCTTCCGGAATCAACGGTAGTGTTTCGCCATGCGTTGCGTAATGCACTGCTCCCGATCATTACCCTCTTAGGTCTTTCAGTTCCGGGATTTGTTGCAGGTTCGGTTATTTTTGAAACAATCTTTGGTATTCCCGGCATGGGGCAGCTTTCTTATCAGGCAATTATGATGCGGGATTATCCGGTTATTATGGGGCTGCTCTGTATAACTGCGCTTTTGACCATGATCGGCAACTTAATTGCTGATGTCTGCTACGCTTATAGTGACCCGCGCATTCGTATGCGTTAAGGTACCTGATCGTGGCACTTGACCAGACACTATGAATGAAACCATTCACATGATATTACGAAACAGGCTTGCAGTAGCAGGGGGAGGTATTGTTCTGCTCTTATGCAGTGTAGCATTGTGTGCACCGATTTTGGCACCCTATGATTGCAATGCCATTGATGTCACGGCAATTCTTCTTCCGCCATCAGTGCACCATCCGTGCGGTACCGATGAGCTCGGGCGTGATGTTTTCAGCAGAATGCTTTTTGGTGCTCGCATTTCGCTTGCTGTAGGATTTGTCGCTGTCGGAATTGCAACCGTGCTTGGTGTTTTGGTTGGTGCACTCGCCGGGTACTATGGTCGGTGGATAGACAGCGTGTTGATGCGCTGGGTAGATACAATGCTGTGTGTCCCTGACATTTTTCTTATTTTGACCGTGATAGCGTTTATTGGAGAAGGTATTGTGAATGTTATGGCTGTCATTGGAGCAACGTCATGGATGGGCGTTGCTCGATTGGTACGGGCTGAATTCCTCTCGTTGAAAGAACGTGAATTTGTCCTTGCGGCACGAGCAGCAGGTGCAGGAGATGCACGAATTATATTTTTGCATATATTGCCCAATGCGCTCGGTCCAGTGTTCGTCTCTGCTATTCTCGGAGTTGCGTCTGCAGTGCTGCTTGAAAGTGCATTGAGTTTTCTTGGGCTTGGCGTTCAACCTCCGGATCCAAGCTGGGGGAATATCCTTATGGAGGGGAAGGATAATATTGAAATTGCTTGGTGGCTGTCGGTTTTCCCGGGACTTGCAATTTTGGTGACTGTTTTAGGCTATAATATGCTCGGGGAAGGGCTGGAAGATATTTTGCAACCCCGTTTTAAAAACAGAAGATACTAAAAAACGGTTACGGGGTGTTACGGATAAGGAGCGTTACTTCATTTCCTGCCTGATTGAAGCGAACCTGATCAACCGCGTACTTGACGAGCATCAACCCACGTCCAATGTCCTCAGTGAGCGGGGGGCTATCGCTGTTGGCTTCAAGGAACGCCCGAATCCGTGAGGTATCAAATCCTTTACCTTCATCGCAAATCGCTACTACGGTTTCATTGTTTTCAAAAGAATATTTCACCACAATATTTTTATTGGCATACTGGGGATCTTTCAGTCGTTGATTCTTAAGGTCAGAGAGGGATTCCTTATCGCTTGCTTCACCGCTTTCGACAAAATAATTAACGGGCAGCTCAAGGTTCCCATGCTCAATAGCGTTGATGAGCACCTCATTGAAAGCAAGCGCAACTGTACTAATGCGATAGCCTTCAATAAAACCCATTTCACCCAGATGTGTTGCAAGATAGAGCGATACTTTGTCAGAGCTGATCTCACCGGTTTTAAATACAAACTCCATAGTTCCCCGTTTAAGATAGGGGAAAATAGGACCAAGCTCTTTTTTACTCTTAGACGTGTTGAGCACTAACTTAAGATTTTTTAGAACATCGCTCAGGCTGAACGGCTTTTTTATAAAACCAATAGCGCCCAGTTTTAATGCTTCAAGGGTATTTTCCCTCGTTCGGTACCCACTGATCATGAGTACTGGCAGTTTAGGATTGATTTCTTTAACAGCGGCGAGAAATTCCATGCCGTTCATTTTGGGCATCACAAAATCAAGAAGCACGAGGTCATACTTGTTACCCTTACTCACTTTTTCAAGGGCTTCAAGACCGTTTTCTGCAGTGTCACAGACATACCCCTCATCCTCAAGGAAGTTAAAAAGCAAAAGGGAGATGTATTTATCATCATCAACAATGAGAATTTTATCTTTCATAGCTCTACCCCTCCATTCTATGCTGGGTGATCAGAGAAAAATGATTTTGTTTTGTTGTTTGAAAAATAATAGCACAGAATGTTTCGTAGTGTACACTCTAAATCGTAGATCATAAAAAAAGATTTTACAAAAATTGTTGATTGATAAAAACTGTTTAAAAGATTAGACCCCGCGACGCAGAATAATATTTTTAGCACGTCTGCAGATTTCACGACCGTACTCGGTCCATAATCCCTGTCCCCAATAGCGATAACAACTTGTTTGAGATGTTAAAAGGTAAAAGAGGGCAGCACGGTAGTAGGGGTCATCGGGCGCAACACCCTGTTTGGTGATGTGTTCGTGAAAAAGCGAGCTCGCCTCAATCATCGTATCCAGTATATTATCATAGCCGCGTACCCATGAAATGTTGTTTGTCCAGCTTCCACCTTCCATATGAAAACGATGATCGGTGCGTTGCAGTTCCGCAATCACCTGCTCAAGTTTTTCTCTCCCCTCACCGGGTTGGAAACGATCCCATATTTTTTTTTGGTGGATCGGCTGAAGCTCGGGAAAGTCTTCTTCCGTGATCCCAATGCTTAATAGATATTCAAGATATTCTGAGACGTTGACCAGTGGGGTCGTACTTGCGCTCGCTTCTCGCACCACCTCAAAATACTTACTCGGAAATTCATTCATCATGACTCCGCCATTTTCTCCATCAGCAATTTGAGTGACAAGGGGCGGTAGTGATTTTCCGGCAAGTTCCCAGCGGGATAGCCCACGCGCTTCATAGTAAGGTTGCATCTGACCAACAAGCTTTGTATCGCTTCCCTGCGTCTTGATAATAGCTATGATACTTGCAGTGTCGCCATCAGCGTTACGACACACAAGCCGGTGGGGGAGGTGCTTTCGCTCAGGTCCCCAGCCATTCTGGGGTTGCTCAACAGTGTGTTCCTGCACGAGTAACCACTGGTACCCGCACTTTTTAAGTGTTGAGACAAAAGAATAGGCAACTTCAGGGTGATTAGGGAGTGCCATTTCAGATGGTGAAAAGCCTTTGACGCGTTGTAGTGCTTCCATGCCAAACAGGGAGGCAAAGTGATATTGCCATGCCCTGACATGTAGATAAAAATCCTGCACCGGTGTTGAGGGTGCAACCGCATGACCCCACGGACAACCAAGCCACTCGACAGAGCGCTGATATGTTTTATTACAGGTGATTACTTTTAGTCTTTCAACAACATCATGGAGACCCATGTGCTCAAGGCCATACAAGAGTGTTCCTGAATATTCAAGCATCACCCGAGGTTCTTTACCTTCCTGCACAAGTTGAGGGATAAATTCTGCCATTCGTTTATAGCACCAATGGAAGACTGGTGCGTTATGATTGTCACCAATATCCTGATGCTCCATCATGTACTGAAGATTACTGATTACCTCAGCAGAAGCGAGATCAGTACCTCCAGCAGGAATGAGTGGCTGATGCATATGCAGGGCAATGGCAGCAGCACTTGTGATAGCGTTAAAATTTATAGTTGATTCCGGTAAATAAATCTGTGCAGACCGTTGTGCTATTAGGGATGCAAGGTCTTCATCATGCCCGGTGAGCACTGGCAAATCATGGGGTATGGGTGTTGAGTTCATAAAACAAACCATTTCTGTTTAAAATATCACATTACTCTCTATGTTTTGCCCAAGTTCTATAAACGAGATTGCTTCGTCATCCCGCTTCACGAAATTTCTCTCAATGAAAATAAATTATTAGTAGGATGTTGTCATTGCAAGTCCCGAAGAGCAGGACGTGGTGAAATCATGTTTTGGACAATATCTTATAGTCTATATTAACATATTTTCTTGAATGCAAGCATGCTAATTTATAGAGCATGTGCACCTGCACGATAACCGAGAGGAGAGTAACCGGGAATAAAATTGACCATGGTCAAAAATAACTTGACAGCACAAGAACTCTGCGATAGCCTAATAAATAGAAATACAAATTTCAATTGATGGGAAACCTTATGACACTTGTTGCCGACCTCCAAACAATGTTTGGCAGCACAAGCGTTTGTGCTGACCCTGAGGTGCTTGAAGCATATAGCAAGGATCAAAGTTTTGTGCAGCCTCGAAAGCCAGACGCTATCGTTTCACTGAGCAGCACAGAGCATATCCAAGAATTACTGCGCTATGCTCACACTAAGAAAGTGCCGGTTGTGCCCTTGAGCTCAGGGATGAATTTGCACGGCGCAACAATTCCCTCCCAGGGTGGCATTGTGCTGGATATGTCAAAGATGAATAAGATTGTAATGATTGACACTGATAACTGGTCGGTCGTAATTGAGCCGGGAGTGACTGCCGAGCAACTTCAAAATGAGCTTGCACCACATGGCTTGCGGGTAATGCTTCCGTTTGGGATACACCCCAAGCGGTCAGCGTTAACCAGTTTCATCGAGCGAGATCCTGCTGTTGCCGCTGCAAGTTTTGAATACGGAAACGATCATATCATGGATACCGAGTTAGTTTTACCTTGTGGTGATCTGTTTCGAACAGGGTTATGGTCAGCCGGCGGCAGACCAGGATCTCCGCTCGGTCCGGTGCGAGCAATGATAAACCGGCTCTGGACTGGAGCTCAAGGGACGTTGGGCATCGTTACAAAAATAAATCTGAAAGTTGAATACTTATCTCAACTCCGCCGGATATGGCTTTTCCAGTTTGATGCTTTCCCAGAGCTTATCGAGCCGGTCAAGCTTATTCAGCGTCGTGAAATTGGATGGGAATGTTTTGTTATCAATAATTTTAATGCAGCAGCACTGTCATGCCCGACATGGAACGTTCCTGAACGGCTCCCGACTGAGGCAAAAGATCCAAAAGCCTTTTTGGCACTAAAAGATTCTCTGCCACCATGGCTGCTTGTGGTGTCACTGAACGGTGGTCCACGTTTCCCGGAAGAAAAGCTTGCCTATGAAGAAGAGGCACTGCAGGAGGTGATACGGCAGACAGGGATTAAGCGATACCACAATACAGAAGTTGAGAATATCCTTAGTAATGAGATGATCAGACCCTGGGGTATTTTAAAGAAAGCCTGCTACCGGGGTTCATTCCATGACGTAAGTTTCAAAACAACCCTTAAAAGAGTACCTGAATTTCAACGGATTCTCCTCGAAGTATTAAACCACTACTCCTACCCATTGCAGGATGTCGGCGTCTATGTGCTCATCATTGAGCGGGGCAGGGCAGTACATTGTGAAATAGATATACACGGGAGTTCCCCCCATGAAGGCAACGGAGCAGCACTCAAAAATCTGTGGCTTGATCTCAGCCGTTGTTTTATTGACGAAGGCGCTTTTTTTGATAGACCCTACGGCGCATGGGCAGAAATGGTCTATAGTCGGGCTGGTACGTATACAGAAAAACTAAAGCAGATAAAAAAGGAGCTTGATCCACATAATATATTAAATCCCGGGAGGCTTTGCTTTTAAGGCGCCTATCAGCATACGAGAGGTTAACTACGCATGACCTATTATGAAAAAAAACCTGAAAAAAAATTTTTTGAAAAACAGCTTGAAGATTATCGGGATATGGTGTGGGGTTGTGCCCGATGTAACTGGTGTCAGAACCAGTGGGGCTGGAATGTCAAGAGTGCTGAATTTTCAGAAATATGTCCGGCATTTCATGAATACCGGATATTCCCGTATTCAGGCATGGGAAAGATGCATATTGCTCGTGCACTGATTGAAGGGGATTTTGATTATGATGACGCCCCAGAAATGATTGATTTCATTTATACATGCACCACCTGCGGCGCATGTGAAATGAATTGCCAGCGGCTCCAGGATAAAGAACCGCTCAAAGTCAACGAAACACTGCGTGCAAAATTTGTCCAAGACGGTTTTGGACCAAAACCAGAGCACAAGCGTCTTATTGCGAGTGTTAAAAACTATAGTAATCCGTGGATGCAGCCCCGCACTCAGCGGGACAGGTGGGCACGCACGATCAAGCTGAAAGACCTTAACAAGGAAAAAGCAGAAACACTATTTTTTGTCGGTTGCACCGCAGCATTCAACAATACACTTTGGAAAATGGCTCAAAGCACTGCTGCAATTCTTCTTGCAGCAGGCGTTGATGTCGGCATGTTTGGAAAAGAGGAATTGTGCTGCGGCAGTCCGATTGCACGTATCGGAGACCGAGAAACGTTTTTTACCATTGCGCAGCAGAACGTCAAACGAATTAACGAATCAGGCGTACGGGAGATTATTACCTTCTGCCCGGGGTGTTATCGTTCATTACAGCATGATTATCCTGAGGTACCGGGGCTTGAACCGCTGCGACCTGCTGTTTATCACAGTACCGAATATGTCGCACGACTTCTCAGGGAACAAAGGCTCATACCACAAAAACCTATACCATTAAAAGTGACTTGGCATGACCCGTGTCATTTAGGGAGACATTGCGGCATCTATGATGCTCCCCGTGACATATTAGCTGCACTGCCGGGCATTGAACTTGTTGAAATGGAGCGCATCAAAGATCAGGCGTGGTGCTGTGGTGGGGGGGGAGGTGCCCGTGCTGCCTATCCAAACTTTGCCCGTGCTACTGCCGTAAAACGGATTGCTGAGGCATACAAGACAGGAGCACTTGCGATCGTAACCCAGTGTCCATTTTGTGAACAGAATCTTATGGACGGAATTGCACAGAGCGAGCATAGTATGCAACTTTATGATTTAAGTGAGCTGGTCATAAAAGCGATCGGGGAATAACCCCCATTTGAAGAAGAGCTCATGCACGGTGAGGATAAAGTATGACTGAGAACAAAACCCAAAAAGTTCAGCAGAAAAAATTGCCACGCGAAGTGTATACTGCTTTGCAGGGCGTTGTTGGAGAACAGTGGATTTATGAGCAGCGCTCTGTCGTTGAAACTTATAGTAAATTATCCATTGATGCATCTACGTTTGTGAGAAAACACAAAAAAGATCCACACATACTGCCTGCCTGTGTGGTTTTGCCAGCCTCGACAGAAGAAATACAAGCCATTGTTCGCATATGTAACCGGTACCATATTCCGTTTATCCCGTTTACCAATGGACAGGTATTTTCTGCACCAACCAACACTATGCCAACAGTAGTCATTCACCTTTCGCGGATGAATAAAATTATCCGTATTGACACCGAGAACCTTTCAGCAACATTGCAGCCATATGTTGATTATGGGCAATTGCAGGCAGAAGCAATGAAACGAGGTCTCTGGAATGGCGGCAGCCCTCTCGCAACTTCCTTGTGCAAAATCGCATCCCAGTATTCATTCGCAGGACTGTGGCAGACCGATTTAAAATACGGTCTTTTGAACCGCAATATTGTCAGTGTCACTATGGTGCTGCCTGACGGTGAAATATTGGTTACCGGGTCACGCTGTATTCCAAAGGCTGGCGATTTTTTGGAATATGGACCAGGGCCCGATCTCATGGGGCTCCTGCGCTCTGCAGCCGGCACCAGCGGGATTGTTACAGAAATTACGGTAAAACTCCACACCTGGGTCGGCGATCAGTGTTTTCCTGAAATACCGGCAGGGCGACCCAGTCTTGTTGATGTTCATGAGCCAAAGTACGATAATCCGCCCGAGCCTTTAAAGAATCACCGGCTGTACTGGATAGAATTCAAGGATTTTGCATCAGAAATTAAAGCGATGCGGGGAATAGCCCATTCAGGCATTGGTATTGGACTGAATGCCACCGGTGTCTATTCAGCTTTTTACTGCTCACAGACACAGGACATGACCATTGAGCGATGCAAAAAGAAATTTTTCCCCGACTGGAACTGCTATGTGATTCTTGCCAACATAACCTCAGAGAAACAAATTGCCTATGAAGAAAAGGTGCTGCGCCACATAATCGAAGAAATAGGGGGAACGTTTTTGAGCGAACACCATAAGCCAAAGGTGCTCGAGGCGCTTAAGCCATGGAATTATGACTGTATCCGCCATACGACTGGATTTCGCATGAACCGAAAAATGTATGCCAATGCTTGGCTGCCGGTTGGGCCGCTTGAGAATGCATTTGTCACCATGGAACAATGGAAAAAGGCGCTCGATATATTCGGCGAGTGTGACATAACCGACCGTGGCGGCGCTGATGACACGCCGTTTGTTTACGCTCTGCAGCGGGGGCACTTCTGCTTTTTTGAGACGGATAATTATCCTGACCCTGTTGTGCCTGAGGAGATTGAAAAAGCACAAGCTTACGGCATTTATGGCAATGCAACTTTTATAAGGCATAATCTTGGCCCGATGCTCATGGCATTTTTAAACGTTGAGCCTTTAACGACGATGTTTCCCGAGGTCGGTCCCAATGCATATCTCTTGATGAGGAAACTGCGCAGAGTGTTTGATCCTCAGAGTGTCTGTTCACCCGGTCGCCAGGTTTTTACTGAAGAGGAATGGCAGCAGGTTCCTGCAGAGGTAAAAGAGTCAATTAATAAAATACGGGCGCTTCAAAACCTTCCTGCGATTGTATAGATATGCACAAAGTATACAGGGTCAGGGAACGCCCACAGTATAAAAACATGCGCAAAAAGCTGCGCTTTTATCAAAAAACACAAAAAAGCCTTATCAGTGCAGACTTAAACCAATCCGCATGCGTGAATAAACAACAAAATTTTTTCCTCAATCATATGTTCTGCAGTTCGCAATTCTTCAACACTGGCAAAATCAGATTCAAGGCTCACCAGGATGCTATCGTAGATAGACGGTAGGATCCCCCACCGTTTATGATATTCAATACGTGCTATCGCATATTCAGTCTGAGTAAAATAATACTTTCCTAAACGTGGCTGGCGTGCCTTGTATGGCCAGTGCAATTTCAGCATAAAAAAGTCTTTCAGTGCCCTCTGAGCTTCCGGCTGCCTGATGTGTTTTTCTTTTATGCTGTCTCCAATCCGGTTTTCCACGTGTTTGAAAAAATCTTTTACCAGATCAATGTCTGTTATCGTAAGACCGTAAAGATACCAGTCATCAATGCTCAGGACGACTGAGGTTTGCTCAATTATGCTCAAGCAGGAGTATGCAGGACAAAAATGGTTATGGCATATCTCGTGGCCGTAAAGACACAGGTCTCGAAAATCCCTGCCGTTATTTACAGCAGGGTGTGCGAGGCATCCGACGCGTGTATGGTCTTGGTTGAGGAATCCAATAAATTCGCAGTTGTAAATATCATGACAGAGTTTGGTATTCTTGAGCTTTTTCTCTCGCGCCGCACGGTAGGCATCAATCGTTCCTTCAGGGAGATGCACCGACAGAAGTTCAGTTTGCATTGCAAGGATTGACTCTAAAGCGGCACGTGAGTGATCCTTCCAGTTATAGAGCCCACAGCACGCACTACATGATTTGCCGGGGTCAGGCTGGCACAAATGAATTGGGTGAAAGGGGCTTAGAGCTGATGACATAGATTGAGCAGCGAGAGCGGGTTAACACGTTGATTATTGACTCGCATTGACCAGTGGAGGTGAGGACCGGTTGCTCTGCCAGTCGCACCGACTGTTCCGATGATCTGACCGAGGGATACTGGCGAACCGATCGTAACGCTGATCGTTTCAAGATGTCCATACATGCTCATAATGCCCGTACCATGATCAATGATTACGGTATTTCCAGAAAAAAAGAGGTTTCCAGTAAAAACCACAATGCCTGATGCGGCTGCATGAATCGGTGTGCCTGCTGCGGCTTTAAAATCAAGTCCGGTGTGCGGCTGACGGGGTTTATTATTGATACGACGACGCACACCAAAAGGTGTGGTAATTTCTGAGTCAAGGGGCACAGTAAAACATTTGTCCCAGAGCTTTTCATGACGTGAATGCTTGAATATATTTTCAAGCATGATTTGTTCATGTTCATGGCGAGCTTGATTTTCAGCAGAAAGCGTAACCTGTGACTCGGGCAGGGTAAGCTTTTGGAGTGGAAATTCTTTTTTCAACACCGTGACCTGTAGGGAACGGTGCAGGAGCGTGCCGTTATGTCCTTTGATAGTACAATGAATTGTCTTTATGCCAGGAGAGGCTTCAAGGTCAACAGCAAAAAATCCACTATAGGAACCAGCAGTGAGAGCATCAGAAAGAAAAACAGTCTGGTTGTCCCATACGCATTCAGCGAAGGAAATCGTGGAGGCAGGGGAGATTTTAAACAAGAAAACATCTCCCTGAAAAATAGTTTCTGGTAAAATTGAAAAGCTAAAAAGTGCATCTAAAGCAGCGTCATTCGAATAAGCATGAGGAGGGGAGCAGATGTTAATTAAAAATGATATAACAATAAGATAGATAGAATACTTCATTAAGAACATTATGTTAATTGGTTATAGGCGTACGGAGGAGAAGTCTTCTGCAATTACAACCTCGCCTGAATACTCTTTACGCAATGGGGTAAGAATATCGGCTGCATCGCAGGCAGGGTAAAAATGAGTAAGCATAAGCCGTTGACATTGAGCTTCTCGTGCAATTCTGCCTGCCAGAGAAGGCGTCAGATGACCGGTACGTTTCATATGTTCCGGAAAAGAACTCTCAAGAATGAGAAGCTTTGCCCCAGTGGCAAGATTCACCAGGGTAGTGCAATAATCTGTATCACCGGAATAAACAACTGAACCCCCACCATTATCTTCAATCCGAACTGCGATGCTTGTGTCTGTGTGCTTGACCGGAGCCACTTTGATAACACAGTCTACACCCTGAAAAGGTTTGCTGTTTATATCATGAATCAACAGAGAAAAACGATGAGGAATTATCCAGGTGCCATAAACTGCACAGAGTTTTTCGTAGAACGTTTGAAATCCTGTCGGACCAATGACGGTTATGTCTCGGGTTCTTGGATTATCAGGGTCGTAATTTGATGAAAATAAAAAAGGTGCAAAATCAGCGGTATGATCAATATGGAGATGTGAATAAACAAGATAGTCAATTGAGGAAATACTGACCCCTGCTTTGCAAAGTTGGCGCAGAGCGCCGGGCCCAGTGTCACACACAATACAGGTTTGACCTACGTGAACAAGAACGCACGGGGATGAGCGTCGAACCGATGGTACCGCCGTACCAGTGCCGATAACAACAACATCCATATCACATCACTCATGAGAAAAAATGACTTATAGTGCTACATTACCGTATAGCAAATATTGCGTCAATGAAATACACCTTTGAACCATCACGGTGCCCGCTTTTTGAGAGGAAAGCTTACTTTGAGATCCAGACTTACGAATTTTCTTATGCCAGGGAAAATTTTTTCTTGACAAGAGATGATTCTTATTTATGCTTAGTGTAACACTTTTTCTGAACGCTTCTGAAGCGAAACAAAGACCAAAAACACTCACCCTTTATTTGCAGGACTAGCTATGTACCAGGAGGAAGATTTAAAATATACTAAGACGCACGAATGGGTGAAGCTTTTCAAAAACAGCAGGGTAAGAATCGGCGTTACTGATTATGCTCAACGACGATTTGGCAAGGTATTGTTTGTAGAGCTTCCAGAAATAGACAGTGAATATGAACAGTTCGATTCATTTGCCGTTATTGAAGCTGATAACATGCTATCTGAAGTCTATGCGCCGCTGAGTGGTAAAATTATTGCGGTCAATGAAGAGCTTGAAGAAGACCCGACGATCATAAACCATGATCCCTATGGTGATGGGTGGATTCTTGAAATGGAAATGACCCATCAAGATGAGATTGAGAGTTTAATGGATTACGAGGAGTATCAAAACTATCTTGAGCAGGAGACTGGCTCAGGGTAACCCTTCCGGAAGGCTTGTACGTAACAGTCTTATTTTGACGGAATATCAAAACCACGCCACGTTATTAATGCCTCACAATCCTCACGAGATGAACGAAATGCATTAATACGGCTTGTGCGGTCAGGGTAGCCAAGCGCAATCGAGAGGACCAGTTGAAGATCATCAGGAAGGCACAGGTGCCTGTGGATGAGTTCACTGTAAAGCAAGGTAAGCGCAATCGCACAGGTTCCAAGACCCTGAGCATAGGCTGCAAGCATGATGTTCTGCGCTGCCATGCCAATATCTAAAAGGCGACTCTGTGGAAGGAGCCGATGCATGGCTAAAAAAATGACCACCGGTGCACCGTAAAATCTAAAACTGCCCGATTCAATAAATGACCGCTGCGCTTCGCCAAGATCGGTCAGAAACGGACGCAATTCCCGAAAAAGCTTTTTGGTTCGCTCCACAAACTGCGCAGGTATGGTGTTCCCTTTTGAAGGATCATAGACGGTTTTCTTTTCCGCACGAGCATCCTGCAGCCTGTCGCACAGTGAGGAAAGTGTGGTGCCCGTGACCGGAATAAAATGCCACGGCTGCTGATTTGAAGCAGAAGGCGCCCAATGCGCATCATCGAGCAGCGACCGAACCGTAGCCTGATCAACGGGACGGTTCAGAAAACAGCGCACACTGGTACGTGAGCGTATGGCTTCAGAAATATCCATGCTTTTATCTCAGACCAACTGAGGCACGGTGCAGCCGTATTGCAGGAGACTATACTTTGTGGTGACCCTGCTCAGGCTTGGCTGCTGCAATAGCCTCAACAAGTTTTGTATAGCACTCGTCAACATCCTGAAGTCTCTTTTCCGTATTGCTGAGGAGAAATCCAATTTCAGTGATCATATCCCGAAGCCGGGTGAATTCAATATCATTTTCCTGTGCAACCAGCTGAGCAATTTCAGTGAATTTGTGGCTGAGCATGCTGGCACTGGCAACAAAAAATTTGCATTCCTCATACTCATCACGGATGATTTCCTGGATGTGTTGTTTGAGAGCAGATGGTACTCGTGCCATAGGGCGAGGAAAATGAATTGTCAACGAATTATCAACAGCACTATGCTAACAAGCAGTTTCAAAAACTCCTGCGATTAAGTACTTGCGTCAAACAGAGCTAATACCTTATTATATACTGATATCATGCTCTCATGACAACAAAAAAAGCATACATCAGATTGCAGGAGGATAATGGTATGCCAGAGCTCAAAAGTGCATATGAAAAAGCGCTCGAGAAGATAGCAAGCATGGGTATAGAAGAACCACAGAATTTGACTCCTGAACAAAAGGAAACGATAGCTCGGATACGAAGTGAATATGATGCCAAGATAGCAGAACGAAAAATTCTTCTCAAGGATACCGAGGAGCTACCCCGTGAAATTGCTTTTCTTGAACGGGAGCGTGACAGAAAAATACAGGAAGTCTATGCAGCAGCTCTTCAGCGATAAAACAGGAGCAGTGTACGTCTATGGATTGTATTGTGGTTGAAGGTGGGCAGCCCCTTTTTGGGGAAGTACGTGTCAGTGGCTCAAAGAATGCTGCGTTGTGCATTTTGGCTGCAACGCTCCTTGCTGAAGGGTGTCATACCATTCGTGGGCTCCCAACGCTGCGCGATATCACAACCATGCGCCGCATTTTAGAATATTTTGGGGCTCAGGTTACTGGAAATGACCAGATGAATATTCTGACAGATCATGTGGTGAATCGGGAAGCTCCGTATGATTTAGTCAGGACTATGCGCGCATCATTTCTGGTGCTTGGTCCACTCCTGGCGCGGTTTGGCACTGCACGTGTATCGCTGCCGGGCGGCTGTGCAATCGGTGTCAGACCTGTAGATATCCACCTTAAAGGGTTTGAAGCGTTGGGTGCACAGATTACTATTGAACAAGGGTATGTCACGGCAACCTGCCCACGCCTGCGCGGCACGCATATTCTTTTGGATGCACCAACAGTTGGTGGTACTGAGAATATCATGATGGCAGCTTCACTTGCAGAAGGAACAACAACACTCAAGAATGCAGCGCGTGAGCCTGAAATCGTAGAGCTTGCAAATGCACTGCGCACTATGGGTGCGCAGATTTCTGGTGACGGAACTGATACGATTATTATCCACGGTGTAAAAAAGCTGCAGCCACTTTCCTATAGTGTGATGCCTGACCGTGTTGAGGCAGGAACCCTCATGGTTGCAGCGGGCATTACCGGAGGAGATATTCGTATAACCAATTGTCCAGTTCACGCGCTCTCAGCTACTATTGATAAATTGCGTGAGACAGGTTGTGATATTGAGAGTAATCATGACAGCGTCAGAGTGAGAAGATACGGAAAGATTAAACCAGTTGAAATAACAACTGCACCGTATCCTGGTTTTCCCACTGATATGCAGGCACAGATGATGGCGCTTCTTACCCTTGCTGACGGTACCTCATTGATACGTGAAACGATTTTTGAAAACCGGTTCATTCATGTCGCTGAGCTTGATCGTATGGGTGCACGGATTAAGGTTGAACGGGATGTGGCAATCGTTATGGGGGTACCGTATCTGACGGGAGCTCGTGTTATGGCAACCGATCTACGTGCAAGTGCCTCGCTCATTCTTGCTGGTCTTGCTGCACAAGGAACAACCGTTGTATCGCGGGTCTATCATCTTGACCGAGGGTATGACCATCTTGAAACAAAGCTCCAGAAACTTGGCGCTTCAATATGGCGGGAAAAGGAAAAGAACGTATCGTGAAATAGTGACTGGTAATGAACCAAAAAAACAGATGGCGGTGATGTATGAACCTCTACGAAGTTACGGATAAGAAATTAACAGAGTTTTTACACATGCTGAAACACCGAGGCAGTCAGGCAGCATCATCGGTACTCCCGGTGGTAAAGGATATTATTGACCAAGTACGTCGGGATGGTGATGCCGCACTAAAACGACTGACAGCGGCTTTTGATGGTCATACCAATATCACGATACCTCGCCGCGATATCATTGCCGCGCGAAAAAAAGTCTCTCAGGATGTCTATGAAGCTTTAGTGTATGCCCATCGCAGGATAGTTGCTTTTCATCAGCGGCAACTCCATACCTCATGGCTGACGACCGGGACTTATGGAGAGATACTCGGGCAAATGGTGCGACCGCTTGAACGCGTAGGTATTTATGTCCCCGGAGGGAAAGCGGTGTATCCCTCGTCGGTGCTGATGAATGCACTCCCTGCACGAGTTGCCGGAGTTCGGGAGATTGTCATGGTAACACCCGGCGGCCCAAAAGGTATTGACCCTACCATTTTAGCTGCTGCAGATCTCTGCGGAATCGAGCAGGTATTTCAAATTGGCGGTGCACAGGCAATTGCTGCACTTGCTTACGGTACGCGCACCGTTCCCCGTGTCGACAAAATAGTTGGTCCGGGAAATATATATGTTGCGATGGCAAAAAAGCTCGTATACGGCGATGTGGCTATTGATATGATTGCAGGGCCAAGTGAAATACTGCTCATCTGCGATGGGAGCGGTGACCCTGCATGGGCAGCTGCAGACCTGCTCTCACAGGCAGAACATGATGAGATGGCGTCAGCTCTATTGATTACCCCTCATCGTTCATTTGCCGTAGCAGTCAATCGAGCTTTAGAACACTACCTGAAGCGTCTCACGCGAAAAAAGATTATCACTGCATCACTTGAGCGCTATGGAGGAATTATTATTGTGCGAACACTTGCAGAGGCAATCCAGCTTGCCAATGAAATTGCACCAGAACATTTGGAGCTTTTTGTTAAGGATCCGTGGCCTTTACTTCCGTATATTCAAAACGCCGGAGCTGTGTTTCTGGGGCATACAACTCCGGAAGCAGCTGGAGATTATATCGCTGGTCCAAATCATGTACTGCCGACCGGAGGCACGGCACGGTTTTCATCGCCGCTGTCTGTTGATGATTTTTTGAAAAAAACCAGTGTGATTGCTTGTACCACATCAGCGCTGGATGCGCTCGGCTCGGCAGCGGTAACTCTTGCGCGCGCAGAAGCCCTTACTGCTCATGCTACCTCAATCCATGTGCGGCTTACAACACGCGCTGGAGCACGGAAAAAATCCTCACCATCACAAACTCATACCACCTAAGACATTGTGCTGTTTCGGGAGCTCAGATCATTTAAACCATTGGTGCACGTTCAGAAAATAGCCCGACGGCATGCGACTGCTGTTTATCTTGTCGGCGGAGCGATTCGTGATTGTCTGCACGGGGGTACAGTTCTGCATGACTGTGACTTTGTGGTAACCAGCGACGTTCGGGAATTTGCAGTAACCTTTGCTCAAGCGGTCAAGGGGACGGTCATACCATGGGATCAAAATCAGGTGCGTGTTGTCTTCAAACATGGCGAACAACACATCTGCTTTGATTTTTCACGGATGCACGGCAACTGTATAGAGGATGATCTGATACGACGGGATTTTACCATTAATGCATGCGCTGTTGCTGTAGATGACTTATGGGCTTGCACTGAACCAAACATTATAGACCCGTGTGGCGGACGCAGGGATTTAGAAAATGGTCGTATTGTGTGCTGTGGGCCGACATGCTTTGTTGATGATCCCGTCCGCATGCTTCGGGGAGTTCGTTTGGCACGTGAACTCTCATTTTCTCTTGACCCCTCTGTTTTTGCAGCGATGACTTCCCATGCTGATCGTATTGCAGCAGCATCACGAGAACGAATAAAAAGGGAGTTTTTTCTCGTACTTGGGGCAGGGAATGCCTATCAGTCGCTTCAGGAACTCCACCAAACAGGTCTGCTTGAATATATCATTCCTGACATCAAGGAGTTTTACTTTGTCCGACAATCTCCCCCGCATTGTGATACTCTGTTTCACCACCAGATGAAAACCGTACGGCACGTTGACATTCTGAGAGGGGAAGGATACCAGCGCTTTGGGCAGTACGCAGCAACCATCAGAGACTATGCTGCGCGCTTTGTTGAGGAGGGGGTTTCTCGTGAATCGCTCCTTGTCTTTACCGCATTGCTCCATGACAGCGGCAAAGTAAAAACTGCCCAGATTAAAAACGACCGTATAACGTTTTATGGCCATGAACTGCATGGAAGTCTAATCAACAAAAGGATAGCACGTCAGATCGGTCTTGGTCACACAGCTCAGAAAATAATTGAAAAACTGACTTTATCGCATATGCGTTTACTGCAGCTCTGCCTTTTAGATAAGGTAACTGAGCGGGCAGGTATACGACTGATACGGGACTGTGAGGACGTTTTTTGGGAGCTGTTGATTCTCTCTTGCGCTGACAGTTTGGCAACGGGCAGGGAGGAAGAACAAACCGGAATACAGCATACCATTATGGCACTTGCACTTCAGCTTGCACAGCGACGAACATCAGCTGCCTATGTAACTCATGCACAACCTCTTCTGACCGGTCATGACATACAACAGATTCTTGGGATTCCCGAGGGACCTGAAATCGGCGCTATCCTTGCAGAGCTTCATAAACGTGAACAGCAAGGGTTGTGCGAAACCCGTCAGGATGCACTGCTATGGCTGCAATCAAAGAAACGACAACCTTAAAAATAACCGGCCTGAGACACCCTGTTTTTAAACCATCTAATCTAAAAGTGATTGCTGCACGTAGGCTTAAGGTGCCTCCCTCGGCGATTCAGTCGCTCAAGGTCCTCCGTCGAGCAACTGATGCTCGACAGCGCCGGGTTGATTTTGTCTATACGGTGCTGGTACAGCTGCATGTTGCGCCGCGGCAAACCGTGATAATGCTGCAACAGCCCGGAGTGACACGGTATCAGGAGCACCAGTTCTGTGCGCCGGCATTGTCACAATCCATGTTGCGACCAATTATCGTCGGCTGCGGACCTGCAGGACTCTTTGCAGCACTGACGCTTGTTGAGCGCGGTATGCGACCTATAGTGTTTGAGCAAGGAGAGAGAATTTCTGAGCGCACAAGAAGAGTCGAGCGTTTTTGGAGACGTGGGACATTCCATCCTCTATCAAATGTACTATTTGGTGAAGGGGGGGCGGGAACTTTTTCTGACGGTAAATTAACCACGCGGATAAAATCCCCTCTGAAGGAAAAGGTTCTCACCACACTAATCGCCTATGGAGCTCCTGAGGAAATAGCTTATGTTGCACGACCTCATATCGGGACCGACCGTCTTCGTTCCATTATTCCTGCAATGGTTGATGATTTGCAGCACAAAGGAGTTGATTTTTATTTCTCAACTCCGGTGACCGATCTTGAAATACAGCAGGGTAGAATCGTTTCGGTAATAGCACATGAAAAAATACCTGCACAGTATGTTTTTTGGGCGTCAGGGCATAGCTCCCGCGATTCATACCGCATGCTTCGTATGAAAGGAGCTTTATTTGAAAGGAAGGGTTTTGCCATCGGACTGCGGATTGAACATCCTCAGGAATTTATCAATCAAGCCATCATGAAAGGGAAAAAAAATGATCCGAGGGTGCTCCCGGCATCGTATACCCTTACGTACAAAGACCCTGCAAGCGGTAGAGGCGTCTATAGTTTCTGCATGTGCCCGGGAGGAAAAATAATAGCCTGTGCTGATACCTCTGATGGTTTGTGGACCAATGGGATGAGCACGTACCAGCGCCAGACTCCATGGGCAAATGCTGCTCTGGTCGTGACGGTGCAGCCGCGTGATTTTATGGGAAGTGATCCGTTTTCAGGAATTGAATTTCAGACGATGCTTGAACGTCAAGCCTATACTTTTGGCGGAGGTGGATTTAAAGCGCCGGTGCAATTAGCTGCTGATTTTATTTCAGATTCACCTCTTATCAATCCATGCGAACATCGTGCCTGTTCGTACCGTCCGGGAATTACCGTTGCGGATTTGCGGTCACTCCTCCCAGTATGGATTCGCGATCCGCTCCAGCGAGCGCTTCGTGCGTTTGATGAAAAAATACCAGGCTTTGTCAGCGAAGGCATTTTGGTTGGGATCGAAACCAGAACCTCTGCGCCGCTACGTATTGTGCGTGACCCCGTCTGCTTTCATGCTCTCGGGATACAGGGGCTTATACCGATTGGTGAAGGATCAGGCTATGCGGGAGGCATTATGAGCAGTGCAGTAGACGGAATAAAGGCAGCACTTGCTTTTGATTCAGAGGAAGTTTGATTTTTTGTCTGCAGCAAGGGATTAGATGCCCTTGGGCGAGGGGAATACTATTTGGGTAAGATAGCCTGTGAGTCAATGAGTTGTGCGCCGCTTCGCTTCATCTCTTCAAGTGCACGAGCCCCATCATCAGGATGCTGGTTGACAGCACGGATGCAATCAGTAATCAGGAAAGTCGGAAATCCATACCGTAGCGCATCAAGCACCGTTGCTTTTACGCAGAAATCAGTTGCAAGGCCACAGACATACAGGGACGTAATCCCATATTTATGAAGTAATTCATTGAGATTAAAGGTGGTTGATTCAAAGACGCTGTAGCCGTTATCTTTGCTTGAGGTGCCTTTTTCAAGAAAAAAATGGATCCCCAAGGTATTGAGATCGGGATGAAATTCAGCACCATGGGTTCCCCGAATACAGTGTACTGGCCAGGAGAGAAAATGAGCTGAATGTTGTGGGTGCATATCGCGTGAAGCAAGAATGAGATCAAATTTATCCATGATTTGATTGATCGTTGCAACGATTGAGTCTGCATCAGGAACAGCGAGAGCACCGCCAGCACAAAAGTCGTTTTGAAGATCAACAATCAAAAGGCATTTTTTTTCATGCATTGCAATTCACCTGTTGGATAAGGGATTGTTTCACGTGATAGAGACGCTCGCTGAGACCGATAGGATATGGTACCGGATCTATCAGACATTTATGGGGGGCAGGAAGATGCGAAAAACGTTCACGTGCATATTCCTGCATTTCTTTAAGCGTTGGGAAGGTGAAGACCTGTTTGCCATCCCGAACCAGTGGAATGGTGAGCAGGTCATATTCTAATGGCTGCTGAAGGGGAGTCACGGATTCTGGATGATGCACCCAATGAACACACGAAATCTCGTCAGGATCTTCGTCATCGAGCATAAGAACATCGCAATAACAATCTCCACCTGAGCTATAGTAGCGGGCAGTTTTTTTTCGACCTGGATTGTTCACCTTCGATGGATCATCTGAGCACTTCAAACGCGGTCGCCCCTTACACTCGGCAAGTTTATACACACCGTCAAGCGCCGGCTGGTCATAAGCGCATATCAATTTTGTTCCTACTCCAAATAAATCAATCGGAGCTTTATGTTCAAGAAGGTGCGCTATGCGGTATTCGTCCAACTGATCAGAGGCGACGATTTTTACGGAAAACAGACCTGCTGCATCAAGCTGCGATCTGACTTGTTTGCTGATGTTCAGAATATCTCCTGAATCAATGCGTACAGCGCGAAGCATTTTACCTGAGGATTGAAGCTCATGAGCAACCCGGAGTGCAGCAGGAAGACCGCACCGCAGTGTATCATAGGTATCAATCAGAAGCGTCGGCGCATCAGGATAGAGCCGTGCGTAGGCAGATAATGCTTCATATTCAGTGTCAAAACTCTGTACCCAGCTATGTGCATGGGTACCAACTGCAGGGATCCCGTAGTACCGGGCGGCATAGGTATTTGAGGTACCGATAACTCCGCCGATAAAAGCTGCCCGTGTTGCCGCAAGTGATGCCTGCCCCTGCGCACGGCGCAATCCAAAGTCCACAACCGGTTTCCCCTGAGCAGCATATACGGTACGCAGAGCTTTTGTAGCAATCAGTGTTTGAAAGTTCACAATGTTGAGAAGCATGCTTTCAAGAAGCTGAGCCTGAATCAATGGAGCGCTGACCCGCAGAAGACACGTGCCCGGAAAAACAATCTCTCCTTCGCGACAGCCATCAAGGTCGCCGGTGAACTTAAAATTTTTAAGATAGGACAGGAAATCAGGACGGAAACCGAGATCAGATAGATACGAACACTCATCATCTGAAAAGCAGAGCTGTAAGACTGCCTCAACTGCTTCAGCAATCCCTGCAGCTACTGCATAAGCTCCGTTAAAAGGGCAGGTTCTAAAGTATAAATCAAACACTGCAGGAGTATCCTGCATGCCAAGTACATAATATCCCTGCGCCATGGTCAGTTCATAGAAATCGGTATAGAGACCCGAAGAAAGAGGAGGCACTCGCATAGCTAACATCCTACACACGTCAGAAAAACGGCACAAGGTATATCAGCATAAAACTTTGGGAAATAGCTTCTGTCTGCTGACCATGATACGAGTGTACTATTGTCATAGGCAATAAGCAGCAATCACTCAGGAGTGCTTGTTTATTCCCCCCGAGCACAAACACCTTATTATTTTTTGTGTGCCGCCTTGAAGAAGGTTAGGTACGTTGTTGCGATCCGTATGTCTTTATATAACGTACACGCGAACGATCATAGGTTTTTTCTACTTCAGGTGGAAAAAAGCAAGCAGGAAGTTCATTGCGTGTAACATGATACTGGACACATTCACAACACCGACCACGTTTTGAGCATGAACTATAGGTACAGGGGCATGTTGCCCTATTTTTTTCTATTGTGCAATCCATATAAGTATCCTCCCAGATATGGTCAGGGGTACAGTGGGATCGTGTCAAGCGCTGTATGTTCGGGATAACCAAGCATGATATTCATGTTTTGCACAGCCTGACCTGAAGCCCCCTTGACCAAGTTGTCAATTGCAGATACCAGCACCAATCTTGTGCCTTTCACAACAAAGCCAATATCGCAGAAGTTTGATCCTCGTATCCGTCCAGTGTGCGGTAGCACCCCGTCAGGGAGGAGACGTATAAAACGTTCACGACGATAATATTTTTTAAAAATATCACGAATCTGTACCGGCGTGAGCGAACGCCTGAGGGTGACATAAATGGTGCTGAGCATGCCCCGATTCATCGGAATAAGATGTGGGGAAAACGTTATTTTGATAGGATTGCCAGCGATACGGGAGAGTTGCTCTTCAATTTCAGGTTGGTGCCGGTGCTGGAGCACATTATAAGCTGAACATCCTTCACTCACTTCACAAAAAAGAGAATTCGTTTTCAGCGCACGTCCGGCACCCGACACCCCAGACTTCGAATCAGCAATGATCGTCCCCGTACGTAGAACGCCTTCTTTGAGCAGCGGCATCAGTGGCAAAATAATGCTGGTTGGATAACACCCCGGATTTGCCACAAGGTTTGCTCGGCGAATCGCACTGCGGTTGAGTTCAGAAAGTCCATACACTGCTGCAGATAAAATATCAGGTGAAGTATGCTGGTGTCCATACCATGCCTCGTAGGTTGTTTTGCTAGATAGCCTGAAATCAGCGCTTAAATCAATAACCCTTTTACCTTGCTGTAGCAGGGACGGTACGATGCGCATGGCTTCGGTATGCGGCACGGCAGTAAAGACAATATCAGCTCGAGGAGAGACACGGCTCATATCGAACGATTCAAGGCGCAGATCAGAAAAAGCTGCCAAGGAAGGAAAGACGTTGCTTAAGGGTTGACCGGCAAAACGTTCTGAAGTGACGCAGGTTATAGTAGTGTGGGGATGATTGGCCAGTATGCGTACCAGCTCAAGACCGGTATACCCGCTGGCGCCGATCACAGCAATATTCATAGCGGATATCCAAATGCAAAAAAGGAAGGACATTGTGTGTCCTTCCTGCATGAACCAAGGATTAGCGTTTTGAATATTGAAAGCGCTTGCGAGCGCCTACTTGGCCATATTTTTTTCGCTCGACAATGCGAGGATCTCGGGTCAGCAGTGAGGCTTTTTTTAAAATTGTTTTTAACTCAGGGCTCATTTTTACAAGGGTACGTGCAATACCGTGGCGTATCGCCTCTGCCTGACCGGTAGTACCGCCACCGCAAACATTTACACGTATATTATATTTTGAGAGTGTGTTGGTCAACTCGAGAGGCATCCTGACCATATCTTTTTTGGAATTAAGACCACCAAAGAAGTCATCCAAGGGACGGTTGTTTACCGTAATCGCCCCGTTTCCAGGTTCAATCCATACACGAGCAACAGAGGTTTTCCTGCGCCCAGTAGCGAAATACTGTTTGCCTTCCATCGGGTTTTATATACCTTTCATTTCCAGAAGTTGAGGTTGCTGTGCAGCATGCGGATGTGCCTGACCCGCATAGAGTTTTAATTTTTTAATCATACGCCGACCAAGTGGACCTTTTGGTAACATGCCTTTCACTGCTTCATAGAGTAGGTCGGTTGGTTTCTTAACGAGCATTTCAGCTGCAGTGGTGACCTTCAAGCCGCCAGGATAACCTGAGTGACGATAATATTTTTTTGTTTCTAATTTTTTCCCCGTCAGCTTAATTTTTGCCGCATTAACGACAACAATAAAATCTCCAGTATCCACATGAGGCGTATAGATTGGTTTGTGTTTTCCTCGAAGACGTGCTGCAATCTGCGCAGCAAGACGTCCAAGGGTTTTCCCCTCAGCATCAATCACATACCAAGCGTGCTGTACGGTTTCTTTTTTTGCTACAGTTGTCTTCACGAGCATGTTCTCCTGTTCATAAATGCGATGGTGCAACATACCTGTAATGCGCTTAAAAGTCAAGATATTTTTTGGGACTGGAGATACAATGAAAATGTTTTCCAGAGAGCAGATGTACCGTATGCGGTCAGCGAGGAGAAACAGACAGTACTGCGGGGATGCAACACGTGTTCCCATCGCGCAGTTGCCGGAGCGTGCTCTCGACGTGGAAGTTTGTCAATTTTTGTCAGAACCAGTATCCAGGGTATGTTGTTGTACTCAAGCCACTGTACCAATGATGTTTCGTCTTCGCTCGGATCTCGGCGAGCATCAACGATCAGTACCACACACCGCAAGGACGGGCGATACTGGAGATAGGATTCAATCAGGCGTTGCCAATTTTTTTGAATGTGGTCAGGGACCCGAGCATAACCATATCCCGGGAGGTCAACAAAAAAAAATGAGTGATTGACGAGAACGAAATTGATTGATCGGGTTCGCCCCGGTACTGAACTGGTTTTTGCGATACGGCGGTGCAGGAGGGTGTTTATTAGTGAGGATTTCCCAACATTAGACCTCCCGCAGAGTGCAATTTCAGGAAGCCCCGGTTTTGGAAGTTGCACGGGATCAAAAACACTTTTAACGAAATCAACGCTACGAATTTTCATGAACAGTGTGTGCTCATTATCTCTGCAAGGGCTGATTGCAGCCTTCGGGTTAATCTGCCGGGCGTACCTGAACCAAGGTGAATACCGTTCACCGCAAGAAGCGGCATAATGCCCATAAGGGCGTTGGTACAAAACGCTTCGTCAGCACCACGTAAATCATCGAAGTGAATATTTTGAATAGAACTCTGTATGCCTTGGGATGCAGCAATCTCTAAGATGACGGTACGAGTGACGCCGGGAAGAATGCCGGCATGTTCAGGTGGGGTCATGATGCAATTATTTTTTACGATAAACAAATTGCTTGTTGCGCCTTCTGCGAGAAAGCCATCAGTGTTAAGAAAAAGTGCCTCATCAGCGCCCTGGGCAAAGGCTTCGCGTTTTCCTATGATGTTCTCAAGATAATTAAGGCTTTTGAGCAACGGGAGTGGTGAACGACAGTTGCGGCGCGGAGTCACAACCCATCCGGTAATTCCACAGCTTGAGCGCTGAAACCGTTCGGTATCAAACTGACGCAAAATCATACAAAGACGGGATTCTGTGTTCTGGAAGTGACTGGTATGGTCTGACCCTTCTCGAAAAACAATTATTTTCAATATTGCCTCATCAAGCCCGGTGCATTCAAGTAATGCCTGCATGCCGCCCTGTATCTTGGCAAGTGTCGGCGTATTCATGCCGAGCACGGTCAATCCGGAGCAGAGGCGGCTCACATGATCGTGCAGGCGAAACGGCTTTTTATTGCAGATACGGAGTGTTTCAAAAAGACCATCGCCGTAGTGCACCGCACGGGAAAAGACAGAGATGAGAGCTTCATGGGGAGGCAGACACCGGTCGTCAAGATACACACAGCAGGTCATGGCTGGACACCCGCAGCAGATGAAAGGATTCTCAGCGAAACATCTCCACAGACAATTTCATGAACTGTGCCGTGACTGTCCTCAATCAGCAAATAACCATCGGAGGTAATATCACGTGCAATACCATGCACTGTCGTCACGTTGTCTGACACACTGACTGGTTTATCAAGGATACAGGACTGCTGTTTCCAGAGACGTACCAGATCGGGAAACCCGTTCAAGAGAAATTGAAGATAGAGATTGTCAAAATTCATAATGAGGCTTTTCAAAAGTGAAACGCGGGATATGAGGGAGCCGCCCTCGTTATACAGCGATGTGGCAATATCGGAAATATCAGGATAACAGGTCGTGTCAAAGTTGACATTAATGCCGATGCCCACAACCATCCACTTAACTTTTTCAGCATCCGCGTTATATTCTGTCAAAATGCCGCAAACCTTTTTAGTGCCAATATAAATATCATTTGGCCATTTAATCTTTGGCTGCAAAGGGCAGTGCTCACGAATAGCAGCACACACGGCAAGTGAGCTCAGCATGGTGATCCGGGCACTTTGGTTTGCCTGCACGGACGGATAGAGCACCACTGAACAAAGAATACTTGAACCGTGCGGTGCAATCCATGAACGATCATAACGCCCTCTTCCTGCAGTCTGATGATCAGCAACAACAATGGTACCATCAGGGACGGCTCGAGTGGCAAGGAGTTTTGCAATGCGGTTTGTTGAATCAACGCGTTTGAAGCAAAAGAGATGCTGCCCGATTCGCTGTGGCGCAATGCCGTCGAGAATCTTATCAGGAGATAAATAGTCCTCGTCATGCTGATGAGCTTTATGGTTCGTAGCAGTCATATCAGAAGCGCCGAATATTGTTTTATGCGGCAGCAGATTCCTGAGAAATTTTTTTCAGATAGACCATAAGGATTGCAATGGCAGCAGGTGTTATGCCAGAAATCCGAGATGCCTGCCCCAATGATATCGGACGGATGCTGTTAAGTTTTTCCCGAACTTCAGCGGTCAAATGAGGAATCGCATCATAACAGATAGACTCTGGAATGCGCATATCTTCAAGCCGTTTAAATTTTTCTATTAATTGCTGTTGGCGTTTAATGTAGCCTTCGTATTTTACGTGCAGTTGGACTTGCTCGATAACCTCTGAAGAAAGATCCTGTGGCACAAGCCCGATTTCTTTCAGGGCAGCATAATCAAGTTCAGGACGTTTCAAGAGCTCATAGAGGGTCACCGGTTCGCGCAGGGGTACAGTGCCATGCGCAACAAGCCACTGCTGGAGCTGTGGACTCAGGGTGACTTTTTCTGTAGTAATACGGTGGAGTTCAGAGCGGATGGCGATCTGTTTATTTTCGAGATTTTCATAGAGTGATTCGTCTATAAGGCCAAGTTTATAACCTTTTTCCATAAGACGGAGATCAGCATTATCCTCCCGAAGCACCAGTCGGTATTCAGCACGAGAGGTAAACATACGATAGGGCTCTTGGGTTCCTTTGGTCACAAGGTCATCAATCAAAACGCCGATATAGGCTTCTGAACGATCTAAAATAAAGGGTGGTTTGCCTTGAACAGCACCTGCAGCATTAATCCCCGCAATGATACCCTGTGCAGCAGCCTCCTCATACCCTGAGGTGCCATTGATTTGTCCGGCAAAAAAAAGCCCTTTAATAACTTGGGTTTCCAGTGTTGGTTTAAGATGAAGAGGATTGATGTAGTCATACTCAATCGCATATCCAGGTCGGGTAATTTCCGCGCGCTCAAGGCCACGAATACTTCTGACCATGCGAAGCTGTATGTCAAGGGGGAGACTCGTAGGAATCCCATTGGGATATACTTCATAGGTGTCAAAACCTTCAGGCTCGATAAAAATTTGATGCCTGCTTTTATCAGGGAATCGGTGTACCTTTACTTCTATGGAGGGGCAATAGCGAGCGCCGATGCCCTGAATAGCGCCCGTGAATAAAGGAGAGCGATCAAATCCTTCACGAATAATCTCATGGGTTGTGGGATTGGTATAGGTTATATAGCACGGAAGCTGTGTGCGTTCGATTGAACGGGTAAAAAAAGAAAAGGGGCGGGGATGGTTGTCACCATCCTGACGTTCCATACAGCTATAATCAATCGTGCGTCCGTCAAGACGTGGCGTTGTACCGGTTTTTAACCTGCCGATTGTAAAGCCAAGTTTTTTCAAGCATGATGACAAACCGGTTGATGGAAACTCCCCGAGTCTGCCAGCAGGAAAATGAACTGTACCGATGTGAATAAGACCATTGAGAAACGTGCCCGTTGCAAGGATAACAGCTTTGGCGTGATAGCATTCCCCCAAGGAGGTTTCAATGCCGGTAACACGTCCATCTTTGACCACGATGTTTTCAACAATACCCTGTTTGATAGCAAGGTTTGGGGTATGCTCAAGTATATTTTTGATCCAGATGCGGTAATGTAGACGATCAACCTGTGCTCGTGATGACCTTACGGCAAAGCCCTTTTTCGTATTTAAGGTTCTGAACTGAAGGGCAGTTGCATCAGTTGCTCTTCCCATAATGCCACCAAGAGCGTCAATCTCTTTTACCAACTGTCCCTTGGCTAATCCACCAATCGCTGGGTTGCAGGACATAAGCCCAATGGTGTCTATCGTGCTGGTCAGCAGGAGCGTAGAGCATCCCATGCGTGCTGCAGCCATGCAGGCTTCATAACCGGCATGCCCGCCGCCGACAACAATGACATCATAGCAGGTACTATCGTGAATCATTGCACTGAGGTAACATGTATGGCTAAAGGATTTCAGTGATGGGATACCATAGCATAAAAGTACATTGCCGTAAAGATAGGGGTAAAAACGTGCTGCTCCCAGTTGACATAAACTTGTGCATAGCGTATACTGCGCCCATTTTTTAGGAGAACAATATGCTTAAAGCTATAGCGATACTGACGGCAATTACGTTTATACCGGCGCTTGAGCTGCGCGCATCAATACCGTGGGGTATGTTTAAAATGCACCAGGATCTTTCATGGACTGTTACCATTGTGGTTTGTACTATTGCCAATATCATTCTGGGATGGATCGTTTTTGTAGCGCTTGGACCATTGTTTTCTGCTATGCGAACATGGAACTGGTTTAACCGCCGTGCATGGCCAGTCATAGAAAAAACACAATATAAAATTCATCCCTATGTAGAGAAGTATGGTGAGCTGGGAGTAGCTATTTTTATCGGAATACCTTTGCCGGGGTCAGGTGTTTACTCTGGCGCTTTAGGGGCGTATCTCTTAGGGCTTGATAACAGAAAATTTTTTATTGCCAATGTCATAGGAGTCTTGATTGCGGCAGCAGCGGTTACCTGCTTGTGTGTGCTTATTTCCTATGGAATTGTAGGGCAGGAAAGCTGGATGGCAAAACTTTTCTTAAAGTTAAAATAAAATTTTTCTCAAACATCCTTGTCGGGGATTATTGTCCCGTATCGCAGTATTCTAAAAGGTTCTTCAGTTACATCAATTATTGTAGACGGTTTCCCTGTCCCTGTTGTACCTGCATCAATAACAACATCAACTGAATTATAAAGAGCATGTTCTAATTCATTGATATTACATGTTTCTTTGCCTCCAGTGATGTTTGCGCTGGTTGAAGCGATTGGACCACCAATACATGAGATGAGTTTTTGTGTTACCGGGTTGCTTGAAATACGACAGCCGATTTTTTTTTCTGAACCAACAAGGAGGGGTGAAAGCCTGGGGTTCGCATTAAACAGTAACGTGACCTGACCTGGCCAGTATTGTTTACAAAATTGCAGTGCTTTTTCAGAAACAGACTGAGCTAAATAATAAAGGTCGGTAATGTCATGAATCAGTAAGAGCAGTGGCTTATCAAGAGATCTTTTTTTTAGGGAAAAAATCCTCAGTAGTGCATCTTCATTTAAATAAAAAGCACCAAGACCATAAACAGTTTCCGTTGGATAGATGATAGTGCCGCCATTTCTAACAATAGTTGCAGCTTTACGGAATACGGTATCTGATAGTGATGAATGGTCTATTTTAAAAATGGATGGCATGCTTTACCGGAATCGGATCTTTCAATCAACATAATTAAAAAATCAATTCTGCTTGCTGCCTCCCTTCTGCCGTCTGACTACATTCTTGCTCTCTAACGTATTGGTGACTTGTTCTCCCCTTTTCATTTTTTTAGCAAGGATATTGTCTTTGGCAACCACATCGCGATAAAGTTTTTTCTTGTAGAGTTTGAGTTTTTTTTGGAGCGTAGGATCGTGGAGTGCCAGTATTTCAGCAGCACATATAGCAGCGTTTTTCGCGCCTGCTTTACCAACCGACATTGTTGCAACAGGCACTCCGCCGGGCATCTGCACCATGGAAAGAAGGGCATCAAATCCATGAAGAGGCGAGGAATCAATAGGCACTCCAAGTACCGGAAGCGTGGTCTCGGCAGCAATAACGCCAGCAAGGTGTGCTGCCCATCCTGCACCAGCGATAATAACTTTTATACCTCTTTTTTCTGCGTTTTTTGCAAATGATACCGTTCGATTAAGACAGCGATGAGCAGATGCTATCGTTACGGTATAGGGAATTGAAAATGAATCAAGCACTGATAGAGCATCTTGCATAATTGCAAAATCAGAATCGCTCCCCATAATGATTGCAACAAGTGGTTTAGCCATGTGCATAGTCCCTTCATTGGGTCTGGTTTAATTTTGTAGAAGCTTCCTCCATGAGTTCACACGACCGGCTATAGAGAGGATCTGCACGCAAAATTTCACGCAAGTACTGTTGCGCAGCTTTATACCAGCCGTTTCGAATACAGTGTTCTGCAGCAACGACATATGCTTTGGATCGCGTCTCCCCATACATACTGACAAGAATTTGATCAAGAGACCCTTTGCCGAGAACGGATTCGATATTATCAGCATCATCAAGAAGATAGCGAAGCAATGGCATATTGTTTGCGTAAAGAGGGAGCATCATACGCAGATGATAGAAAGAGCGACTAAAAAGGTCATCTATATTTTTGAGTGCCACGCTGATATTTTTTTTTGCTTTTTCAATAAGTATAAAATATTCTTTCAGAATTTGAGACAACTCTTTATTTCCCTTATGTACTGATACTTGCGACTCAAGAATCGGTTTGTAGGAGCAAACTTGATAGGCATCTTCTTTCAATTTCATAGACTCATGGAAAATTGAGCCGATAGTCCAGTCAAAGAGTAGCTCATAAGGATTTGCAGCATGCTGACGCAAACGGAAAAGTTTATGGCACTGGTCTTTGAGATGCCACAGCGGCCCTTTTTTTGTTTCTGTCCCAACCCATAGGGCAATGTTTTCATAGGGAAGGGAGCTGTTCGAAGAACATGACTTTTTGATGCGTTCAAAGTAAAGCTGTGCGTTAATACAATCACGAATAATATCTCGGACAAAAATATCCTTTCGCGATTCGATCCAAGGTGTTGTCATCGTCCCAGTGCCCTCCGCCCAATATCACGGCGATAGTGAACACCCACCCATGAAATAGAGGCAACCGCATCATAGGCTCGTTGAATCGCAGCTTGGATAGTATCGGCACGTGCAGTTACACCCAAAACTCTTCCGCCACTGGTGACGATGGCATTATCTTTATATGCAGTACCTGCATGAAAGACAACGGTGTCTGGCAAGGAAGTAAGAGCATCAAGTCCGTTGATTGTGTGACCCTTGGTATAAGCACCCGGATATCCGCCTGAAGCCATAACCACGCAGACAGCAGGGCGAGGGTCACAGTCAATAGTGCACGAAGAAAGACGTCGTTCAACCGTTGCAAGCATCAATTCGAGAAGATCATTTTTTAGACGAAAAAGAATTGGCTGTGTCTCGGGATCGCCAAACCGAACATTGAACTCAAGCACCTGTGGCACACCTTTGTGAATCATAAGCCCAGCATAGATAATACCCTTAAAGTCAATCCTCCGAGCAGAGAGAGCTCTCAAAAGAGGATGTAAAATGGTGTGCATGATCCGCGTTTCCACCTCTGGCGTTATCACGGGTGCAGGTGAATAGGCGCCCATACCGCCAGTATTTGGCCCTTGGTCATCATCAAAGATACGCTTATGGTCTTGTGATGAGGGGAGCGGAAGTATGGTGGAACCGTCGGTGAAACAGATAAAAGATGCTTCTTCGCCTTCCATGAAGTCTTCAATGACAATACCGTTGCCAGCCTCGCCAAATTCTTTTTTCACCATAATATGGTCAATTGCTTCAAGGGCTTCCTGAGCACTACGACAGGGGAAGACGCCTTTCCCAGCAGCAAGTCCATCGGCTTTTACCACACAGGGAGCATTTCTTGTTTGAACAAAGCGGCGTGCTTGCTCAGCATCGTAGAAAACCTCAAAGGAAGCAGTGGGTATCCCTGCTTCACGCATGAGGTTTTTTGCAAAAATCTTGCTTCCCTCGAGCTGTGCGCCTGAGCGCGAGGGTCCGAAAATGCGGAGCCCTTTTGATTCAAAAAGATCAACGATGCCAAGCCTGAGGGGAACTTCTGGTCCGACGACGGTTAAATCTATATGTTTTTTTGCGGCAAAGTCGCATAATGCACGGATGTCATCAGCAGGAATGTCAATACAGGTAGCAACCGATGCAATGCCGGCATTGCCGGGAGCACAAAATAAGCTGGTAAGATGAGGACTTTGGCTGATTTTCCATGCAAGGGCATGTTCTCTGCCACCGCCACCTACGATAAGTACTTTCATAGTGATTGAGCTATTAAACACAAATAAATACTATTTTGGGTTGTAAGTATAGGAAAGGCGTAGAGGCTGTGTCAACTAAAAACAGGCAGAGAGAAAAGAAGATATAATGTGGGCAGCCTACAGCACAAGCTCTGAATGCATGGCATCAAAGCTTGTGCTGTATCGAAAAGTTTTTATTGTGTTATGTAGTAAGGGGAATGATAACAACCCTAACCCGACGGTTGAGTTGCCTACCAGCCTCAGTAGTGTTATCAGCGATAGGTGAGGATTCTCCCATGCCGATTGTTTCGATCCGTGCAGGATCAATACCGCGTGTTATGAGGGCATTTTTGACAGCCTCGGCGCGTGATTCGGAAAGCTTTTGATTGTATTCCTCTGAACCAGTGCTGTCAGTATGTCCCTCAACGCGGATTCTGGTTTGAGGATATTTGTTGAGAACTTGTGCAACCCTATCAATTTCCTGATATGCGCCCGGTTTGATAACCGAAGAATTAACATCAAACATGAAATCAGACTTGAAGGTAACGGCAAGGATATCCTGTTCACGCTGAATACTTGCCGCTTCTGTACGCGCAAGCCCTTCACGAAGTTCACGTTCCTGATTATCCATGTATTTGCCGATTGCAGCACCGGAAAGTCCGCCGACAAGAAGCCCAGTGCCTGCACCAATAGCAGCTCCCTTCTTACCTCCGACTGCATAGCCTACACCAGCGCCAACTGCTGTTCCAATTCCTGCACCGATAGCAGCACCTTTTTGGGTTTTTGACATCTCTGCGCACCCGCTCCAGAGAAACGCCGTTAGGATAAAAAGTGTTACCGTGGATTTTTTCATGATGGGTTCTCTCCTGTATAAATGTTTTGAGTTTCGCGTCATCTGACATACTCTTAGCATTTTTACGGGTAGAATGCAAGACAAGCAGGCTGCAGTAAGGTTTGTGCTCCTTGACTTTCACAGCATCCCATGATAAAGCAGACGATATTTTTTATGCGAAAAAATTAGAGAAAATGAGGATAACCTATGAGTGATACGGTACTTGAAAAAACCTATGATCCGAAGACAGTAGAACAGCGTTGGTACCAGTACTGGAATGACCATAGATATTTTCGACCGACATATCGCAAGGATACTCAGTCATATTGTATTGTTATTCCGCCCCCAAATGTTACAGGGTCACTCCATATGGGGCATGCCTTAAATAATACACTTCAGGATATCTTAATTCGGTATAAACGCATGCTCGGTTATACAACTCTGTGGCAATGTGGCACTGATCATGCTGGCATTGCGACCCAAAACGTTGTCGAGCGTCACATAGCAGCAGAAGGTAAAACCCGTTTTGATCTTGGACGCGATGCTTTTGTAAAACGTATATGGCAGTGGAAGGAGCAATATGGCGGTATTATTGTGAAACAGCTTATGAAGCTGGGAGCTTCCTGCGACTGGAGCAGAGAACGTTTTACTATGGATGAGGGATGCTCGCGAGCGGTGCGCGAGGTGTTTGTTACGCTCTATCATGAAGGTCTGATTTACCGGGGTAACCGCCTGATTAACTGGTGTCCCCGCTGCCATACTGCACTGTCTGATCTGGAAGTCGAACACGATGAAATACAAGGTAATTTATATTATATCCGCTATCCGCATACCGATGGAAACCGATTTGTGACTGTAGCCACTACACGGCCGGAAACCATGCTTGGTGATACTGCGGTTGCCGTGAACCCCGATGATACGCGGTATCACGCATGGATTGGTAAAACACTACGTTTGCCGCTTATAGACCGTATCATTCCGATTATTGCTGACCGGTATGTGGACAAGGAATTTGGAACAGGTGCACTGAAAGTAACGCCTGCTCATGATCTAAACGACTTTGAGCTCGGGAGGACGTATAATCTTGCTATGATTAAGGTGATTGGCGACGATGGTACTATGACTGCAGAAGCAGGGAAGTATGCTGGGCTTGATCGGTTTGAAGCCCGAAAAAAAATAGTTGCCGATCTGCAGGCTCAGGGGCTACTTGAACATATTGAACCATATCGGCATTATGTCGGTCATTGCTACCGATGTAAATGTATTGTCGAACCTAACCTTTCACTCCAATGGTTTGTCAAGGTCGGTACTTTGGCTGAACAGGCAGTTGCAGCAGTACGTACTGGCACAACCCGTATCATTCCATCTGTTTGGGAAAAAACATTCTTTGAATGGATGGCAAATATAAAAGACTGGTGTATTTCACGGCAGATTTGGTGGGGGCATCGCATACCTGCCTGGTACTGCAGCGATTGTGGTGGCATTACGGTGGAACGAAACGATCCTACTCAATGCTCACAATGTGGAAGCAGCCGCATAGAACAAGACAGCGATGTGCTTGATACCTGGTTCAGCTCTGCGTTATGGCCTTTTTCGACGCTGGGGTGGCCTGATAAAACACCTGAACTTGAGCGTTTTTATCCCACGTCATGTCTGGTCACTGGTTTTGATATTTTGTTTTTTTGGGTCGCCCGGATGATGATGATGGGTCTGAAGTTTATGGGTGATGTGCCGTTTCGGGATGTCTATATCCATGCATTGGTTCGGGATGCTGAAGGTCAAAAGATGAGCAAGTCAAAGGGGAATGTCATAGATCCGCTTGAGGTTATCGAGAAGTTTGGTGCGGATAGCTTCAGGTTTACCTTGACGGCAATGGCAGCTCAGGGCAGGGATATAAAACTTTCTGAGGAGCGTATCGAGGGCTACCGGCATTTTGTGAACAAAATCTGGAATGCGGCACGGTTTGTATTGATGAATCTTGAGGGATATGTGCCGGGAGAACCTGCACGAGACTTGCTTGAGCTGAAAGACCGCTGGATTTTGAGCAGAATGAACAGCATGATAGCGCATGTTCGGAAGAGCCTCGATGAATATCGCTTTAATGATGCAGCACAAGGCTTGTATCAGTTTATCTGGCACGAGCTATGCGATTGGTATCTTGAAATGGCAAAGCCAAGTCTTTATCAAAAACAGAATGCCACCAGCCGCCTTTGTACGCAGCAGGTCATGGTGCGTGTACTCAAAACATCACTTGAGCTTCTCCACCCAATCATGCCGTTTGTCACGGAGGAAATATGGCAGAAAATACCCGGTGCAGGAGCAAGTATTATGGTAACAACGTTTCCAATATACCATCAGGAAGATGAAGACAACGAAGCTGAAGCAGCTTTGCAGCATCTAATCGAGATCATAACTGCAATCAGGACAATCCGCAGTGAGATGAACGTACCGCCTGCAAGTAAGGTGCATGTTGATTTACTTGTCACCGATCAAAAAATTCGTAGCTTAGTACAAGAACATGCTTCGCTTCTCCAAACCCTTGCATCGCTTCGATCACTGGCTGTGCACAAAGATTTTGTCAAGCCGGTCTCAGCGGCGGCTGCAGTGGTTGATGGTGCTGAACTTTTTGTTAATTTAGAGGGTATTATTGATTTCGAAGGAGAGCGACAGCGACTGCAAAAGGAGATAAAGAAAATAAGTGCTGATATTGAGTTTCTTGACAAAAAGCTTTCAAATGAAAACTTCCTTTCCCGTGCCCCTCAGGATATCATCGCCAAAGAGAGAAACAAACTTGGGTCACTTCGTGAAAAGTACCACAAGCTGAAAGAGAGTATCACGCGGCTTGATAAATTATGCGCATGACATACCGGCAGCAGCTTCAGGAAGCAGCAAGCACTTTGGTGCACCTTGCACTTGCCGAAGACATAGGCAGCGGCGATATTACCACAACACACCTTGTGCCTGCTGAACTTCGTGGCAAAGCCCGTGTTGTAGCCAAAGAACCCCTTGTGACCGCTGGCTATCTTCCGTTTATAATGGTTTTTGAGAGTCTGAGTAAAGATATCGTCTGCTCATTTATGATTGAGGAAGGTGCTGAGATAGCAGCAGGTGACGTCATTGCTTCGTTGACTGGTCCCTATGCGGCTCTTTTGACTGGTGAGCGTACCGCGCTTAATTTTCTTCAACACCTTTCAGGGATAGCGACGCTTACACGGAAATTTGTTCATAAAATAGCAGCATACGATACCATTTTGCTTGATACCCGAAAAACAATTCCCGGATGGCGTCTCCTTGCTAAGGAAGCGGTACGGCTGGGTGGTGGGACCAATCATCGTTTAGGTCTTTACGATGCTTTTCTCATCAAAGAGAACCATATTGCTGCATGTGGAGGTATTACAAGGGCATTTGAGCTGGCACGTCAGCAGAAGAGCGATAATATGAAGATTGAAATAGAAGTCAGAACACTGGATGAACTACGAGAGGCACTAAGCTGCAAACCTGATATAATCATGCTCGATAATATGAGTTTTGAGGAGATGCGGCACGCAGTTCTTGAGGTTGCTGGGAAGGTGAAACTTGAGGCATCGGGCAACGTAACACTTGAGACCATTGAAGACATTGCCACAACGGGAGTTGATTATATTTCGGTAGGGGCAATCACCCATTCAGCGCGAGCTGTTGATCTCAGCATGCTTATTGAACCTCTATAACTTAGTAAAATGGTTATGATGTCCAACAGTGGGGGATGTTCATATGAGAGGAAAAGCTCAGCTCTGTTTTTTGGTTTTGGTTGTTTTTGCCAGTGCATCTGCATTCAATGTTTTTGCAAAAGAGGTAACCGTTGCTGATATTGCCTCACTCAGGCAGGCACTCACTGATGCACAGAACAACCAAGAAGATGATACGATTCACATACTTCCCGGCACTTACCGCCTTGATGCACCTCTTATTTATTTTGCTCCTGACCCTGTTGACGGTAATGAACCGTATTCGCTGACAATCACCGGTGCTGGCTCAGACCAAACTATTTTTGAAGCTGAGGGATTAAAAAGCTTACTCAAGTTGACTGACTTTTTTGAGGGTGAGAACGAGAAAACATAAAAGGAGATAGGCAATCGCGTCGATAGAATATTTGGCAAAAAACAATCGACAGGAGATTGCCTATCCATGTTT